>Ga0100389_1001519_pt1 | contig 18413 bp, 16 predicted proteins | sample CryGeymeta201513_FD_81537 | JGI IMG/M metagenome (GOLD analysis project Ga0100389, IMG submission 81537) | Groundwater microbial communities from Crystal Geyser aquifers in Utah, USA - Crystal Geyser metaG 2015-13 | ecosystem: Environmental > Aquatic > Deep subsurface > Groundwater | place: USA... | reverse complement strand
GAGAACCACGGGTTTACCCGTGGGTGAATCCTTCAAAAATATTCGACGAAGTCGCCCGCCGATTCGGCGGGAACCTGCGATTTCAGAGTACCACGGCGTAAAGCCTGTGGGAATCTATAGTTTAGTCTATGGAAAAGTAGTCACCACCAATATTGATCCGATTGAAAAGTAAGCCGCTTTTCCACTTTTTGCCCGGAGCAAAAGCCTATTCTTTGGCGACAGCCGGCTGCAATCTGGAGTGCCAGTATTGCCAAAACTGGGATATCGCCTAACGCCCTCCCGAAGATTTGAAATCCGTTGATTTAACGCCTGAGCAGGTGGCGGGGGAGGCGATTTCTGCTCAAGCGCAAGTGGTGGCTTTCACCTATAATGAGCCGACGGTTTGGTATGAGTACATGCTGGATATTGCCAAAATAGCCAAGCAGAAGGAGTTAAAAACCGTGATGATTTCCAGCGGCTATATCAACCCCGAACCTTTAAAAGAACTGCTGCCGTTCCTGGACGCGGTAAAAATTGACCTTAAAGCCTTTGACTCCGAAACTTATATCAAGCTTATTCACGGCGATTTGGAGCCAATTTTGGAGAATATTAAAATCGTTCACGACAGCGGTACCTGGTTGGAATTGGTGCACCTGGTGGTTCCCGGTTACACGGACGACCTGGAGGAAATCGGTAAAATGTGTAGTTGGGTCAAAGATAACGCCGGTGAGGATATTCCGGTCCACTTTTCCCGTTTTTGGCCCCAATACAAACTTTTGAATTTGTCGCCGACGCCCGAGGAAACGGTTAAAAAGGCGCGCGAGGCGTGTCTTGCAGCCGGATTAAAATACGTTTATACCGGCAATATCGAAGATGAGGAGGGTAGCGTTACCTATTGCCCGGATAACAACCAAGCGGTTATCAAAAGGCAGGGATTTTTTGTCAGTGAAAATCTGGTTCTTGAAAACGGTAAAGCCGCCATTTGTCCCACATCTATCCCCGGTGTTTGGAAATGAAAGGATGGGGAATAACTCAAGACTCAAATCTCAAAAGTAAGCGGTAGTTCTCTCCGCCGACTCGGCGGATCGAACAGTAAGTTCTTATTTTTTGGCTAACCCGCCGATTCCCTGCCTCGCTTATCAGGCGGGGGCGGGGCATGGAGAAGCACAACTAAAAAGTCAAAACGTAAATGGCCGCTGGCTTCTGGGGAAAACAAGAGTATTAGAGGTCTCTCCTCTTTAAAGAGGAGAGACCTCTAATATCTAAATGGAAACCTAAAGGTTTCCACTACAAGTTCAATATCAAATTTGTAGCGGCGATTTTTAAATCGCCAGGCTGTAAAATTCAAAAGCCTACCCCGAGTTCTTCTCCGCCGAATCCCTGCCTCGCTTATCAGGCGGGGACGGGGAAGGATGACAAAGTCTATCAGGATTTTCCACTCCGCATCTTGATCACCTTATTTTCGAGAGAAAACATAAGGACTTTAGTCCTGGGATGAAAACGAATCTATAATCGCAGGAGAGAACCACGGGTTTACCCGTGGGTGAATCCTCAAAAATATTCGACGAAGTCGCCCGCCGATTCGGCGGGAACCTGCGATTTCAGAGTACCACGGCGTAAAGCCTGTGGGAATCTATTTCTTGAGAAAAGACAAAAAACCCAGGGCTTTAGCCCTGGGAGGACGTCATTTTCTACAAAAAAACAGTCTCACGGCGACGAGGTTTATAAGAGCTATTCCACCTAGTAAAACGCTCAAGTTGCCGACACCCAAAAAAGGCAGCAGGAAAGTGCTGCTTAAAAAAGCCCCCGCAAACCCCCCAAAAAGGTCAAAGGCATAAAGATAGCCCGGATTCGGATTTTTTGAGGTTGACTGGAAAGGCGGCTTTGACAACTGCCAGCTTAAAGAGGCAAAAATCATTCCGTGGGCAATGCCGACGGCAAAAATTATTCCCAACCAGAAGAATGGAGATTCAGACAGAGGAAGGTTTTTTACTCCCAGAATAACGCACAAAATACAGAGAAAGGCGGCAAAACCAAAAGTGAGGAGGGTTTGTGCCTTAGTTTTAATCAGCGACTGAAATTTCGTGCCCAAGGCTATCCCCAGTAAGACCAAAGCCAAAAGCAGACTAATCTGGCTGTAGAGATAGCCGATTTTGGTTTGGAAAATGAGCAGAATCAAAATTTCCAAACTGACCAGCATAAAACTGGAGCAAGCCACCATTGTCCCCAAGAGAGGTCGGTTTGACAATCTGCGTTTAGGAAAAGAGAGGATGAAAACAACCAGAACTGAGAGTAAGAGAATGAAGGGTAAAAAAGCAGCCAGTTTCAGAATCAGCCGGGGCATTTTGAAACTGAACATGGTTTGCCAGAAAAGCTGCTGATAGAAAAAAGCCACGGGTTCAAAGTCGGTATTGATTTTAGTCGGCGTTGCGGCTAATTTTTCAGAGATTGCCGTCCGCTTTTGATTACCGAATTCATAAGCGAAGTAATCCTGCCAGGCGGGAGTGTTTTGGCCTTCGTTGACTTGCAAAGGTTGAGAGCCGGCTAAAAAGAGCAGTTGGTTTTCGGGAGTGAAAAGTTCCAGGGAGGGAAAGACAGTTTGAAGCGTACCGAGAATGGTGGCACCGAAATTGAGGGCTTCTTGGCTCTGATAGTCAATCGGAAAAGATAAAATTACCGCCAAAATTCCGTCAGCGGTTAAGTGTCTTTTCAAATTAAGAAAGAATTCCTGAGTAAAATAGCGGTTTTCGAAAAGAGTTTGTGGATTGCCCAAGGAGATTAAAATCAGGTCATATTTTTGGGTGGTCTGATTTAAGAATCGGCGGGGATCGCTTGCAACTGGAGTAATTCCGAGAGTAAGATGATTTTTTTCGAGCGTTAACAATTTTCCGTCGATTTCGACAAAATCAAGATCGGGCTGGGAAAGGCTCTGATAGAGCTCGTTGGCCAGAAGCGGACTGGTTAGAGCCAAAACCTTGCCTGGATTTTTGACAAAAGGCTTGATTAAAGCAATCAACTTTTGATTTTCATAAGCCTCCTGATTGGCAAAACTCAGCCTGCCGTTGATGAAAAAGCTTTGCTGCTCCCCATTTTGGGTCACGGCTATTTGCCCAAATTTAGAGTTTTCGGTTTTAATAAGTTGAGGAAATCTGAATTTTAAAGTAGAGAAGTTAATCTTAGAAGGAAGTGGAAAACTAGTTGCTGCCAAAAACAAACTAAAGATAAGACCAATGGCTGCAAATCCTAACGTTTCCCAGAAATATCCGAAAGACACACTCCCGCCATCTTTGCGAGAGGTGAAAGTTCAGACCGCCAACGGAAACTGCATTCCTAACGGAAAACAATAGACGGTGAGCGTTAACCCGACCACAAGAAAACTAATCCAAAACTGGGGAAGTTGTCCCAAAGGAACGATTCCGGCCATGACTAGCCGCAAAACAACAATTAAACAGGGGAGTAAAACTACCAGTCCCAGTTGGGTTAACCATAAAAAAAGAGGTTTTTGGAAAATCCTAAATTTTATGGCCAGCAGGCTTCCCAAGCCGGTGGACAACAACCAGAAGCCTAAACCTAAGCCATAAAAAAGCTCATTTCCGTAAAAAATTTGGTTTAGTTCCCGCAATAAAACCACTTGCCCCAGAAGGGAGATTGCTCCTAGGCTTAGAAAGAAGATAAAAGGCGGACACCGCTTGCGCTTCGTCATAGATTTTCCATTTCAGATTTGAGAATTGTTGGTGCTTAGTGTTAAAATGCACTTGAGCTATATTATCCATTAATTGAGATGAAAATTCAAAAAGTAGTCATTCCGGCTTTAATCATTATAGGTTTTCTGATTTTTTTTGGAGCGATATCAACGCTTACTAACAAAAACTCAAAGGAGACGAAAGGAGAAACCACGTCAAGTTCAACTCAACGTTCGGAAAGTATAGTGAGGCAACCATACGCTGCCGGCAGTTTTTATCCGGCCGATTCCCAGGAATTAGCGGCGCGCCTTAATGCTTTTTTAAGCGGTGTTGATAAAATTGAAGCTTCCGGGAAGCTGAGGATTTTAATTGTGCCGCACGCGGGAATTGACTATTCGGGAAATGTGGCGGCCGGGGGATTTAAACAGCTCGAAGGTCAAAGTTATCGCCGGGTTATTCTTTTGGGCGTCAGTCACAATGTCTATTTTGACCATATTGCGGTTTATCCTTCCGGGGAGTGGGAAACTCCTCTGGGAAAAGTAGCGGTGGATGAAGATTTGGCACAAACCTTGACAGACGAGCCGCAGATGATCAAAAGCAATCGTCAGGCGCATGAGCAAGAACATTCTTTGGAAGTCGAATTGATTTTTCTACAGCAGGTTTTGTCAGACTTTAAAATCGTGCCGGTTCTAATCGGCCAGGTTGCCGATGAGACTCTTTCCAGTTTAGCCCGCAAAGTGAGTAATAATCTTTCCGACCAGACCTTGTTGGTCGTGAGCACAGACTTGTCCCACTATCCTTCCAAAAAAGTGGCTGACGAAGTTGACCGTGAAACCATAGAGGCTATTTTGAGTGGGAACAGTGACATCTTTACCCAGTCGATCAAGAAAAACGAAAGCGCCGACTACCCCAATTTGGTAACCTGTGCCTGTGGGGCACAGGCGGTAAGAGTGGCTTTGCAAAGCGCCAAGCTTTTGAATTTAACTGATTTCAAAAAGATTGCTTACGAAAACTCAGGCGATGTCACCGGAGACAATGAGCGGGCGGTAGGTTATGCTGCCATCGGAGTGTGGGGTAAAACCGAAAATTCAGGAGAGGTAATGCTGGATAATGAGTCTCAAAAAGAGGCTTTAGCAATCGCCAGAGAAACTTTAGTTGAGTATATAAGTCACCAGAAAATTCCGTCAGTTATTGCTACATCTGCTGTGTTGCAGGACAATCTGGGAGCATTTGTGACTTTGAGAAAAAACGGGCAGCTGAGAGGTTGCATTGGCCGCTTTGAGCCGGATGAGCCTTTGCGGCAGGTTATTCAGATGATGACAATTGCTGCCGCCACGGACGATCCGCGTTTTTCACCTATTCAACCAGTAGAATTGGCAGAGATTAAAATTGAAATTTCAGTCATGACCCCCAAGAGAAAAATCGAGGATTGGCAGGAAATTGAGCTGGGAAAAGAGGGGGTGGTGGTGCAAAAAGGTATGTATTCGGGCACCTTTTTACCGCAGGTAGCCACGGAAACCGGCTGGAGCAAAGAAGAATTTTTGAGACAACTTTGTACTCAAAAAGCCGGATTGCCGGAAAACTGCTATCAAGATCCAGAGGTTGACCTTTATGTTTTTGAAGCCCAGGTGTTGGCAGAAGAATAGGATGCATGGAGAGAGTCTTGTCCTCCCTGCGGCAGTTTTTGACCCACCAACCTAAAAATTTTTTCAGCCGGTAGCCCCACCGCTCTAATTTTTCGCAGAATGGCTCGATAGAGAAGACTTTGGCTGTCGATTGAGTTAATCGCCCGCAAGAGTCTGGTCTCGATCTCCTCCAGCTTCCCTTTTTCTTTAATAAATTGAACTAAGAGCCCTTCAATAGTAAGTTTGTTCTTAATTTCAGTATAGGTCTTTTCAATTTTTTGTCGTCCTTCCTCCTTGATGGGAAGACTATTTTTTTCGATTCTTGCATCCAGTGTTCTTTTGAAGTCTTCCAGGAAAGCAACTTCTTTATCTAAAGGCTTTCCAGCTTGGATTTTGCGGGTTAAATATTCACTTACCAGCCAGAGATAGGTGATAATCAAATCTTCCCAGGATCCCACATTTTGTAAAAGCTTAAGTTCCTGTATTTTGGCGGCAGAGTAAAATAAGACAGTCGATATATTTTGAGGATCACGGATAATCTGGTCAAATTTTCTGAGCTCCTTCTTCTTGAAATGCAAAGCCCCCTCTTTTAAGTAAGTTATCAATTTTTTGATTTCGTCAATCCGCAACGGTTCGCCTTGAGTCTTGAGCTTAAAAGTGTAATCTTTTCTTGAAACGACCGTTTCTTTTTCCGAGACTTTGACATATTCAGCCTGGATAATCCGTATGTTCTTGCTTTTACACAGGGTCAGGAGGTTTTTCACTTCCTCTCTGGTTCCGACAAGGTGAGTCGAATAGGTAAAAAGGCTAAAGAATTTTTTCAATTCGTTGAAAGTGACGGACGGATAGATCTTGATACTGCCAACCTTGAGTTTTAAGAGATAATCCAACATGGTTACCAGCACGGTTGAGGTTAGCAAAAAGGGTGTCGAGTTTAAAAGCAGCTGACCTTTTGACTCTTCAATCACTAGCTCTTTTTGGGTTTGGAAAAAGTCTTGTAAAAGGTTAAAAAGGCCTTGAATCTGACTTTCGATCAGAGGATGGTTAATTTCATGTTCATGGCGGTAAAGGGGAACGGTGCCGATAACTAAACCGAACTGTTTTAGGATTAAGCCAAACTTGCGATAAGTTTCAGGATCATTAATTTTTAGATCGGAAAAATTGTCTGCCATCGGAGTCTTGTTCTTTAACAATAGTACGAGTTTTACGGAAAAGCAAATTCTTGAAAATACGGACTCAAATGCGGAGAAAGATAAAGTTCCTTCCGATCGGAGCGGAAAAATCGGCAGAATCAATCAGAAAATGATTGTCAAAGAAGTTCCTGATTATCGAAACACCTCTTTTATTTTTCCAAGCTTAATACCGCCCCGCATGGCGGGGCGGATGAAGCGCTTGTAATCCGTGCGAAGCAACGCTACATGGGCGAATCAAAAACCGCAAGTATTAAGCTCGTCGGTCTTTGATATATCTGGACCGAATGGAATACCAAAGAGATCAAGAAATTTAACGAAGTTTTGGAGAAGCCGTATATACTCAACTTCCTCGGGTTTGCCATAAATAGAGGTTGAGTATTCCCCAAATAACAACATCTTAAATCACAAATCAAAGTTATTTGGGTATATTTAAGCTTTAACCATTCGGATTGTTTAAATTCATCAGAGTTTACAATTTCTGATCAAGCAGGGATAATAGATATTAGGGTTAATTGGTGTAAGTTCAAATTCAAATCTGGTAGAATGAGAAAGTTTAGCTCAGAAAGAAAATCGCTATGGAGTTTCAAGAACAGTTTGTTTTAATAAACGGAATCAGGACTCACGTCTATCAGTTTGGTCAGGGGAAACCCCTGGTTTTTGTTCATGGCTGGCCGCGGCCAGCCAAACCCGCCTATTTTTCCGCATGGCACTCAGTCGGCCACTATCGATTCTATCTTTTTGATTTGCCCGGATTCGGCCAGTCACAAAAGTTGAGAGGCGAGGTTTCATTATCTGCCTATGCTGAATTCCTAGACTCTTTTTTAGAAAAGTTAAAGATTGAGAAACCGATAGTAGCAGGTTTTTCATTGGGAGGGATCATAGCTTTGCGTTATGCAATTGGCCACCCGGAGAATCTTTCAGGTTTGATTCTTTGCGCCGCAACCAACACCTCTCAAAAATTGAATTTCTGGATAGTCAGCTCGGTCAGAGCAACCATCGCCGTTTATCAGAAAATAGCCTTTTTGAGAACACTGATCAACAGAATGGTTCGCAGTCCAAAATTAATCAAAGCCTTATGGAAAATGGTTGAACCGAAAGTTGAGACCAATTTGCCGGCTGCTCAAAATACCATTCAAGCAATCCAAAAGGTTAGCCTGGATCTTTCCTTAAAGCTTTTTCAGGAAATTATCACCATGGATGTTAGAAATGAGTCGCGCCAAATCAAGATTCCGGTTTTGTTGTTGTCCGGCGGGAAAGACAATCTCATTCCTCTAAAAGCCGCTTATGAGACTGCTCGGACTATCCCAGGCTCAGATTTCTTGGTGGTTAAAAAAGCAGGACATACCAATGTTATCAATGAAGAAAGTTTAGGAAGAATTAAAAAATTTCTGGAAAAGATTAACTGATTGCCGAGAGGAGTTTCAAGTGCAAAAAGGTAAAGATTACATCGGAGTTGGAGTGGGTGCCGTTGTCGTCAACCGCCAAGGTAAGCTGTTTTTGTCACAACGGGGAGTTGAGGCCAGAAACGAGCGGGGAAAATGGGAATTTCCCGGCGGCGGAGTTGAATTTGGGGAAAGGCTGGAGGAAGCCTTAATAAGGGAAATGAAAGAGGAATACGATTTAGACATAGAGCCTATTGAACAGCTTTGGACATACGACCATCTCATCCCGGATGAAAAACAACATTGGGTTTCTCCGACCTACTTTTGCAAAGTCAAAAAAGGCGTTCCCAAAATCACTGAGCCGCATAAATGCAGTCAGATCGGTTGGTTTACCCTTCCCGAAATCGGCACAATGCCGTTAAGCCTTATTACCCGGAATGACTATCACCACCTTCTAAAAAGATATCCAAACGGATTGCCGAATCTTGACTGTGAAACCAGAAAATACGGCACAAAAGAAGAACAAGTTGACATTCTGCTTCCGCCTGACTTTCAAAAAAGCGGCCAAATCAAGCCGCTTAGTAAGGCTTGGCAAGACGGAGATTGGATCGGAACCTTTGTGTTGTGGATCGTGCAAGATAGGCCCACTCCGGCGCTTCTTTATCAGCAAAGAAGTTTAGATTCCAGTTGGGCGCCGGGAAAATTGGATGTGACAGCCGGCGGTCATTACCGAGCCGGAGAAACTATCCGCGATGGTTTGCGTGAAGTGAAAGAAGAACTGGGTCGGGAATATAAATTTAAGGATTTGACCTATCTTGGCAGAAAACTCCATTTAGGGGTGGATGTCTCCGGTGGCGAATTGCGGAAAAATCTGGTAGACATGTTTATCATCCGCGACAATGCGCCGCTCAATCATTATCACTTAGAAAAGAAAGAGGTGGTGGCACTCCTTGCCTGCCCTTTGAAGGAACTCCTCAAAGTACATACCCGGAAAGGTTATAGTTTTTCCGCCCAGGGTTTTGACAATCGTCGACATCCGATCGTATATACTGTTGGTCAAGATTCTTTTACCTACAATTGGGACAATTTTCACTTCAAAATGGCCTTATTGGCGGGGAGATTCTTAAAAGGCGAGAAGAGACTGATCTATTGAGCTAATTGTTCCGCCTGTCGTTTTTCTTACAAAACCGATTGGCGCTCTGTCTGCGGCTTGAGTTTGACAACCAGCGTTTGATAGTCGCTTTCCTGCCCAATCTCTACAATCTCACTTTGATTGGTTTCCAAGTATTTCACCAGAAAATCGCCGAAGAGAACTTCCTCATAAGAGCCGTTGAAGACAACATAATCACACTTGTTTAAAACCTCCTCATAATTGGCAAGCGGTGTTTGCAAAACCGGGAATTCATACAATTGAACATTTTTATTATACATTTTGAACCCAAAGTAGGGATCAGGAATGGAGGAGAGAAAAACAATGCTCTTTTCCGGCACAGAGGACGCTACAGCTTGTGAAAATTGAGCATATGATTTTCCCGCATTGGCTGAGGAGAGAAGAGCCAGCACCCACAGATTCATCAAGACAGGCAAAATTACGACTCCGGCTATAATCCATCGTTGCTTTTTAGGATTAAGTTTCGCCAGGAAAATTCCGCCAGCCAAATAGAGAAAGGGAAGCGGAAGAACATAGTACCAGTTTTGTTTTCCATAGATAGCGACAGCCCATGCAAAGGCAAGCAGAAGAAAAGGGAGAAGACCTTCTTTCCGGCGGCGGACAAAAAAATAGACAGCAAAAAAGAGACTCAAGGCAAGATAGTAGCAGTTAAGCATAATGACGGGAAAAGGTTGTTGGGTCAAGGCGATAAAAAGCCACTGCCGGTCGATACTTTTGCGTTGGACGGCTAAGGAAAACTGCTGGAGGAAAAGGTCGAAATTGGGCAGCAGGCTGAGAATCCAAAGGACGACCGGCAAGAGAAAACACAAGGAGAAAAGATAAAATTTACGCGAGAGGAAAATCCTTGTCTTTAGGCGCAAGAACCAGTCAAGCGTAATGGCGGCTGCCACAAAGATTCCCACGGGGTGGTTTAAAAAGGCGAGGCTGGCAGAAAGTCCGCTTAAGGAAAGAAAGAAATTGGAACGGGACAAGTGGAAATTGTCAGTCGCTTTTCTATACAGATAAAGAGCCAGCATTCCCCAGAAAAGAACGAAAATTTCTGGCCGGCTGAGGCGCGCGGCTTTAAGGAACATAAAATCAAACACCAAGAGGCCCACCGGTATTAAGGAAAACCAGGGTACAGCAGATTTGATCACTCGTCGGCTGAAAGCATAGAAAATAACAATCACTCCCAAAGCAGCCAGAACGGAAAACAATCTTTGGGCGAGAATGGAAACGCCGAAAAGTGTATATTGAAGAGCAAGAGTATAGAAAAAGACAGGAGGATAAAACAGGGCGTGGGTTTCGATTCCGGGAATCACTCCTTGCCAAAGATTGCTGCCTAATCGGTTCTGTGTGGCAAGGTTTGCGGCGATATCAGCATATAAAGCCTCGTCCGGCCACACGGGCGGGTCTGTGAGGAAAAAAATACAGACCAAGCCCAGAAAAATCGAGATCAGCAAGCCAAAAATCAGAGATGATCTTGTGATTTTTAATTTCGGCATGGAGTTTGTTCCTCGGGTTTTTAAGTTAACTCAAAAAAATAGCAGTCATGACTGGCGGGTCCTGCCGCAAGTTTCCTTCCCGCCAATGCTCCCCTCCGAATCGGAGGGTGCGCGTTGTCAGGAACCTTTCCACTTGCGTCACCCGCCAAGGTTAAGAGTCAAACTGGACATTTGCTTTTTTTCGAACCAGAGTTTTACCTGCGACCACCATCATGTCCACTAATGGTAGATAGACATTGACCCTGTTAATTCCTAAGAATCTGATGACATCTAAAAGTTTGTCCCGCCAGACATTTTTTTCCGATTTCAAGAGGTTTTGCAGGATAAATTCAAAATCGCGCACAAATCCCCAGGGTTTAATCTCGTGGGCGACAAGCCGGTTGTGCTTTAAAACCAAGTTTAAGGAGGCGGGTGAAAAATAATTGACATGTTGGGGGATTTTAGAGAATCCGTACCATTTCGATCGCAAGATTTTGGCCTCCAGACTTTCGATATTGGGAGTGGTCAGAAAAATAGAACCTTGAGGCGCAAGCCACAGCCGAAAAAGGTCCAAGACTTGTTCAAAGTTGGGGATGTGTTCTAAAACATCAAAACAAGTGATAATGTCAAAAGAATGCGGTGGAAATAAATTCGGGGCGAGTTTGGTCGATGAGATAACAGAGATTTGATGGCAGCGGCGGACAAAATCAGCCGCATAAGAAGAAAACTCAAACCCAAAAGGCGTCAAACCGTAGTTTTTGGCGATTTTCAAAAAGTCGCCTATGCCGCAGCCGAAATCGAGAAGTTGAGTTTGCGATTCAAGTCGGGCTATTTTTTTGACAAAGTTAAACTTCTTTTGGGCGTCCTTTTGAACATATGGCCGTTGGAATTGGAGAAAATAGGCTTGGTTGTATATTTTTTCCAATTCCGGTTGAGAAGGAGGATTAACCAGAAAGGCATATTTACAAGAAACGCATTGCCAAATTTCATATTGTCCATTGTCATAGATAGATTTTAAAACGGCATGTTTGCAGACGGGACAAGGTTGTTTCATAAACAAGCTTGAAACCTCCGGTTATAAGCAAACCTTGAAACCTCCGGTTATAAGGAAACCTTGAAACCTCCGGTTATAAGCAAAGCTTGAAACCTCCGGTTATAAGCAAAGCTTGAAACCTCCGGTTATAAGGAAAGCTTGAAACCTCCGGTTATAAGGAAAGCTTGAAACCTCCGGTTATAAGGAAAGCTTGAAACCTCCGGTTATAAGCAAAGCTTGAAACCTCCGGTTATAAGGAAACATTGAAACCTCCGGTTATAAGCAAAGCTTGAAACCTCCGGTTATAAGGAAACATTGAAACCTCCGGTTATAAGGAAACCTTCGGTTATAAATTTTTTTTCGCCACGACTAAAATATTAGCATCAGTTTGCGCCTGATCCTTGAAAAGAGAAGAAAAACAGGAAGCGAGAAGCCGCACCCTGGCGTCCGGTGAAACGAGCAGTCTTTTTTTAAAAATCAGTTTGGTAAGCTGCGTCGGCAAAGCCCAAGGCAAGCCAAGTTCGAAAAGAACAATCTGCCGGCGGGTAATGGTTCCGCAGATTGTTTCAACCTTAAATCCGGCCTCAGCAGTCATTTTTTCCCATCTTTCTCTTGGCAGGACAGTCTTGTGTTTGAAGGCTTGATGGAATGAGGCCACATACCTTTCTGCCCCAAAGGAGCATTTTAATTTTTTAAGAACGGTTGGGACCAAAAGCAGGTCGCCGAGAGTAGTGGTGGGAACCGTAAAAATGAAAAGGCCGCCGGGTGACAGGACTCTGTATGCTTCTGCCAGGACTTTTTCGACACTTACGATATGTTCCAAAGTGCTGATCGAAATAATACTCTGGAATGTATTGTCAGCAAAGGGTAGGCTTCGAGCATCGGCTAAGATCAGCTGGTGATATTTTTTATTTTGCAAAGCCAACCGTAAATCGCGCTTGGAGATATCAACTCCCACCTCGATTTTGTGGTTTACTAAAACTCCGGCAAATTCTCCAAACCCGCAGCCCAGATCAAGAAGCGGCGGAGGCAACGGAAATTGACTCACCGCTTTGGCTTCTAAAGAGCGCCAGAGCGCCAGCGAGAAAGGACGATTTTTAAATATTTTTCAAAGTATTGCATCCAACACTCCACCAACTGCGGAAAAGCTTCGAAAGCAAACCCAAAACAAGGTGTCAGTTTGTATCCGGTCGGGTCCTGTCAGAGGTTTCCCTTCCACCAATGCTCCCCTCCGATTCGGAGGGTGCGCGTTGTCGGGAGCCTTTCCACCTCTGCCACCCGACCGCGACTTACTCAAATGAATTTTATGTCATCATGGGCGAGATGGAACGACCCTAATTAGTATCCTTCATGGATGACGTTTTCAGAAGGGATGCCGTGTTGGGTTAAAATCGTTTTCATCTCTCGAATCATGGCCAGTTTACCGCAGAGATAAAATTCAGCTTTCCTGTTTTCCTCAATCCCCAAACAGATGACATTGGTTACTCTCCCGGTGGCGCAGAATGGTTCTTCTTTGGCGGGTCGGGTGATGCAAAAGGTATAGGAAAAATTGGAATGAGTTTGTTTTAAGGCCCGGAAGCGCTCCGCAAAGTAAAGTTCATTCTGATAGCGCATGCCCCAGTAAAGTTTGATCGGCATGGTTTTACCCGTGTGGAGAAGATGTTCAATCATGGAGATCAAAGGGGGGATGCCGCAGCCATTGGCGATAAAGACTTTGGGCAGGTCGGTTGCGCGCAGCCGGAATTTTCCAAACGGTCCGCTTAGAGAAACCAGATCGTCTTTTTGGGCAGCCAGAGCAAATTGGCTGCCGGGGCCGCCAGGACGGGTGTCGATCACGAATTCCAGCCGGTCGTTTTGGTGCGGCGGGTTAGTTATCGAATAAGCTCTTTGCAGGTTTTCTCCAAGTTTAAGCAGCATGAACTGCCCGGCCTCAAAATCAATCTTTTTAACCTGCTCCGGTTTAACAATCAAAGATTGAGTGTAAATGTTCAATTTGGTATTAGAGACAATTTTTCCTTGAATTTCCATACGTTTCCCCTCAGAGGTACTTTTTTCTCTGGTAGCAGAAACCCTTAGGTTTCCATTTAGATATTAGAGGTCTCTCCTCTTTAAAGAGGAGAGACCTCTTGTTTTCCTCTACTTTTGGTCGCTGGGCGGCTGCAGCTTAAATTTAACGTATAAATACATCTGTTGCAAGTTGTAATTGAGGGGAAACTTCGGCAAAGCCTTATTTTCCAAAAATTCTTTCGCTTCCTCATATTTTTCCTGTTTGGCCAAGATGCCGGCATAATTTTCATAGGCTAGATAATAGTCGCCGTTGGCAATGGCTTTCTGGTAATCTTGGGCTGCCGAGATGAGGTTTCCCTCGCGTTCTAAAGACGCGCCCAAGTTGTTCCAGTTAGTCCACCAGTTGGGTGCCACCGCAGTTGATTTTTCAAAGTGGGCCTTAGCCTCATCATATTGTCCGGCGCGAAAAAGCTCCACCCCGTAATTATTTTCCAGGTCAAAAACATCGTGGGAAATGGCAATGTCGCGGCTGAAAAGAGTCAAGCCGTTTTTCCAGTCGGTAGTACGGGAAATGGCGCGCGTGGCCAGCGGGAGCGCACAAGCTAAAAGCAAGAGCACTAAAACTTTTTTGCACTTCAGGCTGTAGACTACAATTCCCAGCATTCCCAAAAGGCCAACCAGGGGGAGATAAAACCAGCGTTCGGCCAAGGTTAAGTCTAGGGGAAAAAGCTGCAGATGAAGGACCAGACCGAAGACAAACCAGAGAAAAAAGAAAAGATAGGTTTTAAAAGCCTTAAGGCTGTGTTGATAAAGCCAAATACCGCAAACAACGAGTACTGCAAAAAATAGAAAATCAAAAGCCAACGGCCCGAAAAAATCCGGAAAGTTAGGATTTACAACCACCCAGTGTTGGGCAATGGCTAAACGATCAGGAAAAAAGAAAGTTTTGAGATAGATAAAGATGATTTTGGGGATGCTCAAAAGCCGCTGGGGAAGGGAAGCCTGCATGATCGGTGAAAAATCCTGGTGGAAAAAGAAGACTTTAGCAACCACAAAGCGCAGGAAAGCATAGATTAAAACGGCGCCACCTGCTGCCAGAGCTGAGAAAAGAAGTTTACCTTTTTTAAATAAGAGAACAAATACCAGCGTCAAGAGGATAAGTACGGCCGCGGTTTCTTTAGAAAAAAGAGAAAGCAGAAAGAGGATGGCCGGGAGGAGAAACAAGCGGAGATTATTTTGGTTTTTGGCAATGGCGCGCAAAGCCAGCATGCCGAAACAGAAAAAGAGAACGTCCTGCAGGGCAGAAACGTAAACGACGGCTTCGACCTGAATTGGATGAACCAAAAAAAGCAAAGCCAAACTAAAGGCGAGCCAGTCGTTCCAGCGGGAAGACGGCGGGTCCGCCGGCGCAGATGTTTTAAGCTTAGAATTTTTAGAACGCTCCAGATAAACCAAAAACGAGCGGAAAAGCCAAAAAACGAGTACGGAGTTTAAGATATGGATACCCACCTGAAAAAGATGGAAGAAAAAGGCCTGCGGTCCGAAGAAAGTGTAAATTAGAGCAAAAAAGAAGCTCATCAGAGGTTTGTAATAAATTCCCATGAGTGTGCCGGTCCCGCCGGTGTTGAAAGTGCTGCCCGTAAAAAAAGAAGGCAGATTGGCAATGGTATGCACGAGAGTGTTGTTGACAACTTGTTCTTCGTCGTCCCAGACAAAGCCATTGAAAAGGCTGAGGCTATAGATGGCGATTCCGGCAAAAATCAGTAAGAAAATGGCACGCTTTTTATTCATAGGGCAAAGCCGTCTCCGACGGAAAAAGTTAGGTCAACTATAGCATTAAAAATTCAAAATTCAAAGGTCAAAAGTCAAAACGCAGACAGCTACCGGCTTCTGGCAACTGGCTAAAGAGATGTAGTTCTCTCCGCCGACTCGGCGGGGCATGGAGAAGTACCACTAAAAATTCAAAAGTCAAAAGTAATGAAGAATGACGGCGGTTTCGAAAAACGGTTCTGGATAAGAATTTGCCAGGGGAGGCCTTGCAAAGGCTGTACGGACAACCCGAAAACAGGTCCGACCCTCAATCCTGTCGTCTTGAAAAGTGCGGTAGAGGTGCATTAACGGTTGAATTTTGATATCATATACCTGATCCTTGAGTAATGGCAAAAAACAGATTTAACCTTATATGAGTTCGATAAACACAGTGTCAAACAAAGGCATTTTTAATTTAGCCAAGCGATTATTTTGCTGCGAGGAGTTTTTTGAACAACTTCAAGACTCTGATTCAAAATACTCGCAGTTATTGGATGAGCTTACCCTAATGTTTATTTTGGAAAACCTTGAATCTAAAAGGCGAAAGAGATTTCTTGAATTACTTGGAGACACCGAATTGTCCCCTGGCGATATTCCCATTTTATTTGCTTCAAGAAATATCGAAGATTTTAAAAAACGACTTTATCAATTTCTTAAAAAGTCCATTACTAAAATTGGTCAAAATTTTTGCAAACCATGAATATCGAAGGATCTTTATCTCTTTCCAAACCTCATTTTACTTCCGAAATTCATAATTCAGGCGAAGAAAATAATGGTGAGCAATCAGTAGTTCAAGTTCTTCTTGCCCAGGAAGACATTTTGGACTACGTCAACTGCTCTGTGGAAGATGGAAGAGAACGAATAGCAATTAACGAATCTGGACGGCTTCTGGCAGAGGATATTTATGATCAGCTCTATACTGAAAAAAACGGGGATTTCAATGCAATCAGAACCCAACTTCTAAAAGACTATAAAGATATCACAACAAGAAGCGATTTGGACTTCCACGCCAAAACAACTTATCGGAGGATCTTTCAGTCTATGCACGCAAAACTTCAGTATGAAGTTGCTTTGGCAATTGCGGAAAGAGAAAAAAGCTCTCCCTGTAAGACCACTTTTAAAGAAGCCTTGATGGCGGCTCACCACTGGCGTACAACTGTCAATCCTGGCTTTGAGAGTTTTCTTCAAGAAGCAGGGGCGGCGAGAAAAGAATTGGATGATTTTTTAAATCTTGAGCTCGAAGCCGCAGAAACAACCAACCAAGCTCTAGTTAGAGAAACTTTAGGTGACAGAAGTTCTATTGAAGCGGAAAGACTTAGAGGGAGAATGAGTTCTTCAGGAGTTCTGAGAAAAATATATACTGCCGCCACAATTTCTGCAGTCGCTTTTCTTTCGGCAGGTTCTGTCTCGACAATACCGTTCCAAACCAAGGAGCAAAGTAATCACCAAGAAGAAGTTTCACTCCAAATCCAGCCACCCACTGAGGTGAGTCCAGACTCTTTTGAATTCAGCCCCGAAGTATTCGACCCCTCTTTTTCGGAAATTCCCCCTCGACTATTCGAACCGCTTCCTGCTGATACTCGCATGACTAAAGAGCTGACGTCCGATCAGTTAAAAAGGCAAGAATCTGCCGCCACGGAAACCGAAAGAACCGCAGAGGAAATAAATGACAAACAAGAATTAATAGAAATGAAAAGACTTCAAAGGCAAATTGAAGCTTCAAAGTCCATGAGTGAAAGGCCAGTTTTAAAAGAACCTCAGAGCGATCAAGGCGTGGTTTCTGCCGAAAATATCCCGATTTTTGCAGCCGACATTTTAGGACAAAAAACACTCGAAAGAAGTCCGCTGGCAAGGTTTCAAAAATACACTGCTGAAACCCAGAATGCGGCTATTGCTGTTGCCCAAAAGTTAGATTTTATTGGTCCAGAAAGTCCTTATGAACATCCATCTAACATGTGTGGGCCGCTAGCGGCAACGGTGCTTAATGAGTCAGGACTACTGCCTGAAAATATCCATCTGAATCCTTCCCAATTTTGGCTTGCTAATCCTCAGAGATTAGATAAATTGTTGCCAGAAGTTAATTTTGAAAAAATCCATATTCCAGAGAGCATCAATAATTTTGATTTTAGAAGATTTCCTCTAAAACCTGGAGATTTTCTTTATCTCTATGGTGGTTCATTTGAACATATGCTAACGGTTGCTTGGGTAGATCCAGGCGGTAGAGCTTATGCCATTAGCAACTATAAAACTAAAAGCGGGAGTTATATTATTGGTGAGTTTGTGCTTTACGATCCAGAAAATCCAGAAGTTGGCGTCTTTAAAGATTGGTCACAAAAGAGCCGAAGTGGTACTACAGGACAAAGTGGTTTTTACCTCTGGAGGATAAAGAGTCCGTTAACTCAAAACGCCTAGACTCAAGGGCTGGACAAACTATACACTACCCAAAAGACTCTTTAAAAAATTAATAATGCAAAGTCAAAAGTAATGAAGAATGACGGCGGTTTCGAAAAACGGTTCTGGATAAGAATTTGCCGGGGGAGGCCTTGCAAAAATTAAAAGAGCGTCAGTTTGAGCGTGGCTGCGAGCATGACAGCCGCCGCCAGAAGCCTTATGCCATAGACCTTGAGAGTGTGTTTTTCCAAGACCTGCGCTTTTTTAGGAAAAAAGAGAGCCAAGAGAATTACTATCACCATTGAAAGCGGCAAAGAAAGAATCAGATTTGAAATTCCCATATTTTCAGAAACAGCCTTGTTGGCAGATAAGACTCCAACCACACCGAAGATTGCCATCATCCAAATTCCACCCACGTTGCCTATCTTCAGTTGCCGCCAGTCTTTGCAGAAAAAAGGAAATGTTAAGAGTAAAAATAGCTGGGCTAAAATATCAACCCACAGGGAAGCTTCCCAAAAGCCGGTTTCGCCAACTGCTTTTCCGATAAAGAAATAAAAGAAGGATAAGACGAAAATTTCCAAGATCAGCAAGAGAATGCCCTTGCGGAAGAAAGATCGGAAAGAGAATTTCTCATCCAGAGCGACAAAAAAGCCGGCCAAAACCGCCATTGCCATGAG
>Ga0100389_1001516_pt1 | contig 18429 bp, 14 predicted proteins | sample CryGeymeta201513_FD_81537 | JGI IMG/M metagenome (GOLD analysis project Ga0100389, IMG submission 81537) | Groundwater microbial communities from Crystal Geyser aquifers in Utah, USA - Crystal Geyser metaG 2015-13 | ecosystem: Environmental > Aquatic > Deep subsurface > Groundwater | place: USA... | reverse complement strand
GGGCGCAGGATGCGCGGGAGGTCGCGGACGCCTCGGAGGCGGGCAGGACGCCCGCCGAGAATGAGCGAAAAGTATTTTCAGGCCGGGAACGCTTGACTGCCGACACAAGCTGGATAGTTACGCTGAAAGGTGAATGCTGTGGATTTTTTTGATTGGACCTTGAGCTTTCAGCTTTGAGCTAACAAAGGTGCCCTTATGTTGCTTATCTTCTTAACTCCCAAAGACTCATTATGACCGACCTGCATTTTGTGCTTAGATCCTATCCGATGATGTCCTTGCGGGACATCGTCCTCTTCCCCCACATGGTGGCGCCGCTGGTGGTGGGCCGCAAGAAATCCATTCAGGCCTTGGAAGAGGCCATAGCCAACCACTCCGAGATCTTTCTGGCCACCCAGAAGAACGCCAGCGACGAGGATCCCAAGCAGGCAGGGGTCCACACGGTGGGCACTGTGGCCGGCGTTTTGCAGTTGCTCCGCCTGCCCGACGGCACGATCAAGGCCCTGGTGGAAGGGCGGCGGCGGGCCAGGATTATTCGTTATCTGCCCCACGAGGAATTTTTTCGGGTGGAGGTTGAGGAACTCCTGGAAACCGGCGAGATCAATGCCGAGACCGAGGCCTTTGTGCGGCAGATCCGCACCGTGTTTGGCGGCTATGTCAAACACAGCAAGAAGATTCCCCCCGAGGTGGTCAAATCCCTGGCCAACATCGCTGATCCGGCCAGGTTCGTTGATGTCCTGGTCTCCCACCTGCCGCTGGCCACCATTAAGAAACAGGAGATCCTGAGCGCCTTTGCCATTCAGGCCCGGCTGGAGATCGCCTTGAGTTTCCTCAACATCGAGAACGAGATTGTCTCCATGGAGGAAACCATCCGCACCCGGGTCAAGAAGAAGATGGAGAAGAGTCAGAAGGATTATTATCTGGCTGAGCAGATCCGCGCCTTGCAGAAGGAGATGGGCGCCGACAATGACGCGGCCTCGGAGCTTGATGAGCTGGACAAACAGATCCGCCGCAAGAAACTGCCCCAGGCGGCCCGGGCCAAGGTGAAGCGAGAATTCAAAAAACTAAAGCTCATGCAGCCCATGTCGGCCGAGGCGACGGTGGTGCGCAATTACATTGACGTCATCCTGAGCTTGCCCTGGTCCGAGAAGTCCAGGGAGCGGGTGGAGATCCTGGCCGCGGACGCTATTCTGGAAGAGGATCACTTCGGCCTGGCCAAGCCCAAGGAGCGCATCCTCGAATACCTGGCCGTGCAGGCCCAGGTGAAGACGATGCGCGGGCCCATCCTCTGTCTGGTGGGTCCGCCCGGGGTAGGCAAGACCTCCCTGTGCAAGTCAGTGGCCCGGGCCATGGGCCGTAAATTCGTGCGCCTTTCCTTGGGCGGGGTGCGCGACGAGGCCGAGATCCGCGGCCACCGACGGACCTATATCGGCGCCATGCCTGGCAAGATCATTCAGTCCCTGCGGAAGGCCAAGGTGAACAACCCGGTCTTCTGCCTGGACGAGGTGGACAAGATGAGCATGGATTTCCGCGGCGACCCGTCGGCCGCCCTCCTGGAGGTGCTCGACCCGGAGCAGAACAACGCCTTCAACGATCATTACCTGGATCTGGACTTCGACCTGTCCGATGTCTTCTTCATCACTACCGCCAACAACCTGCCCTCCATCCCGCCGCCGCTAAGGGACCGCATGGAGATCATCAAGCTGGAGGGCTACACCGAGGAGGACAAGCTGCGGATCGCCACGGACTTTCTGGTGCCCAAGCAGCTTGCGGCCAACGGTTTTACGGACGCGGACATCGTCTTCAACGACAAGGCTATTTTAGAGGTTGTGCAGCGTTATACCCGCGAGGCCGGGGTTCGTAACCTGGAACGCAGCATCGCCGCCATTTGCCGCAAGATTGCCCGTGACCGCCTGAAAAACGGGGCTGACAAGAAGTACCGGGTGGCCGCACCCGCGGTGGCCCGCTACCTCGGCGTGCCCAGATACCGGGTGGGCCAGGCCGAGGATATCGACCGTACCGGCCTGGTCACCGGGCTGGCCTGGACCGAGGTCGGCGGTGAATTGCTGCAGATCGAGGCGGTGCTCATGCCGGGCAAGGGCAAGCTCATCATCACCGGCAAGCTGGGCGAGGTCATGCAGGAGTCCGCCCAGGCCGCCCTGAGCTATGTTCGTTCCCGGGCTCTTCGTCTTGGGCTGGCGCCGGATTTTTACCAGAAGGTCGATATCCATGTCCATGTGCCCGAGGGCGCCATCCCCAAGGATGGGCCGTCGGCTGGCATCACCATGGCCACCGCCATTGCCTCGGCATTGCTGCAGTTGCCGGTGCGCAAGGATATCGCCATGACCGGCGAGATCACCCTGCGCGGCCGGGTGCTGCCCATCGGCGGTCTCACCGAGAAGCTCCTGGCCGCCCGCCGGGGCCACATCCGGAACGTTCTGGTCCCCAAGGAGAACGAGCGCGACCTGGAGGAGATCCCGGCCAAGATTCGCAAGAGCTTGCGCATTGACCTGGTGGAGAATATGGATGAGGTGCTGACCAAGGCGCTGGTGCTAGGCGAAGGCGCCACCCTGTTCAAGGAAGTGAGCATGGCCGCTTTCTGTCCCGAGGTGATGCTGCCCGTCGACACCCCCATCGCCCATCAGTGAGAGGGCCGGGGAAATTCCTTGCGCCACTGTTTTTTATTGACGAAGCGGGGTGTGACTGGTAAATAACTGTTCCGCTTGTCGGGCGGATAGCTCAGCCGGGAGAGCATCGGCCTTACAAGCCGAGGGTCACAGGTTCGATCCCTGTTCCGCCCACCAAAAAACTGTTTAAGCCGTTTAAGCCGTTTGAACTGTTTAAGCCGTTTGAACTGTTTGAACCGTTTAAGCCGTTTAAGCCGTTTGAACTGTTTGAACTGTTTAAGCCGTTTGAACTGTTTAAGCCGTTTAAACCGTTTGAACCGTTTGAACTGTTTGAACTGTTTAAGCCGTTTAAGCCGTTTAAGCCGTTTGAACTGTTTGAACCGTTTAAGCCGTTTAAACCGTTTAAGCTGTTCCATTAAATTAAGGGGTCGTAGCTCAGTTGGTTAGAGTGCCTGCCTGTCACGCAGGATGTCGCCGGTTCGAGTCCGGTCGGCCCCGCCATTAACGCCAGAGGGGGAATGCATTTGTATGTTGCATTCCCCCTCTTTTTGTTGGTGCGCTCGCAACCGTTTGTTATCGAATTAAAGTAACTACCCGCCGCAAGATTTTCCCCATCTTTCCTTGACATTTTATGGGCCAATGCTATATTGACTCCTCACTGTGATGCGGGGTGGAGCAGTCCGGTAGCTCGTCGGGCTCATAACCCGAAGGTCAGAGGTTCAAATCCTCTCCCCGCTACCAGCCAATTCATGAGAGGGGCAAGCGTATGCGCTTGCCCCTCTCTTTTTATGCGGCGCCGACGTTAATGAGTTGACGCGCTCTGGCGCGAAAAGCTATAGTTTTTTCCTTAACTTGTTTTTCTGGTCCGTGACCCATGAACCCATCCCGTCCGAATCCTCCCAGAAGACCGCTCATCTCGACCTGGGCCGTCGTGCTGCTCGTTATGGCAGCCGGCCTGTGGTGGCATTTTCAGAAGGCCGACCGGGTAACGCCCTATCCCGACGCCCAGCCCAAGGCCATTGCCGCTCGTGGGGATCTGGCCGCGGACGAGCGTAACACCATTGATTTGTTTCAGCTCGCCGCGCCGGCGGTAGTTTACATCACCAGCATCGAGGTGCGGCGCAGCCTGTTCTCCCTGAACGTTTATGAGATTCCGCAGGGCACTGGTTCCGGTTTTGTCTGGGACAACGATGGCCATATTGTTACGAATTTCCACGTGATCGGCGGGGCCAGCCGGGTGGAGGTGACCCTGGCGGATCGTTCCACCTGGGAGGGGGTGCTGGTGGGCGCGGCGCCGGACAAGGACCTCGCGGTCCTGCGGATCAAGGCGCCGGCGGCGCAACTCAAGCCTATTTTAGTTGGTGAATCAGCGAATCTGCAGGTCGGCCAGAAGGTCTTTGCCATCGGCAATCCCTTTGGCCTGGATCAGACCATTACCTCCGGCATTGTGAGCGCCCTCGGCCGGGAGATCAAGACGGAAAACGGCCGCACCATCCAGGGCGTGATCCAGACCGATGCCGCCATCAATCCCGGTAATTCGGGCGGCCCGCTCCTGGACAGCGCCGGCCGGCTGATCGGCGTCAATACCGCCATCTTCAGTCCGTCCGGGGCCAGTTCCGGCATCGGCTTTGCCGTGCCGGTGGCCTCGGTCAATCAGGTGGTCCCCGAACTCATCAAGCACGGCCGGCTGATTCGCCCCGGCATCGGCATCAGCGTGGCCAATGAGAGCATCATCCAGCGCCTGGGCCTGGCCGGGGTCCTAATCATGGAGGTGCAACCGGGTGGCGCCGCGGCCAAGGCCGGCCTGCGGGGTACGCGCCGTCTCCCGGCCGGGGTCGTGTTGGGAGACATCATCGAGAGTGTCGATGGGTTGCCGGTGGCCTCCCTGGACGACATGTTGAATATCTTTGACAGGCACAAGGTCTTAGACGAAGTGGAACTCGGCATCCGGCGGGATGAGCAACGCCAAAGTATCCGGGTAACTCTGCAAGAGGTTGGGTAGGTTTTCGTGACCTGGTGGACCAAAGCCATTCGGAGTCTGATCTCTTCCGGGGGAGGGGAGCGACTCGATCTGTTCCGGGTGTTTCCCGGCATTCGCCGTTTTCTGGCCGCCCGGCAGCATTACGTTTACCTGCGCACCGGCGCTGACCTGGTCTTTGTGCTGGTCGTCATCTCCGGCATCTTCGGCCCCCAGGACCCCAAGCGTAACGTCGCGGTTTTCCTCACTTGGGGGGTGCTGTGGCCCTCTATTGTCCTTTCCTGGTTTTTCGTGGGCCGCATGTGGTGCGGCATCTGCCCCTTTCCCGGGTTGGGGGTCTTCCTGCAGCGCCGCGGCTTTTCCCGGGCGGGCAAGGTTCCGCGCTTCCTGCAGAAATACGGAGTATACTCCTCGGTGCTGCTGCTCGCCCTGATCATCTGGGCCGAGGTGGTGGCCGATCTCGACCGCTGGCCGGCCGGCACCTCGTACCTGGTGCTGGCGATCGTGGTCGGCTCCGCGGTGTTGGCCGTGCTCTATGCCGGCCAGGCCTGGTGCCGGCATCTCTGCCCGCTGGGCCGCATCTCCGGCGCTGCCGCCACTTTGTCGATCACCGAATTCCGGCCTGATCATGAAAAATGCAAGGGCTGCGAGACCTTTGCCTGCAAGAAGGGGGTGGCCGGGAAAAGAGGCTGCCCGGTCTACCTTGGGGCCTACAGTGTGCAGAATAACCTGCACTGCCTGGTGTGCGGCCACTGTCTGCCCCTCTGCCAGCGCGATTCGCCGCAGCTCCTTTTTCGCAACCCTTATTCCGAACTCATCCGCAACAAGGGGCGCTACATTACCTGCGCCTATATCGTGCCCTTTCTTATCGGTTCCCAACTGGCCCGCTTTCTGCGCCATAAATCGCTCTACCACCAGATCGTAGCCACCACCGGCTGGTACGACGCCTTGGTCTTCAGTCTCTTGCTGGTGCTGGGCTTTTTCGCGGTCATGGCCGTGATCCGGTTGGGGAACCGCCTGATCGGGGTTACCGAGGATCCGCTGCTCGGCAGGTTACAGCCCATGGTCCCCATTTTTATTCCCATGGCCTTTACCGGTGAACTGGTGTACCGGATGAGCTTTTTCGCCGATGGCATCGGTGATTTCCTGCCCACCGTCGGCCGGCAGGCGGGCACTGGCGCGCTGGAGTGGCTGGCCTTTGCCATCCCGGATTTTCCAGTACAGATCCTTTCCGCCTTTTTCATGCTGAACGGCGCCCTGGCCGGGTGCTATATCTTCTGGCGTTTCTGCCTGGAGGATTTTGAAGGGATTGTCAAATTCAAGAATTTCGTGGCCGTCAATCTCATGATCGGGGTCATGCTGGTCCTCTATCTGACCGCTATTTTTTGATGCCCCCCCCGGGGCCGGCAACCTAGCGGGCCAGGGGGTCGGCCGAGGCGGTCAGCCGCCTGCGCCGCTGGCGGGCAAGCTCCCGCATGTCCGTGGTTTTGTCGGTTTCATCGATGATCTCCTGGCCCATGATTTCCTCGATGATGTCTTCCAGGCTTATCACGCCCGTGAAGCCGCCGTATTCATCCACCACCACAAAGAGGTGGATGCTGCATTTGATGAATTCCAGAAAGACCTTGTCCAGGGGTGCGGTTTCCGGCACAAAGTGCACGGGCTGCATGAGCGCCCCCAGCGTGGTTTTATCCTTGTCCTCGGCCGCGCAGAGGAAAACATCCTTACGCATGACCATGCCCACCATGTCATCCAGATCTTCATCATAGACCGGCACCCGGCTGTGCAGATCCCATTTTTCCCGGTGCCGCAAGGCCTCGACCACGGTCAATGCCTCATGTAAAACAAAGGTCACGGTACGGGGTGTCATCACCTGCCGCACCGTCTTGCTGGCCAAGTCGAGGATATTGGTGATCACCCTTTCCTGCTGGGTGTCGATCTCCCCGCTTTTGCGGCCCAAGGCGGCGATGGCCTGGATCTCCTCGGCCGAGACGATGGTCTGTTTATCCTGGCCCATGACGAGTCTGATCAGGGCGTTGCACAGCCAGATGACCGGGGCCAGGAGATGAACCAGCCCCTGGAGGGGCAGGGCGATGATGCTCGACAGTTGTCGGCTGTATATGACGCCGGCTGTTTTGGGCAGAATTTCCGAAAAGAGCAGGATGACCAGGGTGAAGGCGACGGAGAACAGGGCCAGGTACTGCTCGCCGAAGACCGCCACGGCCGAGGCGCCGGCCACGGCCGCCCCCACGGTGTTGGCAATGGTATTCAGGGTAAGGAGGGCCACGATGGGCCGCTGGATGTCATTTTTAAGACTTTTTAGCAGCAGGGACGAGCGCTTGCCGGCCCGGGCCTGCACCTCAACCTGGCTTATGGGTATTGAATAGAGCGCCGCCTCCGAGACGCTGCACAGGGCGGAGACGATCACGGCCAGAACCACGGTCGTTATGAGCGTCGTAACCAAGGTGAACCTCCTTAGTGTTTTACCTTGCGCCGTGAGCCGGCCCCAGGCATTGGCGAGCACCGGCGCGGCGATATTGAATTTTACCAGAAATCAAGTATACTCAACTTTTCTATTTTCCCATACCTTCCTTGTTGTGCTGCGTCCCGCGGCCTGGCGACAACCCGCAAGGCACGGCGCCCCATGAACCTGCCGCGGGACGCCATTCGCCTGGAAGTCTTCGGTACGCTGGTCTTTTCCCGGTCACTGGACATCTGGTGCAAGGGTGAGGGGTATGGAAATTTTCATGCACAGGCCTTCAAGCAGCGTGGCAGGACATGGGGAAAAAATCAAACGCACCCGCTGGCGGGCCGCGCCGCAGCACCATCTTTGTGGTGGATCATGCGCCGGACAACCTGGACCGGTTCAAGGCGCTGTTTCGCGGGACTCGGCATCTGGTCTATTACTCAATGTCGCCCGACGACATCAAGGAGATCATGGTGGGGGTTTCCCCGGACATGGTGATCGGCAATTTTTATATGCCGGGCCATGCGGCGGCTGACTTTTTCACCCAGATCAAAAAACAGGCGCCCCACGCCATCCGCGTCGTCTTCGCCGAGGAGTCGGATGCCGGGCTGATGATGCGGTTGCTGGCCTGCGGCACGGTGCATCGGTTCTTCTGTCTGCCCTGGAAAAAGAATAACGTCGACAGCCTGCTCATCCGTGACCTGGCCACCCGGGCCAGGCTCAGAACCAGGAAGGTCTGGGATTTTCTGGAGGCGGAAAGTCGTATTCCGGTTTTGCCAGACGTGGTCCTGCGCATGGAAGAGGTGCTGCACGACCCTGATTTTTCATTGGACCAGTTGGTCGCCGTCATCAAGCAGGATCCGGTGGTGACCGCCAAGCTCTTGCAGCTTGTCAACTCCTCGGCCTTTCCCAAGGATTATGCCATTGGCGACCTGTCTCGGGCCGTCACCTACCTCGGCATCAGACAGGTCCGCGAGCTGGTGCTATTCCTCTGTGCCCGGGAGATCTTTTCGGCCTCCAAGCAGTGCAGCGACGCGGCGGTGCAGGTGGCCAAGCAGAGTTTCCGATGCAGCAAGCTGGCCGGTCTGGTGGCCAAAACCGTGGCCCCGGGCCTGGAGAAGGAGGCGGCCACCGCCGCCCTGTTACAGGATATTGGCAAGTTGGTGCTCTTTACCCCTGCTTTCTGTGATACCTACCTGGCTGCCTTGGCCAAGGACCAGCAATATGGCGTCCTGGGCGGCGAGGTTGAGGACGACGAGGCGGCGTTCGGTATTTCCCACTCAGAACTGGGTTCCTGCCTGCTGCTCTGGTGGGACATGCCGTTTGTTATCGTGGAAACGACGGCCAACCATACCCTGCCGCTCGCGCAGTTGCAGGGTATTCCCAAGAGTGTGGCCATCGCCTATCGCTGTTTGCAGGAGGCCAGATTCGGCGACCGGTTGGTCACCGATCTGGCGGAATTAGACAGCAATCTGCCGCTGGCGGCCTGGCGCAAGAGCGCCAAAGCTATTTTAGGTGGATAGGATAAGGCGCAGAGGCATAAGGCATTCAGTTTAATACCCCCTTGAGGGGTACAAAGTTTAAAGAAGTTTCTGCTCGATATGATTTTTTACTCTGAGCCTATGTGCCTTTCTGCCTCAATCTACAGACTACAGTCTGCATAACCTTAATAACCAATTTGGAACAGAACATGAAAATATCCGTCTCGACCAAAGACCCTGCCGCTTACACCGGCGATATGATTATTTTATTTGTGAGGCAACCGGCCAAAGGTCAGCCCGTCTGTCCGGTTCCCGGGTTGGCCAAGGCCATGGCACAGGCCTGTCTGTCCGGCGATTTTCAGGGCAGGGAAGGGCAGACCCTGCTCTTTTATCCGATAGGGGGAAAAGGCCGGCCGTTAGGCACCCGCCGGGCTCTGGTCATCGGTCTTGGCAAGGATGAGGTCAAGCGGGAAACGCTGCGTCAGGCCGGGGGCTCCGCCTGTTGCGCCACCATGAAGACCAAGGCGACGAAGCTCTTGGCCGTGTTGCCCGAGGATGTCGGGCTGGCTGTCCTGGTCGTGGCCGAGAGTCTCGCCGAGGGGCTCATCCTGGGCGCCTATCAGTTCCACAAATACCAGAAATTTACCGACCCCGACGAGACGCCCGGCGCCATCAGTGAGATCACGCTTTTTTCCAGCAGGGCCACCGAGGCCCGCCGGGGCCTGGCCAGGGGCAGGGTGGCGGCCGAGGCGGCCTGGGTGGCCAGGGATATGGCCAATGAGCCGGCCAATTACTGGACGCCGGCTCATTTTGCCCGCTTCGGCCGGGATTTGGCCAAAAGTGACGGTCTGAAGTGCACGGTGCTAGGTAAGCCCGAGATGATCAAGCTGGGTCTTAATGGCCTGCTGGCCATCAATCAGGGCAGTAGTGTGCCGCCGACCATGACGGTTCTGGAATACCGATGCGGCACGAAAAAGGCGCCGACCCTGCTGTTGGTCGGCAAAGGGCTGACCTTTGACTCGGGGGGCATTTCACTCAAGCCTGGCGTTGGCATGGAGGAAATGAAGTACGACATGTGCGGCGGTGCCGCGGTCATGGCGGTCATGCAGGCCTTGGGGCGGGAAAGGCCCCGGGGGGTGAACGTGGTGGGAATCGTGCCCTCCACCGAAAACCTGCCCGGCCCGGCCGCCCTGAAGCCCGGTGACGTGGTCACCCTATACAACGGCAAGACCGTGGAGGTGGTGAACACCGATGCCGAGGGCCGCATGATCCTGGCCGATGCCCTGGCCTATGGGGTGGCGACCTTCAAACCGGACGCCGTGGTGGATATCGCCACCTTGACCGGCGCGGTGATCGTCGCCCTGGGCCATCACCGCACCGGCCTGCTCGCCAATGACGATGCCCTGGCCGCCAGGGTGCTGACGGCGGCCGACGAAGCCGGCGAACCAGCCTGGCGTCTGCCCCTGGGTCCGGAATACCGCAAACAGTTGAAGAGCCAGGTGGCCGACCTCAAGAATGTCGATAAGCGCGACGCCGGCACCATTCTGGGTGCCGTTTTCCTGCAGGAATTCGTGGCGGAGACCCCCTGGGTGCACCTGGACATCGCTGGCACGGCATGGAATTACACGGAAAAATCCTATATACCTAAAGGCCCTTCCGCCGTGGGTGTCCGCACCCTGCTGGCCTTGGTCAGATCCTACTGACCAGGCCAGGTGAAAATCGGTTTGCGCCCTGGCCGAGGTGTGCTACGTTGCGGTAACCAGCAACCGACTGAATTGCCAAAGGAGAGTCCCTTGAAAAGACATGGGTGGTTACTCTTAGCCCTGCTACTGGCGGGCGTCTGGATGACGGGTTGTACCAGGCGGGAAGCCAATAAGGTTGCCGATGCAGCGGTGGTCAGGATCGGCCTGGTGGCGCCGCTCACCGGGCCGCAGGCCCATCTCGGCAAGGACAACGACAACGGCGCGCGGTTGGCCCTGGACGAGATTAACGCCGCCGGGCTGACCCTGGGCGGGAAAAAGGTGCGTCTTGAACTGATCAGCGAAGACGACCAGGCCGACCCGCGCACCGCCACCATCATCGCCCAGAAGCTGGTGGACAACGGGGTGGCCGGCGTCATCGGCCACCTCAACTCCGGGGCCACCATTCCGGCCTCGAAGGTTTACCACGACGCCGGTATTCCGCAGATTTCGCCATCGGCCACGGCCATCGCCTATACGGCCCAGGGTTTTGACACCACCTTTCGGGTGATGACCAACGACGAGCAGCAGGGCAAGGTGCTGGGGGGCTTCGCCGTCAGCAAACTTAACGCCACGCGGATCGCCATTATCGATGACCGCACCGCCTACGGGCAGGGCCTGGCCGATGAATTCGCCAAGGCCGCCGTGGCCGCGGGGGCACAGGTGGTGGCCCGGGAGTTCACCTCCGACCGTTCCACGGACTTCATGGCCATTCTCACCTCCATCAAAGGTAAAAATCCGCAACTGCTGTTTTTTGGCGGCATGGACGCCCAGGGCGGCCCCATGGCCAAACAGATGAAGCAACTGGGACTTAACGCGCAGTTGCTGGGTGGCGACGGCCTGCAGACCACGGAGTTCATCAAACTGGCCGGGGCGGACGCGGCAGGGGTGGTGGCCTCCTCGCCGGGACTGGCCCTGGCGGCCATGCCAGGAGGCCAGGCCTTCCGGGAGAAGTTCACGGCGCGCTTTGGCTCGATGCAGATTTATGCGCCTTATGCCTACGATGCCATGCAGGTGATGGTGGCGGCCATGCGGCGCGCCGATTCCGCCGACCCTCATAAATATCTGGCGGCCCTTGCCGGTACTGATTACCAGGGGGTCACCGGGCCGGTCCGCTTCGACGCCAAGGGTGATGTGGCCGGCGGCAGCGTGACCATCTATCGCGTGCAAAACGGCGCCTGGCAGGGGCTTGAGACGGTGCGGAGCGGGCAATAACCGCTTCCGGGGACGCTATGGAAATCCTCGCGCAGCAGCTCATCAACGGCCTGGTGCTGGGCAGTGTTTACGCGTTGGTGGCGTTGGGCTATACCATGGTCTACGGCATCCTGGAACTCATCAACTTCGCCCATGGCGAGATTACCATGATCGGCGCCATGGTGGCCCTGGCGGTGATCGGCGCTTTGGTGGGCGCGGGCGTGGACCTGCCGGGTATTGTCATTGTCGGGCTCGGTCTGCTGGCCGCCATCCCGGCCTGCATGGCGCTGGGTTTCTGCATCGAACGTCTCGCCTACCGCCCCTTGCGGCAAGCGCCTCGGCTGGCGCCGCTCATCACCGCCATTGCCATGTCCATCATCCTGCAGAATGCCGCCATGCTGATCTGGGGCCGTCGGTATATCTCCTTTCCGCCGATTCTGCCCATGGGCCGCCACGCGATCCTTGGCGCCATCATCTCCGATGTGCAGATCGCCATCCTGCTTACCTCGACGCTCATCATGGCCGGGCTGGTGCTGCTGGTGCGTTGCACCCGCCTGGGCCGCGCCATGCGCGCCACGGCCCAGGCCCCCCGGATCGCCGGGCTCATGGGCGTGAACGTCAACAACATCATCTCGCTCACCTTTGTCATCGGCTCGGCCCTGGCCGCGGTGGCGGGGGTGCTGGTGAGCGCCTACTATGGTCTGGCCCATTACTACATGGGCTTTCTGCTGGGTCTCAAGGCCTTCGCCGCCGCGGTGCTGGGCGGTATCGGCAATCTTGCCGGCGCCATGCTGGGCGGCCTGCTGCTGGGGGTTATCGAAAGCCTGGGCGCCGGTTATATCGGCGATCTTACCGGCGGCTTTCTGGGCAGTAATTATCAGGATGTATTCGCCTTTTTCGTCCTGATCCTGGTGCTGGTGCTGCGGCCGTCTGGCCTGCTCGGGGAGCGGGTTGTTGAGCGCGCGTAAGGGCGGGGCCGCCATCCGCCGGCGTCACGCCTGGCTTGCTTTCCTGCTGCTGGGCGGGCTGCTGGTCGCGCTGCCCTTCCTGGTGGACGCCGGGCTGGGCCGCTCCTGGGTTCGGGTGCTGGATTATACCATGCTCTATATCATGCTCGCCCTGGGGCTTAACATCGTGGTCGGTTATGCCGGGTTGCTCGATCTCGGCTATATCGCCTTCTATGCCGTGGGGGCTTACCTCTACGCCCTGCTGGCCTCGCCGCACTTTGGTCTGCATCTGCCGTTCTGGCTGCTGCTGCCGCTGGGCGCCTCGGTGGCGGCGCTGTTCGGGGTGCTGCTTGGTGCCCCCACCCTGCGGCTGCGTGGCGATTATCTCGCCATCGTCACCCTGGGGTTCGGCGAGATCATCCGCATTTTTCTGAACAACCTGAACGCGCCACTGAACATTACCAACGGCCCCCAAGGCGTCAATCTTATCGATCCAATCAGCTTTGGCGCTTTTTCCCTGGGCCAGACCCATAACCTCTCCGGGGTGGTGTTCAGCAGCGCGCATCAGTACTATTACCTGTTTCTGGCGCTGACCCTGGTCGTGATTTTCATAGCCCTGCGCCTGCAGGACTCACGCATCGGCCGGGCCTGGGTGGCCATCCGCGAGGACGAGGTGGCGGCCGAGGCTGTCGGGATAAATACCCGCAACATCAAACTGTTGGCCTTTGCCATGGGCGCCACCTTTGGCGGCGTGGCCGGCGGGCTGTTCGCCGGTTTTCAGGGTTTCATCAGCCCGGAAAGTTTCAATCTCATGGAGTCGATCATGATCCTCTGCATGATTGTCCTGGGCGGCATGGGCAACATTCCCGGCGTTATCCTGGGCGCGGTGCTGCTCACCGTGTTGCCCGAGGCCTTGCGCTATATCGGCGATCTGCAGCGCGCCACCCTGGGCCACATCGTGGTCGAGCCCGCCGATCTGCGGATGCTGCTGTTCGGCGTGGCGCTGCTTGTGGTCATGCTCTATCGGCCGGCTGGGATACTGCCCTCGGGTCAACGCCGACGTGAGCTGGCGGCGGCAGCCGGGGTGGCCGAGCAGGAACAGGCCTCGGTGTATGATGCCCAGCGCTGAGCAGGCTGACATGGGCGGGCCGCTGCTTACCGTTACCGAGGTTGGCAAGCATTTTGGCGGCATCGTTGCCCTGGATGGCGTGTCTCTGGTCGTGCAGGCCGGGGCGATCCATGGGCTCATCGGCCCCAACGGCGCCGGCAAGACCACCCTGTTTAATGTGCTTACCGGTATGTACGCGGCCAGTTCCGGCACGGTTAGCTTTGCCGGGCAAACGCTGCACGGCATGAAACCGCATCAGGTTCTGGGCCTGGGGCTGGCGCGGACCTTTCAGAATATCCGCCTGTTCGCCAACATGACCGCCCTGGAAAATGTCATGGTTGGTCGACATGCCCGCACCCGCGCCGGGGTATGGGGGGCCGTCTACCGGGGACAAGGCACACGGGCGGAGGAGGTTGCCATCCGCGGCCGGGCCGGAGAGCTGCTGGATCTGGTCGGCATCGCCGCTCAGCGTCGCACCCTGGCAAAGCATCTTGCTTACGGTGACCAGCGGCGTCTGGAGATCGCCCGGGCCCTGGCGACCGAGCCGCTGGCCCTGGCCCTGGACGAGCCGGCTGCCGGCATGAATCCGGTAGAACGTCAGGAATTGATCCGTCTGATCCGGCGCCTGCGCGATGAGCTGGCGCTCACCGTGCTGCTCATCGAACACGACGTGCAACTGGTGATGGGCCTGTGTGACCGCATCACGGTGCTGGATTTCGGGCTGAAGATCGCCGAAGGCACGCCCAGCGAGGTGCGGAGCGACCCGCTGGTTATCGCCGCCTATCTGGGGAGCGAGGTGGTATGAACCAGCTTGCGGTGCGCAACCTGTCCGTGGCCTATGGTAATATCCGGGCGGTGCGCGCGGTTTCCCTGGAACTGGCCCAAGGCGAGCAGGTCTGCCTGATCGGCGCCAACGGCGCGGGCAAGACCACGCTGCTCAAGGCCATCGCCGGCATGTTGCCCATAGCCTCCGGCAGTGTGCATTTCGAGGGCGCCTCGCTTACCCGCCGCCCGAGTTTTGAGATTGTCAGGCGCGGCATCGCGCTTATTCCGGAAGGCCGCGGCATCTTCGGCCGGCTCGCCGTGGCCGAGAATCTCGCCATGGGCGCTTACAGCCGCCGCGATCACGCCCAGGTGCGCGCTGACGCGGCCATGGTCTATGAGCTGTTCCCGCTGCTGGCCGAGCGCCGGCGTCAGACCGCTGGCCTGCTCTCGGGCGGCGAGCAGCAGATGCTCGCCATCGGCCGCGCCCTGATGAGCCGGCCACGCCTGCTGCTGCTCGATGAACCGAGCATGGGGCTGGCGCCTCTCCTGGTGCAACGTATCTTCGATACCATCAAGATCATCGCCGCCCGCGGCGTGACCATGCTGCTGGTGGAACAGAATGCCAGGCTGGCTCTGCAAACGTGCAGCCGGGGCTACGTCATGGAGAGCGGCGTTATTACCCTGGCTGACAGCGCCAGGCAGCTTATCGACAACCCGAAGGTCAAAGAGGCGTATCTTGGCGAGTGAATCCGGCTGCCGAGAAGTGTAAGGTCCGTGCTTCTTCGTGAACAACCAACCATCATTCCGGATAATCTGGTACCCAGACCATGAAGCCAACTGCCTCCCATGGCGCCCTTTACGGCGGCGCCCCGCCCCCCGGCATCCCCACCGAGCCGGTCATCATCAACGCCTGCCTGAGCGGCAATGTGCCCACCAAGGAAACCAGCCCGCACCTGCCGGTGAGTGTTGATGAAATCGTCAACGATGCTATAGCCGTCCTGGACAGCGGGGCGAGTATTCTGCACATCCACGCCCGCGCGCCGGACGGCACCCCTGCCTGGCAACCGGAAATTTACGGGAGAATTTTCGAAGGCATTCGTTGCCACCAACCTGAAGCAATTCTGGTGGCCTCGACCAGCGGTCGGCAGCATGCTGATCTGGGGAAAAGGTCGGCGGTTCTCACCTTGGATGGCAAGGCCAAGCCGGACATGGCTTCGCTCACCCTGGGGTCGATGAACTTCCCCGCCCAATCATCAGTCAATTCCCCGGAAACCATGCAATCCCTTTGTCTGCGCATGCGAGAGCGCGGGATAACGCCTGAACTCGAGGCCTTTGACCTGGGTATGCTCAACTACGCCTTTTATCTGCAGCGCAAAGGGTTTCTCCCGCAAACCTGCTATGTTAATCTGCTCATGGGCTCACTTGGCACTGTGCCTGGCCGCATGCTTGACCTGGCAAATCTGGTACGGGAAATCCCGCGCGACTGGATTTGGGCGGGGGCAGGCATCGGCCGCTACCAGTTGGCGGTGAACAACGCCGCCCTGCTTATGGGCGGGCATGTGCGGGTTGGCCTTGAGGACAACCCTTGTTACGATTATGTGGAGTGTGAGGCCGCGACGAACAAGGGGCTGGTCGAGCGGATCGTGTGTCTGGCGCACAACCTTGGCCGGCCAATTGCCACCTGCGGTGAAGCCCGCCACAAGCTGCGTCTGGATGATGCGGAAAACTGGGCTGCCACCCAGGTCATCATCCGCAAAATTTCGGTTGAAGATGTTGGGCTAGCCATGGATTTACTCTCCAAATGGAATATGGCGCCGGTACAGGCAAGCGCAGCCATCACCCGGCCTGAACGCGATCACCTGGAGATGGACAACACCTTTGTCGCCTGTATTCAGGATAAGGTGGTGGGCGTGGCAAGCTGGTTGCCAATCGATCCCCTGCGGGCGGAAACCGCCAGTCTGGCGGTGGCTCCGGAATTTATCGGCTGCGGCATCGGCTACAAGCTGCAAGAGGCCCGGTTGGCGGAAATGCGCAGCCAAGGCATCCGGCATGTACGGACCGAGACGGACCGCCCGGATGTCATTCGCTGGTATGTGTCCAAGTTTGGTTACCGCATCACCGGCACCAACCCCAAAAAACACGCCTTCAGTCTTGCCGAGCGGGATTACTGGACCGTGCTGGAACTGGAATTAAAATGACCTCTGGGCAATCGTGTTGGGCTTGATTTCCGTATGACGGAACGATGCCTATAAATGACCTTGGGGTTCGATAAGTTCACCACACCATCAGGCCGCGGGCACTTCGGAAATAAAATCTTCGTACTTCAAACTGCCGCTTCTGGGGATCTCGACATGGTAGGTGATGTCGATTCGGAATGGATGGCCAAAGCGTTCCACCAGGATCTGCCGCAGCCGGTCCTCCTCGGCGGGCAGCAGCGGCTGATCCGCCACGATGCGGGCCTCGATACTCTCCAGATCATGCTGCACCATCTGCATTTGCCGGATGGTGCCGATGACGGACCACTCCTTGGAGGGAAAGCTTGGCCAGTGCCGCCGGCCGTCCGGCAGGATCAAGAGATTCCGCACCCGGCCCATGATCCGCCTCAGCACCGGCAGACCGCGACCGCACGGGCACGGCTCGCCAAGTTCGGCATAATCCCCCAACTGATAGCGGATGAGTGGCATGGCGAAGTTGTGCAGGTTGGTGACCACCACCCGGCCGACCTCGCCGGCGCGGCACGGCTCGCCCATCTCGTTCAGTACCTCGGTAAACACCCCCTCCTGCAGGTGGTAATGCTCATGGTCGGGGCACTGCAGGGCGATATAGCCCACCTCCTGGGAGCTGTACATATCCGTGACCGGCACCCCCCAGGTTTCCCGGCACAGTTGGCGCATTTCACCCCCCGCCACCTCGCCATAGGTGCGGACCTCGCGCAGGGTGGGCAGGCCAAGACCGGTCGCCTGAAAGTGCCGGGCCAGGGCCACGATGTTGGATGGAAATGACAGCAGATAGACGGGCCGCTGTTGCGTGAGCCAGGCGGCCTGGCTGGCCACATCGGTACGGATGTTGAGTGCGGCCGATATGCCGGTGGCCAGGAGCACGTCGGTGGCCGGCCCCCAGCCTTGCCGCTCGACACCCTTGCCTGGTTGCAGCGCCGCCTCGGAGCGGATGGCGACAAATTTTGCCGAAAAATCCCTCTGGTGCCAAAGGTGGTCGCGCAGCGTGGCGGCGCGCCAGAAGAACTGGGTCAGGTCGGTGCCAAAGGCGGTGACCGGGGTGCCGGTCGAACCGGAGGTGTGGATCTGATTGATTTTGCCATGCCCGGCGGGAAGTTGCCTGGCCAGTAAGGATTTGCCGGCTCGCTGGACTGTCTCACGGGTGAGGATGGGCAGTCGCCGCCACTTCTCCAGGGAAAGGCGGCTGCCTGGCTTGACCGCCGTATGTCGCATGATGTTGGCATAATAGGGGACCTGCGCGGCGGCGTGGGCCAGGAGTTGGCAGGCCTGGCGCAGTTGCAGGTCGAGCACTTGCTCAGGGGGCAGCCACTGTGATTTTTCGAGTTGATATTGCACCGCCAGCATGGTCGCGCCCGCTGGTTCCGGTATGGCGGGCCAGACGTTGCCCGGGATGCAGCTTTTCATGCGGGAAAACATCGCAGGGGTAGTTCCTTTAACATGGATAATGATGGGGTCTTGCTGCTTAAGGTAGCACGGCGGCCGCCTGGTTGCCAGCACTTGCTGTGTATCCATCAAGCAAAGCCGGGCATGCCAAGGCTGGTCATGGCAGGCTGAAAATAAAAAAAGGAGGCGCGCGGGCGTCTCCCTTTTGCTCATGCTCGGCGGGCGTCCTGCCCGCCTCCGAGGCGTCCGCGACCTCCCGCGCCTCCCGCGCCTGAGGTCGCGGACGAAGCCGCGCAAAGCATGGCCAGTCCGGGAACTCACCCGGGTTGCGGTGCCGCTGGATAGTTACGTTTAAGCGGGCGTAACTACTCAGGTCTATAGGCTGCAGGCATTTAGACTGTTAGCAACAGCGAAACACGAAATATAAAGCTGAGTTGAGCAGCTCGTCTGCTCATACGAAACTTATGCCCTTGCGGTATAAGTCGTACTGTGTTCCGTATACGCTC
>Ga0100389_1001488_pt1 | contig 18544 bp, 21 predicted proteins | sample CryGeymeta201513_FD_81537 | JGI IMG/M metagenome (GOLD analysis project Ga0100389, IMG submission 81537) | Groundwater microbial communities from Crystal Geyser aquifers in Utah, USA - Crystal Geyser metaG 2015-13 | ecosystem: Environmental > Aquatic > Deep subsurface > Groundwater | place: USA... | reverse complement strand
TCTGCGACGGGCTGTTCGGTGACATGGCGTTGCAACAGCTCGGAGAACGGGCCATAGCTCCGATCCAGCGCCAGCGTCGGATTCGAAAACAGCAAGCCCGCACCGAGCAGCCCGGCAAGTGCAAATTCGAATCTGAGCATGGTTACCTGTTCCGGTTTTGAGCGCTGTGGGTCGAGAGCTGCAGGATAACGAAGCGTCTGCGTGGGACCATCAGACCGTGAAGTTCATGGTTGTCTTGCATCCGCGATGCGGGTTGTCGCTCGATTCGAGCCCTTGCCGCCAAGAAAATCTACGCAGCGAGTGCTGCAGGCATTTCGTTGACGAGTTGATAATAGTCGTTCATCGAGTGGAATCATCGGTTTGATCTGGCAGCAACGCGATAACGACCTGATGCGACGGGCGCTGAACCTGGCGGCCGAGGCCGAGGCGGCGGGCGAGGTACCGGTCGGCGCGGTACTGGCGCAGGGCGAGACGGTGCTGGGCGAGGGCGGCAATCGGGTCATCCGCGACTCCGACCCGACCGCACATGCCGAGATCGTTGCGTTGCGTCAGGCGGCACGCGCGGCCGCAAACTACCGATTGGCAGGCACGACGATGTATGTGACGCTGGAGCCCTGCTCGATGTGCGCCGGTGCACTGGTGCACGCGCGGGTCGAGCGAGTCGTGTTCGCGACGTTCGACCCACAGGTCGGCGCCGGCGGCTCACTGTTCAACCTGCTCGACAGCCCGCACCTGAAACACCGCTGCATCGTCTCGACCGGCTTGCTTGCAGCCCAGGCCGAAGAACAGCTCGAAAAGTTCTTCGCGACACGTCGGGAGAGGAAGGGGCGAGGGATAATGCAGCGCTCGGAACGGTCCTGAGGCTGACCCGGTCAGGGCTGGCTGGATAGGACAACGCAGTTTCGGCCGGAGTTCTTGGCCCGGTAGAGCGCTCGGTCGGCCCGCTGTGCGACGTCGTCGAATGACTCTCTGTCGACCTGAATTGCAACGCCGATGCTGACCGTCAGCCAGATCAGCTCGGCGCGCGCTTCGATCTCGAGCCCGGCGCAGCTTCGGCACAGCGATTCGGCGAACGAGCGCGCGGAATCAGCGTCGGCCGACGACAGCAGGATCTGGAACTCCTCGCCCCCGACCCGGGCGATCAGGTCATTGGCGCCGGTGTGACGGGTGATCTCCCGGGCCAATGCCCGCAGCACCCGGTCGCCGACCGCGTGTCCGTGGTGATCGTTGATCGATTTGAAATGATCGACATCCAGCGTCAGCAGTGCGAAACCCGGAACCGCGGCGTTCGATCCATATTGCGCATCGACCGCCGCCAGCAGACCCCGTCGATTCAGCAGTTGGGTCAGCCAATCGGTGCGTGCCTGGTCGGCATGGCGACAGGCCATCAGGGCGTACTGCAGCGCCAGGAAGCTGACCGCCATTGCGAGCATGAACAGCATCGAGCCAAGGCTGAACAGAATGCCGTGGTAGCCCGGAGGCACCCGCGCCGTGCCTGGGAGCAATTCGGCAAGGCTGCCGTAGGACCACAACAGCAAAACAGCGTAGGCGCTGACGATCCAGCGCAGGCTGCGGTAGATGCCGGCCATTTCCTTGCGCGGAGCAACTGCAAGTGTCGCCTGAAGCAACAGCAGAAAGATGAACTGGCCCGAAGCGGTGAACAGGATGCGCATGCGTGCGTTGGGCATCCACCATTCCCAAAGCAACATGCTGGTCGCAGGGATCGCGACCAGCAGCAGGATCAACCAGCGCTGGGCCGGCCGCTGCCCGAATTGCCAGAACCCAAGCAGGATGCAGGCCGAGCTCAAGCCCAGGCTCATGTGGTTCACGGCCACGATCAGACTGTCGAGCGGCGCAAAATCGACCAGGAAGACCAATAGCCCGATACCGTGCAGCGCCAGACCCCAGGCCCACCAGTGCGTGCCCATGCGCTGTTGCTGGCGGCTTCCGGTCCAGATGATCAGGCCGGCCAGGGTGAGCTGGATGATGGCCCGGGCAAGGGCCAGGGTGGGCGTGTCGATGCTGGGGAAGATAAACTCGTTCAAGACTTCGAGCACGCCTGCGAGTTGGGCGACGGACCGGTGAGGCGTGGCACTAGTGTACCCCGTCGTTAATCCTGTGACTTTCAGCGAGTCGGAAAGCGCTTGGCTGCAAGGCAGGACTCGCCGGGAATGCGTATTGCCGTTCCAGGAGCCCTGAGGCCGCAGATGAGCGCGATTATTCTCTCGTTCGGGCTCGCCCTTCTGGAGTGCGTCTGAGTCGACATTGCGACGTTCCGACCCTTGTAAAGGGCTTGCCATTCACTGCGGGTCGCGCCTTGCACTGTCGACTCGGTCACACTCTGAATGCCACAGGACTAACGACGGGGGGCACTAGCTGCGGATCGATCCGAAACCAGCGTCCGGTATCTGCGGGGCCGTAGCGATCAATCCCGGGCGTCGATTCGCGGTCAGACATGGGGCAGCCATGAATTCATCAATTGCCATGATAAAGCACGCCCATGCAGAGCCGTGCTCGAGCCGGGGCTGGCGCTGGCGCTGGCGCTGGGGCAGGATTTCTCCACGGAAACCTTGCTATCAATCTATAATGGACGGCTGCCCTCTCTCTGCGTCGCCGGAATACCGAGCCCATGAATCTTCGCAACGTCGCGATCATCGCGCATGTCGACCACGGCAAGACCACGCTGGTCGATCAACTGCTGCGCCAGTCCGGCGAGTTCGCCGCCCACGAAAAGCTGACCGAGCGGGTGATGGACTCCAACGATCAGGAGCGCGAGCGCGGCATCACGATTCTCTCCAAGAACACCGCGATCACCTGGAAAGTAGCAGCTACGGGTGAGAGTTACCGGATCAATATCGTCGATACCCCGGGTCATGCCGACTTCGGTGGTGAGGTCGAGCGCGTGCTGTCGATGGTCGATTCGGTGTTGTTGCTGGTCGACGCGGTCGACGGACCGATGCCGCAGACCCGTTTCGTTACCCAGAAGGCCTTTGCCATGGGTTTTCGGCCGATCGTGGTGATCAATAAAATCGACCGTCCCGGCGCGCGGCCGGACTGGGTCATCGATCAGACCTTCGACCTGTTCGACAAGCTCGGTGCGACCGACGAGCAGCTTGATTTCCCGGTGGTCTTCGCCTCGGCGCTGAACGGCTATGCTGGCCGGACGTGGGACATTACCGAGGGAGACCTGACGCCGCTGTTCGAGACCCTGATCGAGCATGTGCCACCGCCCAAGGTCGATCCGGACGGTCCGTTCCAGATGCAGATCTCGAGCCTGGACTATTCAAGCTACGTCGGCTTGATTGGCATTGGCCGCATCCGCCGCGGCAGTGTCCGGCCCAATCAGACCATCGCGATCGTCGACCGGGAAGGGAAGAAGCGTTCGGGCAAGGTGATGCAGGTGCTGGGCTTCAAGGGCCTGAAGCGGCTCGAGGTCGAGCGCGCCGAGGCTGGTGACATCGTCGCGCTCTCTGGGATTGCCGATATCAGCATCTCTGAAACCCTGTGCGATCCGGCCGCGGTCGAGGCCATGCCGCTGCTGACAGTCGATGAGCCGACCATCCACATGACTTTCCAGGTCAACGATTCGCCGTTCTGTGGCCAGGAGGGCAAGTATCTGACCAGCCGTCAGCTGCGTGCCCGCTTGTACCAGGAAGCCAGCCACAACGTCGCACTGCAGGTCAACGATACAGCCGACCCGGACCAATTCGACGTCGCGGGGCGTGGTGAACTGCACCTGTCGGTGCTGATCGAGACCATGCGCCGCGAAGGCTACGAGCTGGCCGTGTCGCGACCACGAGTCCGCAAGCGCGAGATCGATGGCGAGATCATGGAACCTTATGAGCAGGTGGTGCTGGACCTGGACGAGCAGTTCCAGGGTGCGGTGATGCAGGCCATGGGTGAACGCCGCGCGAGGCTGGAAAACATGCAGCCGGACGGCAGAGGCAGGGTGCGGCTGGACTACATTGCCCCGGCGCGCGGCCTGATCGGTTTCCAGAGTTCCTACCGCACGATGACTGCCGGCACCGGCCTGTTCTTCCGCGTGTTCGACCACTGGGGTCCGGCCACCGAGCGCATCGCCGCGCGGATCAACGGGACCCTGATCAGCATGGACAACGGCACCACCAACGCCTATGCGCTGTTCAGTCTGCAGGAGCGCGGCAAGTTGTTCATCGGCGCTGGTGAGGATGTGTACGAAGGCCAGATCATCGGCCTGCACAGCCGCGAAAACGACCTCGTGATCAATCCGCTCAAGGCCAAGAAGCTGACCAACATCCGCGCCGCCGGCAAGGACGACGCGCTGCTGTTGACCCCGCCGATCCGGATGAGCCTGGAGCAGGCGCTGGAGTTTCTGGCCGACGACGAACTGCTGGAGGTCACACCGGCCCACATCCGGTTGCGCAAGCGCTTCCTGAAGGAACACCAGCGCAAGCGCGCCGATCGAGCTGCCGGCTGACGTTATCGCGCAATCAATGCGTATCGTGAATCCTGTTACGGCATTGACATTGATGCGACGCTGGCGTCGGACCCGGTGCTTGGGGGCGCGTCAAGTTGGTCTGACCGGTCAGTTTCCGGGGCTTGATGACGGCTCGCTGTTCGAGGATTGTTCGCGGATCAGAACCTCGCGGTGACCACCGACAGCCGCTGGCCGAACTGCGGTCGATCGGTTGGAAGTCAGTGTCGACGACCCTCAGCAGGTATTTGCGGGCCTGGGAAGATTCCAGCCGGATGGTGTGTTCCAGTCCGGCCAGGGCGCGCGTCCTTCAGGGCTGGTCTTCATCCCAGTCGTCATCGAGAAAAGAGTCGTAATCGGGTGTCTGACTCTCGCCGGTGATCTTGAATCTGCGGCTTTGCAGCCAGGCATCGCGCACGAACAGGTACTCGTCGAAGGCGTTTTCGAGCTGGTTTTCCAGCGACATCAGGTCGGCGCGGCGCTGCACCAGGTCGAGCGCCAGCACCGGCCATCGACCATCAACGGCCTCGCGCCACAGCAGGTCGCCGTAGCTGTCGAGGCCACGCCCGAGGCCGTCGCGAATCGTCCCCGGCCCGAATAGCGGCAGGACGAAATAGCGCGATTCGTCCCAGCCCCACACTGCCAGGGTCTGGCCGAAGTCCTCGTCGAACTGCGGCAGCCCGGCTTTGGTGGCGACATCGAAAAAGCCGGCCAGTCCAAGGATTGTGTTCATGCTGAAGCGTGCAATCATCTCGACCGAATCACCCGGACGTCCCTGCAACATCAGGTTGACGACCACCGGAAGAGATTTGAGGTTGGTGAAGAAGTTGCTGATGCCGGTCTCCAGCGGATCCGGCACGATGGCCTGGTAGCCCTTGGTTACTGGGCGGATGACAGCCTTGTCGATCGAGCGATTGAACGCGTACATGTTGCGGTTGTAGGGTTCCCACGGATCAGTGGGGTGGCGCTGATCCGGCGGTGGCGCGGTGGTCGCGCAGGCAGAGAGCAGCAGCGCCGCGAGCGTTGCCAGAATGATTTTACGAATCATGGCGTTTCCCATCCCAGCAGCGGTCCTACCTGGCTGAGCCCCGCAATGGTGCGCATGCCTTCAGGTGGGTCGATGAATTCGATTTCCAGATCGCGTGCTCGGGCCCACTCGGCCCACTCGAGCAGCAGCGCGATCGCACTGGAGTCCGTGGTCTTCAGCGCCGACAGATCGACCTGTCGCGGAAGACCTGTTTCCAGCCATTGCTGGCTCTCGTGGTACACGGTCGGCACCTCGTCAACGGTCAGGTCGCCGCTCAGATGGATCGAGTCCGAGCCCGGGGCGGCAGCTTCAATCATCGATCTCGATCTCGATCTCGCCGCGCTTGAGCCGCTCGAGCGTGGCGTCGAATCCTGTGCTGCGGATCTCTTCGCTGATCTGGTTGCGGAAGGTGGCTACATAGGAAATGCCCTCGACGATGACATCGAAGATCTTCCATTGGCCTTCGGCGAAGCGGAACACGTAGTCGACCGGGGCCTGCTCACCGTTGTCCAGATGGACACGGGTGCGAACCCGAGTCATGCGCTCGGTGTTGTCGCCGGCCAGTGGCAGGATTTCGACCTGATCGCGGGTCTGGAACTCGAGCAGGCCATCGGCATATCGACCGATCAGCAGGTCACTGAGTGCATTGGAGAATTCGACCACTTTGTCGCGGCTCAGCTCACGTCCGCTGCGACCGAGCACCAGCCTGCCGGAGTAGACCACGTCGATCTGCGCCAGCAGAATGTCGCGGATGTCGCTGCGCAGTCGGATCGGATCGCTTTCATAGGAACTGCGGTTACCGTTGACCAACTCGAACAGCGTTGCCGTGGTGTTGCGAATGATCTCGACCGGTCCGGTGGCCTGGGCCGATGCAATCATGGTCGAAAACAGCAAAATCGCGGTGACGCCGATTCTGGATACGAGGCGGATCATTCCGTGGTTTCTCCATCGGTGTTGAAGAGATAGCGTCCGATCAGTTGTTCGAGCACTACGGCAGAGTTGGTGATCAGAATACGGTCTCCGTCCTGCAGCGGCTCCGGCGAGCCACCGGGTTCCAGGCCGACATACTGATCACCCAGAAGTCCGGCAGTCAGCACCGAGGCCGAGCTGTCATTGGGAAGGTCGCTGAAGCCTTCGGAAATCTTCATCACGACGCGCGCTTCCAGCGTGTCCGGATCCAGCTCGATGGACTCCACGTTGCCGATCCGGACCCCGGCCATGCTGACCGTGGACCGGGTCTTGAGCCCGCCGATGTTGGAGAAATGGGCAACGATGCTATAGCTGCCTTCGCGCTTCAGGCCGTTCGTGTCGGTGGCCTGAATCGCCAGGAACACCAGCGCTGCAATGCCCAGAAGCAGGAACAGACCGGCGGCGAATTCGACTTGGTTGTTTGATTTCATGGGTTTGGATCCGTGGTCACATCATCAGCGCGGAAAGAACGAAGTCCAGCAGCAGCACCGCGATTGCCGTGGCGATAACGGTCTGGGTCGTGGCCAGTGCAACACCCTCGCCGGTGGGTCGGCAATGCCAGCCGTAGTAGACCGCCATCCAGCCCGCAATCAGACCGAAAAACGCGCTCTTCAGAATCCCGCTGGCGAAATCTTCATACAGGCCGACACTGTTTTGCATGTTGCCCCAGAACACGTTGCTGTCAATGCCCATCAATACGATGCCGAACAGCACGCCACCGAGGATGGCCATCAGATTGAAAATCAGGGTCAGCAGCGGTACGGCGATGATGGCTGCCAGCAGGCGTGGCTGGACGATGCGCTCCATCGGATCGATCGCCATCAGGTCGAGCGCATCGAGTTGTTCGGTGGCCTTCATCAGACCGATCTCGGCGGCGATCGCGGTGCCGGCCCGGCCGGCGAACAGGATTGCGGTCAGGACCGGACCCAGCTCCTTGAACAGTGCCAGCGCCAGCACGGTCGAGACCGCGTCGCCGGCACCGAAGCGGTTGAGCGTGTCGTAGGTCTGCAGGGTCAGCACCAGGCCGACGAACAGACCACCGGTCATGATGATGACCAATGAGCGCACGCCGATGTAATAGACCTGACGCATGGTTTCGCCGACGTGGAACCCGGTGCAGCGCATGCGCGTGATGGCGACGAACAGAAAGACCACGGCACGGCCCAGACTGCGCACCGCGCCACCGGCAACGACACGGTCGGGCAGGGCGCTCATCGTGCGCGCTCCGCGCCGAGAAAGTCCTCGTCCAGCGCGGGGGCCGGGTAATGGAACGGTACCGGACCGTCGGGCAGGCCCTGCAGAAACTGGCGAACCACAGCGTTGTCCTGCTGCCGCAACTGGTCCGGAACGCCGCAGGCCACGACCTTGCCCGAGGCGATGATGCAGGCGTAGTCGGCGAATTTGGAAACCTCGGCGACATCGTGGGTGATGACCAGGCTGGTGATCCCGACCACCCGATTGATCTGGCTGATCATGCGGCCACCGGCGGCCAGTGAAATGGGGTCGAGTCCGGCGAAGGGTTCATCGTAGAGCATCAGGTCCGGATCCAGTGCCAGTGCGCGCGCCGTGGCGACCCGACGGGCCATACCACCCGATAGTTGCGCTGGGTAGAATTCGGCCACGCCGCGCAGGCCGACGGCCTGCAGCTTCAACAGCACCAACTTGCGGATCAGCGGCTCCGGCAACCGGGTATGTTCGCGCAGCGGCAGCGCAACGTTGTCGAAGCAGGTCAGGTCGGTCAGCAGCGCACCATTCTGCAGCAGCACGCCGATGTGGCGTCGAACCCGATTCAGTTCCGGCTTGGACAACTGGCCGATATCGACATTGCCGACCAGAACGCGGCCCTGATCTGGTTGGAGCTGGCCGGTGATCAACTTCAGCACGGTGGTCTTTCCGGAGCCGCTTGGACCCATGATTGCCGTGACCTTGCCGGCCGGAATGTCGAGGTTGAAATCGTCCAGTACCAAGGTGCCGCTGCGGACCATGCGGATGCCTTCGAGGCGGATTGCCGGCTGGTCGGTTCGATTGGCGCATTCTGCGGTCAAGAATCAGGATCCTGGCTGGGCAACAAATAACAAGAACGGCAGCGGAGCGACTGCATTACACGAAAGTGACGGTCGCAGTTCGCACACGTCTGATCCGACCGCCCCTGAATGTAATAGTTTAATGGATTCGTCACCGCTGCCGCGTCGGTATCCAGAGCTGTGGCAGCAGATTGGGTGCTGAACAATTCATGGCTACAGGATGTAACGGCTCAGGTCTTCGTTGCTGGCCAGCTCGCCCAGATGATCATCGACATAGCCGGCATCGATCTCGAGTCGCTCGCCGGAGCGATCCGGGGCGCTGTAGGAGACGTCTTCGAGCAGGCGCTCGATCACGGTGTGCAAACGCCGGGCGCCGATGTTTTCAGTGTTTTCATTGACTGAAAAGCTGATCTCGGCGATCCGGCGGATGGCGTCGGTACTGAACACCAGCTCCACGCCCTCCGTGGCCAGCAGGGCACGGCACTGCTCGGTCAGCGAGGCGTCCGGTTCGGTCAGGATGCGTTCGAAATCGGCCGCGGTCAGCGCCCGCAGCTCGACCCGGATCGGCAATCGGCCCTGCAGCTCCGGCACCAGGTCCGAGGGCTTGGCGAGGTGAAATGCGCCGGAGGCGATGAACAGGATGTGGTCGGTATTGACCGGTCCATAGCGGGTATTGACGGTCGAGCCCTCGACCAGCGGCAGCAGGTCGCGCTGCACGCCTTCGCGCGAGATCTCGGCGCCGGAGCCGTGTTCGGCACGACGACAGACCTTGTCGATCTCGTCGATGAACACGATGCCGTTCTGCTGCACGTTTTCCAACGCCTGCTGCTTGATCTCCTCGTCGTTGATCAGCGCCGCGGCCTCCTGCTCGATCATCAGTGGCAGGGCATCGCGCACCTTCATTCGGCGGCGCTTGCGCTTCTCACCGCCGAGGCTGGAGAACATCTGTTGCAGCTGGCTGGTCATTTCTTCCATGCCTGGCGGGGCCATGATATCGACGCCGATGTTCATCGCAACATCGATTTCGATTTCGCGATCATTCAGTTCACCGGCCAGCAGCTTCTGCAACAGCTTGCGCCGGGTCTCGGACTGGCCGCTTTCGGTTTCCTCGGGGGCGCCGGCAAAACCGGATGTCTGGCGCTTCGGCAGCATCAGATCGACGATGCGTTCGCAGGCGCTATCCTCGGCCCGCGGCCGAACCCGGCTCATGGCGTCCTCACGCGCCATCTTGACGCCGAGCTCGGTCAGATCGCGGATGATCGATTCGACGTCCTTGCCGACGTAGCCGACCTCGGTGAACTTGGTGGCCTCGACCTTGATGAACGGTGCTCGCGCCAGTGCCGCAAGGCGACGCGCGATCTCGGTCTTGCCGACACCGGTCGGGCCGATCATCAGGATGTTCTTCGGCGTGATTTCCGGGCGCAACTTCTCATCGACCTGCATCCGACGCCAGCGGTTGCGCAGTGCGATCGCCACGGCACGCTTGGCAGCGTTCTGGCCGATGATGTGACGATCCAGTTCCTGGACGATTTCGCGCGGGGTCATGTAGGACATCAGGAGATTTCCAGGGTTTCGATGGTTTGATTGGAGTTGGTATAGATGCAGATTTCGCTGGCGATATCCAGCGCGGAACGGCAGATCGACTCGGCGTCGGCATCGGTATGGCGCAGCAGGCCCAGCGCCGCGGCCTGGGCGTAGGGACCGCCCGAGCCGATTGCGATCAGGCCATCCTCGGGTTCGATCACGTCGCCGTTGCCCGAGATGATCAGCGAGGCCTCGCGGTCGGCCACGGCCAGCAGCGCTTCGAGGCGCCGCAACAGCCGGTCGGTGCGCCAGTCCTTGGCCAGCTCCACCGCGGCGCGCGTGAGGTGACCGGAATGCTGCTCCAGCTTGGCCTCGAAACGTTCGAACAGGGTGAAGGCGTCGGCCGTGGCCCCGGCAAAGCCGGCGATTACCTGATTCTTGTAAAGCCGGCGTACCTTGCGCGCGTTGGCTTTCATGATCGTATTACCCAGCGTGACCTGGCCATCGCCGCCGATGACGACCTGATTTTCGCGGCGTACGGAGACAATAGTGGTGCCGTGAAACTGTTGCATGGCTGGCGTCCTTCGAGTCAAGCTCTTGAAATGGGGCCGAATCGAGTGCTGCTCAAGCGGATTCGCCGTAACGCCAGAACATCGTTAGGCGATGCCTATTGAAAACATTAGAACTATCAATTTGCTTTATCGAAGTTTGGCTTTATCCTAGTGTTGTCGCGGCAATTCCTGCCGTAATCATTTTCCGATCCGCACATTTGAATAATCAAAAAAACTCAGGAGAATCAAAGATATGTTGACCATTGGTGACAAGTTCCCTAACTTCAAGCTCAAGGCCACAGTCGGTACCGACATCAACTCGGCCTTTACCGAAATCGACAATTCCAGCTATAGCGGCAAGTGGCTGCTGGTGTTCTTCTATCCGAAGGATTTCACTTTCGTCTGTCCGACCGAGATCAAGGCGTTCAGCGACCTGTCTGGCGAATTCGCCGATCGCGACTGCCAGGTCATCGGTGGCAGCACCGACAGCGAGTTCGTGCACCTGGCATGGCGCCAGCATCACGAAGACCTGAAGGAGTTGCAGATCCCGCTGCTGGCCGATATCAAGCGCGAGCTTTCCGGCGCGCTGGGCATTCTGCACGCCGAGGAAGGCGTGGCCAACCGCGCGACTTTCCTGGTTGACCCGGAGGGCATCATCCGCCACGTATCGGTGACCGACATGAGCGTCGGGCGCAACCCCAAGGAAGTGCTGCGCATTCTCGACGCGCTGCAGACCGACGAACTGTGCCCGTGCAACTGGAACCCGGGTGACGAGGTGCTGAAAGTAGCCTGAATCCGCGGTGTAATGTCCGTCAGAAAATCGGCCGCCGCGTGCGGCCGATTCTGATTCGGTACCCCAGAAGTGAGCCCGCGCACCCGGCGCGGCAGCGGCTTCCAAAGGAGAATTTCATGAATCTCGAAACCCTCAAGCAGAGCCTTCCCGAGTATGCGAAGGACCTGAAGATCAATCTTGGCAACGTGCTCGATGTCTCCCAGCATGAGAATCTGACCGGTGAACAGGTCTGGGGCACGGCGCTGTCCTGCGCCATCGCGAGTCGCAACTCGACCCTGATCGAGGCGGTCGAAGCCGCTGCCAGCGAAGCGGTTTCGCCCGAATACATCAAGGCGGCCAGGGCGGCGGCTGCGATCATGGGCATGAACAACATCTACTACCGTTTCCTGCACCTGGCCAGCAACGAAGAATATGGCAAGCTGCCGGCGCGCCTGCGCATGACCGTAATCGGCAATCCCGGCATCGACAAGGGCGATTTCGAACTGCTCAGTCTGGCCGTTTCGGCCATAAACGGCTGCGGCATGTGTATCGACAGCCACGAGAAGGTATTGGCCAGGGCGGGTGTGTCGGCCAAGGCAATCCAGGACGCGGTGCGCATTGCCGCCGTGATCCATGCTGTCGCCGTGGTACTCGACACCGATCGCGCGATCGGGCTTCAGGCCGCCTGATCCGGTGATCTGATCGCGGTTCAGCCAGCGCCGGAACGGCGTCGGGCGTGTACCCGGTGCCGTTTTTGTGGGCGTATCCATCAATCCGTGGTAGTATCCGCGCTGCGTCGGGCTGAACGAACAGTTCGGATCTTCCGGTGCCCTCTCGCGGATTGCATGTTTGCCAAGGCCTTTCCCCGAATTGTTTCTGCATGTCGAAATCTCGACGTGTTCGCTTTGCCTTGGCTTACAAGGAAATCAGATGAGTTTTGAATCTCTCGGCCTTCGTGCCGAACTGCTGCGCGCCGTGCGTGAGCAGGGCTATGAAAGCCCGACCCCGATCCAGCTGCAGGCCATTCCGGTCGTGCTCAATGGTCACGACGTGATGGGCAGTGCCCGCACCGGCACCGGCAAGACCGCCGCCTTTACCCTGCCGCTGCTGCAGCGACTGGCGGACGGAAGCCGCGGCCGCGAACCGCGTGCGCTGATCCTGACGCCGACCCGCGAGCTGGCCGCCCAGGTGCATGCAAACGTGCGCGAATATGGCCGCCATCTGGACATCCGTACGGCGGAGATCTTCGGTGGTGTCAACATCAACCCGCAGATCACCAAGCTCAAGCGTGGCATCGATGTACTGATTGCCACACCGGGCCGCCTGATCGATCATCTCGATCGCGGCACGGTCGATCTGCGCGATGTGCAGGTGCTGGTGCTCGACGAAGCCGACCGGATGCTCGACATGGGCTTTCGCCCGGCGATCGACCGCATCGTCAAGCGCTTGCCGGCCAAGCGCCAGACGTTGCTGTTCTCGGCGACCTTCTCGAAAGAAATCACCGGTCTGGCCGAGCAGTTCCTGAAAGCCCCGGTGCGGATCGAGGCGACACCGCCGAACAGTACGGTCGAGGCAATTGCGCAGAAGGCGGTGCAGGTCGACCAATCGCGCAAGCGCGAACTGCTGTCGTGGATGATCGGCTCGAAGGACTGGCACCAGGTGCTGGTATTCACCCGTACCAAGCACGGAGCCAACCGGCTGGCACGTCAGCTTGAAAGCGACGGTCTCAGCGCCGCTGCGATTCACGGGAACAAGAGTCAGGGCGCACGCACCAAGGCGCTGGCCGACTTCAAGTCGAACCGCGTCCGGGTGCTGGTGGCGACCGATATCGCCGCCAGAGGTCTGGACATCGACCAGTTGCCGCATGTGGTCAACTTCGAGGTACCCAACGTGCCGGAAGACTACGTTCATCGGATCGGCCGCACCGGCAGGGCCGGCCGCGACGGTGTCGCGGTATCGCTGGTCGCTGGCTCCGAGCATGGCCAGTTCGAGGCCATTCGCCGTCTGGTGAAGGCACCCATTCCGACCGAAGTGGTAAGCGGTTACGAACCGACCGAGCCGCTGTCGAACAAGACCAGCCCGGCGGGTCGACGTGGTGGCGGTGGCGGCGGTGGTGGCAATGGCGGGGGTCGTGGCCGTGGCCAGGGCCAGGGCGCTGGCCGGGCAGCCGCCGGCCGCGGTGGTGCAGGTCGGGCGAATGCGGGTCGTGGTGGCGCCGCGGCCGATTCCGGCAATCGCCGACGCAGTCGGCGTCGCAGCAGCGAAGGCACGACCCGTCGCGCGGCCTGAGTTCGGTCTGAAGTCACGGATGATCAGGCGATCCGGTCACCGGGTCGCCTGATCGGCATCAAATCCGGGTCGACTCCGGCCATCTATACTTTCGGCACCTGATGCTGGAAGCTGGAAATGGCTCGAACCCTGATTGTTTACTGGAGCGGCTACGGTCACACCCGCAGGATCGCCGAGCGGCTGCGCGACCGTCTGAACGAGCGCGGCGACGATGCCGTGATCTCGGCGCTGGATGCCGAAGACATCGATCCGGCCGATTTCGATCGGATCGTGATCGGTGCCAGCATCCGCAACGGCAAGCACAAGCCGCCGGTGCATGCATTTATCCAGAAGCATCTCGAGCTCCTGAATGCCCGGCCCAGTGCGTTCTTCTCGGTCAACCTGGTGGCCCGCAAGCCGCACAAGAACAGCCCCGAGACCAATCCCTACATGCGTGCCTTCGTTGACAAGTCAGCATGGCGGCCGGCGCTGCTCGGTGTATTCGCCGGCAATCTCGACTACCGTCGTTACAGCTTTTCCGACCGCAACATCATTCGCTTCATCATGTGGCTGACCAAGGGGCCGACCGCGGCGGACACCTGCGTCGAATTCACCGACTGGGACGCGGTCGATCGCTTTGCCGGGCAGATCGCCGAGCTGGGTTCGCGGCCGCCCGAAGTTCGAGCGAGATGAACACGGCCGCGACCGGCTGGATGGAGCGCACTGCCGAGCGCTTGCACCTGCCAATTGCGCTGCTTTCAATCTGGTTGCTGGCCTCCAGCCCCTGGTTGGCTCTTCGTCGCGTCATCCCGAGCGACCCGGGCTTCTGGAACTGGAACCACATGCTTTTCGGTCTGCTGCTGCTGCCACTGGCTTTGCTGTTCTTCAGCTGCAGTCTGGTGCAGGGCCGCTGGCGTGAGCATTTTCCATGGCTGGCCGGCAATTTCGCAGGTCCCGGCCGTGACCTGGCCGGCCTGCTGCGCGGACACTTGCCGGGTGCCGGCGGCGCCGGTCTGTTCTCGGCCCTTCAGGGCCTGCTGCTGCTCGCGCTGCTGGCCACGGCACTGACCGGGCTGGGCTGGTTGCTGGTCGAAGGTTCGCGCGCGGCACTGGCCTGGCGCGAGTGGCATGCGCTGTGCGCGAACTTCTTCGGCGCGTTGCTGCTGCTGCACACACTGGCCGCTTCGGCTCACCTGCTGAACTTCCTGCGCGACTGACCGGCTACACTCGAAAGCGGTTTACAGAGACGATTGTCATGACCGTTGCCGAGCGCATCGAGCATTCACGCACCCGCATCACCAAGCTGGTGTTTCCACAGGACACCAACCCGATCAGCACCCTGTACGGTGGCACGGCGATGAAGTGGATGGACGAGGTTGCCTTCCTGACAGCAACCCGCTTTGCGCGCCGCCAGGTCGTCACTGTTTCGATGGATCGGGTCGACTTCAAGGTGCCGATCCCGAAGGGCTCCATTGTCGAGTTGATCGGCGAGGTCACTCGTGCCGGCAACACCAGCGTCACGGTCACGGTCAAAATCCTGCGTGAGGACCCGCTGTCGGGGGGCCAGGAACTGGCGATCCAGGGCGAGCTGGTGATGGTGGCCGTCGATGCGCAGATGAAGCCGGTACGGGTGATGCCGGCCGATTGAGCCGGAGGGCCCTTGCGCGACCTTGAACGGCTGTCGCGAGCGATGCCGACGCGTAAAATACGCGGTTCGTTCCTACCGTTGTCTTGCCATGACTGAAGTCCGCCGAGTCCTGACCGGAATCACCACCACCGGCACGCCGCACCTGGGAAATTATGTCGGCGCAATCAAACCGGCGATCGAGGCGTCGCGGACGGACGCCGGCGGCCAGTCGTTCTACTTCCTCGCCGACTACCACGCGCTGGTCAAGTGCTTCGAGCCGGAGCGGGTGCAGCGCTCGACCCTGGAGATCGCCGCCACATGGCTGGCGCTGGGTCTGGATACCTCGACTAGCATCTTCTACCGCCAGTCCGACATCCCCGAAATTCCGGAGCTGACTTGGCTGCTGACCTGCGCCACCGCCAAGGGTCTGATGAATCGCTCGCATGCCTACAAGGCTCAGGTGGCCGACAATGAAGCTGCCGGCGAAGACCCGGATTACGGTATCAACATGGGCCTGTTCTGCTACCCGGTGCTGATGGCCGCCGACATCCTGATGTTCAACGCCCACGACGTGCCGGTCGGCCGCGACCAGATCCAGCACCTGGAAATGGCGCGCGATATCGCGGCCCGGTTCAATCATCGCTACGGCGAGCATTTCGTGCTGCCCGAAGCCCGGGTCGACGACTTCGTCGCAACGCTGCCGGGCACCGACGGGCGCAAGATGTCGAAGAGCTACGACAACACCATCCCGCTGTGGCTGCCGGAAAAGAAGCTGCGCAAGGCGATCATGAAGATCGTCACCAACTCGCAGGAGCCCGGCGAGCCCAAGGACCCCGATAGCGCCAGCGTCTACGCCATCTACGCTGCGTTTGCCAATGAGCGCCAGCGGGTCGAGATGCGCCAGGCCTTCTCCGACGGTATTGCCTGGGGCGAGGTCAAGCAGCAGCTGTTCGAGTTGGTCAACGCCGAGCTGGCCGGACCGCGCGAGCGCTATGAAGCCTTGATCAGCGACCCGCAGAAGATCGAGCGCGAACTGAAGCTCGGCGCCGAGCGTGCCCGCGAGGTTGCCACGCCGTTCATCCAACGGCTGCGCGAGGCGGTCGGCATCCGGGCGCTGGCGTGAGCGCATTGAGCCCGGTCATCACCTGGACGCCGCCGGCGCTTCGTCTGGTCGATGAAAGTGCGTTCCCGGCCCGTCACGTCTGGTGCATCGGCCGCAACTATGCCGAGCATGCGCGCGAGATGGGTGCCGACCCGACACGCGAGACGCCGCTGTTCTTCACCAAGCCGGCCACGGCGCTGGTCCAGCAGGAGACCGTCGACTACCCGAGCGAAACCCGGGAGCTGCACCACGAAATCGAACTGGTGGTGTTTCTGCGCGAAGGCGGCCGCGACCTTTCGCCGGCGCAGGCGCAAGTCTGCGTGTTCGGCTATGCCGTCGGCTGCGACCTGACCCGGCGCGACGTCCAGGCCCGGGCCAAGGCCGAAGGCAAGCCCTGGACGATGGCCAAGGGTTTCGACCAGTCGGCGCCGATCGGCACGATTGTTTCGGCAACGGATTGGGCGCCCGAGCCCGGCATGCGGATCGAACTGAGCGTCAACGGCGTGCGGCGCCAGCAGGCCATCCTGGGCGAGATGATCTGGCCGGTGCCCGAGCTGATCGCGCAGCTTTCGCGTGAAGTCACGCTGCACCCCGGCGATGTGATCTTCACCGGCACGCCGGCCGGGGTCGATGCGCTGGAGCGCGGCGATCGCGTCGAGGGTCGCATCGACGGTCTGCCGGAGCTGCGCTTCCAGATACTGTGACCCAGGTACGGTGACGGCTGTCTCGCTCGGTCCCGTCAGCCTCCTGCTGGCGACGCTGGGGACGGTACTCGGCGCCTTGCTCCGCTTCGAGATTTCGCGGCGGCTGGTCGCGCGGATCGGTGACGCCTTTCCCTGGGCGACGCTGCTGGTCAACCTGAGCGGCGGATTCTTCGCCGGCCTGTTGCTGGCGCTCGCTCCGGGCGCAGGCTGGATGGCATTCGGACTGCTCGGCGTGCTCGGCGGCTACACCACAGTGTCCTCGTTCAGTCTGGAATGCCTGCTGCTGATGCAGCGCGGCCGTCGGTTGGCCGCGATCGTCTATGTCGCCCTGTCGTCGCTCGGCGTGCCGCTGTTAGCGATGTTGGGCTGGATGCTGGGAAGCGGCGCTTGAGCGGCCCAGCGCCGTCGATGTCGGCCTATCTCGCCGTCGCGGCCGGGGCGGCGCTGGGCGGCTTGCTCCGCACCGTCCTGTCGCTGGCTTGGCTCGGCGCCGGCGCGAGTGCCTGGCCCTGGCCGACGCTGCTGGTCAACCTGCTCGGCTCGGCGCTGATCGGAGCGTTCTGGGCCCGCGTGGGGCCGGGCGGAACGACACCGGTCTCGCTGGAACGCCGACTGCTGGTCATGACCGGCTTCTGCGGTGGCTTCACCACCTTCTCGGCCTTCAGCATCGAGACGCTGGCGCTTTTGACCGCCAACATGCCCGGGCCTGCACTGGTTTATGTCCTTGCCACCGCCCTTGGCGCGCCGCTGGCCGCGGCCTTGGGTTGGTCTGTGTGCCGAACATCGTTTTGATTGTCATAGAGAAGGGTGCCGAGGAGAGGTCCACGGCACCCTTTTGCGTCTCACGCTCTGGTTCAGGAAGTGGGCGAACTTACCCACACGTTGACGTCCTCGATATTGTCGTCGATGTCTGGGTCCTGCAATTCGCTGTTCGTCTCCAGTGATACGTTCGACTCGATATGGAACTGTTGTGTCTGGCTTGAGCCGGTGACGTCGAAACGGATGATCTTCGATTCGCCCGCCGCCAGATCGGTGAAATCACATTCGAGCACCGAGGGGCATTGGCCCGGGCACTGTGCGCCGGCCGGAATTGGTACCTGGGCTGAGAACGAGCATGTGGCCGGAACGGTATCTGCGACCAGTGTGTGCGCGTTGGGGTTGTAGTAGGCAATCCCAGCGGTGATATCGTCTGCGGTGCGCGGCCCGTGGTTGGTGATCGTGGTCGTGATCATCGTGCCGCTGCTGGTGGTGACGATCGAAAGATCGGAATCGGCGATCTGGGTGATCGCCGCTTCGAGATCGATGAACGCGCCGATGTTGCCGGTCGTTGTTCCGCCCTGCGGAATGCCGGTGCGTTGCAGGAACTCCCGCATCTCGCGTGAGCTGAGCGGAGTCAGCTCACTCGCGATGGCGTGTTGCTGCACCAGCAAAGCGGCGCCAGCGACCATCGGGGTGGCCGAGCTGGTGCCGCCGAATTCTGCTGTGTAGTGACGGTGGATGTCGCCGCCGCCATTGAACAGATC
>Ga0100389_1001476_pt1 | contig 18665 bp, 19 predicted proteins | sample CryGeymeta201513_FD_81537 | JGI IMG/M metagenome (GOLD analysis project Ga0100389, IMG submission 81537) | Groundwater microbial communities from Crystal Geyser aquifers in Utah, USA - Crystal Geyser metaG 2015-13 | ecosystem: Environmental > Aquatic > Deep subsurface > Groundwater | place: USA... | reverse complement strand
CGCTAAAAAATATTGAATTCCGATGGAATTCGTTTCACTGTACTGTGTACTTGTTACAAAGATTCAATCCCCGATGGGGATTGCCTTTATTAAATTATTCTTTGTTAAATATTTTTCTCAAAACTCCCATATTAAACCGCTAAATAAAACAACACCATAGGTGTTGAATCTTTGTAACTTAAAACTTAACCATGAGATAACATTCCCTTCGGGAATGAATATTTTTGTACTGTCAACATCCTTATGGTTGATCTTTACGCTAAAAAATATTGAATTCCGGTGGAATTCTTTCTCGTGCCTTGTGTTATTGTTACAAAGATTTAATCCCCGATGGGGATTGTCTTTACTCTAACCTTTTCGTTGAAATCATGTATGATACAAAAACTTTTTTTCTCAACACCATAGGTGTTGAATCTTTGTAATTCAAACCTACCCATGCGATAACATTCCCATCGGGAATGAATATTTTTGTTATCCCAACATCCTTAACGTTGATCTCTACGCTAAAAATATTGAATCCTGATGGGATTCGCTTTCGTGTCTTGTGTTATTGTTACAAAGATTTAATCCCCGATGGGGATTGCCTTTATTCAAATCTTTTCATTGAAATCATGTATGATATAAAAACTTTTTTTCTCAACACCATAGGTGTTGAATCTTTGTAACTAAAAACCCCATCAGTAAATCCCATCCCCGTGTGGGGATGAATATTTGTAAAAAGTAATCCCAACCTATTTACCCATTTCCATCGGGAATGAATATATTTGTTCAGTCAACTGTAAGAAAGAATACCCACAATTACTCAATAGAATATTTATTAACTACAAAATTGTTTTATTAAATGATCGGCTATATGATGACCAAGTTCACTTGCTTTGCTCCAATCTATACGTGCGCCTTCATTATCACCTATTGAACATTTAGCCATACCGCGATTAACATAAATATCTGCATCTTCAGAATCTATTTCTAAAGCTTTGTCAAAATCTTCAATCCCCCCGATAAAGTTTCCAACTCTATTTTTTAGTAAGCCACGGCTTACATACACATCTATAAAATTTTGGTCAATTGCCAACGCTTTGTTATAATCTTCAACTGCTCCTTTGTAATCCTCAAGACAATCTTCAGCCATGCCTCGTTTATAAAAAGCATTTGCATCAGCGCTGTTAATCTCAATCGCTTTTGTAAAATCTTCAATTGCTCCTCTATAGTCTGTGAGTGTATTTCTTGTAATTCCACGATTAATATAAATTTCAGCAATAGCTTGGTCAAGTTCAATTGCCTTATCGTAATCTTCAATCGCACCGCTTAAATCTGACAATCCTTTTTTTGCATTGGCTCTATTGTTATAAGCTTTTGCATATTTAGGATCAATCGCTATCACTCTTGAATAATCTTGAATAGCCCCTTCATAATCTAATAGCTCATATTTAACATTACCACGATAATTATAAGCATTTGCATTGTTGGGTTCAAGCTCTATCGCCTTACTATAATCCTCAATAGCACCCGTAAAGTCTTTCTTCAAAGCTTTTTCGTAACCATTTTTTAAAATGTCTTCAACATTATTTTGTACATCCATAATGTTACTCATTACAATATTTGTTTATCAAATTATAAGCATTTCTTGCACCAAGCTTATCCGCTTTCTTCCAATCTAAACATGCACCATCTTTATCACCAAATTTATATTTTGCAATACCTCGATTGAGATAAGCATCAGCATTTTTAGGATTAATCATTATTACTTTAGAATAATCTTGAATAGCTCCATTATAGTCTTTTAGTCCATATTTGGCAAAACCGCGATTCCAATAAATGTCAATAAAATTAGGGTTAATCGTTATTACTTTAGAATAATCTTGAATAGCTCCACTATAGTCTTTTAGTCCGTATTTGGCAAAACCGCGATTAAAATAAGCCGTTACATAATTAGGATTTATCTCTATTGCTTTGGTATAGTCTTGAATAGCTCCTGTGTTGTCTCTGAGGTTAGTTTTAGCAACTCCACGATTATAATAAGCCTCAGCATAATTAAGGTTAATTTCAATTGCTTTGTTAAAATCTTGAATTGCTTCGCTGTAGTCTTTCAAGTCATTTTTAGCACCTCCACGATTAGAATAAGCATCTGCAAAATTGGAATTTATCTCTATTGCTTTGGTATAGTCTTGAATAGCTCCATTATTGTCTTTAAGGTCATATTTTGCAATTCCACGATTATAATAAGCCGCAACAATATAAGGGTCAATCTCTATTGCTTTTGTATAATCTTTAATAGCCCCTATGTGGTCTGTAAACCCTTCTTCTTTAGAACGACCACGATTCACATAAGCATCAACAAATTTAGGGTTAATCTCTATTGCTTTTGTATAATCTTGAATAGCTCCATTATTGTCTTTAAGTTCATATTTCACATTACCACGATTGTAATAAGCTGCGGCAAAATTAGGTTTGATTTTAATAGCCTTATTATAATCTTTAATAGCTCCTGCATACTCTCTAAGATTACGTTTTGCAATACCACGATTACAATAAGCCTCAACATATTCATGTTTAAGCTCTATCGCTGTGGAATAATCATGTATTGCACTTTTGTAGTCTATCAATCCGTTTTTTGCATTACCACGTTTATAATAAGCTTCAGCATCTTTAGGATTTATCTCTATTGCTTTATTAGCATCTTGAATAGCTACTCTGAATTCTGAAAGTTCAGATTTAGCCTCACCATTTTTTAGGTATTCTTCTGCTTTGTTTTTATCTGTCTTTTTAGAACAAGAAAAAAGAAATACTAAGGGTATTATTAATAGGTATCTCATAATGTTACTCCTTACAATATTGTTTTATAAAATCACAGGCATTACTCTCACCAAGCTCACTCGCTTTATACAAATCTAAACAAGTCCTATTTGGGGTCCCGATTTTACATTTGCAAGCTCGCGGCCATAATATTTTTTAGTGGAATATGATCGCTCTTTATTGCTTTAGCAAATCCCTCAACGGCTCCCATATAATTTTGAGGGGCTGTCTTGAAATGTCCATTTTGTTCATAAAACTTTACCTCCTCTGTCACCGACCTTAATACCATAATAATATTTTTTCAATTATTGTTTATTCTTAATACATCGTACACTAAATCCAAAAGTTTTTTTATTTGTAACAAGTCCGCAAAAAAAATAATCATTAAGTGACATCAATAATGAATAAGCCACACTTTGACTAATTTCACTTGTTGTCCAATATTGTATAAAAAATCTCGGATTTGCGAACTTTCCATCATAATTGCGAGTTCCAGAAAATAAGTTAGTATGCCCTATATCATTACTTCCACTACCAAACTCGGTTCTTTGCAAAAATATTTTTAATGCTTTTTCGTTTCCATTGATAATTTTTAGCAGTGTTTGAAATTCTCCGCCATTTGGTATATGCCAACCCAATGGAGCCAAACCTCTTGAATCATTTAAGGCATACCAGTTATAAAGTTTACCAGTTTTATCTCCGTTTCCCTTGTCGTTATCATAATAACACCAAGCTCCCGTATTTAAGTTTTCCCATTCATATTTGTCTTTTACCTCAGGCACAGAGTCGCCGTTCAAATAACATTCTACATTAAGATTATCAATCATCCAAATTTGATTTCCCATCCTTAATTCATGCTTTTTATCTAACACTTCATCATAATTTATATTAGACTCCATTTCAACAGATTTATTATTCTTATTTCTAAGAAAATCTAATAGGCTCATAAATTCTCCTCTATTAAAAAAAACATATATAAAACTCTACTTATAATTTTTCCGGGTAACTAAGTTTCATTATTATTTGTGCCCCAAAACCACCAGCTTTTACATGAATTTCTTGTGGATTATATCCTTCAAAATATTCTATAGCGAAATCAAAACGGTTAAGCTTAGGATGAAATAAAGGTGGGCCCAACAAGGTTCCTTTATTTGCTAATTCTAATTCAAGATATATTTTTTCTAGAAAAACTTGTGTTTCTTCAAACCAATTCTTTATTTGAGTCTTATAATGACTATTTGAATGAAGTAATTCACCAAGCTTTTCGCCGTCATGTACTAATTTTTTTGAAACGGGTGTATAGATTAATTCTCCCAACCTATTCTGATAAGAATCAAAAAATTCTAGTTTGACAAGTTTATTTCCTTGACGGAAAATACTTTCAATATTTTTATCTAAAATTGCAATTTGCCAACCTTTTTTCTTCTTTTCGGACAATTCATTAATAATATTTAAATATTTCCTCAACCTCGCTTCAATTCCAAATCTTAGCTCTAATGCAGCATAAAAAAGAGTATGTGGCTTATTCTCATCAAGCATTCCTCGCGCTCTTAAAAGGTAATCTCTTGTATCAGATTTGTATATCATTTGATTGGGTCTTTAATGTCGGTGATGAATGAATTATTTAAGGCACATCATTCAGGAATAACTCTTCCACCATTTTCTGATTTGAACATTGTAGTACTGGAAGAAAACCGATAAAATTGCAACGAGAATTAGCTGTATAAAAAGTTGTAAAATGTTTATATGCGCCTCATTTATTCCCATTCCCCAGCTTCTGCCAGAATCTGAAAAACTTAGTAAAAAATAAAAACCGGTGTGTTTTACATGAAACGAACTACCTAATCTAGCATATTTAGTTCCCCATTCTATTGGTGGAAACAAGAGCATAATGAAAGTTATGGCAATAAATAAAGTTATTCCTTGTTTGTATTTGTTCAGAACATTATTTGTTTCCACCTGATTACTACTTGGGTCATTTTTTATTTCTACAATAATCTTATTACCACAATTACGACAAAATCTATCTTCTTGTGTGATAGAAGTACCGCAACTTTTACAAAAATTATTTTGAGTGGTTTGGTTTTGGGTCATTTTTTTCTCCTTTTGCTAATTTAATCAATAAACTTAAAGTGCATATTACTTGCAATATACCTCGCCTGATTACATAGGATAGACGTATATATTCGTCGCGACTAATCTTATTTTTTCAAACATCTCTTTATTCATCCCCACCAAACTATTAAAAATATCTTTCCCCGCCAAAAGCGGGGAAAGGTGTATCATCTGTTTTTTCTACTTTTTACTTTCTACTTTCAACTTTTTACTTATTGCATCGGCGGCGTTGGCGTATCCGTTGGCGGTGGGGTAGTCCCCTCATCCTCCGGTTTTGTGTGCGAACCACCCAAATCTTTGATTACCCTTGCCGCAAAGTATTGGTTATAGAAAGAGAGTTTTGTTTCTTTTAGCACTTCCACAATTGCATCTGCTTCTTCCCTTAAAAGGTTATCCACTTTATCAAACAGTTCGGACAAAGTTTTCCTTATTGCGACGTGATCGGTAAATCCGGTGTTCTTCTTTCCAACTGCGGATTTCAAAGCGGTAAGTTTAGCATCAACTAAATCAAATTTTGCCTGCGTCATTCCGTAGTTGGCAAGATCGGCTAAAACTGCATGCGCCGCCTCTTTAATGTTTTTAACTTTTATGGGTAATTCTATCTGGGTTAAATGTTTTAGTTGGTTTTCGGAATAATCAACTGCGGCTCTTAGTTCAACCAACTTTTTTCGCATGGCGTATGCGCTTGCGGCTGATGCGATGGGAACAATAGAGGCGATCAGCTCTTTAATAACCTTGCTCTTCGCGGAAGTTTTTCCTTCCGTAGTTTTCATTAATTCGCCGTCGGTAGTTTCAATTTCGGCAATTAATGATTGCAAATCGGTGTGTACTTCTCCCAAAGCCGGTACTTCAGCCACAATACTTGCGTTAGCGGCAAAAACCGCTTCCACTGCATTGTACATGTTGGACTTGTTTTCTTCGTTCTGGTTCATTTGATCCTCTCCTATTTAGTGATTATGTGTTGTTTTAGGGCATTATTGCCTTATTGTCATAAAAACTGTCATTTTTTCACCAAAAAACGTCAAAACTCTTTAAAAAACCTCAAAACCTCTTCCAGAAATCGCAAAACCTCTTCCAGAAATTGCAAAACTCCTTCTGTAAATCGCGAATCCTCGATTGTAAATGCCTTACTTTTTTTTCAAAAGGCAAAACTTCCATTTTAAAACGCAAATCCTCTTTCTCAAAAGGCAAAACCTATCTCTAAAAACGTAAAACTTTTTTTTAAAACGTTAATCTTCATTATTAAATTGCGATTCTTCTTGTATAAGTGGCGTAATTTTCTTTAAAATCGCAAATCTTCATCTGCAAAAGACAAATCGCAACTTATAAATTGTTAAATCTTTATTATGAATCTCCATTCTCCAAAAACATTTAAACACCCGCTGAACTAAATCTTAACTTTGAGTTTATTCTGTAAAGACGGGGCATGCCCCGTCTCTACCTATAATCTAAAAATATTTTTGCCATTTTGCACAAGGATATTTTAATTAATGATCTAATTTGTAATAATTATTTTTTTGTGGGAAAAGAAAGGATGGAATAGTTGAGCAGTAATCCCCTCGTCCCCGGAGCAACAAGGTTATTTATAAATTATTTGTTTATTTCCTTATTCAAACTTATGTAATTATTTACCCCCATGTCAAATGAAATTTTATTTTTTTTGTAGCCGTAACCTCGAAGGTTACAATTTAATTTCCACCCTAACCTTGGAACTTGCATTACTTATAATATTGTCGTGTAAATCTTTGTTTTTTATGTCAAGATATTTTTCTTGTTTTGAGGTTTCAATTCACTTTTAACTTTATACTTTCCACTTTCCACTTTGAGCTTGCGGCTTGCCGCGCTATGCTTAAATGCTTTTAAACATTCTATCAAACGCGTTAAATACTTCGACTTTTTCAGCTTCAACATCAAGGAGAATTTCTCCGATGTTTTTAAGGAGGACAAATTTTATTTTTCCGTCTCTATTTTTTTTATCGGAAAGCATTACCCGGTAAAGTTTTTCTTTATCAAGTTTTTTTAGTGTTGCCGATAGAGGAATTTGTTTCGGAAGATAAAGGAATTTTTTCAGTTGTTCTTCTGTAATAAATCCTTTTTCATGTGATAAATACAAAGCGCAAATTATCCCCGCAGTTACCGCTTCACCGTGTTTAATTTTGAAATGAAGTTCGCTTTCAAAAGAATGGGCAAAGGTATGTCCAAAGTTTAGAATCTTCCGCAGCCCGGTTTCTTTTTCATCGCTGGAAACCACTTCCGTTTTAACATTTATGGAGGCTGAGATTAAGTGTACTGTCTTCGAGAAATCTTTTTGATAGAATAAAGGCAGCGCCGCCAAAACGCTATCATAAAAATCCTGCCCGGTTAAGAAAGCATATTTAATAATTTCTCCCACTCCGCAGATAATTTCTTTTTCGGGAAGCGTCGAGAAAAAAGTTGTGTCTATTAAAACAAATTTCGGTTGATAAAAACTCCCTATACTATTTTTTGTGTTATTAAAGTTGATACCCGTCTTTCCTCCGATTGAGCTATCAACCGCAGCCAGCAGCGTTGTAGGAATATGCACTACCGGGATACCCCGCATGAAGATCGAAGCCGCAAATCCTACTGCATCGCCGGTTACCCCACCGCCGATTGAAACGACGAGGGTGTCTCTTCCAAGTTTATTTTCCAGCATAACTTTAAGTAGTTCTGAAATTTGTTTAAATGACTTTGATTTTTCACCCGCCGGTAATTTGCAAACCAAATCTTTTTTTTCATCAAACAAATTGGTCTGTAAATATTTTTTATGTATCCTCAAAACATTTTCATCAATAATAAAAAACATCCGCTTCGGCAGCGAACTTTTTTTACAAAGTGAAGTGAATTTATGAAGGATGTCTTTACCAAGCAGAATTTCGTATCCATTTTCACTGAGCTGAACGCTAAGGGTTTTCATTTGTGCAACTTTCTCTCTATTAATTTTATTAGATCGTCAACAGTTTTACCGACGGAAATATTATCAACCTGATAGACAATATCAGCTTGTAAATAAGTTGGCTCTCTTTTATGGAGAAGTTCCGAAATCTTATTCTTTGTTTCAAAAACAGAGAGGGGCTCCCCGTTTTCGGATTTTAAAAGCGGTCTATCAACTTTGTATTTTAGACGCCGGAAAATCTCCTCAGGTGAGCTTTTTAAATAAATTGATATCCCGGTTTTTTTAATGATCTCCCGATTTTGCTTTGTAGTTAAAGTTCCGCCGCCTAAGGAAAGCACTATATTTTCCTCAGTCGTTGACTGATGTAAAAGTTCTCTCTCCTTTTCACGAAAATAAAGTTCTCCGTGGGCAGCAAAAATGTTAGTAACGGAATCACCCAAATCCTTCTCGATCAACTTATCGAGGTCGGAAAAATTCCACCCAAGTACGTTTGCTAAAATTGGTCCAATGGTACTTTTACCCGAGCCCATAAATCCGGTTAAATAAATTCTATTCTTGTGCATTTCATTCATTTAAAATAAAAATCCCTCTATCTTTATTGCAAAAATAGAGGGATAATTGTGTTTTTTGCAATTGCTTTTTAACGGCTATAAAACAAGTATCTCTTGTCAACAATGTCGGCATCTTTTTTCATTTTTGCCAGCCATTGGCTAATGAAGGAATTTTTCTTCTCTTGTAAGATTCTTTCTCTAGAACTGTTTTTTTGAGTGTTAAACGCATTGACATCAAAGGTATCTTTAGATAATAATTTTGCTAAGAAATAACCGCGACTTCCTTTAATCGGTGCAGAGACTGCTCCAACCGGGAGGTCATACGCTTTTGCGGCAAAGTTATATTCCAACCCAAGCTTTGGAATACTGCCTGATAATGTAAAAAATCCGGTAGTATCAAAGTTAGCTTTGCTATAGATGCTCTTCACGGCAGCGAAGTTCCCGCCGCTTTTTTTCTTTATCTCTTCGGTAATGGATTTTGCTTTATTATATTTTTTATCTTTCAACAGCAATGCTTGCGCCTGCTTTTGTACATCTTCAAACTTACGCACACCTTGATTGATCACCTCAGAAACTTTTGCAACAACATAACCGTTGTTTCCTTTGAAAACCTGGCTAAGCGTATTAAGACCATTTTCAAAAGCAAATTTTAACAATGATTTGTTAACCCCGATTGTTGGGAGATAAGAGCTTTCTTCATTAAAAGCAGGAGTTTCTTCAATTTTATATTTGGAGAGTTCCGCTTCCTTTTCAAACCCGTTTTTCTCTGCAACGTAGGCAAAATCATTGGCTTGATTATAAATGTCGTCTCTGGTGGTTGCCGATGGTTTAATTGAATTGATAATTTTTTCTACAATATATTTTTTAGAAGTTTTACCGGTGACTTTAATAACATGGTAACCGTAATTTGTTTTAACCGGTTTTTGGATAACACCCATAGGACCATTAAAGCAAGCTTCTTCAAATTCTTTTACCATACGCCCTTTGCCGAACCATCCCAGCTCCCCGCCGTTCTTTGCATTTCCTAAATCAGAAGAATATTTTGCTGCTGCCGTGGAAAAATCCATACCGCTCATCACTTCATTATAAACACGTGTTGCTTCTGCTAAATCTTTAACGTCATCGCCTGTGCTTTTTATAAGAATATGAGAAGCTTTTGCAAGTACTTCGTTTGAAGGCACCGTACCTGATATTTGATAAATTCCGTATGTATTATTAGCGGAAAAGGGACCTATCATAGTTCCAATTCTAGAATCATCAAAATTATCTAACAAGGCTGTCGGCAACTGGGTGATATCCATTGTGTCTTTTGAATACGGCACTTCAGAATAGATATCACAAAAGTATTTAAATGATGCTGTATCATTTTTAGCCTTAAGCATTACATTCTGCAGGTTCTTTAAGATTCCGTCGGAATCATTTCTGGATGGCTGTATTTTGAAGAAAACAAACTTTAATTTTCTTTCAGCCCTAACGGTAAATTGATCGGGGTGTTCATTATAATATTTTTTAACTTCATCTTCCGGGGTTTTGAAATCAGCATCCGGGAAAGAATTTAAATCAACAGATACGAATTCTGCCTGCATTTTAATGTTTTGGTCAATAAACTTTTGTTTCAACTCTGCGTCACCCACACTAACGGTTGCCAGCAAATAGCTTTGTAATTTCTGACTCAGTAATTGTTGACGAACAACTTCCTCGGCTTCCACTAAAGCCTTTTTATTGCGCGCATCGAACAAAGCGCTTTCGTACATTTCGCGGTTAAATTTTCCGGTGGAATCTATAAAATTCTTCTTTAAAAATTCCGGTGGGTTCGGTCCAAGAATATAATCTCTTACTTCTTCGTCGGTTACCTTTATACCAAATTTTTTAATTTGATATTCAGTTAATGTTTGTGTTACTATTGCATCCCAAACCTGGTCACGGAATTGATCCATATTTTCTTCTGGAATTTCTTGCCCGGTTTGTGCCTTCTGATTTTCAATTGCACGATCAAGAAAATTTGAGAATTCTTGATATGAAATATCTTTTCCGTTGACTGAGCCTACATTGTTGGATCTTGCTCCTAATGCCTCTAAAACATTAGAATCTGAAATAACCATAAATAAAACGAACAAGACGCCAACAGAAAGTATGAAGGCTGGAGCTAAAGACCGCATTTTAGCCATCATAGCCATAATTTAATTATCTCCATTTTAATAAATTTAGTTTCACAAATTAGACACATAAGTGCTAAAAATCAACGTAATTTTTAAATAAAGTTTGATTATTTTCATTTTAGTAAAAGGATTTTATAGGAATATGGCGAAATCACGAAAAACAGACATACTTAAAGCTGCCCAAAAAAGATTTATCCGGCACGGGCTTAATAAAACTACCTTGGAAGAAATTGCGCGGGACTTGCGTATCGGCAAAGCTACGATCTACCACTACTTTGAATCGAAGGATCAACTCTTCACAGAAACCGTAAAATTAGAAATTTCTGAATATCTGGATCAATTAAAAATTTGTTTTAATAATGAAACTCTGCCGATTAAAGAGAGGTTTCAAGAATACTTTCTTCTGAAAATGAAATTGGGGGAGCTATTTCCACTTTTGTTTGAAGTGATTAAACGAACCATTAATGAATTTTCAACCGATAGGATGGTTGAGCTGCATCTCTATTTTTTAGAAAAAGAAGAGGAAGTGCTCTCGTTAGTTTTGGAGTCAATCAAAAAAGAGAAACAAGAATTATTTGATGACCAATTCGCAAAAGTTATTGTTGCGGAAACCACCGGATTTCTTCTCCTCTTTTCTTTCTTAAAAACTCAAAATAAAATTGACAGCCGGTTTGAAGAAAAAGGGAAAGAGGAATTTCTAAGGAAATTTTCTTTTACCGATTAGTTTTTTTGCACATCTCCATTTCGTTTTTCATCTTCATCAATTTCTTCGTCAATTTCTTTTTCCACATTTTCCACTTCGCTGAATAAAAATTTTTCATATTTATGCTTAATCAACTCCGCTTCCACAATAAAGAAAACATCTTCGGCAATGTTTGTAGCGTGGTCGCCGATGCGTTCTAATTCGCGCGAGGTTACTAAAAATGTTACTGCAGGTTCAATACTCTCTTTATCTTCCTTCATAATTTCAATAAGCACTTTATGATTTTCTGCATTTAAAGCATCAAGTTCGTCATCGGAACGGATTACTTTTTCGGCAAGTTTGGGATCATTCTGGATAAAAGAATCAATAGCATTACGAAGCATTTCCTTAACAATCATACTCATTTGGTTAATTTTCGTTTTCTCTAAAAATGCAGGTTTCGTTCTTAAGCGAATAAAATTTTCGGCAATATTTACGGCAATATCTCCGATGCGTTCGAGATTGGTATTGATGGTCATGGCAGACATGATAAGCCGGAGATCCATCGCAACCGGTTGGTTTAATGCAAAAAGCTTCTGACATATTTTTTCGATTTTCACATCGTATTTGTCAACCTTTTTATCGCGTTCAACGACCATTTCTGCGAGAGACATATCTTCTTCTTCAATTGCACGAAGTGCAAATTGAACCTGCTCATCAACCAAACTGCACATCTTGAAAAGACGGGTTTTTAATTTGGCAAGCTGTATATCAAAATGTGTTTCCATTTTTTCCTCAAAAGTTTTTCAATAAATGAAATCAGCCGAATCTTCCGGTAACGTAGTCTTCGGTTTGTTTATTCGCCGGGTTAGTAAATATTTTTGTTGTTTTATCATACTCAATCAATTCACCCATATAAAAGAAAGCAGTGGAATCGCTTACACGCGCAGCTTGCTGCATATTATGAGTAACAATAACGATTGTGTAATTTTTTTTCAACTCGAAGATCAGTTCTTCAATTTTAGATGTTGAGATGGGATCGAGTGCGCTGGCAGGTTCATCCATCAAGATCACTTCAGGGTCAACGGCAAGCGTGCGCGCGATGCAAAGTCTCTGTTGCTGCCCGCCGGAAATATTTACGCCGGAGTCGTCTAAATTGTCTTTCACTTCATCCCACAAAGCCGCTTGTTTTAATGATCTTTCAACAATAGGAGTGAGGATTTTTTTATTTCTCACCCCATTAAATCTTAATCCGGCGGCAACGTTATTGAAAATTGACATGGTAGGAAATGGATTAGGTTTTTGAAATACCATTCCTAATCTTTTGCGCAGTAAAACCGGATCGGTTTTCGTGAGATCTTCGCCATCTACCTGAATTGATCCAGTAATCGTGCCTCCGACAACTTCGTGCATTCTATTTAAACAGCGAAGAAACGTTGATTTACCGCACCCTGAAGGTCCGATTATTGCGACCACTTTATTCCGGGGAATATCAATTGAAATATTTTTCAATACTTTATTCTTGCCGTAAAAAGCCTCCAAATTTTTTACTGAAATTTTTATGTCCATTGTTCTTTATTTTGAGTTTATCAATTATTTTGTTTTATATTTTGAACGGGTTACGATTCTAAAGGTTAAACTTAGTATCGAGATCATGAGCATCAAGACCAGAGCTGCCGTCCAGGCTTGTTGATTCCAATCTTCAAAAGGCGCTTTAGCATAATCATAAATATAAACCGATAGCGACGCAATTGGCTGCCCGACTTTTGTTGACCAGAAGCGGTTGCCTAAAGCGGTAAAAAGTAACGGCGCTGTTTCACCTGCAGCCCGTGATAATCCAAGCAAAATGCCTGTGGCGATACCTTTCCACGCTGTTTTTAGTACAATCAATATTGTTGTTTTCCATTTTGGAATTCCTAAAGCTAAGCCGGCTTCCCTTAAAGAATGAGGCACAAGCTTGATCATTTCTTCAGTTGTACGGGTAATTGTCGGGATCATCAAAATTCCAAGAGCTATTCCGCCGGCTAAAGCGGAGAAGTGTTTCATCGGAATGACCACAAGTGTATAAGCCACCACACCAACAACAATTGAAGGAACCCCGCTCAGTACGTCGGTTAAAAACCTAACCACAGAACCGAATTTATTATTTCCAAATTCCGAGAGATAGGTTCCTGTCATCACGCCGACGGGAATTCCTATTACTCCTCCGATACCAATTAATAATAAAGTACCGGCAATAGCATTTGCCATTCCTCCTCCGGTTTCGCCAACCGGTTTAGGCATTGCAATAAAGAAATCAATATTTAAATATGATATTCCTTTTGAAATAGTATAGTAAAAGATAAAGACTAACGGAACAAGGGCTATTAGAGTTGCGACTAAAGAGAGCGACATCATAATCACACTTGTAACTTTTCTTTTTATATGAAAAAATTTAGAAGGATTCATCTTGTTCCCAATTTTCTTTCCATACTCCAGACCAATAATTTAGCAAAAGCATTAATAAAAATAGTGATAACAAAAAGTACCAGCGCGAGTTGAATTAGTGCACTCAAATACATGTCGCTCGTAGCTTCCGAAAACTCGTTTGCGATAACGCTTGCCATCGTATATGCAGGATCAAAAAGTGAAGGAGAGATTAACGCTCTATTTCCGATAACCATGGTAACCGCCATCGTTTCACCTACTGCTCTGCCAAGCCCTAACATTGTAGCGCCAAAAATACCCGATCTTGCGTCTTTCAAAACAATTTTAGTTGACTGCCAACGTGTAGCGCCTAATGCCAAAGCCGCTTCCCGTTGTGATTGTGGAACTGATTTTAAAATGTCGCGCGAAATAGATGCTACGATGGGAAGGACCATAATTGATAGGATGAGCACTGCAGCCAACATTCCAAATCCGTAAGGAGCGCCGCGAAAAAAAGGGAGAAATCCAAGTCTTTCGCTTAAGAATGGTTCAACATCGTTTCTTATCCATGGAACCAAAACAAAAATTCCCCATAAGCCGTAAACTACCGAAGGAATACCGGCAAGTAGTTCAACTAAAAAAGATAAGGGTTTCTCAAGCCATCCGGGCGAAAGTTCCGAAAGGAATATTGCTATTCCGATACTAAGCGGAACGCTTAAGATGAGCGCGAGAAACGAGGAAACAACTGTTCCGTAGATAATCGGTAATGCGCCATAGATTTCCTGCACCGGGTCCCAAACTGAATTGGTTAAAAATGACCAACCGAATTTCTCGATGGAAATTTTTGAACCAATGTACATTTCATAACCCATCAGAATAACAAGCAGAAAGACGAACACCGCAAAGAGCAGTGTTAGCCTTTCAAAAATTAGGTCGCCAAAATTTTGCGAGCCAAATATTTTCTTTAAAAAAATGTTTCTTTTATGTTCTGTCTGTTTGGTATTTGCTTGCATGTCCGGATAATTTGTTACTTTATTTTTTTACCATTTGCAGTAATCAAATCGATCTTTTTTTCGCACATTTTAACGACCGCTTTTGGAAGAGGCGCATAATAAAGACCAGAGGCGTAAGTCTGTCCCTTTTTCATTGACCATTTCAAGAATTTGACTAATGCGTTTGCCTTCGCTTCGTTTTTCATATTTTGATAGACGAGCAGCCATGTAAATCCGGAAATTGGATATGCATCTTTTCCATCAGCATCCGTAATTGAGACGCGCAAATCTTCGGGCATATTTTTAGAAGCGCCTTCAGCCGCGGCGCTTACAGAGGCAAATTCAGCTTCAACAAAGTTTCCCGATTTGTTTTTCATCGCAGCATAATGAATTTTATTCTGTACTGCATAGGCTAATTCAACATAACCAATAGCCCCATCCATCTGTTTTACCAAACCTGCAACTCCTTCATTTCCTTTACCGCCAAGCCCAACAGGCCAGTTAACTGAAGTTCCTTTTCCTACTTTTGTTTCCCATTCTTTACTGACTTTCGTTAAATAGTCGGTAAAAATAAATGTCGTTCCGCTGCCGTCCGAACGATGAGCAACAACAATAGATTTGTTAGGAAGATTTATTTTGGGATTAAGTTTTTTAATTCTTCCGTCATTCCATTTAATAATCTTCCCCAGAAAAATATTTGAGAGGGTTTCACCGTCTAAATTAAGTCCTTTGCTTATCCCGGAAACATTGTAACAAACAACATCAGCGCCCATTACGGTTGGGATATGAAGAATAGTTGTTCCTTGTTTTTTTTGAGCATCTGCTAATTGCTGGTCGGTCATCGGTCCATCACTTGCGCCAAAATCAACAGTACCTTCAATAACTTGCTTAATACCGCCGCCGCTTCCAATTGATTGATAATTGAATTGAACACCGGTTTCCTTTTTATATTCATCAAACCATTTAGAGTAGATAACATAAGGAAATGTTGCGCCGGCGCCATTCAATTGAAGCTGCGCATGGGTTAACATTGAAAATGCAACCGTTAGAAAAAGAGCCGATATAATTTTTTGAAATTTCATTTTTTTCTCCTTAAATATAATTAAAATGAGTAAGCAAAAGTTATCCGGGCGGTTAAATCCTTCAAGGACTTTCCGGAAGCGTCTTTTACCTGGTAATTAAATAATTGAACGTTTGGAATAACACTAACATTTTTCGCCGCTTTATAATCAAGTCCAGCCATAAGGAAAGAGTTGCCGTCTAAATCTTTACTTGAGTTTGGGTCGTAGTTATCAAATCTTGCAACTAATTTCAACGATTCAGTCAAGGTTTTCCAACCCCAAATTGAGATGCCAAAACTGCTCTGATTTTGAAGCGCTTCCCCGGCAGACGGCGCATAGTTATTTTGAATGGTTCTCGTAAAAGCTTCTACCCCAATCGAATAGATTTCGTTCTGTTTATAACCTAAAAATAGTGAACCGACAAATTGATTATTTGATTTTGCCTGTTTGTCAAAAGCGTCAACCTTTTGTGCTTTGGATGCAAAATCTGCGTGAACGGTAGCTTGCAAATTATCCGTAAGCTTGAATTGGAACATTGCATAAATTCTCTTATACTTATCAGTCTCGGGTGCATTGCCGCTATTATTTGCAAGCTTAAACCAATACTTGACCGAACCGCTCTCTGTAAATTTACCCTTCAGATCAACACCAAAATCTCTTGAAGAAACAATTCCATCAAGATCCATGATCGTTTTTTCTAAAGAACGATAGCCCCACGCAGCTTCGGAAACATCATAAGCGGGTGTAGGAGCGATACCGACGACCAAATCAGCGCCGGTAAAGATTCCTTTCCATTTTAAGTAGGCGTCTTTAACCATAACACCAAGCTTACCGCCGTTTGTGTTAGAGTTTGTGCTCTGATCTGATTCAAGGCGAAATCTCGAATCAAAATTATCGGCAACAGCAAAATCTGTTGTAAAATAAATTCTTCTAAACTGAAATCCGCTTAGGTCTTTCTTTGCAACAACAGCATTATCAACATTATAAAAATAATCGCTGAACATAAGACCGCTTATTTTAGGTGAATTTTGTGCGGATAGCACATTACACACCAAAGCCACAACGACAAAATGCCGGAATAGTATTCTCACTTTTTTCTCTCTCGTTAAAAAAGTAAATTTTTATTTTCTCTCATTAAAAGTTAGCTAAAAATTGAGATACCAATGTTAAATAATTGTTAAGAAATTGTTAAAAAAAGTGACTGGAACCGCAAGAATTAATTCCTCATCATTGAAGCAAGTGTAGCGCTTGGAAGGATTTCTGTTTGGACAAACAGTGATCGGTTGTTACTTGGTCAATCGCCATTGGCAATTTAAAAAGCTGCATGCTAAAAACCATCCGGTTCCGGTTCAAATTAATCAGAGGATACTCTGTTCAACTTGACAGTCTAATGAGAGTTTATAAGTTATTCTCCCATAAAGGAATATAGCCCGACTTGCGTACAACGTTTTGTCCTGCGGGAGAGAGAACCCAATCAATAAAATTTTTTACAACGCCTCCGGGAGATTTGGTTGTGAAAAAATGGAGATATCTTGTTATCGGATAAGTATCATTTCTCACGTTCTCTTCGTTCGGCTCGATACCGTTGATCTTTGCGTGAAAGATATTTTCCTTATATCCCATACCACCATAACCGATGGCGTTTGTGTTTTTAGAAACGAAATTAACAATTTCTTTTGTCGTTGCTGCAACAATAGCAGATGAGGAGTAATTCTCATCTTCCATGACGTGTTCTTTAAAATAAAAGTAAGTCCCCGAATTAGGATTTCTTGTAACGGTAGTAATTGAAGTATCTTTCCCGCCTAATGCTCTCCAATTATTTTTCTTGCCGGTGTAAATATCTTTAAGTTGCTGCAAGTTAAAATCTTTTACATGATTAGAAGGATTTACATAGATGCTTAATCCATCCTTTGCGATAAGAAAGACTAAACCAAGCGAGCCGTAATAGTCTGCAAGAAGTTTAGCTTCTTCAGGTTTTAAATTTCTCGATGCGGTGCAGATATCGGTTTTGTTGTTAAGTAAAGCCTTAATACCTTCAGCGGTTCCACCTCCTTCTACATGGAGAGATGTCCCGGGATATTCTTTCATATAGGCTTCAGCCAGATTGGATGTTAATTCAAACATGGTATCCGATCCTCTAATTTTTATCGAACTAGTCCTATAGAGATTCGCAGCACATCCATTTAGCAAAATGAGCAGGGGGATTAAAAATTTTTTGTACGTCATAAATTATTTCTTTTCAGCTATCGATCTTAATCGTGCATTGATGAATTGCGAACCCTTCCGCCACTCCGGAATATCTTTACTGTTGGATAGATTAAAACAAAGGTCAAATAAAATTTTTGCGTGTTTAGCAGCCGCTTCACAATCAATGTTCTGGTTTAAATCGTCGAAAGGGGTGTGATAATAATTAAGATAGTATTTTATAAATGCTTCAGTTACTTCCTCTTCAGATTTAGATTTATTCTTTGTCCCTTCAAGAACTAAAATGGATGGAATGCCTGCCAAAGCAAATGCTAATTGATCTGATTTATTAAAAGCATCAAAACTTTTAAATTGTGGTGGAATATTTTGTACAGACAGATCGTATCTTTCAGCAGTTGAGGTTAGCCATTTATCTAAAGTCGAAAGTCCCACTCCAATTCCAACAATACTTTGAAAGTCTTTGAACATAGCTATCCCATCTATATTAATATTTGCAACGGTTTTGTAGAGAGGGACAATTGGATTCTCAGTATAGTAACTTGATCCAAGTAAACCTTTTTCTTCTCCCGTCGTCGCAATAAAAATAATCGCTCTTAAAGTATGCATGGAAAAATCCTTTCATTAAATTATAAAAAACGCTAATTTTAGAACATAATTTTGTTTCTTTTCGATTTTGCTATTACAGCTAAATCAGGAATCATTGAAAAACATATCCTTCTCCTTATTCTTCAGCAAACAAAAAGGCACACTTCCCCACTGTTGGGGAAAAGAGCTGTCGGCTCGG
>Ga0100389_1001471_pt1 | contig 18678 bp, 19 predicted proteins | sample CryGeymeta201513_FD_81537 | JGI IMG/M metagenome (GOLD analysis project Ga0100389, IMG submission 81537) | Groundwater microbial communities from Crystal Geyser aquifers in Utah, USA - Crystal Geyser metaG 2015-13 | ecosystem: Environmental > Aquatic > Deep subsurface > Groundwater | place: USA... | reverse complement strand
TGGACACCTGGGAGATGGAATAGGTTCGCCACCTAAGGATTTTTTGAGAACTTAAAATTCTAGCGGTGAGTAAAAATGGCCCTTCGGCAAACTCCCTCCAGAGGCGGGTAGGCCCTCCTTCGCTAAAGCTTCGAAGGACAAGCAGGGTAAGCCCACTCGAGAATCCTCTGCCCCAAGTTTGATATAATATTCCCAATTGAAATTGCTTAAAAGATTCATTAGAATTAATATACAATGTCTAAAAAAGAAAAGTTTTATAAGCGAAGCTTGCAAAAACCTCGTTTTTATAGGGTATACAGCAATCTCCCGCTTAATTTACGTAGCGAAATAGTAATAGTAATTGATAATCAACCGATAAGCTGGAAAGTGGCTAAATTAGAAATTGATAACAACACCAAATTAGGCGATACCATTCTAGAAAAATTAGAAGCCTTGAGAATTATTTAAGATGACAAAACAAAATCAAACAAAAAAAATTATGGTGCTTATTTCACTTCTCAAAGGAAACAATGCGAAAACTTCACATCTTCGTTCCAAAGAGGGTTTTAAAAGGAAATATCGGGCATTAATGACAACCGAATCTCCCCAAGTAGATAAAGAAGCCTTACCTTGGTTGTGGTGGGATATGAATCATCAAGTTTGCTTGGGTGACCAAAACGCGCAAATTTAAAATTCTCCCGCCCTTGATTTTTCCCCTTTTTTTAAAAATTTGCTAAAATGAAAACCAGTTTAACAGCAATGAAAATTGAAAGACTAATTGTTGGTCAACTTCAAACAAATTGCTATCTAGTTTGGGATGAAGAAAATGGGGAAGCGGTGATTATTGATCCAGGAGACGATGGAGATTATATTATTAGGCGAATCCAAGACTTTAACCTCAAGCCCAAATTAATTGTTGCCACTCATGGACACGTAGACCATGTTCTTGCTGTTACTGAGTTAAAACTAGCCTTTAGCATTCCCTTTTGGATGCACAAAGCTGATTTGTTTTTGATTAAAAGAACCAGAGCTTCGGCGAAATATTGGTTTGGGGTAGAGGCAGACCCGCCACCGAAGGTCGATCAATTTATTCAAGAAGGTGATTTAATTAAATTTGGTAAAGAAAAATTAAAAGTTCTGGAAACTCCGGGTCACTCCCCTGGCGGGGTAGCATTTTGGGAAAGGGGAGTAGTTTTTGCTGGAGATACTCTTTTTTATCAAGGCGTTGGTCGAACTGATTTTTCTTATGCTTCGGAAGCTGACTTAGTAAATTCAATTAAAAACAAACTTTTCAAACTGCCAGACGAAATCGTTGTTTTCCCAGGTCATGGTGAAGAAACGACCATTGGCGAAGAAAAGAAGAATTTTGAGGAAATTGACAAGGGACAGGGAATGTTTTAGACTAAAATCAGTTAAATAATTATCAAGAGTGGCGGGGAGAGAAATGGCTTGTTGATCCGCCCAGCAACCCGAACGTCGGGTGCTAAATCCAGCCCTTGATGGGGAAGATAAGGCTATACCAGACCGTAGCAATTATAAATTACTCTCCCCAAGGAGAGTTTTTTAAATATGAATTATAAGATTTTTACTTCAGAATCTGTGGCCGCTGGACATCCAGATAAAATTTGTGACCAGATTTCCGATGCTGTTCTTGATGAAGCGATTAAAATCTATCCTAAAAGTCGGGTGGCGGTGGAAACTTTAGTAACAAAGAACCGAGTAGTTTTAGCTGGCGAGATTACCTGTCCCCAAAGGCTTGATTTTGCCAGAATTGCCAAAAAGGTAATTAAAAATCTTGGCTATACTAAAAGAGAATATGGATTTTGGTATGGTTCGCCTATTAAGATTTTTATCCATCAGCAATCACCAGACATTGCTCTGGGAGTAGATAGCGGCGGAGCTGGAGATCAAGGGATGATGTTTGGCTATGCTACCAATGAAACGCCAGAACTTATGCCTCTGCCAATTGTTTTAGCTCATCAGCTGGTTATGAGAATAGACAAGACACGCAAGTTTAAAAAAATTCCTTACCTTAAACCAGATGGTAAAAGCGAAGTTAAGGTCATTTATGAGAGAAGCATGCCAAAAGAGGTAGCTCAAGTCGTTTTAGCCGTTCCCCATCGAGAAACAATCCAGCCCGAGCAATTAAAAGAGGATCTTTTTAAAATTGTGGTCAAACCAGCCTTAAGAAAATATGGGTTTGGCCTTAAAAAAGAAGATTTAATTGTTAATGGCACTGGGCGTTGGTTAGTTGGTGGTCCAGCCTCGGACACCGGCGTCACCGGCAGAAAAATTATGGTTGATAGTTATGGAGGGGTAGCCCGACAAGGAGGCGGTTGTTTTTCTGGTAAAGACCCGACTAAAGTTGATCGGTCTGGTGCCTACGCCGCCAGATTTATCGCTAAAAATATTGTGGCTGCCAAACTTGCTTCCCGAGTTGAGATTCAGCTTGCTTATGTGATTGGCAAAAAAGAGCCAATTGCTCGAGGTATTGAAACTTTTGGCACAAATAAAGTTTCTCTAAAAAAGATTGAAGAATTTGCCTGGAATCTTTTGGATCTTTCACCCCTGAGTATTATCAAAATCTTACGCTTAAGACGCCCTATTTATCAAAAAACGGCTGTTTATGGCCATTTTGGCAGAAAAATATTCCCCTGGGAGAAAATTATTTCATAAAATTTTGATAAATATCCATTTTTTTGATAAAATAGATTTTGTTTCTAACGAAATAAAATTACCTTAGTTAAATTTGGCCCCGTCGTCTAGCGGTCAAGGACATCGGGTTTTCATCCCGAAAATCGAGGGTTCAAATCCCTCCGGGGTCACCATTTTGGAAATTGCGGAAGAAGTGGGGGCAGCGCGAGCCCCGACGTCCGTTGGGACGAGCGCTGCAAAGGGATATTTTAAGTCCGGCCGGAGTTGCCGATTAGAATGAAAAAACAGAAGAAAAAACGCAAAAATTTTTTAAAAAACTAAAAATGCGTTAGGTACATCAATGAATTATCCTCTTTACTAGTCAAAAGGATAATCAATTAGATGTTCGAATGGCATTTGTTCTGGGATAATGCCAATTGACTTACCGTATTCTCTTGCTTTTTCTAATAAAGATTGTTGACCTTTTTTGAATTTGAATATTTTGTCTTTAAAAATGACACACATTTTCCCACCCTTACATAAATGTATATAGAATCCCGGTTTAATGGACTGTCTTGCCTTTTCTATAAATTGATGTCGTTCTGAGTCGGTAACCTCAATTTTATGAAATGTCATCACCCTATCTTCCTCTTCTAATTTATCAATATCGGTGCCCACAATTTTGGCAAGATTTAGGAGTGATTTATCGTCTAAGCCTTCTTCCAAAACAACTCCTTGCCATATATTGGCCGAATTTTCCTTTTCTTTTTTACATCTTTCACAAGACATATGGACAATTTTTTTTGTTATATTCACTAATTATATCATTAAGATTATTCTTTAACCAGGGTGTTTGAACTTCATAATAATCATAATTACTCCACTCGTCAAGGGTTTTTGGGGGAACGAAACCATATTGAATTGCCTGGTTATATAGAGGAGTTTCTGGATATGGTATATATAAATGTGCTTTTACTTCATGAAGGGGGCTAATCTTTGCAATTTTTTCACCAAAATCTAAAGTCTTTTTAATGTTTCCTTCCGGAAAACCTGGGTACCCAACGATTATCGTAAAACTTCCATGTATCTCTACCTGTTTTAACATTTTTGCGACTTTAATAACATCACCAGTAGTTATATTTTTCTTAATATATTCAAGTTCTTCGTTGTTACCAGATTCTGCGCCAATCAAAATTCTTGAACAACCACTTTTCTTTATAACATTTAGTTCTTCCTTACTAAAAGATAAAAGATTTTTGGGATGAGCCGAAGCAGCCCATCGTATTTTCCTACCCTTTTCCAATACCTTTTGAGCGAACGACAGCACCCTTAGTTTATTGACAAAAAAATTAGCGTCATAAAATTTAATTCCATTAGCATTATAATTTTCAATGAGTACAGATATCTCTCTAATAATTCTTTCCGCAGGCTCTGCTACCCAATGACGATGATACAAAGACACCTCTGAACAAAAGCCACATTCAAAAGGACATCCTTGGCTAGAAACATAGTTCAACACCCTACTATTAATGTGCTCATCATTTCTTAAATATCTTTCAGTCGGAATTAGGTTGTAGTTATAAGGTGCAAATGCGTCTTTTGGAAGAATTTCCCTCTCGGGTGACTTAATTGTTTTTTTTCTGTTTTTGTATAACAGTCCCCTTACGTTACCCAACGCCTTTCCGCTTTCTAATGCTTTGGCTAACTCAACAATAGTTTTCTCTCCCTGAGCCTTGACTACAATATCAACCAAAGGTGAATTGATAAAATCATCACCAAGCATGGTTGGTGCGGCACCACCCCAGACAATTTTTGTTTTAGGGAAAACATCTTTTGCAACTTGTGCGAATTGTAAGCCTTCTTGTATTTGGTGACCAATCATAGAGCTGATACCAATAAATTCTGGGTTTTTAAGCTTGTTTAGAATAGAAGGAAATTGGGTAGGATTAAGAGAGTTAAGGTTATTATCTATCAAGATAACATCGTATCCATTTTTGTATAACTCACTACCGATAGAAAGTATCGAATAGGGTATCCAAAAATTTCTGTAATTTTTTTCATGAAAAGTTCTAGGATGGAATAACAATATCTCTTTATTTGCCATTTTATTAGTTGTAATAATATTTCCAAGATAATTATATCATTGACCACAATTATGGGTAAAAAGTGATATAATAGTGATATAATAATGCATATTTTTAACTTAATATAATAAATGATGCAAGAACGACGGCCACATTTACGAGTAGCGTTAACTCCTCATTGCAACTTTAGGTGTAGATATTGTAGGCCCGGGGGAGAAGGATATTACGAGAACATCAGTGATGTGCTATCAAAAGAAGAGTTAATAGATATCATCTCCTTGTGTGGAGATGGGGGTTTTAGAGACATAAAATTGACAGGAGGCGAGCCTCTTATAAGGAAAGACCTAGAGGATATTATAAGCGAAATTAAAGGTTTAAATAAATTCAATTCTTTAGGTTTGGTAACCAATGGGTCTTTGTTATATGGCAGATCAAAAGGCTTAAAAGAAGCAGGTTTAGATTCTATTACTATCAGTTTAGATGCTGCGGATAGGAATGTATTTTTAAAAATAACAAACACAGATTGTTTTTTAAATGTAATAGAGGGAATAAAAGAAGCAATTAATTCTGGACTAAAAACCAGAATTAATTGTGTGCTTGGGAAATCTAATAGAGATCAATTAGAAGGCTTGATCAAAACAGCAAAAGAAGTTGGAGCTGAACTAAAAATTATTGATGTGATGAATGTTAATCCTGAGGGTAATAATTGGAGTAATTATTCTTGGAAAGATGAATATTTAAATTTGGATTATGTTGTAGATAGACTAAAAGATAGAATAGTAAGTAAAACTATAAGTTATCCACCAGGAGGATTAGGTACTCCTATGTCAACCCTGATTCTAAGAGAAGGGGTAAAAATCTTGTTAAGGGATGCTACTGTGGGAACAAACTATGATGCGGCAACATGTGGGGCTTGCAAATACTATCCATGTCAAGATGCGTTAATTTCGTTGAGAATAACCCATAATGGATTTTTAAAAAAATGCTTAATAAGAAATGACAATTTGGTTGATGTAATAGCACCATTAAAGGAAGGTGATAAAGAAGAAGTAAGAAATCGCATAAAGTATTGTTTCGATATATTAATGCGTGCTGATTACAAAGCAAATGAATGGAAATTCAAAAAATGATAAAAGAAATCATATTGCAAAATGTAAGAATATTAATAATTGGAGGATCGGGATTTTTGGGTTCAAAATTAAAAGATTCAATTAGGGGCGGAGACAATTACGCAACATTCTTTAAGAATAAACCAATTTCAAATGATTATAATTTGAGCAAAAATATTCAGATGGACATAAGAAAAAAATCAGAAATAATTTATGCTATAGGAACCGCAAAACCATCTGTGGTAATTCATTGCGGTGGCATAACTGATACTGATTTGTGTGAAAAAGAAAAACAGCTTGCATGGGACACAAATGTGAAGGGGGTTGAAAATCTTATGAGTGTTTATCAGGGCAAAATCATCTATTTTTCAACAGATTATGTCTTTGATGGACAGAATCCACCTTATAGTGAAGAATCCAAGCCTAATCCTCTTAATTATTATGGCATTACCAAACTAGAAGCTGAAAAAAAGATATTGGAAAGAGAGAAAAATCTAGTTGTAAGAGTTTCTGGGCTTTTTGGTATTAGCCATACCAACAACAAATTCATAAACAAGTTAGTCAACAATACAAAGGTATTTGCTTATATCAACCTAATTTCCTCGCCTACTTACATAGGTGACGTTGTTAGAAATATGCCTATATTAATCGAGTCCTCGGGAATTATTCATCTATCCAGCTATAAAGGAATATCTAGATATAATTTTTTGAAAATGGTAGTTAAATTTTTAGATTTACCGACGTCGGTGTTACCTTGTGAATACAAGGCTACCACAGCTATAGCCAAAAGGCCTTACAATTCTACGATGATTAGTCTTAAAGGTATCGAAATAACCCCTTTAAAAGTCGCAGTAAAAGAAATGGCGGAAAAGTTAAAATGGAACGATTAATGAGATACTCAAAAGAACGATCAGCAGAGCTAAGAAAATATGGTGAATTAAGTTTACCTACGATTTCTCCATTCAATTTCAAATACACAGTCTACAAACCATCGCATTTCCCAACTAGGCTAGAGGACTTTGATGAACCTTCAGAAACATTTTATAGAACTTATAGACTTAATAAAGACAAGTTTATCGGATTAAAAATGACTGATCTTCAAAGATCAGATGGAAAAGACGGGCTCAAAATTAAACTTTTTTCGAATAACCCATTAACAAAAGAAGAAGTTAAGAAAATTGAGACGCATGTTACTTATTCATACGGTTTAAAAGAAGATGTAAATGAATTCTATCTGAGTGTTGCTTCTGATAGGAGTGTTCGAGAGCCCATCAATAATCTCCGAGGGATGAGAAACAGTTGTTTTGAGACCCTTTTCGAAATATTGAATATATCTTCTATATTGCAGAATACAACGGTAAAAAGAAGCGAACAGATGATGCAGGCTATGTTATCAAATTTTGGCAAGAGAGTAATTTGTAATGGGAGGGACCTTTATGTCTTTTATACTCCTGAGGATATATTTAATTCCTCTGAAGAGAGACTGAGAGAGCTTAAAGTCGGATATAGGGCAAAATTTTTAATGGAAATTGCTAGACATTTTTTACAAAATCCTGATTTTGAGGAAAAGCTTAAAATAATGAGTTTTGAAGATGCCAAAAAGAATTTAATGGAAATAAAAGGCGTTGGTCCTTACTCTGCAAGGATTGCTTTGTTTCAATATCTTAGAAGACCTCATGAAATTAATTTTGATTCCTGGAAGAGAAAAATATTCTCTAAATTCTTTTTTGGAAATGAGGACGAACCTGTTGAGAAAGTAGAAAAAGAAGCAAAAAATCGATGGGGAGTTTATGCAGGTTATACTGCCCTATATATAATTGAGAACTTGTTTGTGAAAAATCCAAAATTACAATACTGGAGAAGCAATGAGAGAAGTTGATCTTGGAAATTATCCATCAAAAGTTGAGTTTTCCCATAAAATAGAGGATCTTATGCAGGGGAAATCTATAGATGGTATTTCAACGGTTGGTAGGGTACTTGGTAATTCAGAGCAAGGATATTTTTTGTATAATAATAGTTTAAATATTCGTATTGATTTTTTAAAAGATTCTCCCTCAATAAATCCTGGTGATGTAGTGTTAGTTATGGGTGACTATAAGTCTGGGGATAACCCGACGATAATTGTTAAAGACATGTCTTTGTGCTCAAAGTGCGTTAAAGAATTTCCAAAATCTGATGTTTCTGAAGAATACGGGGGGCTTAATCTTCTTTTAAGCAAAGAGAGAAGAGAAACCATAATTTTGAGATCTAGAATAATTAAAAGCATAAGGAGTTTCTTAGACAACAAAGGGTTTTTAGAGGTTGAAACACCAATACTTCAATATTATCCAGACAGCGCCCCTGTGCCAACTTTTAGCACAAAATATAATGAAACAGGGCACGAATACCATCTCCGAATTTGTCCAGAAGAATATTTAAAAAGGTTGACCCTTGGTTTAGATAGGGTTTATGAGATCGGAAAGTGTTTTAGAAACTCAGACAGAAGTTTTAAACACAGTCCAGAATTTACGATGCTCGAATTTTATGGTTCGTTCTTAACATATGAAGATATGATGAATCTTACAGAAGAATTGGTTGAAAGCTTAACTCTAGAACTAAAAGGGAAAACTGAAATGAATTTCAGCGGATATAAAATAGACGTTAAAAGACCTTGGCAAAGAATTAGTGTAAGAGAGGCGGGTATAAAATTCTATGGTTTTGACCCTGTTAATATTAGCATAGAGGAATTAAAAGAATTTTTAGGGATAAAAGAGGAGATTCCAAGAAATAAATTATTGACTCTCTTTATAGAGCAAAAATTAGAAAATTTGTTTATACAACCGACATTTTTAACAAATTATCCTGTAGGGATTAGTGTTCCTGATAAAACAAATATTAACGATAGATTAACTAAGGAAGGGGCGGAAGTTTTTATCGCAAAGGGGGTTGAATTAGCCAATTTAGGATCCATCAATAATGATCCTAAATTTCTTGAAAAACATAATAGTCAAAATATCATAGACAAATTTGGGCCAACATATGTAGATCAATATTTAGATCGAGATTTTTATATGAAATGGAGTTTGGTTTACCCCCATTGGCTTGTTGTGGCATCGGTATAGATAGGTTAACAATGTTACTTACTGACAAACATGATATAAACGAAACAATAATTTATCCGTTTAAAAACCGTTAATATTATGCTTAAGGTTGACCTACATACTCACAGTTTAAGAAGTGGCCATGCACTAAATACAGTTGATGAGCTTGCAAGAAAAGCAAGAGAAAAGAAGATGCACTTATTGGGGATTGTAGAACATGGTCCGTCTATGGAAGGTGCTCCTCACGAGGGATATTTTTGGATATCTGATAAGTTAGATAAATTATATGGTGTCGAGATTTTATTAGGAGTGGAAGCAAATATAATTGGCAAAGACGGGGCAATTGATCTCGATAGTCATTTCTTGGCAAAACAAAAGGTGGTGATTGCCGGAATTCACACAAAGACACCCTATAATACCTCTTTAGAAGATCATACATTAAGCTTGATAAACGCAATGAAGAACCCTTTTGTTAAAATTATTTCTCATCCTTTTAGGAAAGATTTTAAAGTGAACGTTGAAAAAATTGTTAAAGCTGCTTGTACAACCAACACTCTGTTAGAGCTAAATAATCAAGTTTTTGAAGAAGAAGCAAGCAACCAATATTTTTTAGAATCCTATCGAAAAATGATAAGTTTATGCAAAAAATATGGTCACCCTTTAATAATTGGAAGTGACGCTCATTTGGCAAAAGGAATTGGGAAAGATAGGGGCATCATTGCTGTAAAAAATAAAATTGGCCTAACTGATGATATAGTGATAAACAACAGAGAAGATGAATTAAAACTTTTTCTCAGGAACGATAAGAAACATTATTCTTTTGAATCTTGATAATTTATATTGGGCTACTCCACCCAGGGAAGTGTGAAGGAAAATTGACTGATTCCCGTTGGCGGCTCCGCCGCCCCCGCCCCCTCAATAGCACCCAGCTAAAAAGGAGGGAACGCGACAGAAAGCGAAACGAGTTACCACCTACTTTAACGAGCGTTCCCGACCATCGCGAGCCCCGCTTGATAAATTTTAAAGGAAAAGAAAACGCGGGGCGAGCCATTGGGAGTCCTCGCGCAGGGCGCTAAAATAAAAAAGCGCTAAGCGCTTTACCTTATGCGGGCGCGCAAGCCCTTAATAGCAGGAAGGGATACAAATAAAGAAGGCGAGGGCGAAAAAGCGGACACCCCAGAACGCGCGAGCTTTAAAAGTCAGAACAAAAGAAAAGCCGTCCCGCCGAAGGGATTGGGTAACAGAAAATGCTCCATCGGGCGGCGAGGGACGCGCAGTAGGAACTTTTAGAAGGCAATTACTTTCGTCGCAGGCGCCCCCTAGGGCGCCCAGCGCGCGATGAATGGGGTCGCCGCCAACAAGATAATCGGGTGGGTGAGTTGATACGAAATAAAGACAACCTCTTTTTACTTTAATCTTCTACTCTTGTACTTTTGTACAATAGTAAAGTATTTGACTTGGGGTGGAAAAAGAAAAGTCGGCGGGAACCGCCGGAAAAGATTCTGGTCTGGCTTCGTTCTTCCGTTTGGCTTGGCGAAGACCAAAATTGTGGTGGAACCGGAAGCTTTGAATCTGGAATCGGCCAATTTCCACCATTTTGGCCGATTCGTTTTGTGGTATTATAAAGGAGCGAAGCTCCCAAAAATTGCGGCTGCAAAAAATGAGCGGAGGCGCGGCGGGTGGGCACATTCGGCAAGCTCAGTGTAAAGGCGCCGCGCCGGAGCGAATAGCGACGAAGCGAAACCGCGAAGCGGCGAGCGAGGAGCTGACGCAATGCGTAATTAATTTTTAAAAAAGGTTCGAATTTTTTCGTAAACGTTCACCCCTCACATTCGTTCGGGGCAAGCTATTCACCGGGACTAGTTTACTCCGAGGAGCAAAGCGACCAGGAGGGCTTGCCCTGAGGAACGAAGTGACGAAGGGACCGTAGCTCAGCGGTAGAGCACCTGCCTTTTAAGCAGGGTGTCGATGGTTCGAATCCATCCGGTCTCACCTATGATAATTTTAGGAATTGATCCCGGAACGGCAACAATCGGATTTGGCTTAATTAAAACGACCAAAAAAAATTTCTCGCTAGTAAATTTCGGTTGGATTGAGACTAATAAAAACGAGATTTGGGGAAAAAGGCTAATCATAATTCACAAAGAAATTACCAGTCTTATTAAAAATCATAAGCCTGATGTTTTAGCGCTTGAACGATTGTTTTTTGCTGCTAATGTCAAAACCGCCATGACGGTTTCAGAGGCTATTGGGGTGATGAGACTTGCCGCTACCCGAGCTAAAGTTCCGGTAGTAGAATACGTTCCGATGCAAGTAAAGATGGAAATTTGCGGTTCAGGTAAGGCAGACAAAAACCAGGTAAAAAAAGAAATCCGAAAACTTTTGTCTTTTCGCTCTCCAAATCGAAAAAAAACCCACTTTGATGATGTTTGTGATGCGTTGGCAGTTGCTATTTGCCACGCTAGAAAAACTTGTGGTAAAATATAAGTAAGCCCCCCTTCGCTAAGGCTATGGAGGGGTAAAAGGAGGTGAGAGAATGGCAGATACAAAAGTCGGTGAGGTTACTCACTACTACAACAAAATTGGGGTAGCCGTAATTCACGTTCTTGCCCCGATTAAAGTTGGCGATCGGATTAAAATTTCTGGTCACGACAACGAGTTCCAACAAGAAGTGACCTCAATGCAAATTGAGCATCAAAATATTCAAAAGGCTAAAAAGGGTGATGATGTAGGAATGAAGGTTGACCAACCAATCAAAGACGGCGACGGAATTTACAAAGTTGAGTGAGATGCTAATACTTCATGGTGAAAATCTGGTTGCCAGTCGGAAAAGATTAAAAGAGGAAATTGATAACTTCAGGCTTAAATTTAAAGGCGAGGTTATCAAATTTGCGGGCAACCAGGTAGATTTAACTCAAATCAAACAGGCAGTAGAATCTTCGTCTTTATTTGGTCAAAATCGACTAATTGTAATAGAAAACCTTTTTTCTGGTTCTCCAAGCACCGAAAAACAAAAAATTGTCGGCTATCTTAAACAAAATCTTCCTAAAAATTTGCTTATCTGGGAAAAGAGGAAGATAGACAATCGGGTCTTAGCTCATTTTAAAGCTCAGGTGTTTCAATTTGATTTAACTCCAATTATTTTCCGATTTTTAGATTCTTTAGTCCCAAACAATCAGAAATTTTCCTTATCTCTCCTTCACCAATGTTTTGACCAAGACGCGCCGGAAATTGTATTTTATATGCTGGGACGACAAATACGCTTGTTAATTATCGCTGCTGATCTGGGAGAAAATGGATTAATAGAGATTCCCGAATGGAAAAGAAAAAAATTAATTTCTCAAGCCAAAGAATTTAGTCTAACCAAGCTACTTCAGCTTTATAGGCAATTGCTAAAAATAGATTGGCAGCAAAAAACTGGACAGACCCCATTTGACCTAGCTTCCCAGCTTGACCTTTTTATTGCTTCCCTTTAGAATGAAATTATGAAATCGATTACTGAATTAACTAGCGAGGACATTAAAAATCTTAAAATTATTTGCTTTGACTGCGATGGAGTAACGATTAAAAGAGGGACGGAAATTGAAGAAACAGAAACAACCTTAAATGTTAAAACTCACAACCTTTCGGGAGAGCTTCTTGAAAAAATTATTCGCCTAAAAGAACACTTCCATGTCAATTTCTCAAGCGGCCGAAGTCTTCTTTATTTAGACAGAATGTTTGGAAAAGTTCTCTGGGATAACGCCAGCCTCACAGGTGAAATCGGAATTTTTACCCTCATAGATGGGCAGGTAATCCAGCATGAGAAATTTGATCGGGAAACATTAGAAAAGATTAACCAGATGAAAGTGGCAATAAGAGAGCTTTCCAAAAGAAATAAAGATATCAGGGGTTTTGAACCTAAGCAGTTTTTAATTACTGTTCATGCTTGGAAAGAAGTATCTGAGATAGAAGAAATTAGGAAAAAATATGATACTAAGGATGAATTCTACAACTGGTGGAATGGAGAAGCTTATGATATTGGTCTCAAAAGATTGAACAAAGGAACAGGGCTTAAGAGATTGGCAAACTATTTAGAGATTGATATTAGTCAGACGATGGCGATTGGTAACGGACCAAATGATGTGGATATGGTGGAAACCGCTGGTATTGGAGTGACCACCAATCCTAAAGAGCTCAAAGCAGACTATTATACTACGGGAACCCTTCATCTTGGGGGTGAAGAGCTAGTTAATGTCCTCTTAAAATTAATTTAATTTTGGGGAAAAATGAAGAAAGATTTTTTCACTAAACCTTTTCAACTAAAAATCGAAAAACCTTGGGGATATGAACTGATTTTAACTCCACCTGACTCTCCGGTTACTGGCAAAATTTTACATCTCAATGCTGGAGCTCGGTTCAGTTATCAATATCATGATAAAAAACCAGAAACACTTTGCCTACTTAACGGAAAGGCAAAGATAATTCTTAATGGTCAGGAAAGTGAAATGGAATTAATGAAAGGATATTTTATCAAACCATTTGTCAAACACCGCTGCCAAGGAATTACCGATAGCGATATTTTTGAAGCATCGACTAAAGAAGAAGGTAATACTATCCGCTTAGAAGATGACTATAGTCGACCTACCGAAACAGAAGAAATAAGGAAACTGCCTAATCGAGGCTGGACTGCCCATGGACAAAAAAAATAAATACATTCTTTGGTTTAGTGAAGTTGATAAAGATGATATTCCTTTAGTTGGGGGAAAAGGAGCCAATTTAGGAGAAATGGCTTCTTTTGGAGCTCCCGTTCCCCGAGGTTTCATCGTCACCAGTAAAGCCTATTTTGATTTTCTAGAGGAAAACAAGCTTAAAAGTAAAATTTACCAAGAATTAAAAAATCTTGACCTTACCGATCCTCAATCACTTAATATAATTTCCCAAAGAATTAAAAAATTAATTGAAGAAGGGGAAATCTCAAGTGTTTTATCTAGAGAAATTATTAATAATTATCTTAAGTTGGGAGGAATTATTTCTCAGGCTTGGGTAGCGATTCGCTCTTCAGCTACCGCCGAAGATTTACCTACTGCCTCTTTCGCCGGTCAACAAGTAACGTTTTTAAATGTTTCCGGAGAAGCCAATGTGGTTAAAAGAGTTCAAGATTGTTGGGCGTCTTTGTTTGAACCGAGGGCGATATTTTATCGGGAAGAAAAGGGTTTTGACCATCTTAAGGTTGGGATAGCGGTTCCGGTTCAAGAGATGGTACCGGCAGAAGTTTCCGGGGTAATGTTTACCGCCGAGCCTGTTACCTCCCAAAAAAACCGAATTGTAATTGAGGCAATTTATGGCTTAGGCGAATATCTTGTCCAAGGAACCGTCTCCCCCGATAAGTATACAGTTGATAAAAGTTCATTAAGGGTTATTAAAAAAGAGGTTTCAAAACAAGCAATCCAATTACTTCGCAATAAGAAAACTAGCGTCCCGAAAAAACTTCAACTAAAAAGAAAACTAACTGACGCTCAGATTATAGAATTATCTAAATTGGGAAAAAAGATCCACAATCATTATTTTTATCCTCAGGATATTGAATGGACTTTTTATAAAAATAAATTTTATATTGTTCAGACAAGACCGGTAACCACCCTTCTTCGCCAGCCGGCGAATCAGGGCAAGCTGAAAGAAACCAGAAAGCCAATTTTGACTGGGCAACCAGCCAGTCCCGGGATAGCTCCAGGTCCAGTCCAAAAAATTTTATCGGCTAAGGAAATTGGGAAAGTTAAAAAAGGAGGTGTTTTGGTAACAATCATGACTAGCCCGGATTTTGTCCCAGTAATGAAAAAAGTAGTGGCAATTGTTACCGATAAAGGTGGCCAAACTTCCCATGCTGCTATCGTAAGCCGCGAGCTAGGAATTCCTTGCGTAGTTGGAACCGAGACGGCGACAAAAATCCTTAAAGATGACCAGATAGTAACTGTTAATGGAAGAAAGGGAGAAATATATAAAGGAGGAATGATACAGGATACAGGATACAGGATACAGGATACAGAAAAAAAGAAACTGAAACCTGAAGACTGGAAACTGAAACCTATAAAAACCGCAACAAAAATCTATGTTAACCTAGGAGAGCCACAGTTGGCCGAGGAGGTCGCTCAACAGAATGTTGATGGAGTTGGACTGTTAAGGGCAGAATTTATGATAGCGCAATTTGGTGTTCATCCCAAGAAAATCTTAAAAGAAAGAAAACAAAAGTTGTTCATTAGTAAGATGTGTTCAAATTTGAGTATTTTTTGTGAACATTTTTATCCCCGACCCGTAGTTTATCGGACAACTGATTTTAAAACCAATGAATATCGTAATTTAATCGGAGGTAAAAGTTTTGAACCAGAAGAAGAAAATCCTTTAATGGGTTACCGTGGTGCCTATCGTTATATAAGTGACCCTGCTGTTTTTGAACTCGAATTGTTAGTAGTTAAAAAGGTTCGCCAAAAATTTAATAATCTTTGGTTAATGATTCCTTTTGTTCACACCCCGCAAGAGCTAAAAGAAGTTAAAAAGCTGATTGTCGCCAATGGCTTAATGCGAAGCCCTTCCTTTAAGTTATGGTTAATGGTTGAGTTGCCGGCAAACATTATTCTTCTTGAGGACTTTATTAAGGTGGGAATCGATGGCGTCTCAATTGGTTCAAACGATTTAACAATGCTTATTTTAGGAATTGATAGAGATAATGCTGAGCTTGCTAAGGTTTTTAATGAGCAAGACCCAGCCGTTATTTGGGCTCTAAGACAAACCATTAAAACTTGTCAAAAATTCAAAATTACTTCCTCTATTTGTGGTCAAGCACCTTCGGTTTATCCAGATTTAGTCGAAAACTTGGTAAAATGGGGTATTACAAGTATTTCTGTTAATCCAGATGCGATTGAGCAAACTCGAGAACTAGTTTACGAGGCTGAAAAAAGAATAGCACTGAAACACTAAAATGGCAAAAATAAACAAGTTTGTTGCTAGCGCAATAAAAAATATTAAAGCAAGAGAAATCCTTGATTCAAGGGGAAACCCAACGGTTGAATGCCGGGTTGAACTTGAAGATGAGGCGATAGGAATCGCCTCTGTTCCCTCAGGAGCGTCAGTGGGAAAATATGAAGCGGTGGAATTACGAGATAATGACCCTACCCGATTTAAGGGCATGGGCGTTTTAAAGGCGGTAGCAAATATTAACGAGATTATTTCACCTCAACTTGTAGGAATGGAGGCTAGAGATCAACTTACAATTGACAATACTCTTATTAAGCTCGATGGAACACCAAATAAATCTAAGCTCGGGGCTAACGCAACGCTAGCGGTTTCTCAAGGGGTTTGTGAAGCTGCGGCTGCCTCGGAAAAAGTCTCCAACTACATTCATGTTTCTCATCTTTATGGCCTAAAGCCTCAAGATTTTAAAATGCCAATTCCTACCTTTAATTTAATCAATGGAGGTAAACATGGAGCCGGAAATTTAGATTTTCAAGAATTTCATATTATTCCCTCGATCAAAAAAACCTATGCAGAAGCTCTAAGAATGGCAGAAGAGATTTATCAGGCGGTCAAAGAAGTTTTAATTCAACAGGGAGCGATTCACAGCGTTGGCGATGAAGGTGGTTTTGCCCCAAATCTTTTTACCAACCTCGACGCCTTGGAGGTTTTAATGAGGGCAATCGGTTTAACGTCGTACCAATTCAGAACAGATGTCTTTTTAGGTCTAGATGTGGCGGCTGGGACCTTCTTCAAGGACGGGAAATACAAAATCCGCGACCGAACCACACCCATGGAAACCAATGAATTTGTAGAATATTATCGGGACTTATATCAACAATACCCCCTGTTAACCCTAGAGGACCCAATCTACGAAGACGATTGGGATGGTTGGCTGAAGATTGCCCAATCTTTACCGGAAACATTAATTATTGGTGATGATTTACTAGCAACAAACAAACAGCGAATTCAAGAGGCAATTAAACGCCAGGCCTGCTCGGCAATATTGGTTAAACCAAATCAAACAGGAACGATTGGAGAAACAATTGAGGTAATCAAAATTTGCCGAAAAGCCGGGTGGAAAATTATTGTTTCTCACCGCAGTGGAGAAACTACCGATGATTTTATTGCCGACTTTGCTGTTGGCATTGGGGCAGATTACACTAAATTTGGTGCCCCAGCCAGAGGGGAAAGAGTTGTCAAATATAACAGATTGTTAGAAATTGAGGAGGAGTTAAAACCCTAATGACAAAACCCGTAGTTTTAATCATTTTAGATGGTTGGGGAATTGCTCCAGCTGGTCCGGGAAATGCCATCACTCTAGCCAAAACTCCAACTTTTAATCAACTTTGGTCGGCTTACCCCAGAACTCTTCTTATTGCTTCGGGAGAAGCGGTTGGCTTGCCTCGAGGCGAGGATGGAAATTCGGAAACTGGGCATCTTAATCTTGGGGCTGGACAAGTTGTTTTTCAAGATTTACCAAGAATCAATATGTCGATTGCTGATGGTAGTTTTTTTCAAATTCCCGCTTTTAAAGCAGCCGCTGAACATGCTAAAAAGAATAATTCTTCTTTACATCTTTTAGGGTTGGTCGGCTCGGGTGGAGTTCATTCAAGTTTAGAACATCTTTTCGCTCTACTCCATTTTACTAAAGATTATGGGTTAAATAATGTTTGGCTCCACCTTTTCACTGACGGTAGAGATTCGCCCCCTTCGTCAGCAGAAATTTATTTAACAAACATTCAAGAAATAATTGAAAAAGTAGGAGCAGGAAAAATTGCCACTCTTTGCGGGCGATATTTTGCCATGGATCGAGATTATCGTTGGGAGCGAACTCAAAAAGCTTATAATCTTTTGGTTTTGGGTGAAGGAGGAAATACCAAATCTCCTATTGAAGCCGCAAGAAAATCTTATCAGAATGGAAAAACCGATGAATTTCTCGAACCAGTAGTGGTTGATAAAAATGGTTTAATTAAAGACAATGACGCGGTTATTTTCTTTAATTTTCGTATCGACCGCCCCCGACAACTAACTAAAGCCTTTGTTATCCCTAATTTTGAAACCATGGAAATTAAAAAACCAGCCTTTGATCCTTTCGCCGAAAGATATGGGTTGCGCCAGTACCAGTTACCAGAGCAGACAACCACTTTTAAAAGGAAAAAAATTTTAAATAATTTGTTTTTTGTGACCATGACTGAATATGAAGAAGGATTGCCAGCTCAGGTTGCTTTCCCTCCAGAGGCAGTTAAACTACCTTTGGCCAGAATTCTGTCTGAAAAGGGATTAAGACAATTTCATTTAGCGGAAACGGAAAAAGAGAGGTTTGTTACCTATTATTTTGACGGTCAGAGAGAAGATCCATTTCCCGGAGAAGACCGGGTGGAAATTCCTTCGCCTAATGTCTCTACTTACGATAAAAAACCAGAGATGTCTGCTTATCAAATAACCGACGAACTGATAAAAAAAGTTAAAGCTAACATTTATGATTTTACGGTCGTCAATTTTGCTAATCCAGATATGGTTGGTCATACTGGAGTTTTACAAGCAGGAATTAAAGCCTGCGAGGTAGTTGATGAATGCTTAGGGAAAATAATAAACACGGTTACTAATCTTGGAGGAAGCTGTGTTGTAAGCGCTGACCACGGGAACGTTGAGGAAATGATTAATCTTCAAACTGGCGAGGCAGACACTGAACACTCAATCAATCCTGTTCCTTTTATAATTGTTGATAAAAGATTTAATCAAGGCGGTCGGTTTTTACCTAAAGGAATCTTAGCCGATGTCGCCCCCACAGTTTTGGGAATA
>Ga0100389_1001467_pt1 | contig 18713 bp, 16 predicted proteins | sample CryGeymeta201513_FD_81537 | JGI IMG/M metagenome (GOLD analysis project Ga0100389, IMG submission 81537) | Groundwater microbial communities from Crystal Geyser aquifers in Utah, USA - Crystal Geyser metaG 2015-13 | ecosystem: Environmental > Aquatic > Deep subsurface > Groundwater | place: USA... | reverse complement strand
TCAGCCGATGGATCTCGTCGATGAACAGGACATCGCCTTCCTGCAGGCTGGTGAGGATGGCGGCCAGGTCGCCGGGCCGCTCGATGACCGGCCCCGAGGTGACCTTGATGTTGGCCTCCATTTCATGGGCGATGATATAGGCCAGGGTAGTCTTGCCCAGGCCGGGAAAACCGTGGAAGAGCACATGATCCAGGGCTTCGCCGCGGGCGCGGGCCGCCTTGATGGCGATCTCCAGGTTGCGCTTGAGCAGATCCTGTCCCACATACTGGTTGAGCAACTTGGGACGGAGATCCGATTCCTCGCGGATCTCGTCGGCCCCGGCCTTGACACTGACGATCCTTTCCTCGTCATTCACGCGAGCGCCCTCAAGGCCTGGCGGAGCAGTTCAGCAAGCTCCATGGCCGCGTATTGTTCCGCCGACAGCCGGCTCCGGACCGAGTCCACGGCCTGCCGGGCCCGGGGCGGCTGGTAGCCCAGATTGACCAGGGCGGAAATGACATCACTGGCATGCGGGTCGGCCTGGTCCCCGGGCAGGGAGGCCGCCAATCCAGGCGACGCCCCGGCGGCCAGGGCCTGCACCTTGTCTTTCAGTTCCAGGCAGAGCCGCTCGGCGGTCTTCTTGCCTACCCCCGGCAACCGCGTCAAACGGGGCAGGTCCTCGCTCATGATCGCCATGGCCAGCTCCCGGACACCGCCGCCGGACAGGACATTCAGGCCGAGCTTGGGTCCCACCCCGGAGACACTGATGAGCAGAAGGAACATCTCCTTCTCCTCGGTCCCGGCAAAGCCGTACAGGGTGATGGCGTCCTCCCGGACATCGGTGTGCACGTACAGGAAAACCGTGGCGCCCACCTCGCCCAGTTGACCCTGGCCAGCCTGGGAACACATGACCTGGTAACCAACGCCGCCCACGTCGACGATCACCCGGCCGGCCGTCTTGCTTAGCAGTTCCCCACGCAGACTGGCGATCATGGCTGCATGCCTCCCGCCGGCCGCCAGTGGCTGGCAAAACACAGGGCCACGGCCAGGGCGTCGGCCGCATCCTGGCTGGGCGTGGCGGACAGGGAAAGCATGGCCCGCACCATATGCTGCACCTGGGCCTTGGCCGCCTGGCCATAGCCGGCCACGGTTTGCTTGATAAGCCGAGGACTGTACTCCCGCACCTCCAGGCCCTGCTGGATCAGGGCCAGGAGGATAACACCGCGGGCATGGCCCAATTTCAAGGCAGACATGGCATTCACCGAGACAAAGACATTCTCCACCGCCGCCTTGGCAGGCTGGTGGGTGACGATCACCTCGCTCACCCCGTCGTAGATCTCCCGCAATCTCGCCGGCAAGGAGGCCCGCGGCGTGGCGCGGATCACCCCGCAGGCCACGAAGGTGAGGGAATGGCCGTTCTTATCGATGACCCCGTAGCCCGTGGCCCGGGAGCCGGGGTCAATCCCCAGGATCCGGAAAGGCGCCGCTCTCAAACCCATCCCCTGCCCATGCCCAGTCGCGCGCCGCTGCTAGCCAAGGCGCTCGACGATCTCGTCGGGAATGTCGAAGTTGGCGTAGACGTTCTGGACGTCATCGTTGTCTTCAATCTTTTCGAGCAACCGCAGGATCTGACCGGCCACCTTTTCCTCGGTGACCTCGACGACGTTTTCGGGGATCATGGTGACCGCGGCGTCGGAGAACGGGATGTTCGCGCCCTCCAAGGCCTCCTTGACGGCGATGAACTGCTCGGGGTCGGTCAGCACCTGAAACTCGCTGTCCTCCTCGACCACGTCCTCGGCGCCAGCCTCCAGGGCGATGTCCACAAGCTTCTCCTCATCCACGACACCCTTGTCCACCATCATGGAGCCCTTTTTCTTGAACATCCAGGAGACGCAGTTGGTCTCGCCCAGATTGCCGCCCGCCTTGCTTAGCAGGAAGCGCACCTCGGCCACGGTCCGCACCTTGTTGTCGGTCATGCACTCCACCAGGATCGCTACCCCGCCCGGGCCATAGCCCTCGTAGGTGATCTCCTCGTAAACCGTGCCATCCAGCCCGCCGGCGCCCTTCTTGATGGCCCGGTCGATGTTGTCCTTGGGCATGTTCTCGGCCTTGGCCGCGGCCACGCCCGACCGCAGGCGCGGATTGGCGTTCACATCCCCGCCGCCCAGCCTGGCGGCCACGGTGATCTCTTTGATCAGCTTGAAGAAAACCTTGCCCTTCTTGGCATCGGCCGCGCCCTTGCGATGTTTGATATTCGCCCACTTGGAATGACCAGACATACCTAAACTCCTTCAATAGTTGAAAGTTGAAAGTTGAAAGCTCAAGGAAAAATGAAAACTTCCATCGACTTCGAGCTTTCAGCTTTCAACTTTCAACTTTCAACTTTCAGCAAGACGGCCATAGCCGGCTTAAACCCCATACCCAACACAAACACCTCGGGACTTTCAGAACGCGAACTTTTCGGCTTGACGATCTTTACCATGGCAAACCGCCCGCGCACCTGATCCACAAACCCCTTGAAATCCTCGCCCTCGAAAACCTTGCAGTAGAAATTGCCGCCCGGCTCCAGCAGGTCCGCGGCAAGTTCCAGGGCCCGCCGGGCCAGATCCAGGGAGTGCTGCTGGTCGGCCCATTTGCTGCCCGTGGTCTTGGGCGCCATGTCGCTCAGCACCACCCGGTAGTGGCTGCGGATCTCGCGCAGCATGGCCACGGTCTCCGGCGCATAAATATCGCCGCATAGATGGTGAATTCTGGCGCCTTTGCCCGGGGCCGCGACCTCCCAAGAATGCAGGTCCACGCCGACGATCAGCCCCTCGACACCCACCACCTTGGCGGCATACATGGACCAACTGCCGGGGCAGGCGCCAAGATCAAGCACCCCATCCCCCCGCCTGAGAAGCGTATGTTTCTTCTGGGCCTCTTCAAGCTTGTAGACGGAACGGGCCGGATAGTGCTCTTTTTTGGCCTTTTCAAAATAATAATCCTGGATCTTCTTCACTACCGCTCCGCCGGCCCTTGCCGCGCCAAGGATAAGTCGTTGACACGGCAGAAAAAAAGTCACCGGCTCGACCAACCCACTTTTGCCATGGAACCTAGCGTATTTAGCTGATATTTACAAGCGCAAAGACCAAACTGACCAGGCGGCCATTACATCAGGATATTATATGGCATAAGCCATGCGGGTGAGAACTTTGCATAAGTGTCAAATAGTAACTACTCACAAGGTTGGTCAGAGTTCAGTCTGTTGGCTCGCTCCGCCACCTCCTCCCGCCAGACCCGCAAGGCCTCCCGGTAAACCTCGGACCTGGGCAGCCCCAGATCCCGGGTGAGTTGCCGCACCGCGTCTTTCAGGGACGCCTCGCCCGCCACGCAATACCAGCGCAGCAGTTCGGTAAGACCCGCATCCTCAGGCTTCGCCGCCTGTGGCCCAGCCCCGGCCAGCAACACCACGAACTCGCCCTTGACAACCTCGCGCCGGTTAAGCTCATCGGCAATAGCCGACAGGGGCTGGCGCAGGGTTTCCTCATGGAGCTTGGTGAGTTCCCTGGCCAGAAAGGCGGGCCGATCACCAAGCACGGCCAGGCAATCGGCCAGACAGGCGCGAATGCGACGCGGCGTTTCGTAGAATACCAGCAGCTCCTGGCGCCGCAGCACCTCTTTGAGCAGGCGGCATCGCTCCTTTTTCCGAGCCGGCAAAAAGCCCAGGAAAAGGAGGTGATCGCCGGCCATGCCCGAGGCGCTAACGGTTGCCGCGAGCGCCGAGGCGCCGGGCACCGGCACCACCCGGATGCCCTCCTGGTGCGCCCGACCGACCAGCACCGCACCCGGATCGGAGATCGCCGGGGTACCGGCATCCGAGACCAGGGCCACGTCCAGGCCACCCTTCAGGCGTTCGAGGATGAGACCGGCCCGCTCGGCCTCCCGGTCCTTGTAATAGCTGACCAACGGGGTGTGGATGTCGAGATGGGACAAGAGCTTGCGGGTGTGGCGGGTATCCTCGGCGGCAATCAGCCCCACCTCCCGGAGGATGCGGATGGCCCGCAGGGTGATGTCCTCCAGATTGCCAATGGGGGTAGCGACCACATAGAGAGTGCCCGGGCTCGGCGAAGCCGCGCCCTTGACGGCCTGGCCCGCCTTCATCTTGCCCCTTCCGCGGCGCCAACCGGGACTGGAAACCGGCAGCAAAATCTGGCAAATCCTGGCTGACTATCGCAGCTTAGAGTGCCACCCATGGACGTGACCAGCCCGCGGGCCAGATGCAGTCCCAGGCCAACATGCCCTGGCCGGGTAGTGAAAAAGGGCGCGAAGAGCCGTTCGCAGTCCGCCGCGGCGATACCCGGGCCGGCATTCTCCACCGCCAGCAGATAGCCCGCCTGTTCGAGGGCCGTGTCGATGGTGAGCCGCGCCGACCCATCCCACTCCTGCATGGCCTCCAAGGCGTTCTCCAGCAGGATGGTCAGCACCTGAAAAATTTCCGCCTGCCCGCCGGTGAGCGGCGGCAAGTCAGGGGCCAGACGCAGCTCCTTTTCCACGGTGTGTTTGAAAAAAGGGGAAGCAGCCATGAAGGTCAGGCCGGATTGGACCAGATCGTTCAAGGTGACCCTGCCCTGGCTGAGAGAAGTGCGGAAGGCGGCCAGTGAGGTGACGCGCCGCAGGATCTCCTGGCCCTCCCGCACCTTATCCTGGGCCGGGCCGACCAGTTCCGCCCGGCCGCGCAGCAAGTCGCGCAGGGCCGCAAGCTGGGCCCCGGCCGCTTCGCCAGCCCCCCGGGACTCCATCTCGGCGAGCAGCGCCTCGGCCTTGGGGAACATAAGCTCCAGGAGGTCGCCCTGCATGGCAAAGGCCTGCATCACCCCGTTCAGGTTGTGGAGCAGGCCACGGCAGAGCCGGCCCACGGTCGCATCAAAACTCTGGGCCGCATAAGCCGCTTCCCAGACCCCGCTGTCCTCGGACAATGCCGTCATCTCAGCCCCCCTGACTGCCGTGCTGGCGCCACACGGCCACCTGGCTATTTGGCCGGCTTTTCCGACTTTTCATTAAGAAAGCGTACGATGGTTGCCGCATCGCGACCGCCGGGGAAGACCCGGCCATCGGGAAAGATCAGGGTGGGGGTGGAATTGATGCCCAGTTCCTTGGCCAGGGCGATATTCTTGTCCACCTGATCCGTCTCACAGGCCGGCGGTGGCACCGCCTTGCCCTGCAGGCTGTCCGCCAGCATGGCCACGGACTTGGCGCAGACAATGGCCCTGGCCTTGCCGTAAGCGTCGGGATGCATCTGCAGGGGGTACATCTTCACCAGGAAGGCAATGTCCTTATGTGCGGCCGCCACCTTCTCCATCTCCGGATGAAAATTCTTGCAAGCCGGACATTCCGGGTCATCAAAGACGATGATCTTCTGTTGGGCCTTGGGGTTGCCGATCACCAGGGCATCGGTTACGGGAATCCTGGCGACATCCACCCGGTTGAGGTTGATGTAACTAAGCCCGGCGAGATCCTCGCGGGTGGCCAATTTGATGACCTTGCCGCCGATGAGATACTGTTTGGAAAAATCGATGTACAGGGGGATGGTCTTGCCGTCCTTCTCGACATGCACGGCCCACATCCCCGGCACCTCGCTCAACTTGACCTCCCGGACAGTACCGCCCACATCCTTTAGCAGGCCCTGGGCCTCGGGGACGGTCAGGGCATGGCAGTCCCGACAGTCGCCCGCCCCGCAGCCGCCCTCCTGGAAGGCGAGAGTGGAGGTGGCACTTAGAAAAAATAGTAGAACGGCAAGCAAAGATGAGCGTTTCATGGCGGTATCCCCGGCTAGTCTGAATTGTTGACAGTCTCGAAAAAAGTCTAAAAATGCGCTATCTCCACCAATAATTTCAACATGTTACCGACGATTATCGCGTCGGAATCGGGCTTTTTGCGATTCCGACAATTCATAGTCATGCCTAAGCAATGCAAACTAGCCCAAGGCCTTTCCTAAAGTCAAGGGAGAAGGAGCGAGCAGCGTTCAGCGGTCAGCTTCTCGGACAACATCTTCAGGTGGTAAGCCGCTGTAAAAAAATAACATGGCCAACGAGTTGACTGGAGCGGCATAAGGAGCCGTAACGAAATCAATATAAATGGCCAAGTTATTTCGTAACGGCTCCTAAGCTGATAGCTGCTCGCTCCCTGTTCTTTGACAAACAAAAATCCGCCTGGTAGCATGACAAGGTGTGATGGCGAGCCGCCGCCGCCAACCCTTAAACCGACCAGCCAGGAGCCCAAGCGCATGTTCAAGGATCTTGCCCGGCAGTTTCCCGCCTGCCGGGCTCTGCTGGCCCGGCGAACCTGGGAAGACCTGCGGGATCATCTGGAGGCCGGGTCGGAGGTTACCGCCTTCCCGGAGCTGGTGGACCGCCAGACCGGCGCCCTCAAGCTGCCGGGCTATCTTGCCGACCTGGCCCGGCTCGAGTTGGCGATGCGCAAGGCGCGAGCCAAAGGCGCCACCATGCCCCGCCAGGTTGAGCAGCTCACCCTCAACCCCAGTCTGGAGCTCCTGCGCCTGGGCTGGCGACACCTTATCCAACTGGTGGCGCCCTCGACCGAGCACCCGCCGGCCTCGCCTGAAAAGGGCGAGGAGTTCGTCATTGTCTGGCATGACCCCATGGCCGCCTGCCTGAGGTTACGGGTACCGACCCCGATCGACCTGCTGGCCCTGAAACTGATGATGGAGGAAGAGCCCCTTCCCCAAAGCGCGGCCCGTGCAAAGGTGCCCGTCCAGGTCTTGGACGAGGCCGTGCACCAGGCGGCGGGTCGCGGCCTGCTGCTGGCGCCGTTGTCGCGCCTCCGCAGGGACCCGGACATCTGCAGCCCGGCTGGCCGGGATGACATTGCCGAACGGTTTCTGGCTGCCGCGTTTTTTACCGTGCAGTGGCACATCACCCAGACCTGCGACCTGCACTGCAAACACTGTTACGACCGCAGCCCCCGCCCGATGCTTGAACTGTCGCGGGGGGTGACGCTCCTCAGGCAGTTGCGCGACTTTGCCAGCGACCGCCACGTCCGCGCCCAAGTCTCCTTCACGGGCGGCAACCCGTTGCTCCATCCCCATTTCAATGAACTATACCAGACGGCCGCCGATCTGGGCCTGAACCTCGCCATTCTCGGCAACCCGGCCCCCAGGGCACGCATCGAGGAACTGATGGCCATCCAGCGCCCGGCCTACTATCAGGTTAGCCTGGAGGGCTTGCCCGCCCACAACGACCATATCCGGGGCGTTGGCCACTTCGACCGGGTGCTGGCCTTTCTGGAAATTCTGCGGGAGCTGGGCGTCTACTCCATGGTGATGCTGACCCTGACCCGCGACAACATCGACCAGGTCCTGCCCCTGGCGGAAACTTTACGCGACCGGGTGGACCTGTTCACCTTCAACCGCCTCTCCCAGGTCGGGGAAGGTGCCAGCCTCCATATGGCCCCGCGCCAGGAGTTTGCCGGATTCCTGCAAAAATACCTGGACGCCGCGGCCAGCAACTCGATCATCGGCCTCAAGGACAACCTGCTGAACATAATCCGCCATCAACAGGGGGCCCCCCTCTTCGGCGGCTGCGCCGGCCACGGCTGCGGCGCGGCCTTCAACTTCGTAAGCATCCTGGCGGACGGCGAGGTGCACGCCTGCCGCAAATTCCCCTCGCCCATTGGCAACCTCCACGACCATTCCCTGACCGCGATTTACGACTCAGAGAAGGCCAGCCACTACCGGGCCGGCAGCGCCGCCTGCCGTGACTGCGCCATCCGGCCGGTCTGCGGCGGCTGCCTGGCCGTGGTCAACAGCCTGGGGCTGGACTGCTTCCAGGACCGGGATCCCTTCTGTTTCATGGCCTGACAAAAAGGAAATGTCGCCGGCCCGCCGCGAAAATATCTCCTTTCGATCAGCGTCCGGAGGTATTAAGCTAGTGTTCATCCGGAAACTGTGTTCCCAGATGAACGCGCTCAGCTTTCAGAAGGAAACATAGTTTCCGTATATGGGAAATAAGCTAAAGAAGCACCTGCCAACCCGGACAAAGGCCAACATGGAACTCATCCTCGACATACTCAAGGAATCGTGGCACCTTTTGGAGGAGGCCTCGGTTTATATGCTGTTCGGCCTGCTGGTAGGCGGTCTGCTCAAGGTCTTCCTGTCGCCGACCTACGTGGCCAGACATCTGGGTCATGGGCGCTTTCTGCCGGTTTTCAAGGCCGCCCTCTTCGGTATTCCCCTCCCCCTGTGCTCCTGCGGGGTGCTGCCAGCCGCCGCCGCCCTGAAACGGCAGGGGGCCAACAACGGCGCCATCACCGCCTTCCTCATCTCCACCCCGGAATCCGGCGTCGACTCCATGGCCATCACCTACGCCCTGCTCGACCCGATCATGACCATGGCCCGGCCGGTCGCCGCCTTCTGCACCGCCGTGGCCGCCGGAATCGCGGAAAACCTCTGCCACCCGTCGATGGAAGGCAACTGGCTCAGGGTGGTGGACAATACCTGCCAGGTGGACGGCTGTTGCGACGGCCTGGGATGCCCACCCGAGGAGCACGCCCGGCATCACAGTTTCGCGGCCAAGCTTATGATCGGTACGAGATACGCCTTTACCGAGCTCTGGGGGGAGTTGGCCGGCTGGTTCATAATCGGCCTGCTGCTGGCCGGCATCATCGCCGCCCTGGTGCCCACCGCCTTTCTGGCCCGCCACCTGGGCGGCGGGCTGACGGCCATGCTCGCCATGCTGGCGCTGGGCATCCCCATGTACATCTGTGCCACCGCCTCGACCCCCATCGCCGCCGCCCTCATCCTGAAGGGGGTGAGCCCTGGCGCCGCCCTGGTCTTCCTGCTGGCCGGGCCGGCCACCAACGTCACCTCCCTGGCGGTACTCTTCCGGATTCTCGGCCGACGGGCGACCCTGCTCTACCTCTTCAACCTGTCCATCTTTGCCGTGGCCGCCGGCCTGTTCATCGACCGGATTTACCAATGGCTCGGCATCACCCCGGCCGCCGTAATCGGCCAGGCGGCCGAGGTGATGCCGGTTGGGATCAAGAGGGCCGCCGCCCTACTGCTTGTCCTCCTGTCCATCCGGCCTATCTTCCTCTTGCTGGCCCGCTTGCGCGGCCCCAAGGACGACCACGGCCATCATCATGCGACCCCGGACAACACGGGGTGCAGTTGCACCACGGAATCCGCCGCCGCAAAGGTCGCGCCGCCGCCTGACAAGATCAAAACCTGCGACCGTTTTTGAAGCTGAAAAACGCGGGTCGGGTCCGACCCATCCGTGCTTGTCAGACAGGTCTGACCAGTCCGACCTGTCTGACCGGTCTGACGACACTACTTCACCTGGACAGACATAAGCCCCGGATGGTTTCCTGAAAATGAGCCAAACCACTGCCCATAGGCGGCGGCCAAATGGGTCCAGGAAAAGGGCTCGGTCAATTGCCGGGCCTGCCGGGGAGGAAGCCTGCCTTTTCCCAGGGCGGCCAGCAGGGCCCCATGCAACGCCTGGTCATCATAAAGAAATTCCAACGGAAAGATCTCCGGATAGGACAGGCGATTGGGCAGCAGCGGCCGACAGCCGGCCCGCACCGCCTCCAGCACCGCCATGCCGAAGAACTCATGGTCGGCGGTAGAAACCACCAGGTCGCCCTGATGGAGCCAGCGGATATATTCAGCGCGGGAGGCGACATAGCCGAAGTGGAGCAAACGGTGGGCCAGGAGACGGCGCGCCTCCTCAAACACCGCTGGCTGCCGCTGAAAGGCCTGGCCCAGGACCACCAGCCGGAAGGGCACCCCCTCGCGGTCCAACTGATAGAGGGCCTGAAAAAACCGGGCCGGATTCTTGTCGTGTTCCCAGCGGTGGTTCCAGATGATCACCGGCGCGGTCTTGGGCGCCGCGGCCGCCACCCCAGGAAAATCGCTAAAATCCAGGCCCGGCGGCAGGATCGCCGCCTTGCCGCGGATAGTAGCCTCGACGTCGGGCACGGCCATATCGCCGGCTTTCTTGACCAGACCCTGCACCCCGGCCAAAAAAGTCTTGAGATTATAGGCGGAATTAAAGGCCAGCCCGTCCGAGGCCAGGGCCGTGGTGTAGTTGGTGAGGCCGAAATGGAAATCCCGCTCGTCGTCCACCTGCACCGGATAGGCGAACTGGTTTTCATGGAAATAGGTAAGCATGGGCAGCCGTTGCACCCAGGACGGGGCCAAGGCCCGCAAGGTGGCCACGTCTACAAAGGTGGAACAGAGCACGAGGTCGGCCGGCGGCCGCTGGTGGTGCAGGACCTCGGCGAAATGGGGCGCGGCCAGGCGCATGCGCCATTTCCACTTCCTGGCCGGCAGGGTCAGCAAGGTGAAGGAAAAGGGCAGATAGCGGACGAGATTCTCAAGAAAGGCCCGGTGAGAGCCGCCGTAATAGGGCTCCAGCACCAGGACGCTTGCCGCGCCGGGTTCGCTCATGTCAGTGCCAGCGGATTTTGCATGCCAGGACGCCTCAGCCGAACCTCTCCTTCAGGTGCTGATAGGCGACGTTCAGTTCCTTCATCTTTTCCTCGGCCACCCTTTTAAACTCCTCGCCCAGGTGGTTCACCTTGTCCGGGTGGTACTGCATGCTTAAGGCCCGGTACGCCTTCCTGATCTCATCCCAACTGGCGCCGGGCGTGAGCCCCAGGATCTCGAAATAGCGGTCCTCCGAGGCCGCCTGCTGGTGGAACTGGGCAAAGTAGCGGCCGCGGATGGACTGCTGATCGTGAGGCGCGATCCGCAAAAAATCGGCAATATGCCGGGCCAGCCGCTTCTGTTCCTCGGTGACTACCGGTTGGGTGAAGAGCACCTGATAAAGGAGGTCCAGCAGGATGAGCCGGGGTTCGTAGGCAAAGTTGTCGCGAAACTGGGTGAGCAGGGCGTCGAGGGGCGCTGGGTGCTGCTGCGCCTCCTTGCAGAGTTCCCGCACCCAGAGGATCTGGCTCTGGGAATAGCCCAACCGCGCCCGGAAAAAGTTCTGGATGGCGGTAAGCTCGGCCCGCGACACCTCACCGTCGGCCGCCGCCACCTGCACCAGGATGTTGACCAGGAGAAAGACAAAGAGGTTGTGACTCTCGGTCTGGGAGCCTTCGTAGCGGCTGATCTGGCGCCGCACAAAATAAGAAAAGGCCCAGAAACCGGCAATGATCGAGAGCAGCAGGCCCAGCCCGACAAACAAAAGCATCCCGAAAACTTCCATGAGCAGGGGCATGCCGCCAAAGAGGAGGCTAAGCAAGATAACGAGGAGCAGGCAGCCGCCGCAGCCTGGTTGTTGATGTTGACGATAGATCATGCGATGGGTCAACTGGCCTGGACCTGGCCGTTGCCGGCAAAGAGGGCCGTAATGAATTCTTCCGGATCAAAATCTCGCAGATCCTCGGTCTGCTCGCCGATGCCAATAAAGCGAATGGGAACATGGAACTCATGGCTGAGGTTGACCACGATGCCGCCCCGGGCGGTGCCGTCCAGCTTGGTCAAAGCCAGGCCAGTGACCCCGACCGCCTCGTGGAACAGCCGCATCTGCGAAACGCTGTTCTGGCCCGTGGTGGCGTCGAGCACCAGCAGCACCTCATGGGGGGCGCCGTCCAGCTTCTTGGCCATCACCCTTCTCACCTTCTTCAGTTCCTCCATGAGATTCACCTTGGTGTGCAGGCGGCCGGCGGTATCGACCAGGACCACGTCAAAGCCTTGGACCACGGCCTGCTCCATGGCCTCGTAAACCACGGAAGAAGGGTCGGTGCCCGATTGCCTGGCCACCACCGTAACCCCGGCGCGCTGTCCCCAGACCTGCAACTGCTCGATGGCCGCGGCCCGGAAGGTGTCGGCCGCCACCAGCAGCACTTTTTGGCCGGCCTGCACGAATTTATGGGCGATCTTGCCGATGGTGGTAGTCTTGCCAACGCCGTTCACCCCCACCACCATGATGACAAAGGGACCTGTGGCGGGCTGCACCATCTCCGCGCCCTGGCCCGCCTCGCGCAGATATGCCAGGATGGCGTCCTGGAGCACGGCCTTCAGGGCGGCCGGGTCACTGAGTTCCCTGCGGGCCACCATGGTCCGGGCCTGGTCCAGCAGATCGCGGGTGGTGGCCACCCCGAGGTCGGCGGTAATCAGCAGCTCTTCCAGTTCGTTAAGCAGGTCCGCGTCAATGACCTTGCGGCCCAGCAGCAGGCGATCGACCCGGGCGGTGAGGGATTCCCTGGTTTTGGCAAGGCGTTCCCGCAAGCGTTGGGCCAGGCCGGCCCGCACCGCGGGTTTTTCCTGGACAGGGGCCAGGGCCACCTCATTTGGACGATCCTCTTTGATTGTAAATTTTTTTTTAAACCAACTCAGCATCTGCTACCCCATACACCTTGGATTGTCCATTATGCCGTAATCCGGCCCCACCCGCCCCGCCATGCGAAGCCGACATATTAGCGCAAAGCGGCCACCATTTCCCCATTTTTCTCCAGGCGTCGCCACCCGGTCAGGCCAGCAACAGCCGGCCGGCCAGCATGGCGAGGCTGCACAGCGGGAAAACTGTCTCCAGGCCGAACTCCAGCTTCACGCCGTGGCAGACCTTGCCGTGCGCGTAAAGCTGGATCAAAACAAAAAGATAGGCAATGACCGGCAGACCCGCCATGGCCCAGCGCGGCAATACCCCGGCCATGGGCAGGGCAATAAGCAGCCCGCCCGCCAGGCCGATCAGCAGGTAAAGAACCCGCATGGTCTTTCTCTCGCCAATGCAGACCGGCAGGGTCTCCTTGCCGACAATGCGATCGCCCTGTACATCGAAAACATCAAACAGGGCATTGCGGATGAAGACGATCACCAGCACAACCGCGAAAAGGCCGGCCACGGGCAGCCCGGCCCGCCGGCCCTCCCAGGCCGGCAGCAGGACGGTGACAAAGGCCCAGGCCAGGGCGATAAAAAAGGTCTTGGAGCCCGAAATCTCCTTGAGCCGCCGCACCCTGGTGAGCCGGGCAATGGCCAGGGGAATGAGACGGACGCTGTACAGCACCCCCAGCAGGCTCATGCCGGCCAGCAGCAGAAAGGGGCCGACGCCGAACGCGAAGGCCAGCCAGAGGGCGCCGGCCAGGGCGAGCCCCGATCCCGCCAGCAGCGGCCACTGCCGGGCCTTGAAAAACGCCAGGCGGGCCGGGTCATTGAACCTGCCGGCCTCCTGGTTGGTGAAGCGATTGAAATTGTGCATGGCGAACAGATAACCGAAGGCCATAAAAAAATAACGCGGGTCCGGGGCAAGGCCCAGCAGCAACGCGCTCACCAGGGCGAGCAGGCCGCCGCCCAGGGCCACGTAAAGGTTGGAGGCGAGCAGATACCACATTACCTGAAACAGGCGGGCGCGCACCCCGGCCCGGCCCTTGCCCGGAAAGCACTCAATCGCCCTGACTACCCGATTAATCATCCAGGTGGGCGTGGAGGCGCCGGCCGTGACCCCCACCTTGTCGAAGGCGGCCAACCCTTGCCAGTCGAGGTCTGCTTCGGTTTCCACCAGGAAGACGGCGCGCCCCATCTTCGCGGCGATTTCCCCAAGCCGCTGGGTGTTGGCGCTGGTCCGGCCGCCCACCACGACCAGGGCCTCCACCTTCTGACAGAGTTTTTTAACCTCCTCCTGGCGCTTGCGGGTCGAGTCACAGATGGTTGCAAAGACCTGCCCGCCGGGAAAGCGGGCCAGGATGGCGGCGCTCAGGCGCTGAAAGGTGGCATTGTCCTGGGTGGTCTGGCTGACGATGATGTAGGGCATGCCCAGGTGCAATCCCGGCAAGTCCGCGTCACTGCTCACCACCTGCACATGCGGTTCGGCATAGCCCATGAGGCCCACCACCTCGGCATGATCACGGTCGCCGATGATGACGGTGGCATAGCCCTGGCGCTGGTATTTACGGATGATGGCCTGCACCTTCACCACCCGTGGGCAGGTGGCGTCCTGCACCTTGACACCCAGGGCCACAAGCGCCGCCTTCTGCTTGGGTGGCACCCCGTGGGCCCGGATGATCACCGTGCCGCAGGCCTGCCCGGGAATGCCGGACAAGACCGTGACGCCGCGTTCCGCCAGCAGCCCCAGCACCTGGGGGTTGTGGATCAATGGCCCGAAGGTGGCAATGCCGTGCTCCTCCCGGCGCACCAGATCAATGGTGGTTTCGACGGCCCGGCGGACGCCCATGCAGAAGCCGGCATTTCTGGCAAGAATGACCTTCATCGCCCTTTCATTTCCTCACAATAGCGAACAGCACCGATAATTCAAAAGGATAACACAGACCAACCACACGCAGCGGCAATGTATACGGAATAAGCGGATATTGCAAACAGGGCCACAGCCAAGAAAAGGTTTTTTTCCAATAGTTGAACATGCTATCCTGAATTTGATGGTGACTGACCACACAAATTCCACCAAGGAGAAGACCATGCATGACAAGGATGAACTCTGCCGGAAGATCAAGGAAGTTTTCCCGGAAATCGGCGCCTGCGACATTGATGTCAAGGTAAACTATGACAAGGCGCAAAAGGCCTGGGCCGTTGACCTTAAAAAGGGCAACCACCACCTCAAGACCTTTCTCGAACTGGACGAGGCCGACATGTGCATGGCCGGCAAACAGTGCGTTTCCCTGGGCCTCCAGATCGGCCAACTCCGGAAAAACATCGAGACCCTGTAGCCCCGAGGCATCGACGTGCCAGTGGCGTTAAGCGACTTTCATCCGCTGGACCTGGCGGACCAGGCCCTGGTGAGCGACTATCTGCGCCGCTTTCCGCCGGAGATCTCCGAGCATACCTTCACCAACCTCTTCGCCTGGCGCGCCGCCCGGCCGCTCTGGTTGGCGGCGGCCTTGGATGCACTGGTCTTCGCCAGCGCCGCCCCCGGTCACCCGGCCGTGCCCGCCATCCTCTTCGGTCCGCCGGTAGGCCCGGCCTCGGTGGTAGGGATCCTGGACCATTACCAGTTGCCGGGCGCCATCCGCCTCCCGGCCGGGCCGGCCGCGCTGCTGCGGGCAGCCGGCCGGGAACCGGTCCACGACCAGGACAACGACGACTATGTCTATCGGGTGACCGACCTGGCTGAAATGGCCGGACGGCGCTACGCCAAGAAACGCAACCACATCAAACAATGCCTGCGAAACCATGTCTGCACATACGAACCCATGGACCAGGATAATGTCGAGGAATGCCTGACCATGCAGGAAAAATGGTGCGAGGTCCGGCAATGCCAGATCTACCCCGGCCTGGGCAACGAGGACATCGCCATCACCGAGACCCTGCGTCACTTTGCCCAATTTTCTCTGCTGGGCGGGATCATCCGCATCGCCGGGGCGGTAAAGGCCTTTGCCATCGCCGAACCGCTCAACCAGGACACCGCGGTCTGGCACTTTGAAAAGGCCATGCCCGAGGTTGAGGGCCTGGGCCAGCTCATCACCCACTGGTTCGCCCGCTTTGCCCTGGGCGCCTTCAAATTCGTCAACCGCGAGCAGGACTTGGGCCTCCCCGGCTTGCGCCAGGCCAAGGAGAGCAATTTCCCGGATCATCGGGTGGCGAAATTCCGCTGGCCATAAACTCTGTCGGACCGGTAAGATCAGACGGATCAGGCGGATCGGTCCGAGCGGTCTAATCCAGGGCGTTCCGAACTATCCGGGCCAGCTCCAGCCGGTTCAGGGGCTTCATGGCAAAGGCCCGGATCCCAAGCGCTTTTGCCTTCTCGGAATCGATCCTTGAACTGTATCCGGTACAGAGGATTATCGGGATATCCGGTCGGATCCGCAAAATCTCCCGGGCCAGTTCCTCGCCGGTTTTCCCGGGCATGGTCTGATCGGAAATGACCAGATCAAAACTGTCAGGATGCGCCTGAAACTCCGCCAGGGCCTCTACGCTGCTGATTCTGCCGGTCACCCGATACCCGAGGTGCGCGAGGATCCGCGTATTCGTGGTAACGATTGCCTCTTCGTCATCAACCAGCAGGATCCTCTCACTGCCAGTCGGAATCGTCTCGTCGGCCGCCACCCTTGGCGCCTCGGCCTGCCCCGGGCAGGCGGGGAAGTAGAGGTGGAACGTCGTGCCCTGTCCCAACTGGCTTTCCACCTGGATCAGGCCGCCATATTGCTGCACCAGGCCATGCACAACCGCCAGGCCCAACCCCGTGCCTTTACCAAGCCCCTTGGTCGTATAATATGGTTCGAATATATGATCCATGGTCGCTTTAGCCATGCCGACGCCAGTATCACTTACCGTAAGTCTGACAAATTGCCCCGGCAGCACGCCAGGCGCCCCCTTGATGTCATTTGCGGTTAATGCCTTTCTGGTGAGGGCTATCCGCAACTCGCCCCGTTCATCTTCCATGGCCTGGATGGCATTGATGCACAGGTTGACGATGATCTGCCGCACATGCGTCGGCTCGGCCAGAATCAGGCCGCATTCCGTGTCGATGTCCTCGGTGATGGCAATAGTGGCCGGAATAGAGGCCCGCAAGAGTTTCAACGATTCCTGGATGAGCAGGTCCGGCGCAATCGGCTGCTGTTTGTGTTCGGTTTTACGACTGAAGGTAAGAATCTGTTTCACCAGGTCCCTGGCCCGGGAGGCGGCCTGGATAACTTCGTCCAGCTCAGCAACAGGCTGTCGGCCTTCCTTGCTTTCTATTTTGGCGATCTCCGCGTAACCCAGGACAGCAGTCAGGATATTGTTGAAGTCATGAGCGATACCGCCGGCCAGGGTGCCGATGGCTTCCATCTTGTGAGCCTGCATCAGCTCTTCTTCAAGTTTAATCTTTTCGGTTATGTCCTTGGCGACATGGACAAGATATTGCAGTTCATTGTTCTGATCAAAAATAGGTGCTGATGATACATGAAAGACCTTGCCCAACTTTTCATGATGAATAATCTCACTGTGCCAATATTTATCCTGAAGCGCCGCCAGCACCGGGCACCCCGGACAAGGCTCGGCGCTGCCGCGAAAAAACGTATAACAATGTTCGCCCGGCAACTCGTCCGGCCCTTTCCGCAAAAAGGCATAGGCCGCCTTATTGGCGCGGACAATACGCAGATCCTTGTCCTGCAGGGTGACAATGTCTGGCATGGCATCAAAGGTTTTTTCCCATTCCTCCTTGCTTTTCAGCAGGATGGCTTCCGTCTTCTTACGATCGGTGATATCGCGGGCCAGACCGAGGATGGCTGGCCGGCCATCGATTTCCAGCCGACCGATGTTGATCTCCACCGGGAATACGGAGCCGTCCTTGCGGACATGGCGACTTTCCACGGTTACCGGGGTGTTTGGAGCAAGCTTTTCCCAGAGGTCTTGCTGATGTTGGTCAGCAACAAAGGTGGGATCAAGGTCAGAGACGTTCAACCTTAGCAGTTCTTCCTGCGTATACCCCAGGGATGTGCAGGCCTGCCGGTTGACATCGATCAGTTGGCCGCTCAGGTCACTGACAAAGATGGCGTCCGTCGCCTGATCAATCAGGGTGCGGAAGCGTTTCTCCCGATCCTGCAAGGCCAGGGTGGCCTGGTCCCGTTCCTTGATCTTCTGTTGCAGTTCCTCTATGGTGTGCTGCCACTCCTGAAAGAGACGGGCGTTCTCAATGGCAACGCTCACCTGATTGGCGAACATGGTCAGCAGATCGAGATCGTGGGTGGTGAAACTCCCGCCCCCGACCTTGCCGATGCCGGAGAGACCCCCGATAATCTGACGGCGCCGACCGAACAGCGGCACAAGCAGCGCCGACTGCTGGCCTTCTTCCCAGCGGGTTTTTTCGTCCATCCACCACTCGTTCGATTCCCCGAACAGCAGCGGCCGCCGATGCTGCAACACCCAGCCGCACATCCCCACATGAATTTTAAGGATCATGCCGCGCGCATCCTCGGCGCCCTTGCCCGCCGCCGCCATGTAAGTATAGAAGTCGCGAGACTGACTGATCATGGGCACGAGGAGCAGTTCGGCCTGAATAATCTCCTGGGCCATGACCGCGACAAGGGCAAAAACCTTTTGCAGATCCAGTTCAGAGACAATGGCCTTACTCACATCAACGAGCAGGGAAAACTCATCCTGTTGCCGGATCAACTCCCTGCCGCTCGCCGATTCGCTCAGCGCCTTGCGCAGCAGCTCGTTTTCCTCGAGCAGACGGCTGAAGGTCTGCCGGTCGATGTTTTTTTCTACCATCCGCTCCGCTCCATGGCAGCCGACCAGGGCTTAGATAACCAGGTTGACATGCGCCTCCATCGTATCCTTCATGTATACCGAAACGCCCTTGATCTCGGCACTGGGCAGGATCAGGTCATTGACGCTCAAGCCAAGCACATCGGCGCAACCCTGACAGATGGTAAAGGTGACGCCCAGTTCATCCGCGTCCCTGATCAACGACTCAAGCTGTGGCATATTCTTTTTTTTCAGCATGCGCTGAAAGATTGCCGGCCCCAGGCCCATGAGATTGAACTGGGATAACGGCAGGTGGTCGGCCCCGCCCTGGTTGATCATCTTGAACATCTGCTGCAGGATATTATCGGTGGCGAAATCACGATGGCCATCGATGCGTCGCGGCCCGGGTTTTTCGCGGCGCGCTAAGAGCCCCCGGCGTTTTTTAAGGCAATTATGACCAAAGATCATGAACCACATTTTCATTTCAACCCCTAACGCGGCAAAGCCGGTGGCAATAATAAACGCGGCGACCGCCTTGTCCAGTTCACCACTGAGCAGCAAAATCGTGCCTTTCTTGTTCACCGTTGCCTCCTTGTCTGCGCTGTCGGCAATC
>Ga0100389_1001449_pt1 | contig 18788 bp, 15 predicted proteins | sample CryGeymeta201513_FD_81537 | JGI IMG/M metagenome (GOLD analysis project Ga0100389, IMG submission 81537) | Groundwater microbial communities from Crystal Geyser aquifers in Utah, USA - Crystal Geyser metaG 2015-13 | ecosystem: Environmental > Aquatic > Deep subsurface > Groundwater | place: USA... | reverse complement strand
CAGCTCCTTCATCTCCCAGCCGTGGTAAGGCGTCTCTCTGGCCACATAATTGGCGCCCGCGACTTCCGCAAGCGCGCAGATGTCAAAGTCGCGCTCCGGGTTTCCCCAGGAGGTGGTGCTGGTAAATCGGCCGCCCGGCGTGGTGGCGGAGACCTGCCCCCCCGTCATTCCGTAATTGAAGTTGTTGATCACGATGGCCGTCAGATCGATATTCCGTCGCGCGGCATGAATGAAGTGGTTCCCGCCGATGGTCACACTGTCTCCATCCCCCATCACAACGACCACATGCAACTTCGGATTGAAGGCCTTGATCCCCGTCGCATAAGCCAGCGCACGGCCGTGCGTCGTATGAAGGGCATGGGTCACCAGGTAGTCATCCGCCTTCCCGGTGCAGCCGATCCCCGTCACGACAACGGTATCGGCGTTTCGGTAACCCAGTTCCTCGAATGCCCGCAGCATGGCCCCCAGCATGACGCCGATTCCGCAGCCGGAGCACCACATGTGCGGCAACACCCCCTCTTTCAGATATCTAACACCTGTCGCATGTGACACGATAACCCCCTGTTCCAATGAATCCGCATCGACTTTTATATGAAAATCCCCCCCTTACCCCCCTTTACCAAAGGGGGGTAAGGGGGGATTTTCATCCTTCGTTGAGCCCGCTTCGGGCATGGGTGTTATTACGAAATCACCCGCAGGATCTCCTGCGGCGTGATGACCTCTCCGTTGTAGCTGTTGACCCTCCGGATATCCGCCCCGCTTCCCAGGACCCGCTGAATCTCTCCGGCCACCTGACCGCTGTAGTTCATCTCCGGCACGATGACGGTTTTCACTTTGTTAGCCAGGGTCGCCACCTCCCGGTCCGCAAACGGCCAGAGCGTGATCAGTTGCAGGACGCCGGCCCTGATCCCCCGCTTCCGGAGCTCCAACGCCGCGGCCCGACTGGCGCGGGTGGGCGCCCCGAAGGCAATCAGCAGAACATCCGCATCCTCCGTGGCGAAGCTCTTGGTGATGACGATCTCGTCCCGGTGCATTTCGATCTTCCGGTGCAGTTGCGCCACCCGCCAAGCGGCATTGGCGGTATCGCTATTGCTGTAACCATCCGGACCGTGCATCGAACTCGACACATGAAAAACGTAGTCGCTTCCGTAGGCCGCCAGCGGCGCCACGCCATCGGCCTCCGCCGTGAAAGGCTTGTAATCCTTCGGGGAACCGGAAGGTCTCTTCCGGTCGATCACTTCGACCTCGCCGGGCCCGGGAACAGAAAAGGCTTCACGCATATGGGCCACAATCTCGTCGGGGGCTACGATCACCGGAACACGGAATTTTTCCGCAAAATTAAAGGCGGCGACCGTCATGGCGAAACATTCGCTTACTGTCGCCGGACAGAGGGCGATCACGCTCTGGTCGCCATGCCGACCCCAGCGGAGCTGCATAATGTCGCCCTGAGCCGGCTTTGTGGAGAGGCCGGTGCTGGGTCCGCGACGCTGAACATTGATCACGACGCAGGGGACTTCTCCCATGACGGCAAGGCCCAGATTCTCCTGCATCAGCGAAAATCCCGGCCCGCTCGTCGCCGTAAACGCCTTCGCTCCGGCCAGCGAGGCCCCGATCACCGCGGCGATGCTCGCGATCTCATCCTCCATCTGCATATAAACTCCGCCCACCTTCAGCATGACTTTCGAGCAATCCTCCGCGATTTCCGAAGAGGGCGTTATCGGATAACCGGCAAAAAACCGGGCCCCCGCATAGATGGCGCCTTCCGACATCGCCTGATTGCCCTGCACCAGTCTCACTTCCCGTCCCAAGGTCTCATGTCCTTTCTTTGCACAATCGGTATTCGAAACACCCTTTGCCGTCACCGCTCCCTTGACCTCAGATGCCGATCCGATCTCTTTCCCGTTCGATCATTTTGGCAAACCGGGTCATGCCTTCCGCGACCTGCTCCGGGGCGATCATGCTGAAGCTGGCCCGCATATAGTTCTTCAGACCTCCCGTTGTCGAGAAGCCGCTGCCGGGAATCAGCAGGATACCCAGTTCCATGCCGTCCGTCTCCACCATGCGTTCGGCGTCGAAACCCGCGGGCATTTCAAACCAGATGAACATGCCGGCAAGGGGTATATTGTACCGGATGTCCGCCGGCAGGTATTTGCGGGCGGCCGCCAGGACGGCATCGCGATTCCGCCGGTAGATACCGCAGTTCTCGCGGATCAGGGCGCGGAATTCCTCATAGGGGTGGTTGGCAAAGAAACCGGCCAGGAGCGCCTGGTCCATGGCGCTGGTGTGCAGATTCGATCCCTGCTTGTAGAGCTGAAAATAACCGACGATCTCGGCGGGCCCCGAGGCGTATCCCAGACGCAAACCCGGCGCGAAGATTTTGGAGAAACTGTCCAGGCGGACAACCCTCTCTTCGCGGTCCATGGATTGCAGGGTGGGCAGGGGGTCATTGTCTTCGAGCTGGATCAGTTGATAGGGGTCATCCTCCAGAATCAGAAGATCATGGCGCGAGGCGATCTGCAACAGGTGGCTGCGGCGTTCCAGGGAGAGGGAGACGCCGGCCGGATTGTTGCCGTTGGGAACGTCATAGATGAATTTCGGCAAACCTTCCCCCGCGGCTTTTTTCTTCTCCAAGATTCTTTCGAGCTCTGTTGTGATCATCCCCTGTGCATCCAGGGGAACGGGAATGAAACGTTCGGTGAATGCGCGAAAGGCCCCCAGCGCCCCCGGGTAAGCGGGTTCCGACATGATGACGCTGTCCTCCCGATCCAGGAAGAGATAGGCCATGGTATGAAGACCTTCCTGAGCGCCGTTGAGCACCTGAATCTGATCCCATTTCAATGCCACGCCGTCTTTGGCGGCATGCCACCGGATGATATGGGGTTTCAAATCGGCGCTGGCGTCGGTCGGGCCGTACTGACAGGCCAAGTCCATGGCCTTGTCCCTGATGGTGAATTGGCGGCCGCTTTTGAAAACCACATCCACGGACGTGAAGGCGAAGGTCTGTGCATTCGGGTAGCCGCCGCCCAGGGAGATCATGCCCGGCATCCGCATGATGGGGACAAGCTTGCGAATCGGCGACGGTTTCATCCCTTGAACCCGCCTGGCCAACAATGGTTGAATGTTCATGAAATTCTCCTTGGAAGCATATTGTATGGCGCCTGTCGCCGCGTCCGTAAGGATCAGCCCTTCAATAGTTCCTGGACATCCGTTTTCATTTCGGGATTGTACAGATCCTTTTCCTGGATGACATGACCCTCCGCCGGTTTTCCGACGAGGATCTCTTCCACGCAGCGAATCGGCCACCCCAGGAGCATGCTCCCCACCTGCTGGAAGATATCCGGGAAACGGCTGACGATGAAGCGGTGTTCACCTTCGCTTGCGATACCATCGCCAAGGCTGTTTCGTTCGGTCAGAACCTCTCTCAACTCTTGGATCAAATAGCCGTTGGGATCGACAATGGTGATGTTGTCGCCCAGAGTATTCCGGATGAGCCTATGGAGAAACGGAAAATGGGTGCATCCGAGCATCAGGGTATCGATATCCTGTTCCTTCAATGGCTGCAGATAGGTTTCAATCGCCAGCCTGGTCTCGTCGGAATCGATATTTCCCAATTCGATGAGCGGAGGCAGCAGGGGACAGGGCCGCCCGAACACCTGAATGGCCGGGTCGAGGGCGGCGAAGATGTCGGCATGGGCATGGCTCTCCACCGTCCCCTTCGTGCCGATGAGCCCGACCCGCTTGTTCCGGGTCGCTTTGCACGCCGCGGGGATTCCCGGCCCGATGACGCTGAACACCGGCACGGGAAAGCGCTTTCGGGCCGCCTCATACCCTGCGGCGGAGGCGGTATTGCAGGCAATGACAATCGCCTTGACCCCCTGGTCCAGCAGAAACTGAAGGCTTTCCAGAACCAGCCCTTCCGCGACCTGGTGGGGAAGAGCCCCGTACGGCTGGCGCGCCCTGTCGGCGAAATAGACTACCCGCTCTCCGGGCAGGGCCTTGATCATCTCCCTGACCACGCACAGGCCGCCGCCCTTATCCAGAAAGGCCCCGAAGAGGATGAAGAGAAATACGATGGTGACCACCACGCCCAGCGGAATCCCGAAGATCCCTTCCGTCGTCATGAACATCTGGTTCAGGATGCGATGGATGTCGTATCCGCGGTGGCCGAAACTGCCCGGAATCAGATTACCCAAATAACTGTAGAGGACAAAGATCACCGTAACGAACGGGAGGGGCCAGCCGATGGATCGGCGCGTCGCATCCAGGACCATGATGACGCACAATCCCCCGAGAATCATGTCCATGGCATTGGGGGCGCCCATCCTTGGACGCCAGCAGTTCGTCGGCCTTTGCCTTGACCGGATTGAATTTTTTCGCCATTCCGTGTCCATCCTCCTTGCGGTGTGATTTTTGACTTTGACTCGTTATCCGAACCTTCGCCGAAGCGAAGATGGGGTCTCACTTTTGCCGACGCCGCCACCCTCAAGACGGCGGGTCCCATTCCCGGAGAACGTGACGGCCCGCAGAGGGAAGGGGGGTCATCCTCTCCGGGCCATCCGTCATCCAACCGACTAAGACGGCCGTTCCAGCCCCTTGACGACCTGCGACCGGATCAGCCTCGGCAGCAGCATGTGGTGGTGCGGACAGATCGACCGCGGGTTCTGGTAGATGCCGCCCGCAAAGGCCACCATGTAGCGGCGGATCTCCCCGAACCGGACCACCTCGTCGACAAAACCCTTCTTGGCGCAGTAGATCGGCTTCGACGTCTCCTCGTAATGCCTGACCATCTCGTTCATCTTGTCGATGACCGGCCCCAGCGGCTTGCCGGCGTCCTTCTCCTTCACCAGACGCCGGGCATAACTGGCCGCCGCCGCCGTCTCCCCGTGCATCACGTTGATCTCCGTCGCCGGCGTCCCCAGCGTGAAGGCGTTGTTGTTGTTGGCCGTAGGCCCCCCCATCACGTAGTGGGCCGCCGCCGTCCCCTTGCGCAGGACAACCAGCATCATCGGCAGGTTCGTCTGCTCGATCGAATAGATCAGGGACTGTCCCAATCCCAGCAGCTCCGCCTTCTCCGCCGTATCCCCGACATCGATCCCCGATGTATCCTGGAACCAGAGGATCGGGACGCGGTCCCGGCCGCACTGCGTCACGAACTCGTTCATCTTGATGAGCCCCTGCCGGTAGAGCTTGCCGCCCACCCCGATGTACTCGTTGGTGTACTCGGGATAGTTCGGCAGCAGTCCATGCCGGTTCCCGATCACCCCCAGCAGAAATCCGTCCACCTTCACCAGCCCCGTATAGACCTCCGGACCGTACCCCGGACGGAACTCCATGTGCTCCGAATTGTCCACCAGCCGCGCCAGCACGTTGTCGAAATCGTAGCCCGCCTTCGGATTGACCGGGATGATCGAGGCGATCTCCATCGGAGAATATTTCGGCTCTGCAGGCGGCGCCACCCTGAAAAATCGCGGATTGTAGGCGGGCATCTCCGCCATGTACCCCTTCAGGGCATCGAGAACCTGGGTCTCCTTTTCAAAAACGGCGGTGAAAAATCCCGTCGAATCATAATGGATCTTCACACTTCCGGGCGGAACGGCCTTGAAGTGGCGCGTCGCCGCAATCAGCTCCTCGGCGCTCTCCTCATCAAAGTACCCCTTGGGGCTCATGCCGCTGACGATGCCGCCGCCGCCCACCGCGATGTTGGCCTTCTTGTGGGCCAAAAGGATCGTCGGGCTGATCCCCTGATAGCCGCCGCCCGCCGGATTCGTCCCGTAGATCCCCGCCAGAACCGGAATCCCCATCTGCTCCAGTTCCGCGTGCCGGAAAAAGCAGGTCCCCTGGCCGCGGCGGTTGGCATAGACCTTCTCCTGCTCCGGCAGCTTCACGCCCGAACAGTTCACCAGCCACACCAGCGGCAGGTTCATGATTTTGGCCAGATCGGTCACCCGCAGATTGTTCTCCGCCTGCCCGGCGATCCACGCCCCGGCAATCCACTTGTTGTTGAAACCGATCAGCACGCACCACTTCCCGGCGATCCGCGCCAGGCCGTCCACCACCCCCGTACTGCCCGATTCCTCGTTCTCCGGGTCAAAAATGGTATGGAGCGGGCAGAAGGTCCCCGGATCGACGATGTATTCGATCCGGTCCCAGACCGTCATCTCACCCCGTTCGTGAACCTTCTCCGCCGGAATGCCGAAGTTCTTGATCCGTTCGACTTCCGCATCGATCTCCTTCATGACCGACTCGGCCTGGGCCACGTTGGCCTTCATCCGCTCCAACTGCGCGGGCCGCAGCGGCTTCCCGATATCGTCCATCTTTGCAAAATAAGGTTTCATCTCTCCTCTTCCTCCCTCAACACTCCGCCATGCGGGAGACACCACGCCTCCGCATTTCAAAAGGGGCAGAAATTCAAGTTGCTATCCGGCCGGTTACCGGTTCGCCTTGCGAATCCCCAGTTGATCCTGGGCGATGATGAACTTGCAGATGTTGGCGGAACCCTCCACCATCGCGTAGGTCGGCGCATCCCGGAAGTAGCGCGCTACCGGATATTCCGTCGAATACCCGTAAGCGCCGAGGATCCGCATGGCGTACTGCGAACATTTATAGGCAAGCTCGCCGGCCAGATATTTCGCCTGGGCCACCTCCAGATTGTTGTTCAGATTCCCCTGGTCCTTCTGCCAGGCCGCCTTGTACACCATCAGCCGTGCGGATTCGATATCGGTCACCATCTGGGCGATCAGATCCTGATTCATCTGAAAATATCCGATGGCCTGGCCGAACTGCTCCCGCTCCATGGCGTACTTCGTCACCGCATCCAGACAGGCCTGGGCCAGACCGACGCCGCCCGCCGCCGCGGAAAGACGGGACTGGGCCAGCGAACCGAAAACAATCTTGGCGCCGTCGCCCGGTTTCCCCAGGATGTTTTCCTTGGGGACTTTCGTGTTCTCCAGGATGATCTCTCCGGTCGGCGAGGAGCGGGAACCCATTTTGTCCAGATCCGTCACCGTGATGCCATTGGATTTGTCGTCCAGCTCCAGTACAAAGGCGGACAGCCCTCTTGCCCCCTGGCTCCGGTTCGTGTAGGCATAATAGATATTGATCCCGCCGACCGTCGCATTCGAGATCCAGGTCTTGGTCCCGTTGAGCAGCCAGTGATCCCCCTTGTCCTCCGCTGTGGACTTGATCGCCATCACATCCGATCCCGCCTGGGGCTCCGTGATCGCAAACGCCCCGAGGATTTCGGCGCTGACGAGTCTGGGGATGTATCTCTTTTTGAGCTCCTCCGACCCATACCGGTAAATCGTATAGGCGCATCCCAGCTCCTGCATGTTGATCTGGACACGGAGCGAACTCGACGCGCGGGCGATCTCCTCCGTGATGATCATCGCCGCAAGCCAGCCCATCCCGTTCCCGCCGTACTCCTCCGGAATCACCGTCCCGAACAGACCCAGCTCCCCCATCGGCTTGACCGCTTCCTCATACGGGAAATAATGCTTCGCATCCCACTCATCGGCAAACGGCGCGATCTTCCCCGCCGCAAACGCCCTGACCATGTTCTGCAACATCACCAACTCTTCCGATAATCCAAAATCCATAACAAATCTCCTTTGAATAAGCTATTGACCGGCGGATTTAAGCCGGACATTGTTCCGGTCGGCCCTCTTTGATCGTGATTGCAAAATCCGGACAGGCATAAAGGCATTTCAGGCACCCCACGCAACGGTCCGAACTCGTGACGACGGACGGTTTGTAGCCGCTCGCGTTGAAACTGTCGGAGGTTGCGAAGATGCCCATATGGCACATCTCCAGGCAATAACCGCCTACGTAACGGGGATCATGAACCTCCGATGAAGATTTTGCCACACAACGGCCCTCGGATTGTAACGACCGAAAAACAGATGCAGTCGTCTTGCATGAAACGAAATCCGGGAAGCTATGTACATCAGATCCCGCATTACCGTGCACAGGCGTCGCCGCTGCTCCTTCTTCCGCTGGGGCACCCTGTTCCCCAGATTGCCGTTCCCCTCCCGGAGACTCTCCTGTCCGCAAAGCCGCATACAGATTGTAGGCCATCAGGGCCAGGACCATGATGTCGGAATTGGTGGAAAAATGCTCGCTCGGCAGTCTTTCCAGATCCATATCCAACCTGATCTCCGAATGAAACTGCTCGCAAGTCCCGTGATCATCTTCGCATACCGGATCGATTCCCTGATATTGCCCTCACTCGGGATATTATTTTTAACTGCATTAAGACATGGTGTCGAATCTACAGTCCTGCCTCGACCCGGTCCGCCAGCGCCGCGGCGCCGGGGTCGATCAGGGCCGCCTCGGGATGGCGCAGGCACCGGGCGAGACGGCGGCGGGTCTCCTGCTTCAGACCGGCGATGAAGCCCGGGCGAGCGGATAGCGGCGCTCTCAGCAGCTCCGCGGCCAGCACGCGCAGAATGGCGCTGGCGTAACCGGCCGTTTTGAGCGAAACGCCGCCCCGGGCGGCCTCTTCGTAATCCTCGTTCACGGCGGCAATCATGATGTCGCGCAGCACGCTGTTCCACGCCGCCGTGACTTCCGGGGATTCGGGTTTCTGCAGAATGGCGAGGATCCGGGGACGGAATTCGGGCATCACGAAACGGGCCAGATCCTCCACCCGGAACCGTTCGCCCCGGATGACCTCGGATTCGAAACGGTTCCGTTCCGCCAGGTTCCGGAGCCACTCGAAGTAGGAGGCGACCACCCCTCCGCCGTTGGCGAGAAAGTCGTACAGCACGGTCACGCCGCGCCGATGGAGCAGTATTTCGGCCTTGGTGGTATTGGGGCCGTTCGCGCCGCACACCACCAACGCCGCCTTGACCTTCCCGGCGTTGGCAGCGTGGATGGCGTTCTCGAGGGCCGTCGGCACCAGGATGTCGCAATCGAGTTCGAGCGCGGCCTTGCCCCCCTCGGCCCCGGGGATCCTCTGCTCGACGCCTTTCTCGCAGCCGAACACGGATCCGGCGCTCCTGTGCGCCTGGAGAAGCTCGTCCGGATCGAGACGGCCGATCAGGGCGCCGGCGCGACCGGTCACGGCCGCGAAAATTACGGGAAAACGCGCCATCTCCTCGATAAAGGATCCGCCGACCTTGCCGGACCCCTGCACCACGATGCGCTTGTCTTTGAGCAGCTTCGGGAACACGCGCTCTTCAAGCTCCTGCCAGGTTTCGTCCGCAATCGGACCGGCGCCGTCTTCACGGTCCGCCGCGGCCAGCAGGGCGGTCTCGTTCACCCCGGCCAGTTTTTCCAGAAGACGCCGCTCCCCGGTCGTCGGTTCCTCGACCGGCTTCCAGCGGCCGTCCAGATACATCCGGGTCACGACGGCAAGCAGGGCGTAACGCATACCGCGGCCGGTCGCGCCGGTTCGGGTCTGGATGCCCATGCGCGGCTTGCCCGTAATCTGGGGGGCAACCACGTGTTCAAGATAGTTTTCGTTCATGACCAGCTCCCGCAGGATGCGCTCGTCGTGCCAGTCCACATCGAAGTGTCCGCTCAGAATGGTTCGGGCGTCGTCGAGGGTGAGAACCTTGTTGCCGAGAAAGGCCACGCTCTTCTTCAGCCCATAGGCGATCATGGCCAGGTCGTGCAGGGCCGACTTGAAGCCCTCGAAGAGCAGTCCGATCTCCTGCGGACCGCAGCCCACGTCGCCGGCCGGCACGTCGCAGATCGGCCCGGTGACCAGGAAGAGCGAGCGGCCGAAGTTGGTGAGGGTGTAAGAGTAATCCAGCCGGGCCTGGCTGAAGTCGCGCGGGTTGAGCTTGAGGCCGCCCTTGCTGCCGCCGAACAGGATCTTCGAGTGGGCGCATTTCCAGGTCATCATGAAGGCGAGGGCCGCCACCTCGGAGAACTCGACGATCGGGTCGATGCGCAGGCCGCCTTTGGCCGTCCCGCGGGCGGAATTGTGTCTCGTGCGAAAGCCCTCGGTGACCGCGATGGTCTGGCCGCGCTTGGTGTCCACCCAGAATTCCTCGAACGCGTCGAAACCGAGCAGGCGCTGCATAATGCGCGGGTTGTCCGACACGCCGAGCGAATCGGCCGCCTCCAGGAAATCGCTCAAGGAGTTCAGCAGGAAGTTCCCGAATTCCGCCTCGCTCGAGGTGTCCGCATTGACTTCGGCATAGGCCCGCAGGCGCGCGAGCAGGCCGGCCGCCTCCTCCGGAGACAGGCCGCGCCGGCTCAGACCGCGCAGGATCGATTCGAGATCGACCAGCAGTCTGCCGCCCTCCGCCTGGCCGCTGCGCGCTCTTTTCCCCAGCCCAGATAGGGCCTTTTCCAGACCGGCGGTGTCCACGGAGGGGTTGAGGTAAAAGGTCATGATGCCTATGGCCGCACCGCCGCCGGCGGGGTGCGTAAAGCGGTCGTAATAGGAGCGATTCATGTTGATGTCCAGGCCGCGCAGCGCCTCGAGCACCTCCAGGATGAAGGCGATGTCGGGCTCCTCGACGCCGAGGTGGAAACGGGTCTCGCGCGCGGAGAGCCGCTCGCTCGGCTCGCCGTGTTCGCCCTCGGTGCTCTCCCGACCGATAAAAAATCCTCCGCCGGCGCGGACCTGCTCGAAAATGAGTTCGTGCCGGAAAATGCGGGGGGGCACGGTGAAGCTGTTGACCTCCTCATTGAGGTAGTTCACCGGCAGACCGGCGATGAACGCCTCGGTGTGATGGTGGCCCAGGCCGGCGGCCCGCTGGCGAAGCTCGGCCAGGATCCGCACGGCGGCGGCCTCTTCGTCCCGGCTCATGGGCATCCCCTTTGCACCGGCCTTTTCGATGGTGATGAGCCTGAGGCCCGAACGCGTCTTCATCGAATCGTAGGAGACGATGTCGAGCGTGCTGTTCTGGCCCAGAATGGTCTTGAGCTTGCCGGGAAAATCGCGGCCCACGTTCAGGAAATAGGTGATCTTTTTGCCGTCGAAGCTGGTGTGCGTGAGATACTCGTCCTTGGCGGAGAGGAGCTGGCTGACGATGAACAGGTCGCTCGCCACGTCCTCGGCGCGGTTCGAGTGGAAATACCAATTTGGCAGGAAATCATGTTCGAAAAAGGTGTCGATGATCTTGCCGACCGTATTGGGTTCCATCCGGTAGAGGTCTTCCAGCAGGCGGTGGACCTCCTTCTTTTTCCATTCTCGTTCGCGCAGGCTGCAGGCTTCGATCGTCTGGACTTCCGGCTGCATAGTCACCCCCTATTGAATTGAGTTGATCAGACCGGTTTCTTCAGATGGTCCAATCTACATTCCTTCCACCAATTCCCTTGATCCCGCTGAACCGTCGCACAGACCGCACCCAATCTGTGAAGATGGTTCGCAATGGCCTGTTTTGCCTTTGCGACGTTGCGCTCGCAAAGCGCCTCCAGTATCATTCGGTGTTCCTCGTCTGTTGTCGGCAGCTTTCCCAAGGCATGGTTCATCAGACGGAAACGGACCATTTGCATGTGGGCGTTCAGATTCTTGTATATATGGAGCAGGCGCTTGTTTCCCATGATGTTGAAGAAGGAGAGGTGGAACTGACTGTCGAATTCCATAAAGGTCCTGTAGCTCTCACTGTCGTTCGGATTCACGGTAAGGGAGACGCCTTTCCGATACAGGTCTTTGAGGGCTTGTAACTGTCCGTCGGTGATTTTTTCGGTGATCTCTTCGATCACGGCGGTTTCGAGGATCAATCGTGTCTGCAGGATTTCATGAATATCAGCTTCCGTGATGCTTTTGACATAGGTGCCAGTCCGCGACGTAATGTCGATCAATCCTTCTCCCGCGAGCCGGAAGAGGGCGTCCTTGATCGGTGTATGACTGACACCAAAGGTTTCGCTGAGTTGCTTGATGTTGAGCTTGTACCCGGAGGGAAAACAAAAGGTGGTGATGTTTTTCTTGATGTAATCGTATACTTTTTCGTAGATATTGGTTACATCGATAATGGAGGGTGTTGTCAAGTTCTCTTGCATCGAATCGCCTCGAAATTGTTTCTCGGTGAAATCTGAAATCTGAAACACTATGTGCGATTCGCTATCACAGATGAATATTGACGTCAAGATTTTTTTTATTCATTTTTTTACACTTGACAGCGATCCTTCTTTTTCCTATGGTCTAACGACCGTGTTGGAGTGGCGGTAGTTTCAGCGTCCCTTCAACCCCTGCGCGAGGCATTCCCAAAACACCTCACGATCTCCGGTCTGGTCACACCGGATGGCTGGAAGCCCCCCCGGCGCAAAAGGGCCGCCGGGGGGGCTGTTTTCTCGCGGCCCATAGCCCCGATCGGGAATAGATCAAAGGGAGAATCATCAAGTATCTTGAAGAAAGATTGAAGGCAGGACAATCCATTCTGGGAACGATGGTCACCGTCCTCGAAAATCCCGAAATCGCCAAAATCCTCAAGGTCTGTGGCTTCGATTTTTTCATTGTGGATTGTGAACATGGAAACTTTGACCACAGTGACGTCGCAAAGATGTTCGCCGTGGGCAGGGAGGCCGGCATTCCTCCGATGATCCGAATCCCGGAGGTCAAACGGGAGGTCGTTCTCAAGTACATAGACCGGGTCATTGCCGCCGTAACGAAGGCAAACAAGTTTTCGGGCATCCAGATTGATGTCCGTCGACGCGCTGGAACCCTGGATCAAAAAGGGGATGACCCTCAGATTCTGGGTCAACGACGTGACCATGATGATGAACGCCGCCAAGGCGGGCCTGGCCAAACTGAAGAAATAACGACCGGCATTTGCCGATAAGGAGGAACTCATGAAACCATTCGTACCCAAAGGGATCATCCCCGCGATGATCACCCCGATCACAGCAGACGGACGGATCCACGAAGGCGCGCTCCGGAAGCTCGTCAACCATCTGATCGACGGCGGCGTCCACGGTCTGTTTCCCGTCGGGAGCCAGGGGGAATTTTTCTCCCTCACCTTCGAACAGAAAAAGGAGGCCATCCGGATTGTCGTCAACGAGACCCGTGGACGCGTCCCCATCTATGCGGGCACCGGCGCCGTGACCACCAGCGAGGCGATCGAAACGACGAAGATGGCGCAGGATCTCGGCGTCAGTGCGGTCTCCGTCATCACCCCCTATTTCCTCGTCCCCAGCCAGAAGGAGCTGATCGCGCATTACACGGCGATTGCGAACGCCTGCCCGAACCTGCCGATCCTCCTCTACTCGAACCCGGACCGGACCCAGGTGCCCTTTCCGACCTCCACGGTCCTGGAACTGGCCGCGGTGGACAACATCGTGGGGATCAAGGACTCCAGCGGCGACATGTCGCTCACCGGCGAATACATCCGCCTCACCCGCGGGATGAATTTCCATGTCCTGATGGGACGCGACACATTGATCTATGCCGCCCTCTGCTACGGGGCCGCCGGTTCGATCTGCGCGACGGCGAACGTTGACCCCAGGGTGCCGGTGGAGATCTACGAGGCCTTCATCGCGGGCGACCACAAGCGGGCGCTCGAAGCCCAGTACCGGCTGGCGCCGCTCCGGGTCGCCTTCGGTCTCGGCACCTTCCCGGTCGTGGTCAAGGAGGCGCTCAACATGATCGGGATTGAGGCCGGGCCGGCGATCCGCCCGGTCGGACCGATGACGCCGGAGAACCGGGGAAAGCTGCGCAAGGTACTGGCGGATATGGGGATGCTGAAATAAGAGGCTCTACGGAAATAGGGAGAATAAACCATCTCCGCCGCAAGCAGCGGGGTATTAATCTGAGGGTTTTGGGGTCCGATGCGCAGCAAACTGCGGGGAATACAACCCGAAGCGATTTAAGGAAAGGGAGAAGTGATGAAACAGAAGATTCTGATCGTCCAGGCGATTCACGAACGTGGCGTCCAGGTGTTCGACGACCGGTTCGAGGTCCGCGTGGCCTCCGATCCGTCCGTGGCGACGGTCATCAAAGAGATCCGGGGGGTTGCGGGCGTCATTGTCCGGATGGCCCCCTTTACGCGGGAGATCATCGAGGCGGCGGACGCACTCAAGGTGATCGGCCGGCATGGGGTCGGCGTGGACAATATTGACCTCCAGGCGGCGACGGAAAAAGGGATCGTGGTCGTGAACACGCCGAACGCGAATGCGACCTCCGTCGCCGAGCACACCCTGACGGCCATCGGCGCCCTTGCCAAACGCGTGGTCGTTTACGACCGCGCCATCCGCGAGGATCGCTGGGAACTCCGCAACAGCTACGGGTCCGTAGATCTCGACGGCAAGACCCTGGGCCTCGTCGGAATCGGAAGAATCGGTTCGATGGTCGCCCGGCGGGCGGCTGCGGCTTACAACATGAAGGTAATAGCCTTCGATCCTTACGTGAAGCCGGAGGCGGCCGGAGAGCTCGGCCTCACCCTCTGCGCGCGGATGGATGACGTCTTTGGTCAGGCGGACGTGGTCTCGCTGCATACGCCGCTAACCCCGGAAACGAGAGGGTTCGTGAACGCAGCGAAACTCCGCCTGATGAAGCCCACCGCGTTCCTGCTGAACTTTTCCCGGGGAGAGGTTGTCAACGAGACGGCCCTCTGCGAGGCGCTGAAGACCGGCGTCATCGCCGGGGCGGCGATCGACGTCTACGATCCTGAGCCCCCGCAGAAGGACAATCCGCTCTTCGCGCTGGAGAACATCCTCCTGTCGCCGCACAGCGCGGCGCTGACGCAGGAGTGCGTGATCCGCATGGCGACCGGCGCGGCAGAGGGCGTCGTGGATGTTCTCTCCGGCCGGCGACCCCAGTTTGTCGTCAACCCGGAGGTCTTCAAGCGGTAAACCATTCCATGGGAAAATAGGGGCTCAAGCCCTCCCCCTATTCGTTTTGATGCAAAAGAGGAGAAAACCGGTGAAAAAATATGAACGCATCACGGCGATCATCACGTCCCTGGGGGGCGTGTGGATCATGGTTTACGCCTGGCGCACGCTGAAACTCGGCTCGATCCATATACCCGACGCCGGTCTTCTGCCGTTTCTGTGCGGGGTGGGCCTGGCCATCCTCGGCATCGTCTGGCTCCTGGTCCTCCAGCAGACAAAAGGGGAAGACAAAGGTGTTGAAGAGAAACGCATCTGGTACCGGCCGGTCATATCGCTGATCCTGATGGTAATCTATGGCTGGGCGATGGAATCCGTCGGCTATATCACCTCGACGCTCCTCTTCGTGATCGCCTGGCAAAAGGTCATCGAACGCGAAAAGTGGTTGAAAACGATGATCATTTCACTTCTGGGAACGTTCGCGATGTACGCCCTTTTCGTTTACCTCCTGAAGGTGCCCATACCCCCGGAATTTTTTGCCAGATAGAAGGAGTTGCTCGCATGGATATCTTTGCCGGCCTGATCAATGGTTTCTCCATCGCGCTTACGGGAACAAACATCCTGTTCTGTTTCCTCGGGGCGGTCATCGGCACGGCCATCGGCGTCCTTCCCGGCCTGGGGCCTGCGGCCACGATCGCCCTTCTGCTGCCTTTGACCTATGTGATCGGCTCCCCGGTAACGGCGATCATCATGATGGCGGGCATCTACTACGGCGCGATGTACGGAGGATCGACCACCTCCATCCTGCTGAACCTCCCCGGCGAGGCGGCCTCCGTCGTCACCTGCATCGACGGCTATCAGATGGCCAGGAAGGGGCGCGCGGGGGCGGCCCTGGGGATCGCCGCGATTGGATCGTTTATCGCCGGCACGGTCGCGGTTGTCGGCCTGACCTTCTTCGCGCCGCCGCTCGCCGAATTCGCCCTTGATTTTGGCCCCCCCGAATATTTCGCCCTTACGACGCTGGGGCTCCTCCTCGCCGTGACCCTCTCCGGCGGCTCGATCATCAAGGGGCTGATCATCCTCTTCGTCGGCCTCCTGCTGGCCATGGTGGGGCTCGACCCGATCTCCGGCAAGATCCGCTTTACCTTCGGGAGTATTGTCCTTCAGGGCGGTTTCGACTTCGTGACCTTGGCGATGGGGGTCTTCGGTCTCGGCGAAATCCTCTATAATCTTGAATCCACGCTGAAGACGGAAATCGTCACGACGAAGCTCGGAAAGGTTTTCCCGACCCTCAAGGATTGGGCGGATTCCAAGTGGGCGATCTTCCGGGGATCGGTCATCGGATTCTTTATCGGGATCATCCCCGGCGGCGCCGCCGTCATCTCGTCGCTGGCCTCCTATGCCATCGAAAAGAAATACTCGAAGCATCCGGAGGAGTTCGGACACGGAGCCATTCAGGGGGTGGCCGGACCGGAGTCGGCGAACAATGCGGCGTCGAGTTCCTCCTTCATACCGCTCCTCACGCTGGGGATCCCGGGAAACGCCGCGATCGCGATGATCTTTGCGGCCCTGATGATCCAGGGAATCACGCCGGGGCCCTTTCTGGTCGCGGAGCACCCGGACGTCTTCTGGGGGGTCATTGCTTCGATGTACATTGGAAACGCGATGCTTCTTGTGTTGAATCTCCCGATGGTGGGGCTCTGGGTGCAGATGCTCCGCGTTCCCTACGGCATCCTCGCCCCCATCATCGTCCTCTTCACGACGATCGGCGTTTACAGTGTCCAGAACCAGGTCTTCGACATCTATTCGATGCTCTTCTTCGCCGCCCTCGGCTACGGGATGCGGAAACTGAACTTCGACCCGGCCCCGCTGCCGCTCGCCTTCGTTCTGGGTCCGATGGTCGAGCGGTCGCTCCGGCAGTCCCTTTTGATCTCGGGCGGCGACCTCACCATCTTCGTCACCCGCCCGATCTCGGGAACCCTGATCGCCGTCTTCGTCCTCCTGATCGTGGGGCAGACGGCCTTTTTTATCAAACGGAAAATGGGAGGGAAGAAACCACCGGCGACATAAAGGAGGGCTGGCGCCCAATCCCCGCACGCCGAAACGGAAGGACCATTTTAAAAATTGGAAACGGATAAATTTACAGAAAGAGTTCCATTAACCCATTTAAGAAGGAGGTATTCTATGACTCACATGCGTAAAGTCACCCTGTTTCTGACCCTGGCACTGGTCGCCATGCTGGTGGTCGGCGGCCTGTGCTTCGGCGCCGACAAATACCCGACCAAACCGATCCAGGTCATTGTCCCCTTTGCAGCCGGCGGCTCCAGCGATCTTACGGCCCGCACCGTGGAAAAGTTCTGGACAAAGTACAGCCCCCAGCCGATGCTGATCGTCAACAAGCCGGCGCCGGCGGCGTCCTGGGAGAGGAGTACGTCGTCCGCTCCAAGCCGGACGGATACACCATCTATGTCGGACAGGGCTCCGGCCATGATGTGGTCATGCCGCACCTGCAGAAGATGCCCTTCAACCCCTTGAAGGACATCACCCCGGTCGCGAGGCTCTCGATCCACTCGATCGTGATCTGTGTGAGCGGTAAATCCCCGATCAACTCGATGAAGGACCTGATCGCGTACGCGAACAAGGGAAACAAGATTACCGCGGCGGTCTCCACCGCCGCCGGCTCTGTGGACCTCGTCATGAGGGCCATCTCCAAGCGGGCCAACATCCCGATCACGACGGTGCCCTTCGCCGGCGGGGCCGAATCAACCACCGCCCTGGCGGGCGGTCACCTCACGATCGGCGGCGGCCACCCCTCCGAGGTGATGCCGCACCTCAAGGCCGGCCGCTTCAAGGCCATCGGCGTGGCCCTCGACAAGCGCGATCCCGTCATTCCGAAGGTCCCGACCCTGAAGGAACAGGGGATCGATGTCGCCACCTGGGGCTCGGTGAAGGGTGTCGCCGTCCCGAACGGCACGCCGCCCGAGATCATCGAATACATCGCCTCGACCCTGAAGAAGATCAGCGAAGACCCGGCATACAAAAAGGCCATGGCCTCGATCTACCAGCCGATCGATTACCTCAACACAAAGGACTGGACCGCCTTCCTGCAGCGGGAGTATAAGGACTACGGCGACCTGATCAAGGAGCTGGACATCAAGATCTAACGTCCACTGGTTGACATCGCAAAAAAAGAGGCGCCCCGGTTCTCCGGCGGCGCCTCTTTGCTTCCGCTATATCTGCCGCCGGAGCGCCTGGGCGGCGATGTGGATCAGGTCCCAGGAACCGCTGAACGGCGGGGCGTAGGCCAGATCCAGATACCCGACGTCGTCAAGGGTCAGTCCCGCCCAGAGGGCGCAAGAGAGCGTATTGATCCGGCTCACCGCCCCCGCCTCGCCGACCGCCTGCGCGCCGAGTAGCCTCCCCATCGCCCGGTCGGCGATCAGTTTGAGACCCAATTTTGTATTTCCCGGCATGGGCCCGGCAATTGCGTTCCCCCAGCTCAGCATGCTCACCGGATGGAAGCCGACCGCCGCCGCCGCACGTTCGTCGAGACCCGTCGCCGCCACCTCCAGGTCGAAGACCTGGAAGGACTGCGCCCCGACGATCCCCGGAAAGATCATGGCCCCGCCGCCGATGTTCCGGCCGGCGACGCGCCCCTGCTTGTTGGCGATGTCGCCCAGCGGGATGTTCACCCAGTGGCCGCTGACCCGGTGAAAGGATTCGCAGCAGTCGCCCACCGCATAGACTCCTTCCCGGGGGGTCATCTGCGAAAAATTGACCCGGATCGCCCCCGTCTCTCCCAGCGGAAGCCCCATCTGCTTCGCCAGCGTGACCTCGGGCCTGATCCCGACGGCCATCAGGATCATGTCCGCCTCCGCCTCGCCGTGATTCGTGACTAAGCGGAGGCGATGGTCCTTCCCGGCCTCGATTGCCTTCGTCTCCGCATCCGTCACGAAGTCCACCTGGTGTCTCCGGAGCTCGTCGAGGACAACCTGGGAAAATTCGGGGTCCCAGCGGTTCACGGGAAGCGTCCCGCGATGGAAGACCTGCGTCTCGATGCCGAGGTT
>Ga0100389_1001442_pt1 | contig 18860 bp, 12 predicted proteins | sample CryGeymeta201513_FD_81537 | JGI IMG/M metagenome (GOLD analysis project Ga0100389, IMG submission 81537) | Groundwater microbial communities from Crystal Geyser aquifers in Utah, USA - Crystal Geyser metaG 2015-13 | ecosystem: Environmental > Aquatic > Deep subsurface > Groundwater | place: USA... | reverse complement strand
AAAGATTTTGATACTTTGTTTAGTGCAAACTATAAATATTCGGCTATGCGACAAGTTATTATTTATGCATTATCGCTTGAAAAAATGAACGTTGTAAAACCTGAATTGCTTTCGGTGCGTAAAGTTTTAACAAATGAAAACAATAAAATATCAATTGAAAAAAATGAAATAAAAAACATTTCGGAAATTAAAACTGAGTTTACACAATATTTACAATTAACACTAAATGAATTATTTAATAAAGATATTTTGTTTTCACAAACCGAAAAAGCAGATAATTGTAAATATTGCGAATACAAACAAATTTGCCGACGTTAAAATTAAAACATTAATTTTGCAATATGATTTTTGATTTTTCATCATATAAAGTTAAAATTCGTTGCTACTCAGCAGCATGCCACCACTGGCCCAGTCATTACGATAAAATTATAAATCATTGCAATGAAAATGTAAGTCATTACAATGAAAATGAAAGTCATTGCAAAGAAAGTGTATGGCAATGCAATGATTAACGCAATCAATGTTAAGAATTGTATGGATTTAATATTTTACGAATTATTAATTGTAACTTCTCAATACTTGCAGGTAAATGTCAAGAACCGACAGTGAGCAGATTGTTTCATTGCTTTACCCCGTTTGGATAACCTTGTTGAATAACGATTGTGCAATAATAAAGAATACGAGGTAAAGCAATGAAACAATGAAACAATTTTACGCTATAAGAGATATGTAAATTATTTTTCAACAATGTTAATAAATTGTTAATAACTTGTAGATAAATTTTTCTTTAAAATATTAAATTTTTTTTGCAATATTAAAAATAGTTTTTAATTTTGCGTTTTGGTATGATAAAAATTTTTTTACGAAAATGTCGTATGTATTGATTTTAATTTTATTATTATGTTTGCCGAAATTAAACCAATCAATGTGTTAGTGTTATTCTTTGAGGGATTTTCCGCTTCCCGAAAGGACGGATACCTGAAAAACAAAAGTGGTCATCTTTATGCGTATAATTCTTAAAATAAAAAATTGATTATGATTATGAATCTGAAAAGATTTAGTATTTACCTCTCACTTTTACTGTGTATTATACTTGGGGGGTGTGGGTCAGAATGTTCCGAAACTGCATTACAAATAGATAAATTTTCAGAAGGCACAATTGACTCACTCAAAAATTTCATCAATAAAATCGAAAAGAAAGAATCTATTAATTCTAATCTGAATGCAGATAAGGTTGACTTTTATGTAGATGTTTCGCGGGGCGGAAATGATGTAGGAGTAAAAGAATCTCAGGCGATTTTAAATTTAATACTTACTGAAATCACCCCGGCAAAACCTTCTTACTATAAAGTTGGCGAATATAAAAAACCAGAACCATTCAGTGAATTGAACAATAAGAACGGGACTGAAATAGAAAATTATCTTATTGATTATAACAACTACAGAGGTTTACAATCGCGATTAGATGTAGCAATTGATGCCATTACTCAAAATCCTGATAATGTAAGTTTATTTATTTCAGATTTTTTACTTGACAAAGGAAATTGCATGGATGAAGAAGGTAAATCTTATGGAAATGAAATCAGGGCATGGGCAAAAGAACAGTTTACTTCATGGCTTTCTGCCGGACATAAAATTGACATCATTGCTAAAAAGTATATAAATGACAAACAACATGGAAATAAAAAGGGAGAATCATATATGTATTTCCTTTTCTTTACTCCAAAAGAATTAATAAATAAAGAAACACGAACAAATAAATTACTCGAAAAACTTCGCAGCAAAGCGAATGGAAACGATATATTTGCTTTTGCATTTCGCACCGATGATAAAACCATAGAAAAAAAATATTCTAACGCGGATCGGGGTGGTGATTTAACAGGAGGATATGGTAATTATTCACCCTTAAATGAAGTTTCAGATTTTTATTCTTTCACTATTTCTGATTTAATTGATCAGGAAATCATCCTTTCAGGAAAACAACAAAAAATTCTCAGTAATTTAATACTTCGCAATGGGTTAAAATATTTTCCTGATATAACGCTTGATGCCCAAGAATTTGATATTACCGAATCTTATTTAAATTATAGTTGTAGCTCTGTTGCTCCTGAAATCAATGCGGGAAGTAAATCATCTATGTTTATTTTTAATCAATCTGATACTCTGTCATTAAGTTTTAATAATATAAGCAAGACAAGCATTGCTACTTCACACCTTTACAGAATAGTAATAAAAATAAAAGCATCTTCTTACAAGGATGATCAGGAGCAACTAAAACCTCTTTCATGGACACATCTTTGCAAAACCAAAAATGTGGAAAACTCTGCATTGATGAAGAGTATTACTTATGCCCTTGAACATATTGATGAAACATTAAAAGAACAAAAATTATTCAGTTATTATATTTTATTGAACCCTTAAAAATTACTTAATATGAAAAACCTTTTACCATTTCTTTTTGGAAATAATGCCATCAATAATCCAAAGGCAGTTGCAAACCTTCAAACTGAACTTTTTATTTTTTCAATCATTATTGGCGTTTTACTTGCACTGATTGTTACAATTATAGCCGGAAGAATTTCGTATAAATCAGGTCCGTGTGCCGATAAAAAACCCAAAATTTCTCCCCCTAATGATGCAATGATAAGAAGAATAGTTTTTTTATCTGTTCTTGTTTTAACAGCAGCAATCCCAATTATAATAAATATGTATTTCGCTTTATCAAAAATACTTTCCCCTGTTTTTAAATCAAAAGCTCAAACATTCGGCTATGCATCCTCAGGAATTGCAGTCCTGACATATATTGTTATTTATATAGTTTTTTGTTGGTTGGCAATTCTTGCTTTTAAATCATATAAACCCAAAACAGCACTTGTATCAAGCAGAAAAATATTCGGACTTATTTCATTAAAGGAAAAAAAGAAAAATTAAGTTTTTGATAGTGTTATACTTTTAATGATGAAAGAATATACTGACGACAATCGAGATTTTAAGGATTTTGGTTCGGTTGTATCGCGGTATATGTAAAAAATCTTTCTCGCATAACTGAAATAAACGATATGGTAAAAACATTTTGGCTTTCTTACGATTTTGGACTAAAAGGTGACTACGAAGGACTTTACGCTTGGCTTGACAATCTTAAAGCAAAAGAATGCGGAGATAGTTTAGCTATAATCCACGTAGAATGTGGGAGTGATTACTTAAAAGAAATTAGAAACAATTTTGAAAGCAGCGTTCAATGCAGTAGCGGAGTCAGAGTATATTTAATTTGGAGAGATGAAGAAACTGGTCAGATTAGAGGAAACTTTCTTTTCGGCAAAAGAAAACCAGCACCGTGGAAAGGTTATGGTAATATTTATGAAGAAACTGGAGAAGATTATTAATGACAAAAAATATCTTGTTAGACACTGGATTTTTAATTGCTTTGTGTGACCCAACAGATGAACAAAAGCGAAGGGAAAACGCTGTCTCACTCTATGAACTAATTGAAAAACAAAATGTCATTATTCCTTGGCCAATTCTTTACGAAACGTTTAGAACAAAATACAGCAGAAAAAATAATGTATTGGTTTTGTTTGAAGCGTTTTTGAAAAAAAATAATGTTCATTATTTGGACGACTCTCCTTACCGAGAAAATGTATATATACAAGTTATAGACAGTTACAACAAACAGAAAAAGAGATATAGTATGGTTGATTTCGTCATTAGAGAAATTATAGCTGACATAAATGTTAAAATTGACTATTTGATAACCTTTAATCAAAAAGATTTCCAAGACATTTGTTCAATTAGACAAATAGAAATTTATTAAAAACAAAAGTGGTCATCCTTAAAAATATAATACTATCAACAAAATTTTGCAACAACTAAATAATAAATAAAAAATAACCATGACTGAAAAATATTTTCTTATTACAGCAGGCGGCACAGGAATGCGATGCCTTCAGGCATTTGTAAACATGTGCGCCATCGGAATGTGCAAGGAAAAAGAAATACACTGCCTTGTGCTTGATACTGATGCCGAAAACAAGGACAAAAAAAACAGTGAAAACCTGATTAGAAAATACGCTGAAATTAGAGAAGAAATAAAATTAAAAGAAGGATTTTTTTCTGCCGAAATAAAAAGTTATGATTTCGTTCCTAATTATACCAAGGAAGATAGCAGAACCTTTACGCGAATATCCCAATTAGAACGCGGTAATTCAAAAATTAATCGTCAGGTAGCCGATGTGCTTTATGATGAAAACGACCAGGAATTTGATTTAGCCCATGGCTATCGCGCAAGAACTCATCTTGGCTCATACCTGATGTATCACGCAATTATTGATGAAATAAGAAAAGCGAATACCAACAGCGAATATAAAGCCAACAGTAAATTGTATGCATTTCTTGAAGCAATTAATCAAGGCAACAATCAAGGCGGTTCAAAAGTTTTTGTGCTCGGTTCTACTTTTGGAGGAACAGGCGCATCTACACTTCCTATTGTTCCGAAAGCAATAAAAGATGGATTAAGTGTTATTTCACGCGGAATGATAAAATACGATAATGTATTCTTCGGAGCGGTGATACTCACAGATTATTTCAATTTCAGCCCGCCTTCAGAAGAGCAGCGTATATCACAAAAAATAATTGCCGATTCACAGTTTTTCCCATTCAACTCTGCGGCTGCTTTACAATATTATATACATGATAAAACAATTATTCAAACCTATAAGCACTTATTCTTTTTAGGATGGCCATTTGAAAAAAAGAGCGTTACAGATTATCGTAAAAAAATTTTAGGAGAAAATGAGCAAGAAACTATTACAGGGGGCGCTAAGCAGGAAAATCCCGCGCACCTTCTTGAAATAATGGCTGCTTGTTCGGCAATTTATTTTTATAATTTGAAAACTGATGACTTGAAGAATACAACATCATTAAAATATTGGTTCAAAGCAATCGGAATAAAAGGAAATACAAAAAGTCCCGTGATTGTATATAAAGATATAGTCCCAGAAGATATGGGATTAGATAAAGAGATGAGCAGAAATCTGAAAACTTTTTATTCCTTCTGCATGATGATAAAAACCGAATTTGATGGAAAGATTGAAAACTTTATTCAGAATTTACAAATTAATAATTTCAATGTTTCTGTCAAACAATGTGAAGCCCTCAACTATTTCATCAACTATTTTACTTATGAGGTAAAGAAAGTAAATAATAAGGAAACTCTGGTTCCAATGTGGCTGCCACAAGTGTTTTATACACTTGATAAGGAATCTGACTTTCTTGAAATTCCGAAAGAAAGTTTAGATGTGATGTCAAACGGACAAAGCCACTGGGGTTTTGTGAATAAACTTAAAAGGGAAAATAATCCTTATGATAAATTTCTCGCAACATTGAAAAAAGTAAGCCAAAATAAATGTAATGACGCCAGTGACTTGTTCAGCAAAATATATGATGCTTATAGTGAGTTAATATAAACCTAATAAATACTTAAAAAATATGAGTGAAAATATTACACGCGTATCGCTTCTTGCAAAGAACAAAGTTCTTGCTGAAGGACAAGTAGAATCTCCTACTTCATGGCTTGAAATGCAACAGCCCGATGACTTTGTGGATGGACTTGATTTGCCTCGTCTGCAAACTGATTCTAGTCAGATATATACTGTCATCACGGGAGTTCCATCTCCCTGGGCGCGATCATATATGATGTACCATGCTTTGCGAAAATATTATCCTTATGAGGAGATAAAAAAACAAGACGGGTTTCATTCATTATATGCCTGCATGCAGGGTGAATACAAAGGTCTTATTACTTTTCTTGCTTTGTATAATTCAAGAATAACAGTAAAAAAAGTAGAGTTTAAATATTCAGATGTAGTGATTGACCCGGAAGACGCAGAAGCAAAAAATCCTCTTTTGCTTACAAAAAACATTTTTGAAGTTGCGGGTTCTGTTGGCAATATGCTTTTTGATGAACTAAATGCATGGAGAAATCCAAAGGCAAATGAAAAAGACGATAAAAAAAACAATCCATATATCCAGTTGATTCAAGTGGACGATGTGGTAATTGGAGCTACAACCCCAAAAACACTTCTTTATCCTTCGGCAAGGTATAATTTGAAGAATCAGGGTATAAAATTTTATGAAAAAGGAAAATTTGTTGACCCGTTAGAGGTGCTGGATGCATACGAACTGGAAAAAATCTATCACTACATCGGTAGATTGAAAGAGAAATTAGACCATTATGAAAGTTTATATCCTGAAGGAATGGTAAACACACTCCTCCTTCATGAATTTTTCCGCGAGTGGGCACAGGAAATAAAAAATTATGTGCAAAAGAAATTTCCCGAATACTCTTTTAAAGAAAAAGGCATACTTGATTTTTGCGACAAGTTTGATTTTCCTTTTTCAGAATTATTTAATCTGGATACGAAAATTTACAAAACAAAAGATGGAAGATATTTGATTGAAAAAGAAGAAAGCGTTGAAATGAAAGAATTCAATCCTGATTTATTGCTACTTGACAACAGATATTCAAAATTGATTCATATTGATTCCAACACCGGATATAACAACAATCTCGCAACGGTCTTAAAAGCAAAAGGAACGGATGAAAAAGAACACATTTTTGCGCTTCCTTTGAGTTCCCTCGGATTGAAAGAATTTTATCATACACTTAATATTTTACTTTCCTCTGATAAATCAGGAAAAGAAAATAAAAATAAAAATTTATCCGCTATATACAATGTGAAAGAAAAGACGATTGATGTTACTTTAGAATTGGAAGTTTCAGGAATAAAAACACCCTTCACAAAAACATATAAAGTATTTAATCCCGACAACCCCGTAAACTCAAATGTAATATTGTGGCCCAACTTTATTTCTCCCGCATGGACTAAATATTATATGTATTCAGATGTGGTTCACGACACTGCACACCTGAAAGCCATTCCAATTATTTCTGCCCCGCAAAATCCTTCTGAAATTTTTTATTCCGATAAGGAAAAAGCCAAACTCTATTACATAACTGATTCCACCAACAATCGTGTTAATGCACGGGAACTTGTATTTTATGATGATGAGAAAATGAAAGGTAGAAATCAATATGAAATTTATTATTCCGAGACACCGTTTAAGGGAATAGAATTACGCATCAATGACGGTGGGGTTAATGATATTCCAAGCGGATATGTATTGATTGATTCTTCAAGAATAGATGAACGCGAAGGAATCGTGGACTACAGCCATAACAGGAATGAACTTAATCCAGTGATTATTGGTATTGATTTCGGAAGTACCAATACCTGTCTAAGTTACAAAAAGCACGAAAGCGACCATCGCCCTGAACTTGTAACTATCAAAAACAAGAGAAGGTTTTTACTTGGTAGGGAGAGCAATGACAACACTCGTCCTGCAAAAGCGCATGAATTATTTTTCTTCCAGAACGACAATCAGCATGGAATAATCCGTTCCGCATTGCTTCTTAATAATGAGTTGCGTTTGAAAAATGCTGAGATAGAACGAGCGAGGGAAGTTACTGGCGGCTTCCCGATTTTTGAAACCAACCTGAAAGTAGCCGGGGCAGACAGCAACGATGAAAGTTTATTGAATTTAAATATTGAGGTGGAAGATGAAGTGGAAAAATTACTCTATGATTTAAAATGGAAACGGGAAGACAGATTTCTTGTTCACAAAAAAGCGTTTTTGAAAATGATTTGGCTTTATGTGAATGCAGAGATGTTTTCTATGGGTAACCGACCCGATGAATTATTGTGGGCATACCCTGTTTCCATGCCGAAAGATTTGCGGCTTACATACAGAGGTATATACAATGAGATAGTTTCTTATACTAATCCTATTAAGAACTGCAAAACCAGGGTAGCGAGTGCTGATGAAAATACAGAACCAGGTTCATTTGTAGCCATTACTGAGAGCGAGGCAGTATGTAATTTTGCGCTCTCATCTGGTGGGATTGCTCTTAACAGCAATACAATTTTCATTGGGTTTGATGTAGGAGGTTTGACAACAGATATTTTAATACTTGGCAATGAAGAAGGAGAAGGCAGAGCAAAACTAATTCATCAAACATCAGTCAAACTGGCTGCCGACAGAATAAGCAGAGCAGTGAGAAAGTCCGCAAGTGTTCAGAAATTACTGAAACGGTTCGGGGAAAAACATCAACTGAACCTTGTAGCGTTGCAAAACATCAATCAGGAAACAGCAATTTTTGTTACCAATCTTCTTTTTGAAAAAATAGAGACAGACCACGAACTTGAAGCATCGCTATACAGAGAATTATGGGCTCCCGAAAATCCTACCGAAGTAAATGTAAATGAAACACGCGGACTAATTGCCATTGCTTCATTCGCCTGCGGACTTGTTTTGTATTATTCCGGGCAAATAATCAAGAGCATGATTGAAACAAAACAACTTCCTGCGAACGATTATAATGTAAGGATGGGATATTTTGGTAAAGGAGGTAAAATATTCCAATGGCTTGAAAAAGCGCTGCAGTCAAAAAATATTGCCAATGAATTTTATAAAAAATCATTTAAGGGTGGATTAGGAAAAGAAACTTCTGTTAGAGAATTCTCCAACGAAACAAAAGAAAAATTTATGAAGTTGGAAGTGGCTTATGGCTTGACAAAACCTAAATCACTTGCAATCAGTAACCCCAACAGCCGAATGGAAATTGTTGGCGAGGAAGGATATTCTTTCAATAACAAACCGCTTCAATGGAATTCTCCCGTAACTCCTGAAATGATTTATGAGTTTGCAGAAAAACTTCAATTGCCGCAGGAACTAAACCAATTTTCAAACTACCTGAGCATTTATTTTGATTTGGTAAAGGACTGGGGATTATTTGACCATACCATAGTTCACGCCTATAAAACGAATTTTGCGGACAGAAGATTAGAAAATTATGTAAAGAGTGATGTGGATTGGGTGGCATCAAATGATGTGTATTCAAAAACGGGCGACCCTAACGACTTTAAATTTTCTTGCTCACCTTTCTTATATCAGGGAATGTGTTATTTAGATAAGGTGCTGATGAATAAATTGTTTGAGGAAAGCGGACAACCAGTTCCTCCTATACTAAGGAAAGTGAACGGACTGGAGGTGTAAAAATATATTATGGTAAAAAAAAATTTAAATTTTAATTATAAGTATTATGGCAAATTATGATTACAAATGCATTGCTTTCAGGGCGTCCATAAGCAGTAGTTCTGGCGTACAAGAAATAGCTAACCAACTGCAAAGCGCTATTAAACAATACGCAACTGACGGTTGGGAATTTTGCAATGTTTCCCATGTTTCTACTACCGTAAACCCGGGTTGCTTGGGAGGCATGCTCGGTAAAAAACAATCTACAGTAAGTTACGATGTGATAGTATTTAGAAAGGCAATGTAAGAAGAATAAAAACATACATATTTTTTAAACGAAGTGGTATATAAACAAAACATGAATTAAAAATATATGGATACTACATTATTAAAAATCAAACGCAAAATCCAACAAGATGGTAATGGGGAGGATAACATTAAGGAGGTTAGCTTTTTCGAAATTACAGAAAAAATTTTACATGAATTGCTGGAGGACTGTCAGCAAAATGAAGGCACACCTCAAGTAATTACTAAAGCAATTCGTTGTTTTATTACCGACATATATAAGAAAATAAGTGAGTTGAAGACAAAGGATTATACTCATTCCCCCGAACTTCTGCTTTTTTCCAATCTGCAGGAATATTTTACCTTCAATATTTTCTTTGATAATGACAGAAGGTATTGCTCCAAAAGGGAAAATTTTAAAGGATTACAGAAAGAAGAGTTTGAAAGTGAGCAAAAAACACTGCCTCAGCGTTTTAAGCATATTATTGAACTGCTGAATGACCCTTCTTATCAGCCAGGCACAAAACCAAATTATGACATAATAAGTATCCTGTGCGCTCACTTATACCGAAACATCAACCAGAACCTGAACGAACCTATACCTGTAAACCAATATGATGAATCTGACATCCTAACATGGAACCGACAATTAAAACTTAAAGATGACAATATATATGAATACGCAAATTATCCATTTTGTGATTACTTACGTCTTAATGATAATGAAACAATCATTATGGTAATTGTCACTAAATTGAATAATATTTTTATAGATAAAAAAGTAAAAGAATTTGATCAATTGGAAGCAGCGCATCTGTTGATTTTTAAATCACCTGATTTTTATACCATATCAGAAAATAAATTAAATTTCGTAAAACTTATGAAGCACTGCCTTGCCTACCTTACCTATGCAAACCTTATAAGTAATGCCGAAGCCGTTTTAAATATTACCGCAGGCGAACAGCAAGCCGTAACAAGATACTGGTTTTACGAAGGCATTGAAAAACTGTTTGCTCATGAAAAAATTCTCAGTGGAATGGACCTTGCCAGGATGATAGTAGAGAATCTATTATGCGCTAATATAAAAGAATTGAGAAAGTTGGAAATTCATCCGTTTGATCGCGTGTTTATTTTTCCCGGTTCTAATTTCAGGGCAGTTAAAAAGAATGATTCGTCCGGTGAGTATGAACTGGAATTTTATGCTATGGAAGCAGGTATTAAAAGTAAGCGCCCGCAGGACAATGGCCGGTTTCTTACCAGTTTGGAACGTTTGGAAAATACCAGCGATATACCGGTACACCCTAACCTGGGGCAGGAATTTAACCTTACACATAAAAAAATAACCATATCATCGTATTATAAAATTGATAAGACAGGTAATTTTAAGGATACCGGTACTCCTTCCGGTGAAACCTCTGAACTGAAAATAGAATATCAAAGTAAGGATGAAGATGTTCGCGAAAAAGAACTTGACTTCATTGGCACTCTTGTTGAAGAACTGAGAAACTTCCGGTGGGAAAGGATAACCAAGTCATCAGACAAACAACACTACATCATTGCTTCATTATACACTGGGCTTTACAGGAATGAAATTATAAAGGATTTGCGAAAAGATAAATCTTATGAAAATAAATCGGTAAAAGACATAAGTAGTATTGTGGATGGAAAACTTCAAGAGATATGCCAGCAAACATATAATTTTTATACTAGTTATGGTCTTTGTTTTATAGATGATTTTGCCGGAAAATTTGATGATTTACAAATACTTGACACAATAACAATCCCATATTTCAAAACGCTGGAACAGGAAAATTGTGAAAAATGGGAAGCGTTGTGGAAAGATGTTCCTGAAAACATACCTGATATTGATAAATTCACACAATGGAAGAAAAAAGTACAGCGTAAAATTGCTTTAATCAGTTATGACCCTTCTCAGGATACTGAAAACATGGATCAAAAGGGAAACCGCTATTTAGACCCCAATAAATACGGCTTTACCATATTGCTGATACAGGACGAAGTACAGCGAAAAAATAATTACCAGATTTTAGCCGAGAGTGAAAATCTTTTACAACTGTTTACTATGATTACAGGCCGACTTATTCAACTTGAAAAATTGAAAAAGGAGACCATTCGTGAACAAAAAAGTTTTTTCAAAACACTCATGCCATCGGTCATGCATAGGGTAAAGAATTATGTCCCCGAACAAAAACAGAAAGATGAAATAGAAAATATGATGAAGGACATATCAAAATTATTTGTCGATGAGGACTTCACTTTCGAAATTGAAAGAATAGTGAATGCAGAGCAATTATATAAATATTTCATGAGTAATTTCATAGAAGAACAATTAAATATCAAGGTCAGTGACTTTACTTATAAAAGCGTATCTGTATTAATGGATGAAGCATGTAAAAAATACATGGAAAGAAAAATTTCCGAACTTAAATTGAACATATCAGCCAAAACATTAAAAGTATATGTTGGCATTGACCCTCCGGATAATTTCCATATTAAAACTCACAAAAACTTTGTACATGAAGCAATCAAGATAATTCTAAACAATGCACTGGAACATACCGCCATATATGCAAACAAAGAGAAAGCAACTCCTGAAATATCGATATTTTTCAACATTGTTCCTCTTTTACTAAAAGAAGATAATTCAGCTATTTTTGATATTACTGTTGTTAATTCATCCTATCATCTATCGGCTGAAAAATTAAAAATTATCAATAGTGCAGAACCAACTGAAATAGAAAAAGATGCATCCAAGACAACATCCACAGGTATCGGGTTATTTATTGCGAGGAAACAACTTCGGAATGTAATTGGAAAAGAAGCAGATATCCGGTTGATGAATTTAGGAAAGAACAAAGTGGCAGCTAAAATATTGCTGCCTGCCTCTATTCTTTCTCTGGAAGAACAAATGCCGGAAAAAAAGCAGAGAACAAAAGCAGAAGCCATAACGCATAATGAAAAATATATTTTATACGTAGAAGATGATAAAAAAAATCGTGAAGCATCTGAGATATTTTTGGCAGAAATTGCCCCAAAAACCGGTTGTATTATACATGCTGTTGACAATTACCAGGATGCAATAGCAAAAATGAAGGCACAATCACCACAACTAATTCTGATGGATCTTACCATACTGAAATCTAGTGGTAGTACGGAACTGGGGCAAAAATGGGGACTGAAAACGCTAAAAGAAGCCCTTGAAAATCAGGACAAGATCCCAATTATCCTTATTACCGGATCATCGGAGAATGAAGTAAAAGATATACTAATTCGAAATATCAATATAGAGAAATGTGGTTATAAATATGAAGGTAAAATAAGTAAAGACAAAGAATTGCAAAACCATGGTATCTATTTAACGGATATGAAACAATTAAATGCCAAAGATGCTGAGGATGTGCGTATAATTATTAACAAATGGGCAGAAATACACAGTGAAAAGAAATATGAAAAAGAAAAAAAGATATCATCAGTAGATACAAGTGAAGAAGTAAATTCGGTTGAGTATAACTTAACGGATAAAGAATTCAACAAAGAATTGGAAAACTACCGTGTGAGAAATATAACTGATGGCTTACCTGGTGAAGTTTTTGTAACTAAATACATCCCCAAAGATATTTCTGATTTGTGTGAGGCACTCTCAAAATGGCTGTTGCATCCCGGTATTAAAAGTTTTTACCCGGATGAACAGAATGAAACAGAACTCTATCCGATTAGCAGTAATGAATCCTACAAAACCATTCTGTTTTTAATAAATTCTGAAAAATTGACTGATGTGATAGACATTAAATTACGCTATTGGGGACTTTCACACAATATGCTGTTTTCAAAAAAGAAAAAAGTCAGTAAACAAATATATGCCAGATGGAAAAATTCTTCGCATGGATTCAAAGGACCCCTCAGCATATTGCGACATGACTTAAAAAATAAACTGCAGGCAGAAGAACTGCAAAAATTATTAACTCATATTAACAGGTTAGAATCAGCATTATTATTTGACAACCAGGATTTTTTTGTTGAACTGGACGATTTGCTGAAAACAAATAAGCAAAAAGCGGTTAATATTTTATCCGATAATAAATTTTATCAACCGATTTTTGCCCTACACGAATCATTGTTTGAAGATACCACCAAAGTTTTACGAATGGTGGCTGAAAACAGTCAGGAAAGAAAGGAATTGGAACATTCTATAAAAGTAATTGAAAACCTGCATGACTTTTTAATATTATAAAAATGCAACTGAAACAATCATATCATAAGGGAATATTATTGTGGGTTGATGATAATTTCATTGACAGACCATTCAAAAAAGACCAGGACATCTGGGAAAATCTATTTGGCAAGCAATCGGATAAAATTTACCGGCTGATGGACCTGGAATTGCAAATCGCAACGGACTTTGACAGTGGTAAAAAAAATCTGGATAAATTGGCACCTGAAATTGAATGTGGCACGTATGTGTTTTGCATTTTTGACATTTACCTGCCGCGAAACGAAAAAAACCGTAACTTAATATCTTCTGATTTTGGTTTCAGATTGGCAAAATATGCCTTTGATAAAAAAATTCCATTTGTTTTTTTATCTACCGCATCAAATATCACACAACGGCTAATCAGCCATGGCCTCACCAGCGTTCCTTTTTATCAGAAGCAGAGCCAGGAACAGCGAATGCCCGAAACACTTATCCGGTTTATTCTTAACCAGTTCCGGACACATATCAAGTGGGTGCGTTTAGATGAAATTATTGACGACCTGGCTAATGAGAGTATGTTAATAAATTACTCTCCAACTAATAAGAACCGTTTGACTGATATTTATTTTCCTTTTTTTGATTCCTTCCGAAATTATGCAGAAAGATGGGAATTGCTTCCGCCATTACCTAAAGGAACAGTCGTTATTTCAAGATCGCCTCTTGAACATTGCGATAATTTTATTCAGCAATGCCTGCTGATAGCAATTTGCGACATTGTTTTACGCTATCCGAAACACGTTTCGCTTAAATATCTTGCTTCTGACGACCCGCACTTACTGCAACATTTAAGGAACGAAAACGAAGATCAGATTCCTGTAAATGCAATTCGTATTAATACCTCCAAAACATTACCTAACCAGTTTTCAGAACTGACCAAAACAATACCGGCAAACGATAATATTACTTTTTTTATCCTGCCAAATGACGAATCCTCAGATGAATACCTGAACAAAATCATTACCCAAAGAAAATTAATTTATGAGGATTTGCCTTTTGTTAGCAAAGGGGATAATTTTTCCTGTGAAACATTATTACGAGAATCTATGTCGCTTGTACTGCACACCCAGAAATTTCAAATAGACGATATTGAAACACATGCAGGTTCTTTGTATATGAAAAGCCCGGAATTGTTAGTGCATCCGTTGAGCTGGACAATTCTGCTGGATGCAACACTTGTTATAGAAACTCTGTCAGATCCCTATGAGATTGTGGATGAAATAGAAAAGAGTTTTACGGAATTTCGGAATAAAGCAGATAAAAATACAATTGCTGCTATCATAAATAATTTACCTGTAAATCCACACAAACTCCTGAATATCGGCATTGAAACAATCAAAAAAGACAATAGTATTGATTACGAAAAAATATTGACTTCAAGATGGCTCCCTGCAACATTAATACAATGGCTTTCCTATTCATGGAAGTTCCCTTACGGATTATTCGGTCAAAACGACCAGGATTCACATGATTTAACGGATAATCTGCGCGAAAAATGGGAAGATTATTCCCTGTCTGTACTTCTGCTGCTGAATAAACAATACAAGGCAACAGATGAATGTCCTGAATTAAATCTTGTGCATAGATTTTTAAATCACAAATTCATTAATCAGATTGTATCAGGCAACATTGAAAATATAAAAGATATTCAATCTGATGATTTATTGTCTGTCAAATGGCCTTATAATACCTATCCGTTACCCTTATCACTGAGTAAAAAAATCAACCAGGCGGGATGTAATTTTTGGATCAATTCCCAGTATTTGGATATTTCACGTTGTTTTCCTTTTGCCCGTGATAAAATGCAACATCTGGTGGAATTAACTGATTTTTACGGGCTTTATATCAATCATATTGAAACCCAAGTGCAATCCCTTCCCGAAGAATGGGGTTTTTATATAAACCAGTTTATTGACTGGATTAAAAATGATAAAATAAAAAATTTATGGCAAACTCAAAGGTTGATGGTCTTTCAATCTTTACTTGATTTCTTTGACAATGTTTTACCCATTTACTACCTTTCGGTAAACATTTGGAATGGAAAATTCAGTAATGAAAAAGATAAAACCGAAGTTTATAATGACCTATACCATTGTACCGGTTACGGAACAATAGTAAACAAAATAGGAGGAATAAGAGATAAAAATTTCTTTATCTATATTCAGCCACATTATGAGAATTTTTTTACAAAACTTCAAATAAAGGCATTTGATGAATTTCTTGAAACAAATTACATCAATCTGGAATACCGTAAAAAAATTCAGCGTACACTTTTTATAAAAGAACTACTGCGGGATAATATGTTTATTAAATTATACAACAAACTTGAAAATAACAAAAAAGATATAATAACAAACATTTTTGGGAGCACACCCGCCTCTAATAATGAATGGCCTAAGTTATTGAAAAATCTTGATGAGAATAAGACAGATAAACTATTTGAATTCTTAAAGGAGCAGAAAGAGTTCGCTGAATTAAAAAAAGCAGTAAATACATTACATTTCAGTAATGATTTGTGGGGGATAATGTACGGCTTTATTGAATATATTCACAATACTTTTATTTCTGTAAAACATGCAGATGCAGATTCAAATACAAATTTCGACTTTTTTCTCAAAGAACTCTCACAATATAACAGAACCATCCAATCTTTTGAATTGTATGAATTCGGAAACACCCCTTTTGATGTATTTATGTTTTCACTGAACCTGCTTGAAAAGTTAAAAATATGGCTGATGGCATTAAATGACTTTGACGGATACAATTTTCTGAATAAATTAAGATGGGTACGTAATGAAGGAAAAAATAAGCCCCCAGAAAATATGAATGTTCAGGAAATTGAAAATCTCCTGCGTCTTTTATGCACAGGCATGGATGCGTTTGCCGCACAACTCAAATTCCTGCTTTACCTGATGGATGAAAAGCAAATGGCAGATAAAATACCGTTGAAATATGTTAAAGAAATCAAACTGGAGAAACATGAATTTATCCCAGCAAAAAACATATTATCAAAATTTATTACTATCAAAAAAAATAATGGTAAATATAATATTTTCCATTTAGGTATCCCCGGTAATGAAACAACCGGTAAACATGCTATATGTTTGAAAGGACGCAACTATTTATTGTCCAATGCAAATGAACTTACAACCGTCTGAAATAGATACTGGTTTTATTACTTTCTGTGGTATTTTTCCTTTTTCTACAGATGATTTTATAGATAAGTACCCCTGTAACAGCAACGCACCTTATGGCGACTGGTGGCAACATTTAATGAGTAACGGGAGTGATTTTTTTTTTAGAACCAATTACTACCCTAACTTTACAAACATCATCCTTTCCAACAAATGTGCAAATCAACAATCACAGGAAAAAGAAAATCTCACACATCTTTACCTGAAAGATGTTTCAGCATTCAGTAATCTTGAATTGCTTGTTGCAAAGAAAGACGCTTCCTATAAACTTACTTTCCGTATCACTAAAATAGATATTTATTTTTTCAGTGAAAAATTGTCCTCTTATAAAAAAGAACGCTTGGGATTATATTCTTTTACTACCGAATTAACATGCACTGCTGTAACTAAGGAAAATATATCTGATTTCATAAATGTAATCAGGGTCTTTGACCGGAAAGATTGCATCATCTTTGATAACCTCTCCTATTCACCTTTACAATTTATAGAAAAATTTATTATCAAAAAAAGTATCCCCTATGAATATATGTTACTGCTTGGCAATAAACTCAAATCATTTACCATCATAAATTTAAGTCAACCGCCTGAAAATTGGGATGATATTCTTTATGATATCGGCACCGTTTCTCCTATCGGTACCAGTAAAAGCGATAATTTTTTTGCACCATCAAGGGAATATATTACTCAACTCATCGGAGAAAATAAAATTTCTGTTTTCAACAATTGGTCAGCGTTGACATTATTTGATACTTTTACCTGTATTTTACATGGTTGGAAAAGAGAAGGATTAGAGCAGACATGGTGTGAAACATATTGCCTGATTTACATTCATTGTCTGCATTTGAAATTTTATCTTTATGCCGTTAATACTGAACTTGCGGACATAACCGAAATCAAATCCAATTCCAATGAACTGAAAAACAATTTTATTGAATTTGTAAATGATTATAATCTGATGCATTTATCGTATAATTTCCTTCCCAATCTGTTATATGATAAAATAAGGCATTCACTGGAAATTCAAAGCGAGATTGAAATGATGGAAAAGAAAGTGGAACGTTTGGACGTTATTTTTAATGAACAAAGAGAAAACCGGATGAATCAGTTCTTAACACTGTTGGCGCTACTGAGTGTAGGATCTGTATTATGGGATGTTACAGAGTTTATCCGCTCAATGTCTGATATAAACGAAGAGAAATTCTATCCCTGGGGCAGTTGGATTGTACTTATTATCTTCATGTCCGGCTTTTCTATCTATTTATTCCTGAAGTATATTAAGAAAAAAACTCTATGAATTTTAATTTCCCTGATAATATTACATTAACTGATGAAGTTCAGTTTCATCTTTTACGGCATTTCAGTTCTGTTGATAACGATTTTTATAAAACATTTCATTTTAAATCTGGTATAAAGGTTTCCCATATAAAACAACAATTGGAATTGTCGGGAAGCAAGTTTTTCCCCCATTTTGCCAGCAATCCGAATGAACTTTTGAAAAAAATCAGGAAAATGATTAAGGAAGAAAAGTTTAAATACAGACACCTTAAAAATAAATTTGAGATTACTATTACTTTTTCAAAAAAAAATTATCCGCAGGGAATCGGAACTGATAATATTATTGCATATTCCAAATTAACAAGTGCCGAAAAGGCAAAGGTGGTTATAAAAAAAAGAGAAAATACTGATGTCATGTTATTAAAAAAGTCGCTTGTACAGCCCACATGGTCGGTGCAAGTAATATTATTGAAAGATGACCACGGAATAAATATCATCTCTGTTTTCCCCGGCAAATTATGTCCACCGCTACCTAATCCGGAAACCCAAGTAAAGAAGGAATTTAATGCTAACAGGAGGTTCTGGGAGAAGCATGTTTTCATTGTTATACATGAAACGGGATAATTTTTTGTAACTACTCAGCCACTAAATATGGAATTTTTGCCACAGATTGCACAAATTTACGCAGATTTAAAACCACCAAAGGTGGTTTATTGGCGAAAATTGATTAAAAAAGATTTTATTTT
>Ga0100389_1001427_pt1 | contig 19005 bp, 15 predicted proteins | sample CryGeymeta201513_FD_81537 | JGI IMG/M metagenome (GOLD analysis project Ga0100389, IMG submission 81537) | Groundwater microbial communities from Crystal Geyser aquifers in Utah, USA - Crystal Geyser metaG 2015-13 | ecosystem: Environmental > Aquatic > Deep subsurface > Groundwater | place: USA... | reverse complement strand
CCTACAACCCCTTTACCAAGAAAGGCGAGGCCGCGGTCGCCGAGGCCAGGCGGCAGGCCCGGTTGCGCACCGGTTATGTCCTTGTGCAGATGCAGCGGTTTGATATGATCACGGCCGCTGAATACGACGATTACCGCAACCAGGAAATTCCCTTCCGGCAGGGTGCGACCTTTTTTTCCGATAATACGATCATGGATCTGGTCAAGGAGGCCATGGACGAGCCTGCGGTCCAGGAGGCCTTTCTCCAGCGCGGTATTGACAACATCTCCACCTCTGGTCTCCGCGTTATCACCACCGTGGACCAGGGTATCCAGGAGGCGGCCCTGTCCGGTCTGCGCAAGGAGTTATCCAGGTTGGACACCAGCCTGCGGGGGTATGCGCGGCCCGAGGTGCAGGCCGCCCTTGCGGAGATCCGCTTCGGTAACAGCCATGACTTGGAGGTTGGCGATTTTCTGGTGGGCCGGGTGGTGGCCGTGGCGCCTGGCGCCACGCCGCGGGTGCGGGTGAGTTTTGAAAAGCCGGGCGTGACCGGTGACGATGGCGGCTACATCGATCGGGCCGGGCTCGAAAATCTGCTCACCCCCCTGATTCGCTACGAGCGGACCGCGTGGAGCGAGGCGGGGCCGGCCGATCTGCCCATGCTGCTCGACCGGCTGCGGCCGGGTGATCTGGTCTATGTGAGCGTGCGCGGCATCGAAGAGGGCAGCGGCGCCTGTCTGCTGGATCTGGAGAAATATCCCTTGCTGCAGGGCGCGGTCTTGGGCTTCCGGCAGGGGCGCATCCGCGCCATGGCGGGCGGCGTGGAGAACCGTTTTTTTAACCGCGCTGTCGACGCCCGGCGGTCCATGGGGTCGGCCATCAAGCCGCTGGTCTACTGCGCCGCCCTGCAGCTCGGCTGGAGCAACATGGACTTCCTGAACAATGAACGGAACGTCTTTGTCTTTCAGAACGCCTCGTACTTCCCGCGGCCCGACCACAAGAGCCCCTATCCGGAAGTTACCATGAACTGGGCCGGGGCTAAATCGGAGAACCTCGCGACCATCTGGCTCCTGTACCATCTGGTTGATCACCTTGCGCCGGCAGAGTTCAAGGAGGTCGCGGCCGAAGTCGGGATGGGCCCGCAACCTGGCGAGGCCAGCGGGGAATACACGCGCCGCATCCGCGATACGCATGGGATCATCGTCAACCAGGAAGTCCTGCGGGCGGCCGCCTTTGCCCGGGCCGTGGCCGAGTTGGAGCCGGACCTCGTTTTTTCCGGCCGGGCTGAAGAATTTGCCCGTCTGGCGCGGCTTCATTATGGGAACAACTTTGCGCAGTTTCTCACCGACAATGAGACCTGGCAGGACGAGGCCGATCAGAACGCGAGTAATCCCCCGTCCAACGCGGCGGAGGCAGCGGTACGGGAGGAGGTTCTACGGAGAAATTTTTTGCGGTTGCTCGCACTGCGCCGTAACTTTGACCTGTACCGCACGAATCCTGAACGCGATCCAAACCCCGGGGCGGCTACCCTCTACCGTTTCGGCGATTCCGACCGAATGTTTTTTTCCGATGCGGCGCCAGGCGGTGCCCCGTGGCATCCTGTATCCGGAGCAGAGCTGGCCGCCGTGCATGGCGAGACCCCGGGTTTGCTGGAAGAAAACGTCTTGATCGACGGGTTGCTTTCCGTGGCCACCATTGACCAGTTGCAGGCAGCCATGCAGGGGGAGTATGAAAAACTGGCAAGTATGCCGCCTTACAGTGACGAGGTTTTGAGGGCTGTGCCGGATTTCCGGGTCATGGTGGCCCTGCAGTATCTCATGGGGTTCTGCCGGGCCCTTGGTATCGAGAGCCCCCTGGAGCCGGTGCTTTCCTTTCCGCTCGGCTCCAACGTCATCACCTTGCTGGAGTTGGCCAGGGCCTATGAAGGAGTGGTCGGCGCCGGCCGCTTTGTGGCCGGCGCCGGTCCGCCGGCCGGCATGGCGGCCACTATCATTGAGCGTATCGAGGACAGCGACGGCGAGATCATCTTTAAGCCGGAGTTGCGGGCGCAACAGGTGGCGGACCCCGCCACCAGGGTCATGGTGACCGACATCCTCCGCAATGTGGTAAGGTATGGCACCGGTAAAGCCGCGGCCGGGGCGGTCAGGCTGCACAGCCAAGACCCTGGGAAGGAACGGCAGTTGCACGACCTTAAGCTCATGGTGCCCGTACTCGGTAAGACCGGCACCGCCAATCAGTTTACCAATGCCGTCTTTGCCGGGATGGTGCCCAGGTTGACCGATGACGGGGCCGGGTTTGCGGCGGCGGATGGCGATGTGGTCGTCGCCTATGTCGGCTTTGACGACAACCGGCCGATGGTGCGCAAGACCACCCGGATCAGCGGTGCCGCCGGCGCCCTGCCGGTGTGGATCCGTCTGGCCAACGCCATCCTGCTGGAGAGGGGCGATGCCGATCGTCTGGATCTGGTCGATTTCGCCTTCTCCGATCTGGCCGGCGTGCCCCTCCTGGCTGAAGACCTGGGGCAGGTTGAGATACCGATCAACTCTGGCAACGGCGGCAAGGTGCTGGCGGGCGAGGCATTGGCGCCGGACAGCAGTCGTCACCATGGGGATGGCCGTTTTTTTTCGCATGCCGACGGCTTGGCCACTTCGGTGAGTTTTGGCAGGCTTACCTCGGCCGGCATCCTGGAGCCGCGCCGGCAGTTTGCGCCATACTGGCAAGTTTGGAAAGGGGAGAAATGAAACGCACCTCTTGGTTATGGGCTCTGGGGTTGGTGGCGGCTGGCGTTTGCACTTCATCTTGTGGCGCCCGGCTCCGGTCGGTGCCGGTGCGGCCGGAAAAGGCCGCGGTGCCGCAAATGGTGCGGCAATCGGCCGCTGGCCAGAAGGAGGTGCCCGCGGCCCCGGGGCTCGCGGAGTCCGTACCGGTCAGGCAGACGCCGCCGGTCTGCGAACCGGCGGATGCCATGGCCGGCCAGGAAATGCTGGGCCGCAGGCTTCGTTTTTATGAGGCGCGGCTGGCGGGCTGGCAGGCCGTGGAAGGGCAAGTGGCCGCCTTGGGCCTGGCCGATCGGCCGGCGGGATGGGGGCGCTGCCTGGCCGAGGTGGGTGAGCTGCACGACCAGTACGAGATGGCGAGCCGGCAAGTAGCGCCTGACGGTCAAAGCCAGGACAGCGTGGCCCTTGGCCGGTGGGTTGGGGAACTCCTCGACCGGGACGTCGGCTATCTGGGCAGCGGCTGCGAGGCGGTCCTGGCAATGGGGACCGCGGCTTTGGCCGGGCGGCCCGAGGCTAAGGCCCCCGCGGTCGGTGAACGGTCCGCCAGCCTGCCGGCCGCGCCACTGCCGCCAGAGGCACGGCGGCAGTTCGGCCTTGCCCTGCTGCGGGCGGGGCAGCTTGAGGCGGCGGCAAATGTCCTGGCCGGGGAGGGGGGCGGCGAGTCATCGCCAAACGACGATATGGCCGGGCCGCGCCTGACGGCCGATCTGCTCCTGGCCGTTGGCCGAGTCGCGGAGGCCCGCAGCCACTACGAAATGCTGGGCCGTGCTTGCAGCGCTTTGCCCGGCGTCGATCGCTGGGTTGCCGATCAACTGGAACTATTGCGGGGTGCGGACGTGCAGTCCGCGGCCTTTCCAGGTTTTCTTGCCGTGCTGCGTGCCTATCTGGTTTCTGACGGTCAGCGGGTGCCGGATGACCTCCGCGAGGGCGTGGCGCGTCTGGAGGCGCAGGCGCCGTCCAGTGGCCTGGCCAGACAGGGTCGGCGGTTGCTGGAGATGGCCGAGGAAAAGGGCGGCGTGGGGTTGCCTGAGCGCCTGGCCGAGGTGGACCGCCTGGTCGAGACCCGGGAGTTTGCGCGGGGGCTGGCCATCCTGGAGGGGCTGGCGACCAGGGATGATTTGAACCCTGCCCAACAGGCCATGGTCCGTGACGCCCTGCTCAAGGTACGGAAGGCCAAGTTCCTTGCCGAGGAAACCCAGCCGCCGCCTGAGCAAGAGGTGGCCGGGCAGTGGGAGAACGGCGTGCAGCTTCTTGAGTCGCGCAAGTATGACGAGGCCATCGCCATTTTTACCGCTCTGCTGGAAACCGGCGATCAGGCCCAGGCCAAAGAGAAGCTGGGGGAGGCCTCGGACCTGGCAATCAAGGAGATCCGGGGCCAGGCCTCGGCCCTTTTTGTCCAGGCCCGGCAGACCGCCAGCCTTGAGCGGAAGAAATCACTGCTTATGGAGTCGTGGAAACTCCTGCGGGGCGCTGAAACCCGCTATCCCGGCGCGACTGTTGCCATGCTGGAAAAGGTTCGGCAGAACCGCGGCTATCTCGAGGACTATATCAGGCAGGTTGATCCGGCCTTGCTCGACGCATCCCGGTCGTCAGGGGTGCAGGACGTCGAGGAGGCGCGGCCATGAGCCCACCCGGGTCGGATCGGCTGAAAACGCATTGGCGGTCTGGCGTTTGCACCGAAATTGCTTGCCAACACCATGGGTTATTGGGTAAAAGTTCAAGATATAAATTGTGCCGGGAGAAAACCGCGCAAGGTGTCCGACCGGGCTTGCAAGTGGTGAAACCCGGTCGGCAGGGCAAGGATTTTCTCTAAGGAGTTCATCCATGGCGGAAAAGAAGACGGTTCCTGAGATTCTCGATGACATGGCATTGAAGATCTTGATGATCGAGCCGGGCGATCTGTCCGTGGTGGGTGAACTGGTGACCCTGGCCGAGCAGTTAATCGGCAGCCAGGACGGGGCCGGTTCTCCGGCCTTGGGCCAGATGGGCACGGTCTTTCTGGACGCCCTGGGCAAGATCATCATGGGTGAGCTGGATGATTCCGCGGCCAACTTCGAGCGCCTGGGCAAGTGTATCAGCCAGATGCAGGAGGTGCTGCGCAAGGAGGGGCAGGCCGGGCCGGCCGAGATTGACTCATACCGGGCCATCATGCAGGAGATCGGCCTGGAGGTAGACCGGCAGGCCTTGGGGGGGGGCGGCCCGGCCGCTCCGGCAGAGGCGGTGGCGCCGGCGGCCGTTGCCGAAGTGCCGCCAGTTGCCGCTGGGAGCGAGGCGGCCGCCATGGAAAACCTGCCCGACTTTCTCAAGGACACCGAACTGCTCAGCGGGTTCATTGAAGAGGCCTTTGAGCACCTCGAGTCCATCGAGGTCAATATCCTCGAATTGGAACAAAATCCCGACGATAAGGACATCATCAACAATATCTTTCGGCCCTTTCATACCATCAAGGGCGTTGCCGGCTTCCTGAATTTGACCGACATCAACAAGCTGGCCCATGCCACTGAAAATCTGCTGGACGATGTGCGGAACGACAAGCGGGCCATGGATGCCGCGGTCATTGACATCGTGCTCTCGGTAGGCGATTACCTGCGGACCATGGTCGGCAACATCAAGGAGGTTCTGCAGAAGGGACCGGCCCTCTATAAGAAGTTTGAGATCAGCGACTATGTGCGGCGGGTGCAGGCCGTGCAGGAGGGCAGTTCGGTCGCGCCGGCCCAAGAGAGCCCGGTGCCCCGGGCCGTTGCCGCTCCACAGGCTCCGGCCTCGGCGCCGGTTACCCCCACCGTCACCGCCGTTGCCGTTGCCACCGCCAGCCAGGCCGCCGCGGCCGGGCCGGCGGAACGGCATCCCGGGACCCCGGCCGCCTTGCCGGCGGTTCAGAAAAAGATAGGCGCCACTATCAAGGTGGATATTGAAAAGCTCGACAGCCTGGTGAACGCGGTGGGCGAACTGGTAATCATGCAGGTCATGGTGAAACAGAATCCGCTGGTCTCCGCCATCTCGGACCCCAAGCTGACCAGGGATCTCGGCCAGTTAAGCCGCATCACCACCGAATTGCAGAAGACCGCCATGGCCATGCGCATGGTGCCCATCCGGCAGACCTTCCAGAAGATGACCCGGCTGGTCCGCGATCTTTCGCAGAAATCCGGCAAGCTGGTGGATCTCGTCATGACCGGGGAAGAGACGGAGATCGACCGCAACATGGTGGATTCCATCTACGATCCCTTGGTGCACATGATCCGCAATTCAGTCGACCACGGGGTGCAGCCGCCCGCTGAACGCGAGAAGCTCGGTAAGCCGCCGACCGGCACCGTTAACCTGCGAGCCTATCAGAAGGGCAGTGCCATCATCATCGAGATCGAGGACGATGGCCATGGCCTCAATACCGAAAAAATTCGGAGCAAGGGCATTGAGCGGGGATTGATCAGCGCCGACAACGAGATCTCCGACCATGAGATCAACAACCTGATCTTTCTGCCCGGCTTTTCGACCGCCGACAAGATCACCGATGTCTCCGGCCGGGGGGTTGGCATGGACGTGGTCAAGAAGGGGGTGGAAAAGCTGCGGGGCAAAGTGGAGGTGGTGAGCACCCCCGGCGTGGGCTCGCAGTTCGTGATCAAACTGCCCCTTACCCTGGCCATTATCGACGGCATCGTTGTGCGGGTCGGGGAGGAACGCTACATCATCCCGACCATCGCCATCCAGGAATCCATCCGGCCCCAACGGGACCAGTACAGCACCGTGCATGGCCGGGGAGAGACGCTGCTCATCCGTGGCCACCTGATTCCCATCATCAGGCTCTATGAGGCGTTCGGGGTGAAGTCTACCTATACGGATCCCTGCGAGGGCATCGTGGTGGTCATTGAGAGCGAGTTAGGCAAGCGGGCCCTGCTGGTGGACGAACTGCTCGGCAAGCAGGAGGTGGTCATCAAGAGTCTGGGTGGTTACATGAAAGACATCAAAGGGGTTGGGGGCGGCACGATCCTGGGCGATGGCCGGGTGGGGCTGATCCTCGATCTCGCCGGGCTGGTTGCGGCCAGCGACGCCAGGGACTGACCGCGGCCGGGATATCGCCAGGCAAGGCCGTTCGCGCCGCCGCCTATAAGGAGAATGGAGCATGGATGAAGCAATGGATGTCAAACAGGAAGGCGGGCAAAGCCTGAAGGGGCTGGAAGGTAAATACCTGACCTTCGCGTTAGGCAAGGAAGAGTATGGCGTGGGTATTCTCAAGGTCCGTGAGATCATCGGGGTGATGGAGATCACCGCCGTGCCCCATACCCTGCCTTATGTCAAGGGGGTGATCAACCTCCGGGGCCGAGTGATCCCGGTGCTGGATATCAGGTTGAAATTCGGTATGCCGGTAAAGGAATACGACGAGCGCACCTGCATCATTGTCGTGGAAATTTACGGCCCCTCCGGTCCCATCCAGGTGGGGTTGCTGGTCGATTCGGTCTCCGAGGTTCTCAATGTGACCGCCGCGGAGATCGAGCCGCCGCCGGCCTTCGGCACTCATCTCGACGCGGACTACATCCTGGGCATGGCCAAGGTGAAGGACAAGGTCCAGATTCTGCTTGACGCGGATCGGGTGGTCGGCAAGGGCGTCCTAGAGACCCTGGAAACGGTGTAGGGGTGTCAGGCAGGCCGGGGTGTCTGGTTGCCTCATGTGAAAGGGAGAGGCCGGTGACCACTCTCAACCGCTTACCTCAACTTACCGACGGCCAGTTCAAGCAGTTCAGTGAACTGGTTTATGCCAAAACCGGCATCTATCTGAAGCCCGGGAAAAAGGAGCTTTTGAACGCCCGTCTGGGCAAGCGGCTCCGGGCTTGCGGCCTCTCTTCCTTCCGCGACTATTACGACCTGGTCATGCGGGACACGTCGGGCGAGGAACTCATCAACCTCATCAACTCCGTTTCCACCAATTTCACCAGTTTTTTCCGCGAACAGCCGCACTTCGACTTCCTGGCCAACACCATTCTGCCGGAGTTGCTTAACAAGGCGCCGGCCGGGCCGCGTGAACTCACGATCTGGTCGGCGGCCTGCTCGTCCGGGGAGGAACCGTATACTATCGCCATGGTGATGGAGGAGTACCTGGCCGCACATCCCTGCCCGGGTTTAAGCTACCGCGTCCTGGCCACGGATATCTCCACCAAGGTGCTGGCTATGGCGCAGCAAGGCGTCTACCCCGAGGACCGTCTGGCCAAGGTGCCGGCCCCTATTCTGAAGAAATATTTTCAGAAAGGGGTCCGTAACGCGGCCGGCTATGTTAAAGTAAATAAGGCGTTGCGTCAGCGTCTTACCTTGCAGCGTTTCAACCTCATGGATGAATTCCCCTGGCGGGAAAGCATCGATATCATCTTCTGCCGCAATGTCATGATTTATTTCAATACCGAAACCCAGCAAGCCCTGGTCAATAAATTTCACGGCAGCCTGGTGAAGGGCGGCTATTTTTTCATCGGGCATTCGGAAAGCATCTCCCGGCTGAAGCACCGCTTCAGTCAGGTCGCGGCAACCTTTTACCGGAAGTGACGGGTTTTTCCACGCGGACTTGGCCTGGCAAAAGGGCCTGAGGAACGACGGGCAGTATGAAGGTTATTGTTGGCATCTCGGACATGAAGGTGAGCAAGAACCCAACTGAAACGCTCATCACCTATTCGCTGGGTTCGTGCATCGGCGTGCTTATTTATGACCCCGGCGTCAAGGTCGGCGGGCTGCTCCATTATATGCTGCCCGATGCCACTATTGACAAGCAGAAGGCCCTGGACAAGCCGTTCATGTTCGCCACCACCGGTATCCCGCGGCTGTTCAAGGAGGCCTACAATCTGGGCGCCACGAAGAACCGCCTCCTGGTAAAGGTAGTGGGTGGGGCACAGATTCTTGATTCGGCCGGCGTGTTCAACATCGGCAAGCGCAATTATCTCGTCCTGCGTGAGATGTTCTGGAAGAACAAGGTGATGATTGCCAAGGAAGATGTGGGAGGCACGGTGAACCGAACCATCAGCCTCGATATCGGCAGTGGCTTGACCATTTTGAAGACTTCGGGCCAGGGAGAAGCTGAGATATGAGCCGCTTGGAAGAAATTTTGGCCATGATCAAGAATGTGCCGCCCTTTCCCAAGGTGGCGCAACAGGTCATGGGGCTGCTGGCTGATCCGGACGTCACCGTGGCCCAACTGGCGGAGGTCATCCAGTACGACCAGAACATCACGGTAAACGTGCTGAAGATCTGCAACGCCTCATACTTCGGCCTGCCCCGCAAGATCTCCTCCCTGGACGAGGGTTTGGTAGTCATCGGCCATGACATCCTGAAAGACATCATTATCACCAGCAGCAGCGCCCGCTTCTATAAGGGCCCGGCCGGGGAAGGATACTTTCTGGACGAGGGGGATCTCTGGCGTCATTCCGTGGCCACGGGCATCATGGCCAAGATGCTGGTGCCTTATTTTAAAGGGGCGGAGGCCGGTGCCGCCTTCACCGCGGGCCTGTTGCACGACATCGGCAAGCGTTTTCTTTCCAATTTCGTGGCCGATGACTTCAAGAAGATCGCGGCCAAGGTGGCTGCGGAACAGTGCGCCTTCACCGAGGCGGAAAAATTTTACCTGGGCGCCACCCATGCCGAACTGGGCGGCATGATCCTGCAGAAATGGGGGTTTGCCCCGGAGATGATCGAGGCGGTCAGGGAGCATCATAATCCGGATGCCTTGAAAAAAGAGCCCCTCACCGCCCTGGTAACCCTGAGCAATATCATTGTCATCTCCATGGGCGTGGGGGGCGGCGCGGATGGCCTGGCCACCAAGCTGCGGGGCGATGATCTCGAGCTCGTAGGCATTACTCAGGGGAAAGTCGATCTCCTCATGATGAATCTGCTCGGTGAAATGGGCAGGGCCGAGGAGCTGTTCAATTTGTAGGGGGCAGGCTGCAGGGGATTAGGAAGAAGGGGTTCAGGCTGTAGGTTTTAAGATGTTTGGCTACCGCCTAACACGCTACAGCCTGCAGCCTGCCTTACTACGGGGCAGAGGACGAATATGGCTTTCAATATCTTGATCGTGGATGATTCAGAGACCATGCGGGCGGTGGTCAAAAAGGTGGTGACCATGTCCGGCGTGGCCGTGGGACAGTTTCTTGAGGCGGCCAACGGTCGGGAGGCCCTTGAGGTACTTGAAGGCGCCTGGGTCGATGTCATTCTCTCCGATATCAATATGCCGGAGATGAACGGCATTGAATTGCTTCAGGAGATCAAGAAGAACGTGGTGTTCAAGCACGTCCCGGTGATTATGATCACCACCGAGGCCAGCCAGGCCCGGATGGATGAGGCGGCCAGGCACGGGGCGGCCGGCTACATTAAAAAGCCCTTTGTGCCGGAAACCATCAAAGCGGTCCTGCTCGATGTGCTGGAAAAGGCATACGCCCAGCGCTTGCAGGAGGAGAAGGCGCCCGAGGAGAGCAGTGGCATTGATGAGGATCTTGATTTTTAAAGCTGAGTTGGGCAGCTTGTCTGCCCAAACGAAACTTATGCCCTTGCGGTATAAGGGTGCCGGCCGCCCGGGAGGAGGATTTAATGTCTGAAACCCTGCCCCAGTTGCTCTGTCAGACCGTGGCCGAAGTTTACGGGACCATGTTCTTTACCTTTCTGGAAACGGCCGAGGAGGCCGGCTTGACCCCTGACCCCGGGCAGGCCGTGTTTCTGGAGGCAGCCATCGGCGTGAGTGCCCGGGAGGCAAAAGGTGAGGTCCGTTTTTATTATGCCGAACCCCTGGCCCGCCACATTGCCAGCAATTTTCTGGCGATCGATGCCGACCAGTTGGACGAGCGCCGGATGCGTGACACGCTGGGCGAAGCCGCCAACATGACGGTGGGCAGCCTCCTGGGCAAGCTTGACCCCAAGGCCGTGTGCGGCGCCCTGGACATACCCGTGGTGCGCCAGGCAGGGATCCGCACTATTGGTGATATCCTAAGCCAGCCCGATACCATTGCCTTTCATTCTGATTTTGGGTGGCTGCTGATGGATTACGGGGTGGTTAAAACATGTTTCAAGCACCATGAGTAACCGGCATAAGCCGGGCGGGTCTTGCCGCCTGTGGCGCCGGTTCATGAGGAATATTCGCCAATGAAGAAGATACGCGTCCTGGTAGTTGACGATTCCGCGGTGGTCCGCAAGGTGTTCTCCGAGGAATTGTCGCATGAAAAGGATATCTAGGTGATCGGCACCGCGCCCGATCCTTATGTGGCCAGGGACAAGATCGTGGCCCTCCGGCCGGACGTGGTTACCCTGGACGTGGAAATGCCCAGGATGGACGGCATCACCTTTCTGCGCAAGCTCATGAAGTATTTCCCCATCCCGGTGATCATCGTCAGCTCCCTGACCCAGAAGGGCGGCGCCTTGGCCATGGAGGCCCTGGATGTTGGCGCCGTGGATGTGATGGCCAAGCCGGGCGAGGCCTATTCCGTGGGCGACATGAGTGTCCAGTTGGCCGAGAAGATCCGGGCCGCCGCCCGGGTGGACATGGTGGCGCGGGCCAGGATGATCCGTGAACAACACCCTGACCAGGCTCTCCGGAAGACGTTGGCCCTGACCAAGACCACCAACAAGATCATCGCCATCGGCGCCTCCACCGGCGGCACCGAGGCCCTGAAGACGGTACTCACCGAGTTGCCCCACGACATGCCCGGCATTGTCATTGTCCAGCACATGCCGGCCAATTTCACCAAGAGTTTTGCCGACCGGCTCAACCAGTTGTGCCGAATCGAGGTCCGTGAGGCAAAGGACGGCGATTCCATCCTGCCGGGCACCGCGTTGCTGGCGCCTGGCAATTTCCACATGGTGGCCCGCCGCAGCGGCGCCCGTTACTTTGTGAACGTCAAGGGCGGGCCGCTGGTCTGCCATCAGCGCCCGGCCGTGGACGTCCTGTTCAACTCGGTGGCCGACTATGTGGGGGCCAATGCCCTGGGGGTGATCCTTACCGGCATGGGCAAGGACGGCGCCCAGGGCATGCTGAAGATGAAGGAGGCCGGCGCCGTCAACATTGCCCAGGATGAAAAGAGCTGTGTGGTCTTCGGCATGCCCCGCGAGGCCATTGCCACGGGGGCGGTCGACCGGGTGGTGCCCTTGCAGGAGGTGGCCGCCACCATCATGGAACTTCTTTAAGGCCCCATGCTTTCGGGTCCGTCGGTGGTCGATGGACCAGGCAACGCTGGCAAAGGGCTGGAGGGCGATTTTCCAGCTTGGCCCCTTGCATTTCCCGCCATTTTCCTATAGATTAATTATATGTTCTCAAGAACGCTTCAGGACTTACATGCTACCGAAAGCGCTTCGTCGATAACGATGGTCAATTTTTTTCGTAGACTGCCGCTTCTCATCCTGACCGTGGTCGTGACAGGCGCTCTGCTTTTTGCCTGGCCGGACGAGGGTCTGGCCACCACCAGGCAAACCCTGCAGCGCTCCAGTAAGAAGCCGACTGCTAAGATCAGCAAGAAACAAACCGTTGTCCGTAGCAGTAAGAAGCAGCCGGCCAAAAAGCAGGGCAGGCTGCGGGCTGCCAAGGGCTGGCGTCGGCAGGTGACGGCCCGGTCGACCCGGTCGGTCAAGAGCAGGTTGGTCGCATCGAGTCGCGTTGCCGAGCCGGTTTCCGATCTGACCCTGCGCAAGCAGCTTTCTTCCAGAAGCGCCATTGTGGTGGATGCCGGCACTGGTCGAACCATCTATGCCCATGCCCCGGATCGGCCCGGCCAGCCGGCCAGCACCATCAAGGTGCTTACCGGCCTTATTTCCATCAGATCCCTTGGCCAGAATGACATGGTGCCGGTAAGCCGTCACGCCGCCGGCATGCCGAGTTCCAAGGTGTACCTTAAGGAAGGCCAGACCTACCGGGCCAATGACCTGATCAATGCGGTGCTGTTGTCCTCGGCCAATGATGCCAGTGTGGCCCTGGCCGAAAAGATCGGTGGCTCGGAGCCGGCCTTTGCCAATCTGATGACCGATACGGCCGAAAAACTGGGGGCCAGGAACACCGTGTGCAAAACCGCCACCGGGCTAACGGCCGAGGGACAGCAGTCTACGGCCCATGATCTGGCCCTGCTGTTCAACGCAGCCATGCAACACCCCGAGTTTGCCAGCCGGGTGGCCCGCACCAAGGTGCAGACCAGTTACGGTAAAACGCTGAAAAATCACAACAAGGCCCTGTGGAAGGTGGCGGGCACCGAGGGCGGCAAGACCGGCTATACCTGTGCGGCCCGGCAGACCTATGTGGGCAAGTTCAGGCGCTCGGAAGGGGAGTTGCTGGTGGCCGTCATGGGCAGCGAGACCATGTGGAGCGACGTCGCCCGGCTGGTGGAATACGGTTTCCGGGCGAAAAAGCAGGAGCAGGCTGCCCTGATCCAGGTCACCCCGACGGCCACGGCCAACACGCTGGCCAAGGTGCGGTGCGACCTTGCGGCCCAGTATGGTGGGGCTTTCCAGGTGCTGGACGATAGCCGCAAGGACTCCAGGTTGTAGGGCCGGGCCGCAGAAGCGTCTGGCATCGTTTTTCTGATTTTCCTCCCATTCATGGCAATAATAGAAAAATCAGCCCTGCGCTCTTCGCTGGCGGGTGCCGCCGCGGCCGGCCTTGATGCCGTGCCGGCTGGTCGCCTGGCTGAAAGATTACGTCGCGAGCCGGCTTACCGGCGGGCGCGCCAGGTGTTCGCCAGTCCCGCGCCGATTCTGGCGCAGATCCGTGTCAATACCCTGCTGGACAACAAGACGCTTATCATGCCCAGTGCCGGCCTCAAGGAAGGTTTCTTCCGGATCCGCCCCTTCACCGTGCCGTTTCCGGAGCTTGCCCAGGCCGTCACCCTGCGCGGCCTGGCGCAATACGGGGAGCGGCTGCGGGGCGAGGCTCTGGCCGGGTTGGCTATCGACCTCATGGTCACCGATGCCCTGGCCGTTGACGAGGCTGGCACGCTGGTGGGCGATGGCCACGGCTTCTTTGATCTGGCGGTGGCCCTGCTCGGCGCTCACGGCGCCTTGGGCGAGGAGGTGGCCATTTTTGTTGTGCCTGGCCCTGGCCAGATGCTTGACGAGCGGATTGCCGCGGATCCTTGGGACGTGCAGGTTGACGCCGCCATCCTGGCCGACCAAGTTGTCACCTTTAGTGACCGGCCGCCAGGTATCCCCGCCATTCAGTGGGAGGTGCTGCCCCTGGATAAGGTGCGGCGCATCGATCCGCTCTGGAAGTTGTACGAGAAAAAGCAGGGGATTAGGTAGATAGTCTGTAGGCGGGGAAGTGCAAAAGAGAATATCGAATGTCGAATGTTGAAGGAAAACAGGGATTATGCCGCCGACCTGAATGATTTTTCTTTCGCCTGACAGTCTACAACCTGACCCCATAATGGATGACCACCGTGCAAACTAACAAGATACTCCGGGAAGGACCTTTCGCCGGCGCCATTGAAGAGGTCGCCTGCCCGATCTGTGCCCAGCCGCCCGTAGCAAAGCTCATCTATCGGCGCGACAACGGGGTCGGCATCTGGCAATGCCCGGCTTGCGAGGTCATGTATGCCTCGCCCAGGTTTACCGAGGAGGCGTTGCTGACGATCTATGAGACGCCGGACTTTTTCCCGGCTGACGACCTGAAAAAATTTGAGAATTTCAGCCACGGGCAATGGCAGGCCTCTGGCGCGGAAACCTACGTCGTCTCGGCCTTGAAGGCGGCCAATATCAAGAGATACCTGACGCCGGGCGACAGGGTGCTGGACGTGGGCTGCGGCATCGGCCTGTTCGTCCTGGAGGGTCGCCAGCAAGGGTTTTTGACCGAAGGCGTCGAGCCCAGCAAGATGCTTACCGACATCGCCAGGAACAGGATCGGCATCGATGTCCATAACATGCTGATTGAGGATTTCAGTCCGCCTCACCGTTTCCATGGGGTGGGTCTCTGGGACGTGCTGGAGCACGTCTATGATCCAGTCCGCATCCTTAAGCGCTGCTTTGCGTTAACCGAGGAGGGTGGCTATATTTTTGTCTCGGTGCCGAACTTCGCCGGCCTGGCCGACCGCTTGCAGACCCTGCTGCACCGGTTGAGATTACGGAGATGCGGCTTCAAGCACTTCGGCTTTCCCTGGCATGTTTACTCCTATAACCGCCGCAGTCTGGGGATGTTGCTTGCCAAGATGGGCTATACGCCATTAACATTCGAGACTTGGTCCCATAATGTCCGCACTGGCAAGGCTAATCACCTGTCCAGCTTGACCGACGCCCTGATCAGGAAGCATTGCCTGGCGTCGAACGTTAGCTGCGTGGCCCGCAAAATTTAATCTGGCAAGCGCGTACGCGCATCATTGAGCTTTGAGCCTTCAGTTTTCAGCCTTGAGCTCTTGCTCATCCCTTGTTCTCCTTGAACACCGGTTCCAGCCCGCAGAGTTCGGCAAAGATGGCGATCTCCGCCTGGAAGCGCTGCACGTAAGGGCAGTCCCAGACGGCCAATACCTTGTTGCGCAGCACATAGACGGGGAGGCCGGCAAGGTTGCGCTGTCCGGCCCGTTCCAGGATATAGGCAAAGATCTGCGGCCTACGGCAGACCTCTGGCCGTTCCGGGTAGATCCGGCAGGCCAGGGTGGCCATATCGAGCTGGGGGCAGGCGTGGTGTCGCGGCAGGATGAGGCTCCAGCCGGTCTGCCAGTGATAGAGGGCGGCCGCGGGCGCCGCGCAGGCGGGGGATGGATTGTCCATGGCCGTGGCGGCCCGGCTTATATCGTTGTCGATGCGCGGCAGCGGAAAGCGGGCGATCTCCGCGGCCTGCAGGGGGATCTCGAAAAAATCCTGGGCCATGCCCGCCTCCGGACCAACGCAGCAGAGGGCACAACCGCAGGGTCGGCACAGGAGGCTGTTGATGTCCTCCAGTTCCCGGGTCAGGATCTGCTGGCCGATCCAGGCCTCTACCGCCTCCAGGCCCTCCACCTGCTGCCCGGCTTCGTCCAGCACGATCTGCCCAGCCGGGCCTGGTTCCCTGAGGGTTTCCAGGTCGCACAGCAGGTCCAGGTAGGGGGCCAACAGCGTTGCCGGCTGGTGGTAGGTGGTGGTGCCGATCTCGATCTCCTCGGGCAACTCGGCCAGCAGTTCCGCAAGGCTCGCAAAGGGGCCGGTGAGGAAGAGCAGGAAAACGAGGCGCACCAAGGGCAGGATTGGTTGTTGCAGCCGTTCAAGGCCGGCGCTGCATGGGGTCGATTCCATAGGCATGGTTCTATCTACAGGTTTGGGGCTTGAAATGCAATATGCAGCCGTAGGTGGATTTTCTATGGGTTTTATGGCAAGGTGGGGCTGACTCGTGATCTTGGCGAGCGGTGTCAGTTTTTTCGTGGCCAGAGAGGGCAGCGGCAATGGCGAAGGCATGGTGTGCCTGAGGATACGATATGGGTGATGATTTCGAGGAAGAGCGTGACCTGCTCATGGCTATCATCAACCGTTATCTGGGCTTTCATACCCTGGCGGCCCAACGGGCGACCAAGAACGATACCTCGGTCGAGTACCCCTTCGTGCCCATGGATACTCGCCAGGTCATCGAGCAGGTGCGGTGCGTGGCCCGTTATCTGCAAGAGCACCGGCCAGTGCCGTCGGCCGCCCCCACCTTCCTGGATGTGGGCTGTGGCACCGGCAACGTGCTGGTGGTGGCCGAACAGTGCGGTTTCGAGGTCTTTGGCCTGGAAAAGGACGAGCACCCCTGCCGGGTGGCCCAGGTATTTTTTGGGGCAGACCGGGTGGTACAGGCCGATACCCGGGACTTCCCGGACTACCAACGCTTTGACGTGATCTACTACTTCTGCCCCTTTGCCAACAACGAGATGCAGCGCCGCTTCGAGCTTTTTATCGAGGAGACGATGCACCCGGGCGCCATCCTCATCGCCAACCAGAAACGCAGTGAGGCCATTGCCGCTGAACCCCGTTTTCGCCGTCTGCACCCGGAGTATCAGATCTGGGAAAAGCTGAGCGCCTGAATTCCCTTGCCCGCCTGGTTCAAAAATCAATCTGAAAACTGTAGACCCCTTCCTGCAGGCTGCTCTTCACCGTGAAGCCGCTGCGGTTGAAGATGGATTGCATGGCCTGGTTTTCCCGCAGCACCTCGGCGGTGAAGCCCGCGATGCCATTGCGTTTGGCCAGGGTCACCAGGTGCTTGAAGAGGAAGGTGCCGATGTGGTGATGCTGCCAGGCGTCGCGGATAACAAAGGCCACCTCGGCGCGGTTGGTCTTTTCGTCCAGATAATAGCGGCCCATGGCGATGATCTCGTCGCCGTGCGCCTCTGGCACCGTGCCGACAATGGCCACGTCCTTGCGGTGATCGACGTAGACGAAGTTCTGGATCTCCTTTTGTCCAAAGCGTTGACTGTGGCTCATGAACCGGTAGTACAGGGTTTCCCGGGACAGGGCGTAGAGGATGTCGCGCATGCCGGCCAGGTCGGTCGGGTGCACCGGTCGGAAGGAGACCTGGGTGCCGTCGTCCAGCAGCATGGCGGTCCGCATCTCCTGGGAGGCCACGATGAAGCGACCCTCGACGTCGGCCATTTCCTGGCGCAGATAGTGGGCCTCGATGGCCTCCTTCATGAGCTGTTCCCGGAAACGGGGGTGGGCGATGCTGATCAGCGCCAGGGCCCGGTCCTGGATGCTCTTGCCGTGCAGGTAAGCCACCCCGTACTCGGTGACCACGTAATGCACCTCGCCTCGGGTGGTGACCACGCCGGCGCCGGGGGTAAGGCGGGCGACGATGCGCGAGATGGCGCCGTTGTGGGCGGTGGCGGGCATGGCGATGATCGCCTTGCCGCCCTTGGAGCGGGCCGCCCCCCGGTTGAAATCGACCTGGCCGCCGATGCCGGAATAGAAGCGCGAGCCCAGGGAGTCGGCGCAGACCTGGCCGGTGAGGTCGATCTCCAGGGCCATGTTGATGGCCACCATCTTGTGCTGCATGCCGATGATGAACGGGTCGTTGACGTATTCCGTGGGTCGGAAGCAAAAGAGCGGGTTGTTGTGCACAAACTCATAGAGCGCCGCCGTGCCCATGCAGAAGCTGGTGACTATCTTGCCGCGGTCCGTGGTCTTGCGGTTGCCGGTGACCGCTCCGGCGGCGATGAGCCGCAGGATGGAGTCGGTAACCATCTCGGTGTGAATGCCCAGGTCTTTCTTGGTGCCGAGAAATTCCACCAGGGCGTGGGGGATGCGGCCGATGCCGAACTCCATGGTGGAGCCGTCTTCCACCAGGGAGGCGATGTGCTCGCCGATGCGGCGGGTGACCGCGTTGCTTGCCGGCGCGTTGCGTTCGATGAGCGGGGCATCGCTTGGCACCAGAACGTCCAAGTCGTAGACGTCCAGAAAACTGTCGCCCAGGGTACGCGGCATGCGGGGGTTTACCTGGGCGATGACCAGGGAGCCATTCTCCGCCGCGCTCTTGACGATGTCCACCGAGATGCCGAGGCTGACCTTGCCCCGCAGGTCCGGCGGGCTGACCTGGATGAGGACCACGTCCAGGGGCAGTTGCCCGGAGCTGAAGATGCGCGGCAGGTCGGAGAGGAGCACGGGCGTATATTGCCCGAAGCCCTCCTGGATATGGCCGCGCACCCTGGTGCCGATGAAGAAGGAATTTACCAGAAAGCATTGGGCCAGCTTCTCGGTGGCATAGGGGGCCTCGCCCTTGGTGAGCAGTTGGACGATCTCGACATCGGCCAGTTCGCAGGCCCGGCTGGTCAGTTCCCGGACCAGTTCCATGGGCTCGGCGCAGGCGGTGCCGATGAAGACCCGCTGGCCGGGCCGGACCCGGGCGATGGCGGCCCGCGGGGTGGCGATCATGTCGTGGTACTTCTCCTGCCAGTCGGGATCAAAGCCGTCAAAGGTCAGCATGGCGGTTTTTCCAGGGGTTTCAAGGTTATTCTGGCGTCGGCCACATGGGGCTCGACGCCATGTTCACCAACGATGAAGGGGTTGATGTCCAGCTCGGCGATCTGCGGGAAGTCGGTGGTGAGCTGACTGATGCGCTGCAGGCCGTTGGCGATGCCCTCCAGGTCCACGCCGCGCTGGGCGCGTTTGCCTTGCAGAATCTCGTAGGAGCGGGTGGCCATGAGCATCTGGATCGCCTCCTCCCGGGTGATGGGCGCCAGGTGAAAGGTGACGTCCTTCATCACCTCTACGAAGATGCCGCCCAGGCCGAACATCAGCATGGGACCGAACTGCCGGTCGCGGTTCATGCCGATGATCACCTCCAGGCCGCGGTCCACCATCTTTTCGACATACACGCCTT
>Ga0100389_1001421_pt1 | contig 19054 bp, 19 predicted proteins | sample CryGeymeta201513_FD_81537 | JGI IMG/M metagenome (GOLD analysis project Ga0100389, IMG submission 81537) | Groundwater microbial communities from Crystal Geyser aquifers in Utah, USA - Crystal Geyser metaG 2015-13 | ecosystem: Environmental > Aquatic > Deep subsurface > Groundwater | place: USA... | reverse complement strand
GTCCTGCCCGCCTCCGAGGCGTCCGCGACCTCCCGCGCATCCTGCGCCCGGTCGCGGACGAACCCGCGAAAAGCATTTCCAGTCCGGGAACTCCCCTGGGTTGCGGTTCTGCTGGATAGTTACATATACAGTTTATTGAGTCGGCCTTCCCGGAAGACAGGCCAGCCACAGGGTGGCATGTCCTTGGAGGCTGTTGGTCCACCGAGGTTCCATGGCCGTTGTTTATTTGTCAATTAACTCCGCCAGGTTAGACAGTTAGTTAACTATCAACAATGTCCCTTGGTTGCTACCACATAACAGCGCATGGCGGTCTGTTTAATCACGTCTTTCTGTTACTTTGGCAAATAACCGCACAAGATCAGGTCGTTTTTTTAATGGTGCTTGTTGTTGTTTCAGGCGTGTGGTATGTCATTACATGGAGGAAGCAGGGGTTCGCATTGAGTTTCACAACTTAACTTGGGTAGCCCTGACCATTAAACTGACAAACTTTGTCCCGCGGGTACGCCACCGAAACAATTGCCTACAAGGAGGAAGAGCGATGGACATGGTCGAACGTGTTAAAGGGATTTTGCTCCAGCCTAAGCAAGAGTGGGAGGTTATTGCGGGGGAAACAACGAGCATCGTCGAGCTGTATAAGTCATACATCATTATCCTGGGGGCCATCGGGCCGATTGCCGCTGTTATCGGGATGTCGATCGTGGGGGTAAACATCCCGTTCGCTGGCTCGTTTCGGGTGCCCATAACCACGTCGATAGCTGCCGGGGTTGTGCAGTATATCCTGACGCTTGTCGGCGTATATGTACTGGCCCGCGTCATCGACGCCCTGGCTCCCACCTTTTCAGGTGAAAAGAATCTCAACCAGGCGTTTAAGTTGGCAGCCTATTCCTACACTCCGGGCTGGCTGGCCGGGATATTCGTGATAATCCCCACCTTGGGCATACTGGGTATTCTCGGACTTTACGGCCTGTACCTGATTTACGTTGGCCTCCCGGTTCTCATGAAGTCGCCCCGTGAGAAGTCGATGGGCTACACCGTGGCGGTAGTGATCGCGGGCATCGTCATTTCCGTGCTTATCGGCGCCGTCTCCCACGCCTTTATTTCCTACCCAACGTCGGGCATGCACATGCCGGGGATGTGAGAAGGGGGGGGGCGAGAGGGGCGCCGCTTACTTGTCGATCTTGGTCCATGAATCACGCAGCGTCACGGTACGGTTGAACACCAGCCGGTCCGGCTTGGCATCGTGCCGGTCCACGCAGAAGTAGCCCAGGCGTTCGAATTGAAAGCTGCTTTCCGGGCTGGCGGCGGCCAGGGACGGCTCCACCCGGCAGTTGGCGAGGGTTTCCAGAGAGGCCGGGTTGAGATGATCGGTGAACTCGGCGCCGGCCTCGCTGTCCGGGCTGGCCACGGTGAAGAGGCGGTCGTAGAGACGCACCTCGGCCGGCAGGGCGTGGGCGGCCGACACCCAGTGCAGGGTGCCCTTGACCTTGCGGCCATCGGGAGAGGCGCCGCCGCGACTGGCCGGGTCGTAGGTACAGCGCAGTTCCTTGATCTCCCCCTCCCCGTTTTTGATCACCTCGTTGCAGGTGATAAAATAGGCGGAGCGCAGCCGCACTTCGCCACCCGGTACCAGGCGGAAGAATTTCTTGGTCGGCACCTCCATGAAGTCGTCCTGTTCGATGAAGATCTCCCGGCTGAAGGTCACCTGCCTGGTGCCCAGTTCCGGCCGGTTCGGATGGTTCGGCACCGTCACCTCTTCCACTTGGTCGGCCGGATAGTTGGTGATGACCACCTTGAGCGGCCTGAGCACGGCCAGGGCGCGCGGCGCCTGTTCGTTCAGGTCTTCCCGGATGATGTGCTCCAAAAGGGCCATGTCCACCACACTGTTACTCTTGGCCATGCCGATGCGGCCGCAGAAGGCCCGGATCGCCGCGGGCGGGTAACCCCGCCGCCGGATGCCGGCCAGGGTGGGCAGGCGGGGGTCGTCCCAGCCGGCGACATGACCCCGGGTGACCAGTTTGATGAGCTTGCGCTTGGAGAGTACCGTGTAGCTCAAGTTGAGTCGCGCGAACTCGATCTGTCGCGGGTGGAAGATCTGCAACTGGTCCAGGAACCAGTCGTAGAGAGGGCGGTGGTCTTCAAACTCCAGGGTGCAGAGGGAGTGGGTGATCTGCTCGATGGAGTCGGAAATGCAGTGGGCATAGTCGTACATCGGATAGATGCACCAGGCCTCACCGGTACGGTGGTGGCTGGCCTTGAGGATGCGATAGATCACCGGGTCCCGCAGGTTCACATTGCCGGAACTCATGTCGATCTTGGCCCGCAGAACGTGGCTGCCCTCGGCAAACTCGCCGGCCCGCATGCGCGCGAACAGGTCGAGGTTTTCGGCCACGGTCCGGTTGCGGAAGGGGCTCTCCCGGCCCGGCTCGGTTAGCGTGCCACGGTAGCTACGGATCTCGTCGGCGCTCAGGCTGCAGACATACGCCTTGCCCATCTTGATAAGGGTCACGGCATAGTCGTGCATGAGCTGGAAATAGTTCGAGGCGTAATAGAGGTGCTCGCCCCAGTCAAAGCCCAGCCATCGCACATCCGCCATGATGGCGTCAACGTATTCGGTCTCCTCTTTGCTAGGGTTGGTGTCATCGAAGCGCAGGTGACAGCAGCCGTTGTTCTCCGCCGCCACGCCGAAATTCAGACAGATGGACTTGGCGTGGCCGAGGTGCAGATAGCCGTTTGGTTCGGGTGGGAACCGGCAGACGACCAGACCGCTGTTCTTGCCGGAGGCATGGTCGTGGGCGATGATGTCGCGGATGAAGTCAGAGGCGGGCGGCGTTGCGGAGATGGCCATGGTTAAGGTCCTTTGGCGCTGGCTTTGGCGGGCGGTTGTCCGTTGTCAAAACGCTGTTTATAGCCCTTTTCCCAGGCCGGTTCAAGAGCGTGGTAATGAAAAGAAGGTTTTTATGTATTAACGGGCTTTGATTTGTGCTATACTAAAAGAAATGATAATCTGTTTTCTGACCTTATCGTCTGCCTGGGAGGGAAAATATGATTGTCAACCCTAGTGATGTCGCCACCCTGTACAGTACCAACCGTGAGCAACCGCAGCCCAAACCAGTAGAAGCCGTGAAGGGGCCACAGGAGTCCGAGGCCGGTCAGCCCCAGGACAATGGCCCCGCCGTGGTCACCTCCATTTCCGCGGCTGCCCTGGAGACCGCCCGGGCGGTGCAGAAGACGGAGCGGGCTACTGATCAGAGTCGGACCGCGGCTACGAAGACCGAGGAGCCGCCACCCGCCGCCCCCCCGCCTGCCAAAGCGGATGCAAACCGGTCGCGGATCGATTTGCTGATCTGACGCGCGGCGCCTTTGGTTATATGTTCATGCCCCGGAGAAGCCAGTAGGGCTCCCGGGGCATTTTTTATGGGGCCTGCTTACAGTCCCATGTCACGCAGGAAGGTATCGTCGCGGGTCCAGTTCTTCCTAACCTTGATAAACAGTTTTAAAAAAACCTTCTGATCAAGCATGGCTTCGATGTCAATCCGGGCGGCGCGACCGATCTGTTGCAGTTTGCTGCCCTGCTTGCCGATGACGATGGCCTTCTGTGAGCCCTTTTCCACATAGATGGTGGCGTGGATGGTCACCAGGCCCCGGCCCGGGTCTTCCTTGAAGCTGTCCACGGTCACCGCGGTGGAGTAGGGGATCTCCTGGCCGGTCAACAGAAAAATCTTTTCCCGGATCAGTTCGCCAACAATGAAGCGTTCGCTGGCATCGGTTGGGATGTCTTCCGGGTAGAGGCGCGGGCCGGTGGGCAACAGGGGCAGCAGTTCCTTAAGCAAGAGCGCGGTGCCGTCGTCTTGCAGGGCCGAAATCGGCAGCAGGGCTTTGAAGGGATAGACTTCCTGGTAGGCCAGGAGAATGGGCAGCAACTGCTCGCGGCCCACCAGATCAATTTTGTTGATGACCAGGATGGCCGGCCGATCCAGGCCCTTGAGGTGACCAGTGGCGGTCGCCACCTCTCCTTGGCCTGGCAGGGGGAAGGTGACGTCCACCATGAAGATGATGGCGTCCACCTCGGCCAGGGTTTCCACGGCGACGCGGACCATGTTCCGGTTCAGCGGGCTGCCGGCCTGGTGGATGCCGGGGGTGTCGAGCAGGACCACCTGGTAGTCCGGCCCGTTCAAGATGCCGAGGTTACGGGTGCGGGTGGTCTGGGGCTTGGGCGAGACGATGGAAATTTTCTGACCCAGCAGGTTGTTGAGCAGGGTCGATTTGCCCACGTTGGGTGGCCCGATGAGGGCGACCATGCCCGATATGACGTCTTTTTCCGCTGGCTGCGGCATGGCAAGATTCCTGGTAAAAGTTGGACTGGTTGGGACACGGATCGTCCTCATGCTACCCGAAAAGGGTGACAAAGGCGACAAGAGTTGGTATCAGTGACGGTTTTATCGGCCCTGTTTTCGTCGATTTTTTGCCGGCATGGCGGCCGATGCAGTAAAAGGACTTTATGGGATTGCAAGGCAAGATTATCGAGTATGTGGACAACGGTAAGTTTCTCTGCGCCTATGTGCAGGAGGAAGCGGGCAACCGACTGCGCTTGCTTAATCAAAACAGCAGGGAGGTCAGCCTGCCCCAGGCCCGGGTGGTGCATGAGAACCTCAAGCCGGTGGCCGGCCTTGCCAGGGAGCAACTGCTGAACCTGCTGAAGGAAACCGCCGAGCACCGACTGGCCCTGATGGCCGAGGTTCGCCTGCAGGAGATCTGGGAACTGGTCAGTACGGAGAATGACACTGATTTCCCTCCTGTTTTTCTGGCCGAGCTTTCTTTCGGGGCTGGCACTGGCGACGACCAGGTGGCTGCCTTGCTGCGCTGTGTCTTTGTCGACCGGCTTTTTTTCAAGTACCGGGACGGCCGGATCGTCGTCCACTCCGAGGCCGTGGTGGAGGAACTTCGTGGCCGCCAGGAAAAGGCACGGGAAAATGAGAATTTCCTGGAAGACAGTGGTCGGGCCCTTGCCCTGCTCATGGCGGGCCAGGAGGCTGGTGACTGGCCCGGGCGGGACCGTTGCCTGGAACTGGTGGAGGATTTCTGCCTGCGCGGCGGCGAGGCCACCGAGGGCGCCCTGGCCCGGGAGGTGCTCAAGAAGGCCGGGCTGACGCGGCCCCACGACCCTTACTGGGTACTGGTGCGGGCCGGGATCTGGCAACCTGACGAGAATATCGGCCTGCGGCGCTATGAAGTGCCGGTCGCCTTCAGTGACGAGGCCAGGGCCTGGACCCGGCAGTTGACGGAACCGAGTACCGAGGCGTTGTTGGCCGAGGGCCGACGGGATCTGCGGGCCCTCGATCTGTTTACCATTGATGGCCCCCAAACCCGGGATTACGACGACGCCCTGCATCTGGAAGCGCAGGGCGGTAATTTTCTGGTGGGCATCCACATCGCCGACGTGGCCCGCTTCGTGGCGCCGGGCGACCCGCTGTTCGAGGCGGCCAGGCGCCGCGGCACCTCCCTCTACTTCGCCGACGCCCAGGTGCCCATGTTGCCGCCCGAGATTTCCGAAGGCTTGTGCAGTCTCATGGTTAATCAGGACCGGGCGGCCCTGAGCATCCTCGTTACCCTGTCCCCGGACGCCGAGGTCTTGGATTTTTCGATGGTGCCAAGCGTGGTAAGGGTCAAAACGCGACGTACCTACGGCGAGGTTGACCAGGTGGCCGACTCGGACCCGGTGATTCGGACCATGCTGCGCCTGGCCGGCCGCTTGCAGGAGCGGCGGATCCGGGCTGGCGCCCTGGTCCTGCCCGTGCCGGACGTGAATATCAGTCTGGACCGGGCCGGCGCGATCAAGGTAAACTTGGCGCCGGTGGATACGCCTGGCCGCTGCCTGGTGGCCGAGTTCATGGTGCTGGCCAATTCCCTTGGCGCCCAGTACCTGGCCGACCGCGAGGTTGTTGGGCTGTTCCGCTGCCAGGATCAGCCCAAGCGGCTTCTGGTACAGGGCAAGGGCGCGGATTTTTTCCTCACCTATCGGCAACGCAAATATCTTTCGCCCGGCCGGCTGGTGACCACGCCCCAACCCCACAGCGGTGTTGGCGTCATGCAGTACACGACCCTCACCTCACCCATCCGCCGGCTGCTGGACCTGGTCATGCAACACCAGTTGAGCGCCCTTCTGCGCGGCCAGGGACAACTCTTCAGCCAGCGGGAACTGGAGGAGATAGCTGGCATTATTCAGAGCCTGCAGACCCGCGCCAATCTGGTGGGGCAACTCCGACACCGTTACTGGCTGCTGAAATATCTGGAAGGCAAGGTTGGCAGCCGGTTGGCGGCCCTGGTTCTTGAACGGGGCCCGAATCGGGTCAAGGTGGTGCTGGTCGATCTGCTGCTGGAAAGCGAGCTACCCGCCAGACCGGCCATGAGGTTGGAGCCCGGCGCCACCGTGCAGGTCCTGGTCGCCCGGGTGGACCCCCTGGACAATCTGTTGCGGCTGGAATGGTAGAAGAGAGGTAAGAGGTGAGAGGTGATTTGACCTTCTTTCAGTCATAAATGATACAGGACCAGCGGTCCAGGATGGCCTCGGTTTCCTGGTCCAACTGGTCAGCTACCTCATGGATCTGGTATTCATGGCCGCATTTTGTACACTTCATGCGGACTCGGCGGCAGGCGCGCCGCACTGCCAATTTCCCTTGGCATTTTTTGCATTGCATGATGTTTGCTTTTTTCGCAGGTGACCGGCTAGGCCAGCAACTCACTTCTGGTGAAGACCGCCTTCAGTGGAAAGCCTCGCGCGGCCAAGGTTTCGGCGCCGCCTTCCTGGCGGTCCACCACCGTCACCACCAGCCCCACCCTGAAGCCCGCCGCCTGGACCCGGTCGATCACTTGCAGCAGGGTGCCGCCCGTGGTCACCACGTCCTCCACCAGGGCCACCAGGCCGCCGGGCGGCAGGTTCTTCATGCCCTCAATGTATTGGCCGGTGCCGTGGCCCTTGGCATCCTTACGCACGATGAAGGCCGGAATGGGCTGCTTTTCAAGAAAGCTTGTCATGGATACGGCGGTCACCAGCGGGTCGGCGCCCAGGGTCATGCCGCCGACCGCCGCGATGGGCTCCGGGTGGTGGCGGATGAGTGCAAAGAGCAGGCGGCCGCAGAGGCAGGCGCCTTCGGCCGACAGGGTGGTCTGCTTGCCGTCGATGTAGAAATCCGATTGTTTGCCAGATGACAGGGTAAATGTCCCCTGGCGATAGGATTTCTCCAACAGGATCTGTTTGAGGCGAAGACGGTCGTTCACGGTTTGGGCCCTTATTGAGATTTTATGGTGCGCCAACCATGATGGACTCGTAACAACCATTGGGATGGCTAAGTAAGAATTTCGATAAACAGGTAAGCGAACGGCGTGAGACTCCGAGCAGTAGATCGAAATTCTTACGACGCCATCAACTATACCGGCAAGCCTGGGCGCTGGCAAAGATTTTCTCAAGGCGCGGTTTTTAAAGATAGGGTAGGTTGGCGCCAGACCTATCGAGGAAGACAGCTATGATACAGGCAGACCAATGGCGCCGGAAACTGGAGCAACTCAAGGATCTTCTGCGCGAGATGGGCTCGGTGCTGGTGGCTTACAGTGGCGGGGTGGACAGCACCCTGCTGGCGGCAGTGGCCCGGGAGACGCTGGGGGATAACGCCCTGGCGGTGACGGCGACCTCCCCCACCTATGCCGCGCGGGAACTGGCGGCGGCCCGGAGCGTCGCCGCCGCGCGTGGCTTCCGCCATCTGGTCGTTGTTTCCAATGAGCTGCACATCCCCGGTGTTGCCGAGAATCCGCCGGAGCGCTGCTACCTCTGCAAGGCCCATCTGTTCGGGCAATTGCAGCAATTGGCCGACCGGCACGGTCTGGCCTATGTAATCGACGGCACCAACCGTGACGACCAGGCCGACTATCGGCCCGGCCGACAGGCGGCCGTGGAATATGGCGTGAAGAGCCCCCTGCTGGAGCTGGGCTTCTCCAAGACGGATATCCGGGCAGCCTCCAGGGTCATGGGCCTGCCCACCGCCGACCGACCCGCCGACGCCTGCCTGGCCTCCAGATTCCCTTACGGTACGACCATCACCCTTGAAAAACTGGGCCAGGTCGAGGCTATGGAAACCTTCCTGGCCGATCAGGGTTTTCGGCCGTGCCGGGCCCGCCATCATGGATCCGTGCTTCGTGTCGAGCTCGACGTGGCAGGGCTCGCCCGCCTACTGGAACCGGGCTTCCGGCAGCGATGCGTGGCTCACGCCAAAGGGCTGGGCTTTGTCTATGTTACCGTGGACCTGGAAGGCTATCGGACTGGCAGCGCCAACGAAGTGTTGGGTGGGGCAGACCAAAAGTCCACCCCGGACTGAGTTGACCCTTGCTCACTACGGCGTTGGGAGGTATGTTGTCTCGGGCGGAGGGCAGGGCGGCCGCCAATCCGGCATTACCGATGATCTACCTGTGCCCAGGCAATATCCCTTGATATGTTCGTTTACCATGGAGGCCCTGGTTTTTTTCTATGCACCCCGAGGCTGGTGCTGGACGAAACCTGCAACAGCATGCCGCTTGATCCTCTGAACCCGCAGTCCCTGGCCTTCTGGGTCCGTATCGGGGTTACCATCCTGTGCGGCGGTATTATTGGCATGGAGAGACAGTTACGGGGCAAGCCGGCCGGCATCCGGACCTGCACCCTGATCTGTTTTGGCACCTATATCTTCGTTGCTCTGGCCGCGGCGCTGGATACCCGCACGCTTGACCCGTCGCGGGTTCTCGGCCAGGTGGTAACCGGCATTGGCTTTATCGGGGCAGGCGTCATCATGTCCAAGGAGGGCCTGGTGAAAGGGGTCACCTCCGCGGCGGTCATCTGGGTGCTGGCCGGGATCGGTGCCGCCATCGGCCTTGATCGACTGGAACTGGCCATCGCCTTTACCGCGGTCACCGTGGGCGTGCTGGTTGGCGTTGAATTTTTTGAAAGAACCTTCCTGAAACTGCGCCGCGGGGTCCACGGTCGCGTCCTGCCAGCCGAGGAGACGCCAGAGGAAGAGGACAGCCCCCGGGTCTTGGACCAGGAATGAGTAACAATTCGCCAGAACCGAGGAGATAAGATGGCGCAGGTAAAAAAAGGCAACCGGGTAAAGGTGTTCTATACCGGCAAGCTCAACGACGGGACAATATTCGAGACCAATATCGGCAAGCCGCCCTTGGAGTTCAGCGTTGGCAAAGGGAAGGTGATCAAGGGCTTCGAGACCGCAGTCCTCGGCATGACGATTGGTCAGGTGAAGACCGTCAAATTCAAGCCCGCCGAGGCCTATGGCCAGAAAGACCCCGGCCTGGTGTGGACGGTGGCGGTCAGTGAACTGCCGGCCGGCACGCAGCCTGCGCCGGGTCGGGAGGTGGCCTGCACGCGCTCTGACGGCTCCCGGGTGGAGGGGCGGATTACCGCCATCGACGGGGACCAGGTGGTGGTGGATGGCAACCACCCCCTGGCGGGCCGCAGCCTGACCTTTGAAATCAAACTGGCTGGCCTGAGCTGATTTTTTTTTTTGCGGGGCGGTTAAGGCGCGACAGCCGACCGCCGTGGCGGGTGATGGGTATGACCGAAGAGAAGGTATCGACCATTGTTGAGCATCTGGCCGAACTGCGTAAGCGGCTGATCATCAGCATCATCGCCGTGATGGTGGGCATGGGCGTCGCCTGGAATTTTGCCAACGATATCCTGGCATTCATGGAAAGGCCGCTGACCGGCAGGACGTACCTGACCGAAGTCAAGAAGGATGTCTATGCCATGATCAAGGAGCGCGCCCCGGCCGTCTATGCCCATTTCAAGCTGGATCAGGATGACAGCGTGCCGGAAAAAACTCGGCTGCTCAACTATTCCGCGCCGCTGGAACCGTTTTTCATGCAGTGCAAGATTTCCATGCTGGCCGGTTTTGTCCTGGCCCTGCCCGTGGTTTTTTATCAGCTCTGGCTGTTCATCGCCCCGGGTCTGACTCGCCGGGAACGGCGTCTGGTGGTGCCTTTTGTCACCTCCGGCACGGTTACCTTCTGTCTGGGGGCCATGTTTTTTTTGACCATAATCTGGCCGGTGATCATCAATTTTTCTCTGTCCTACGAGGCCGAGGGGCTGCAGAGCTGGTTCAATATCAGCGCCTATGTAAATTTTTGTCTGCGGCTGATTCTGATCTTTGGCCTGATCTTTGAACTGCCGATCATGGCCTTGATCCTGGCCCGTTTCGGACTGATCACCTACAAGATGCTGGCCGCCAATCGCAAGTACGCCCTGTTGGGCAGCGCCGTCGTCGCCGCCTTTCATGCCGACCTGATCACCATGTTTGTCATCATGCTTCCTATTTATTTTATGTATGAGATAAGCGTCTGGATGGCCCTCGTCTTTGGCAAAAAAGACACCCCGGAAGAGTCGGAGGCGCAGACAACCTGATGGCGAAATTGCTGGACAGCCTGCCGTGGGGGCTGCTGGTGGTCATGTGCCTGACCTTGGGGCTGGCCCCGTTTCAGCCCCCTCATCTCTGGGAAAAACTGCGGATGCTCGTGGCCGGTGACTTGGTGCGCCCCATTGACTGGTTCGACCTGATTATGCACATCACCCCGTGGGTGCTTTTGGGCCTCAAGGGTGTATATGCCGTGCTTCGCAAAGGCTGATATCGAAAACATGGGATCGGGAGGTCAGTCAAATCATGATCCGCGTCAAGGAGAAAAATTATGAGTACATCTGAACAGAACCTTTGGGAGGCCTTTGCCGGCGAGTCCCAGGCTAATCGTAAATACCTGGCCTTTGCCCAGAAGGCCGATCGGGAAGCCTATCCCCAGGTGGCCAAATTGTTCCGGGCCGCGGCCGAGGCCGAGACCGTCCATGCCCATGCCCACCTGCGCGCCTTGGGCGCGGTGCGGACCACGGCCGAGAATCTTAAGGAGGCGGTGGCTGGGGAAACCCATGAATTCAAAAACATGTATCCGGCCATGATCGCCAGCGCCAAGGCGGAAGGCAACAAACAGGCCGAGCGGACCTTCACCTATGCCAACGAGGTGGAGAAAATTCACGCCGCCCTCTATCAGCAGGCCCTGAACACCCTGGAGAGCCAGGTAGAGGTGGACTATTTTGTCTGCATGACCTGCGGCTACACTTGCGAGAACGAGGCGCCGGAGAAGTGCCCGGTGTGCGGGGCCAACCACCGGGCCTTCAAGCAGGTCGTATAAATAGCGGTCAGTTCATGCATTGACAAAGCAGGAGGGCTCGAATATGTTCCCTGCCTGAACCGCAAGGCGCATACTAATGGAACATATTCTCCTGGAAAATCTCAAGGGCTCCATCGTTGCCAAGGAGGCCTTTGCCAAAAGCCACGCCGCCACGGTGATCCGCCTGGTGCATGCCATGGCGGCCTGCCTGCGGCAGGGTGGCAAGATTCTGATTTTTGGCAACGGCGGCTCGGCGGCCGACGCCCAGCATATGGCGGCGGAATTTGTCAATCGCTTCCTCATCGACCGGCCGCCCTTGGCCGCCATGGCCCTGACTACCGATTCTTCTGTCATTACCAGCATTGGCAATGATTTCTCCTTTGACGACATCTTCGCCAAGCAGATCGTCGCTCTGGGCAAGGAAGGGGACGTGGCCCTGGGCATCTCCACCAGCGGTAATTCCCAGAATGTTGTGCAGGGGCTGATGGCGGCCCGGGACAAGGGTATGATCACCGTCGCGCTTACCGGCGGCAACGGCGGCGTGGTCAAGGAGCTGGCCGATTTCGTGCTCATCGCGCCGACCAGCTTCACCCCGCACATCCAGGAGGTGCATCTTTGGGTCGAGCACCTGCTCTGCCAACTGGTGGACGAGGTGCTCTTCGGTTCCCTGGCCGAGGTCACCTCATGAAGGAGTATACCCCCCTCGACTTCAGCGGCCTGCATACCTATTCCGTGTTTGGCCGGACCAGCAAGGTTACGGTGGCCGACTTTTGCAGACCGCTGGCCCCCGGCGCCACCGTGTCTGATTTTTTGGCCTCGCTACCCAACCAGCTCCTGGGTCATGACTTCCCGGAACTGGTGAACCGCCTGGCCGCGGTTCGGCGGGCGGGTCGGCCGCTCTTGGTCGGCATGGGGGCGCATGTCATCAAGGTCGGCCTCAATCCGGTGCTCATCGATCTCATGGAGCGGGAGGTCATTACCGGCCTGGCCTTAAACGGGGCCGGCATCGTCCATGACACCGAGATCGCCATGGCCGGTCGTACCTCCGAGGAAGTGGAGCAGGTGCTTGGCACCGGCGCCTTTGGCGCGGCCCGGGAAACCGGCGAGGTGGTCAACGCCGCCATCAGCCGCGGCGCCAAGAATAATACAGGTATCGGCCAGGCGGTTGGAGAGTTTTTGCTGGAACAGGGTTTTCCCCACAACGACATGAGCCTGTTGGCCGTAGCCCGCCGGCTTGGCGTGCCGGTGACCGTGCATGTGGCCATGGGCACGGACATCGTCCACATCCATCCGACCGCGGACGGGGCGGCCATCGGCAAGGCGGGCCACCAGGATTTTCGGCTGTTTTGCGCCATGGTTGCCGACCTGGAGGGCGGTGCCTACCTTAATTGCGGCTCGGCCGTGCTGTTGCCCGAGGTTTTTCTGAAGGCCATCACCGTGGCCCGCAACTTGGGGCACACGGTGGACCACTTTGTCACGGCCAATTTTGATTTTATCCGTCAGTACCGCTCGACCACCAATGTGGTGAATCGGCCCACAGCCTCTGGTGGCAAGGGCTATAACATCACCGGCCACCATGAAATTATGATCCCGCTTTTGGCCGCCGCGCTTAATGCGAGGCTGGGCTGACCCAGGATCAGGACAACAAGACGTCCATGCCAATTTACGATTTTGTCTGCCGCCAGTGCGGCGAAAAATTCGAGATTCTGGTCATGGGCCGGGACACACCGTCCTGCCCCAGATGCCAGGGCATGGATTTGCGGAAACAGATGTCCGCCTTTGCCGCTCGTACCGGGAGGCAGGGCGGCGATCAGGCCAATGGGGCATCGGGCTCGGCTTGTGCCGGGTGCGTCGGCAGGCAGTGCAGCACCTGCCGGTAGTGCATGGCTCTACAGACTAAGGATAATAAGAATGCGCGCGACAATCAGACTAGGAACCCGGAAAAGCCTGCTGGCCCTGACCCAGTCCACCATGATCAAGGATCTTATTGAAAAGCGGCATCCCGGGCTGAAGGTGGAACTGGTCAAGATCGTCACCAAGGGCGACAAGATCACCGACGTGCCCCTGGCCATGGTGGGCGGCAAGGGGCTGTTCGTCAAGGAGATCGAGGAGGCCATGATGCGCAGGGAAATCGACATGGCGGTGCATTCCATGAAGGATATGCCAGCCGAACTGCCCGAGGAACTGATCCTGGGCGTGGTGCCCAAGCGCGAGGATCCGCGCGACGCCTTTCTCGCCGTGCGTTATAGCTCGGTGCATGAGCTGCCCAAGGGCGCCCGGGTCGGCACCAGCAGTCTGCGGCGTAAGGCCCAGCTTGCCCACCTGCGCGCCGACTTGGACATCCGGGACTTGCGGGGCAACCTGGACACGCGGCTGCGCAAGTTGGACGAGGGCGAGTACGAGGCGGTGATCCTGGCCGCCGCCGGTCTGAACCGGCTGGGCTTTACCGACCGGATCACCGGCTATTTCTCCGTTGAGGAGATGTTGCCCTCGGTGGCCCAGGGCGCCCTGGGTATTGAGGTGCGCAAGGATGACCGGGAACTCCGGGAGGACCTGGCCTTCCTCGATGATCCGGACACCGCCGTGACGGTGCGCGCCGAACGGGCTTTCCTGCAACGGTTGGAAGGCGGCTGCCAGGTACCCTTGGGCTGTTTTGCCCAAGTGCGGGGCGCCGAGCTGACGGTTACCGGCCTGATTGCCTCGGTGGATGGCACCCAGGTGGTCAGGAAAACGACCTCAGGCAAGGTCGGCGCCCCGGAAGAGAGCGGCCGCGGGCTTGCCGAAGACCTGCTCGCCATGGGCGGCGCCGCTATTCTGGCCAAGGTGTACGGTCGGGATTTCTCCTGATTTTCGCTGGTTGCTGAAATATGACTGATTCGACTGATATGCCCGATCCGACCGATACAGCAAAAAACAAAGCCCAGCCAGCCAAAACCGGCAAGGTCTATCTGGTGGGCGCCGGGCCCGGCGACCCCGCCCTGATCACGGTACGGGGGCGTGATCTGTTATCCAGGGCCGAAGTGGTGGTCTACGACTATCTCGCCAGCCCCAAGCTGCTGCGGTACGTGCCCAGGGAGGCTGAACTCATCTATGCCGGCAAACGGGGCGGCGGCAAGCACACCCACACCCAGGAGGAGATCAATCAGATCCTGGTGGATCATGCTCTGGCCGGCCGGAATGTGGTGCGCCTCAAGGGCGGCGACCCCTTTATTTTCGGCCGCGGCGGCGAGGAGCTTGAGGTGCTGGCCGAGCACAACATCCCCTTTGAAGTAGTGCCTGGCGTGACTTCGGCCACGGCGGCCGCTACCTATGCCGGCGTGCCTATCACTCACCGGGGCTATACCTCCTCGGTGGCCTTCATCACCGGCCACGAAGACCCGACCAAGTCGGAAACCAGTATCGACTGGGACAGGATCGCCACTGGCATCGGCACCTTGGTCTTTTACATGGGCATCAAGAACCTGCCCTCCATCGCAACCAACCTTATCAGGGCCGGTCGGGACGCCAAAACGCCGGTGGTGGTGGTCCGCTGGGCCTCCACCCCGATCCAGCGCTCCGTGGTCGGCACCCTGGCGGATATTGCCGACCGGGTGAAGGCCGAGGGCATCACCCCGCCGGCCCTGGTGGTGGTTGGCGAGGTGGTGAAGCTGCGGGACAAGATCAACTGGTTTGAGAAGCGGCCCCTGTTCGGCAAAAGGGTCATGGTCACCCGCACCCGGGAACAGGCATCGGAACTGGTCAACCTCTTGGAGGAGCAAGGCGCCGACGTGCTGGAGCGGGCCACCATCGCCATTCAGCCCCCGGAATCATGGGAACCCTTGGACCTGGCCCTGGCGAAACTGCACCAGTATGATTGGGTGCTGTTTACCAGCCTGAACGCGGTCCAGAATTTCTTCCCGCGCCTGCACGAGCAAGGCAAAGACGCCCGTGCCTTTGGTCGGGCCCACATCGGTGTGGTGGGCAGCGCCACGGCCGAGGCCCTGCGGGGGTATGGTCTGCTGGCCGACCTGGTGCCGGCAAAATTCACCAGCGAGGGGTTGGCCGCAAGTCTGGTAGGCGCAGGGGTTGCTGGCAAGTCTATCCTGATTCCAAGGGCGGCCAAGGCCCGGGAGGTGCTCACCGAGACCCTGGAACAAGCCGGGGCGATGGTGGAGACGGTGCCAGTCTATCAGAATGTCAGGCCAACTGGCTACGAGGATCAGCTTCGTCAGGAGCTGACCGAGGAACGCGTTGACGTGGTGACCTTCACCAGTTCGTCAACCGTTACCAACTTTCTGCATATGCTAAATGAAAAGGATCCACGGAAACTGGTCGAGTTGCTGAAGAACACGGCCATTGCCGCCATCGGCCCGATCACCGGCCAGACCGTGCGGAAAAACGGCCTGGCGGTAGACATTATGCCGGCCACCCATACCATTCCCGACCTGGTCGAGGCTATTGTCCGACATTTCGCTAGTTGAAGGTTTGCTGAACTAAATAGTCAGGGCGGACGAGGTGGACCAGCAAAAAAACGTCCACGCCATTGTCCAGCTTGTCCACCATCCGCAGCCACCAAGCGCTAGCTGGCCAGCATATCCATGCCGATATCGCAAGCCGGCGCCGAATGGGTAAGGCAGCCGGCCGAGATGAGGTCCACTCCGGTTTCGGCGATGGCCCGGACATTTTCCAGGGTGACGCCGCCCGAGGCCTCCACCAGGGCGCGCTGGCCGATACGCATCACCGCCTGCCGCATGGCATCGAGATCCATGTTGTCGAGCATGACGATGTCCACCCCGGCCTCCAGACATTCTTCCACCTGCCCCAGGGTCTCGGCCTCCACCTCGATGCGCAGGGTGTGGGGCGCCCGCGCCCGCACCGCGGCCACGGCTTGACGAATGGAGCCGCAGGCCATGATGTGGTTGTCCTTGATTAGCACGCCGTCGGCCAGGTTGAAACGATGGTTGCCGCCGCCGCCGGCCCGCACCGCATATTTTTCCAGAACCCTTAGTCCTGGCGTGGTTTTTCTGGTATCGACGATTTTGACCGGCAGGGGGTCAATGGCGCGGACGAAGCGGTTGGTCAAGGTGGCGATGCCGCAGAGCCGCTGCGCCAGGTTCAGGGCCACCCGTTCGCCCAGCAGCAACGAGGCCACCGGCCCTTGCACGACGAGCAGGCGCTGGCCGACCTGCACGATGATGCCGTCCGGCACGTTGTCGCGGCAGCGGATGGCCGGGTCCACGACCTCGAACACCAGGGGCACGATCATAGTAAAACCGCAGGCCACCAAGGGAGACCGGGCTGCAAAAACCGCGGTGGCCATCTGGTTGCCTGGAAAAATGGCCTCGGTGGTGATATCGCCGGTGCCGATATCCTCCTGAAGAAATCCTTCAATCTGGCGTATGATGGTAAGGCGGTCCATGCCTGCTCCTGGTATGGGCCGTGTCATGGACGGCCGAGTTTTTAAAAAGCTCTACCGCGCGCCCCGCAGTGTGTCAAGGAAAAGCGCAAATCCCAAAGGCGCTGCACGCCGCCTTGTGATAGATTGTTGCCAATCGTTGCACTTCCTGTTAAAAAGAAGGAATACAATTCTTTACCTGTCTTTGCTCATAAAAAAGGGGGAAGGGGAGATTATGCAAGGCGCTTGACCTGCGGCGCAGGTCAGTCTTGTATGATCTCCTGGCAACCGTTTATCATCAGGCAATGCGAAAGCAAGAGAGAGGAGCATAATGCAAAAGCACAGTTGCCGATTGGCCGTCACCAGCTTGGTTCTTTTCGTGCTTGCCCTGCTCGCGGGCTGCGTGGCAAACCAGGGCACGAATAGCACCGAAAAACGCTATGTGGTCGGGCCGCAGGGCGCCGAGCAACGCTATGTGGTTGGTAAGGACGCCGCGGCCAGCCGTTATCTGGTGGATGGCGAGCGGCCAACCCCTGCGGTCGCGGTGGCGCCGGCCGTGGTTGGCGAGACCGCCGGGGAGGCCATGCCGATTGCGGGCGAGGAGGAGGAGTTGAAAAAGGCGGCCTCTACCGGTGATCTGGAGAAATTCATTGACACCCACAAGCCAGACGAGCTGAGCTTCGTGGCTGTGCAACGGCTGGCCAGACCCTACCTCAGCATCAAGGACTGGCAGGGGGCCAGCAACGTCTTTACGGCCCACAGGGCGCAATTTCCCGGCATGGAGGGTCGCTTCGACACCATCATCGGCCTGCTGCGGGCCCCGGCCAGAAATCCGCTGGTTACCAACCTCGGCCCCGGCATCAACACCCCTGGCGAGGAGTACCATCCGGTCATAGGCGGCCATGGTAACCTGCTGTATTTTGCCAGGGACGTCGGACCACGGGGCGGCGAGAATATCTTTGTCTCGGCCCATGACGGCGTGCGGTGGGGCGAGGCAGTGGACATGGGCCGGCCGGTCAACACCGCCACCCACGAGGTTCCCCTTGGGGTCTCGCTGGACGGCAATCTCCTCACCTTGTTCGGCAACTACGCCAACTCCTTTGGTCGCGGTGATATCTTTTATGCGGTGCAGGAAGATGATTGCTGGAGTGAGGTCGGCCACTATCAAGCGCCGATTAACACGGAGCACTTTGATTCCGACGCCATGCTGCCCGCGGACGGCAAAACCATGCTGCTCGTCTCGGATCGGCCTGGCGGCATCGGCGAGGCGCACAAAAAAGGTGAATTATTTCATAACGGATACGGCGGCAACACCGATATCTATATAGTCGTGCAAACCGAGGCCGGTCAAACGGCCATCAACCTCGGCCCTACCATCAACACCCCGTACAGCGAATATTCGCCCTACCTGAGCGCGGACGGCAAGACCCTCTACTTCAGTTCCGACGGCCATGGCGGGCTCGGTGGCCTGGATGTCTTCAAGTCAACGCGCACAAGCGACACCACCTGGACCGAATGGAGCGAGCCGGTCAACCTGGGCAAGGACATCAACGGCCCTGCCGACGACTGGGGCTATCAAATCGCCCTGTCTGGTAATCTCGCCTATTTCGCCACCAACAGCAGGATCGACGGTTATGGTGGCAATGATATCTATGCCATCGAAATGCCGGTTGAGCTTAGACCAACCCCGGTAACCGCGGTCTCGGGCCGTGTCCTTGACCCGGATGGTAATCCGATTCCCGGGGCCACCGTGATCTGTAATGATCTTACCCTTAATCGGGAGGTTGGCCAGTCTTCCAGCGCGCCGGTCACCGGGCAGTACCTTATCGCCCTGCCAGCCGGTCATAATTATGGCTTCTACGCGGAAAAGGAGGGCTATGTCGGCAAATCCGAAAACCTTGATCTGACGGACAAGCCTGATTATGCGGAATACCATATGGACATCATCCTGCATCCGGTAGAGGGACTGGTGCGTGATCAGGTAGTGATCCGCTTGAACAATATCTTTTTCGACTTCAACAAGGCCACCCTGAAGGAGGCGTCCATCCTTGAATTAAATCGTTGGGTGAAGTTCTTCGCCAAGTATACGGACATCAAGGCCGAATTCCAGGGTCATGCCGACTGGATCGGCAGCGATGCATACAACCAGAAGCTTTCCGAGCGACGCGCCCAGTCGGTGGTTGACTATCTGGTTCAGCAAGGGGTGGCCGGCAAGCGGGTGACGGGTGTCGGTTTTGGGGAAAGCCGGCCGGTGGCCTCCAACGAGACCGAGGCGGGCAGGGCTCAGAACCGGCGGGTGGAGATCCACTTCCAGACCATGCAGCCCTAACCCAAGGTAGCAGCTCAGGTTGTTTAGTCCGTCAGGCTGTAGACTGTTAGGCAAAAAACGGAGCGTATGCGGAACACAGTACGACTTATACCGCAAGGGCATAAGTTTCGTATGAGCAGACGAGCTGCTCAACTCAGCTTTATATCTCGTGTTTCGCTGTT
>Ga0100389_1001404_pt1 | contig 19167 bp, 17 predicted proteins | sample CryGeymeta201513_FD_81537 | JGI IMG/M metagenome (GOLD analysis project Ga0100389, IMG submission 81537) | Groundwater microbial communities from Crystal Geyser aquifers in Utah, USA - Crystal Geyser metaG 2015-13 | ecosystem: Environmental > Aquatic > Deep subsurface > Groundwater | place: USA... | reverse complement strand
TCTTTAATCCCGGCTTTAAATTTCTCCAGCTATCACCATACAAAAGTTTCTTTTTTTTAAGCCCACCTATACCGAGAGAATCAGCGATTTTTAGGGCTGTTTCTGGCATAAAAGGATATATCTGCCAAGCAATCTGATGGAGAGCGTCCAACAATCCATACAAAACCCAATTCAATTCTTCTTTTTTCCCTTCTTTATCCAAGTTCCACGGCTTATTATCCTCAATGTATTTATCAGCCTCTTTGATGAAATTCCAAATTGAAACTAAAGCGTCGTTAAAACGATATTCTTTTATGCCTTCGTCCAGTCCTGACCAAGATTTTTTCCAATTATAGATATTTTCATTAATCCTTAACGGATGTTCATCCGGATTTTTATTTATTTGAGGAACCATCCCTTCGCAATATTTTTCAACCATTGTTATCGTTCTTGCTACTAAGTTGCCTAATCCGCTGGCCAAGTCGGAATTATACCGATTTTCAAATTTTTCATAAGTGAAATCGCCGTCTTCGGTTGACGGAATTTCCCGTAAAAGGAAGTATCTGACGGCGTCAGTTCCGTATTTTTCAACCAAGGCAAAGGGGTCAATAACATTGCCGATGCTTTTTGACATTTTTTCCCCTCCAACTGTAATAAACCCGTGGACCAGCAATGATTTAGGCAAAGAAATTCCTGCTGACAAAAGTATCGCCGGCCAAAAAAGAATATGGAAGCGGAGAATGTCCTTTCCTATGCAATGAACATCGGCCGGCCAATATTTTTTAAAGTTTCCGCTATTTTCAAAATAACCAACCGCGGAAATATAATTTGTTAAGGCGTCTGCCCAAACATACATTACTTGGCTCTCGTCGCCGGGGACAGGAATCCCCCATGAAAGCTTTTCTTTGCTTCGGGAAAAACTGATGTCTTCCAGTCCTTGTTCAAGGAAACTCAATGTTTCATTTTTCCTAGTTTGGGGAATGATTTTAATCTCTTCTCTTTCAATAAGCCCTTTCAGTTGTTTTTCATATTTTGAAAGACGAAAAAAATAATTCTCTTCTTCAATGATTTCCGGCTCCTTTTTATGAATAGGGCATTTTCCCTCAACTAATTCTTTTTCTTTCAAAAAAGCTTCGCATCCGACGCAATACAGCCCCTTATATTTCTTCTTATAAATATCCCCCTTTTCGGCCATTATTTGCCAAATCTTTTGAGCTGTCGGCCAATGCCTTTCCTTATCCGTGGTTCTAATAAAGTCATCATTGGATAAGTTTAAAATCCCGGCTAACTGCCTGAATTTATCTGAAATAACGTCAACGAACTCTTTCGGCGCCTTGCCCTCCTCTTCAGCTTTTTTGGCGATCTTTGATCCGTGCTCATCAGTACCAGTAAGAAAAAAGGTGTCTTCGCCTGAAAGCCGATGGTATCTGGCCAAAACATCAGCCTGAATTATTTCCAAAGCAAAACCGATATGCGGCGGAGCATTCGTATAAGCAATACTGGTCGTAATATAAAACTTCTTGTTTTCCTTATTCTCTCTGTTTTCTTTATTATCTTCCGGCATACAATTAATTTTAGCATATTCCCGCCAAATTTCCACATAAAAATGTGAAAATGCGAAATAAAAAAAGGGATATATTAAATATCCCCCATTTTTTCTCGAACTATCATCTGAAGGACTTTCCTTCACCGCCATATTCCATCCCGCATTCCCTTCTACGTTTACCGGGGATAATGGTCATATGTGGCGGATAACCTTCTATGGGTTTTCCCCCGAAAAATTTCTCTTCCTTATCCTTATTCTCTTCCTTATCGTTTTTTGCCATTTTTTGTATTTTTTTAATTTAAAGAAATAACAAGATGTTATCATTTCTTAACCCGCCATGTCAACCACGATGACGAATTCGCCCTTGATGACATCCTTCTTAATGGCGCTGATCACCTCCTCGATTTTTCCCCTATAAATTGTTTCAAATTTCTTAGTAAGCTCCCGACAAACAACTACCTGACTAGGCTGTAGGTTGTAGGAATCAGCCTGTAGGTTTTTTAATTCATTTAAAGTTTTTATTATGCGATAAGTGGATTCGTAAAAAATAACGGGATATTTTGAATCAATAACTTCCTCAAAAAACTTTTTCCGTTTTTTCTTTACCGGCGGAAAACCCATAAAAATAAACTTATCCATAGGAAATCCGGAAACGCTGGCTGCGGCAGCAACCGCTGAAGCGCCGGGAATAGGAACCACCTTCACTTTGGCCAGAGGCCGACCAGCCTTTGGCTGGGACTCAATAACTTTCTCAACCAACTTGCTCCCCGGGTCAGAAATGCCCGGCGTCCCGGCATCGGAAATCAAAGCTAAGTTTTTCCCCTCTCCCAATAACCCGATGATATAATCTTCTTTCTCAATTTTGCTGTGCTGGTGATAGCTTATCGTCGGCGTTTTTATCTCATAATGATCCAGTAACCTTTTAGCCACTCTGGTGTCTTCGCACAAAATTAAATCAACCCCCTTCAGGGCTTCGATTGCTCTTTGCGAGATATCTTGGAGATTGCCGATAGGAGTAGCGACAATGTAAAGAATAGCCATAAAAATTAGAAATTTTATTAATTGGCTTCCTCTGCCCTGCTTCGGATAAATTCTTTCATAAATTCAAGAAAAATACTGAAGACGGGAACAGCCAAAATCGCCCCAGCAATTCCCCAAAGCTGGGCGCCGATAGCCAAAGAAATTAAGACCAAAACAGGGGAAAGTCCGACGAATTTTTTAGAAATTGCCGGAGTCAGGATATTGTTTTCAATCTGTTGGACAAGAAAAAAAATAAGTAAGACGAAAAACGCCTGCAAGGTTGACTCAAAAAAAACAAGCAAGAATATCAAGATCCCGACGATGGTAGGTCCGACAACAGGAATAAAATTAAGAACGCCGGCTAAAAGAGCAAGGGATAAAGGATATTTGACGCTAAATAGCAGAAAGGCGACCAAAGAAGCTACGCCGACGAATAAACAGGCGATCATCCTTGAAGCAAACCATCCTGAAACTTTTTCCTGCGCCTCTTCCCAAAAGGAAAGGAAGTATTCTCTTTTCCCTTCAGGCAGGAGCAGGGATATATTTTTTTCGATAGATTTTTCTTCAAGGGAAAGAAAAATGGCAACGGTTATTATAAAAATCGTTGACATTATCCCGCCGAAGAAGGAGAAAATGGCGTTGAAAATATTACCCGACATTTTCTGCAATGTTCCACTTAGGGAATTCAGAAATGTTTCAATATCAGTAAAGGCTTCAAACCCCAACCCTCTTAACATCGGAGAAACTTTATCAAAATATTGAGGGAGGAATTGAGCAAAATTTTTAAATTCATCTATGAAAATAGGGAGTATTGAATATATCAAAACAGATATCAGGCCGAAAACGGACAAATAAGAAAAAATCACGGCTAAAAGGCGAGGCACCCTCATCTTTTGCATAAAATTAATAGCCGGATTGAATAAAACTGAAACTATCACAGCAAGAACAAGCCAGATAAAAATATCTTTAAGCAAATAAAGAAAATAGAAAAGAAGGCAAGCTGAAGCTACCTTCAAAATCGTCCCCCACGAAATATCCAAAGTATTATTTTCAGCCATTGAAAAGATTTTAAAATTTTAATAACTGTTGAAATTTTTTCTTATTCCTAAATGGCCCTATCAATGCCAGATTGAGATTCTCCGGCTTAAAAATATCTTTAGCCACATCCAAAATATCTTCTGCGCTTACGCTCTTTATCTTAGCAAATATTTCTCCTGAAGTTAAAATTTCCCCCTCTAAAAGCTCTTGCTCGGCGCAGAAAGAAGCTCTCTCATCCGAGGTCTCCAAATTCAGGGCCAGTTTTCCTTTAATGTAATTTTGGGCTCTTTCCAATTCCGCCGAGGAAACTTTCTCTTCGGAAATTCTTTTATATTCCTTAAGAATAATCTTAATCGCTTCTTCTGCTTTTTTATTCGCCACCCCTGTATAGGTGGACAGATAACCGCAGTCAGTCTCCATATCGGAAAATGTATGAATGGCGTAAACCGTCCCTAATTCCTGCCTGACCTTGGCGAATAATCTGGAACTGGGCATACCGCCCAAAATAATTTCCAAAACCCTTAAAGCGTATCTCCGCGGATGAAAAATATTATAGCCCCTGACGCCGAGGCAAAGATTCGTCTGGCCTGTTTTCCTGTATTCCAAAAGAACTTTCGATTTTTTTTGATTTTCAACAGTTTTCTTTTTAAGAAACAACTCTCCCTCCCCTATGGCGGAAAAATACTTTTCTGTTTTCAGAAAAACTTCTTCGGATTTTATATTTCCGGCAACACACACTAAGGAATTCTTGGCTGTATATTGTTTCTTAAAATAATCCAGCAATTTTCCCCGGCTGATGCCTTTGACGCTCTCTTTTGTCCCGGCGATATCCCAGCCTGACGGCTGATCGCCGTACAATAATTCTCGCCAAACTCTGGTTATATGGAGGCTGGGGCTGTCCTCATACATATTTATTTCTTCAACAATCACTCCTTTTTCTTTTTCAATGTCTTTTTCCTTAAGAATGGCGTTTAAAAAAATATCGGAAATAACCTCTAAAGCATTCTCAAAGTTAGAACTCTCGGCTTTAATCCAATAACCGGTGCACTCATAACCGGTAAAAGCGTTGCGTTCCGCCCCCATTCTATCCATATCTTCATCAACTTGCTCCCATGAGGGCCTTTTTTTTGTTCCTTTAAAAAGAACATGCTCCAGAAGATGAGAAATCCCGCTTATTTCCCTTTTTTCATTGCTTGATCCTGCTTTTACCATTATCAAAATCGTCACCGCTTGAGTATCGGCTTGAGGAACAGCAATAATTCTTAACCCATTTTCCAGAATTTTCTTTTCAAACATCTTATTTGGTCGGAATATCATCCAGGATGTCCTTAATCTTGGAAAGAGGACTATCGCTATTTTCGTAACTCTTAATTTCAGAGAGAACTTCTCTGTCTATTATTTCTATTTGCTTTTCTATCTCCTTCTTGGCATCCTCCAGGCATTTTTTCCAATCCCTCATGTCCCTTTCCATTTGCTCTACTTTTCCCTTAATCCCGTTAACGTAATCGCTTAAATTTGCTTCGCTCATATTTTTTATTTTAATTTAGTTAATAATTTTATTGTTCTAATTTTTGTTTAATTGTGTCAACTAAGTCTTTCACGACAATTCGCTCTTGTTTCATGGTGTCGCGGTCGCGGATAGTGACATCTCCTTTTTCTAAAGAGTCAAAGTCAATGGTCAGACATATCGGCGTGCCGATCTCATCCTGCCTCCTGTACCTCTTGCCGATGTTTCCATTATCATCAAACTCACACATAAAAGTCGGTTTGAGAAGATCATAAACTTCCTTGGCTTTTTGGACTAATTCCGGCTTGTTCCTCAATAATGGGAAAATCGCCACTTTGACCGGCGCTAATTTTTTTGAAATTTTCAGAACAACTCTTCCTTCCTCCCCATCCATCTTTTCTTCAGTATAAGCGTCCGACAAAACAGCCAACATTGTCCTTCCTACGCCAACCGAAGATTCTATTATGTGAGGAATGTACTTCTCGCCAGTCGCCGGATCGAGATAGGAAAGTTCCTGTCCGGAAAACTTGCTGTGCTGAGACAAATCATAATCTCCGCGGGCGTGGATTCCTTCCAATTCTTTAAACCCGAAAGGGAAATTATATTCAATGTCGTAAGCTTCTTTGGCGTAAAAAACCAAATTTTCGTGCTTGTGCCATTTGAGATTTTCCTCTTTTATTCCCAAATCCAAATAATACTGCCATCTTACTTCTTTTAATTTTCCGTATTCTTCAATCTCTTTCCCGGGAGAAACAAAATATTGCATTTCCATCTGCTCAAATTCGCGAGTTCTAAAAATAAACTGGCGGGCGGTGATTTCGTTGCGGAAGGCTTTTCCGATTTGAGCGATGCCGAAGGGAATTTTTACTCTGGCGGTATCTAAAACATTTTTGTAATTTACGTAAATTCCCTGGCAAGTCTCTCCGCGAAGGTAAACAGGGTCTTTACTCCAATCGCCGGTAAAATTTCCCAAATTAGATTTGACCAGCAGATTAAATTTCTTAATTTCCGTAAAATCGCTTTTCCCGCAAATCGGGCATTTTATCTTTTCCATATTAGCAGAAAAGATTTTATTGATTTCCTCTTCCGACATTTTTTCATCGGCAAAAACATCGGCTGATTCCAGAAGATGATCGGCTCTCAAGCGATTATGGCATTTTTTGCATTCAGATAAAGGATCGGAAAAACCGGAAACGTGGCCGGAAGCTTCCCAAATTTTCGGATGCATGAATATGGCCGAATCCAAGCCGACGATATCTTCCCGCATTTGGACCATCGCTTTCCACCATTCTTTTTTTATATTATTGGCCAGTTCCGCTCCATAAGGGCCGTAATCGTAGATAGCGGAAAATCCGCCGTATATTTCAGACGACGAAAACACAAATCCGCGGCGTTTGCATAATGATATAATTTTTTGCATCAAATCCTCCATACTAAAATATTAAATTCAAAATTATAAGCTTACGGTTTATTCATTCTAATCATAGCAGATTTTGCTCCCAAACTCCAAAACAAAATCGGGAGAGACCCGTCCTCTACCGCTCTTTTAAGAATTCTGTTTTCCGCAGTTTTAGCATTGACATTGACTGACAATTTGATATATTAATAGTATTACTACGAAAAAGACCCTGTTAAGGCTTGTCCTTTGTGGGGGCTTTTTCTTTTCTAATCTGTAAAATCAATCTTTTATCATTCAAATAAGCAATCGGGGCGCTTGTTCTCTTGAGAAGGATTGAACATTTTTTCTGAATACTCGGAGAAAGTATAATTTTTAATTTATCCTTCTCTTGCAAAAATTTTATCAAACCGGCATAATCACCATCGCTTGAGACAATAATCGCCCTATTGAATTTATTTTCATAAGTGTCGCGCGCTATCTGCAAAACCAAATCAGCGTCGCAATTACCTTTTGCTTTCCCATCTCCATCGTAAACCACTTCTTTGAATATTAAATTAAAACCGCATTCCTGAAGACGAGTGTATAGGTCTTTGTATTTTGGTATTAAACCAATGAAAATGTAAGCCCTTTTTACATTATATTTTTCAGACAGCCAAACTCTAAAGCGCGTATAATCAAGAACCCAACCAAAACCATCTATGCCCTTATGCAAATTAGCGCCGTCAATATAAGCAAAATTATTTATTTCATTTTCCATTCTCTTGAAAATTATTTTTGACCCTATATTGTAGGCTCTGAGCTCCAAGTTATAGGTTGTAGGTTTTATTGGATGGTGCCTTCTTTTTCGTTGACGGTTAAGTCGTCAGGTAAGACAGTGTCTATAGCCGGACTTTTTGTTTCCAAGTTTCCCTTCGTCCAGGCATCCTCTCCCATCAAACTGGCCTCTCCGATAAGCTGGGCCAGCTTCCCTTTTTGAGCTTCAGACGGGGTAAAAGAAATTTGAAAAGAAATATTCGGCGCGGAAGTCATAATCCCTTCTCCTGCCTTCAAATCCCCGACCGCCCAAACAATCTCCCTTGATTGCGAATCAAAGGCTAATTTAGAAGACTGGTCTTCCGGGAAAATTTTTCCCGTCAGACGAACTCCTTCCGAAAGAACCGCTTTTACTTTTGCGTTATTAACGTCATTGGAATAATTCTTGACCTGCCACATTATCGTGTAAGTTGTTTCAGAACCAGTTTGCGGAGGAATAGGCCCGTCGTTGCCGAAAATTTCATCTTGGAAATATCCTCTCTGGCTTAAGAAAATTTTAGAATTGACCTTAGTAACAAACTCTTCTCTGGCCTGGTTCAAGGTAATGGTATTTTTTATTTCTGAATTTTTAGCAACGCCCAAATCGTCTTTTAATTTAACCCAAAACTCCACACTCCCTTCTTCCATTGAAGAAAGTATTTGCAGTTTTGGAACCTTTTTCCAGTCAAAAATAATTGAATTGTCTCCCGGCTGAAAACTGCCATAATCGGATTTAATGGTTGAGAAGTCAAAGAAATTCCCTTCCAATTTGTTTATTAAAATTAAACTATCCAAACTATCTTTCCCTATGTTTTTGAATGAGACTTCATAATGAAGCCAGTCCCCCGGCGAAGCAGTGAACTTCGGATTGCTGTTTATCTTTTGAGCCATGTCCAGAGATGGTTCAATAATTGACGCTCCCTTGATAGCTTCTTTAAGAACAACAAATTCTCCGTCTCGCCATGTTCCTATTTTCGCTCTAAAAAGTTCGTCTTCCCCAACTCCTCCGGAAAGCTGGCCGGTGACTTCAATCCTTCCTCCCTCTGCCCTATTCAATACCCCTACTTCCCATTCCTTCTTTTCCAAATCTCTGGGCGCAGATTCTTTGAATTCGTAACCTGAAGGATAATCAGCCACCACCCTTAATCCGAGAATTGGATAATCAATATTGGAAAAATAATTCAAACGAAATTTAAAATCTTTGAGGGGCTCTATTCTTGAGGGCATATCAAATTCAAATGTCAGAGGAACGGATTTTATCCGAGTCGCCAAGCTAGTGCTTGATTCGTATTTAGCTTTCAGATTTTTCGGCTTATAACTAAGCCGGACATTGGCTTTTTTGATATCCCCCTCTTTGCCCAATAATCTGGTCTTAAAACTGATGGTTTTTTCTTCTCCGGGGTAAATGTCTTCCAAGTCTATTTCCTTTCTCAAAATATTGTCTTCAACGATTGAGTATTGAGGATATTCGAATATCAGCTTCGCTTCTTCAAGACGGATATCTCCATTGTTTTTGTATTTCACAGTATATTCAATCTCTTCAGCTACAGTCGCATCCTCTTTCCCTAAAAGCTCTAATTTCAAGATATCTTTTGAATAGCTGTTCTTCTGCCATGTCCAATAACCGGCTCCTCCGCAGACAAGAGCCAAAAGAAGCAAAAATAAAATAACTTTCCTCTTCATAAATTTAGTTGAATGTTAGTTTGATAAAAGTAAATCACAATGATTTCGTAATGCCTTTATCTTAACAAATTTACTCGCCTTTGCCAAAAGCCCCTTTAAGTCGCTGAATTACAACCCCGCAAGTGGTAAAGTAACTATAGCGTCGCAAGACTGTAATATAAAAAATTATTAACAAATATTAATTAAAAAAATAAAAAAAATGGAAGGAAAAAATTTTGAGAACCCAAAAAATATAAAAAAGGACGTAGAGACAGTCAAGGGAGAGATAAGGGGACACCTAAAATGGGTAGAAAGCAAATTAGAAGAGCTCACGGGAAAAAGAAAGACGTGGCCTGAACACGATATTGAAGAATTGGAAAATTCAATAAAAGACGTTGAGGAAACAAAGAAAGGGTGGCTGGAACAGCTCAAAAAGATGGAAGAGGAAAAGGAAGAATAATGGAAAAAATTCAAAGCATTAGAGGAGTTTTGCCAAAACGCCTTCCAAAATATCTTCTAAGGAGTTTTGGATTTCTTTGACGTCTTTGTCTGTTATTTTTAATTTCAAAAGGGTATCCCAATCCCGCTTTGAAAAAATCCTCAAAATTTCGCCGAGGCGTTCTCCTCTGAAACAATCATAACCGGAAGGATCTATTTCGTAACCCAAAATAGAAATGAAATTCCAGAGGAAGCAGAAATAAAATAATCGGCTAAATTGCAAATCAGTCAGTTGGCAATCGTCCAGCTTGCGGAAAGTTTCATTAAGCAAATCCCATATCGCCGAGTCTGCTTCCTGGCCATGAACCGCTCCGACTAAAGCCTCAGAGATTTTTTGAGCAATAGAGAGTTTGGCTAAATCCCTCCTTACTCCTTTAAAATCATCCAACAAAACAACATCAGTTAATGTCTTGTAATGCTTGCCCTGTATAAATTCAACTTCAGATAAATAAAAAAGCTCCAGCCCGGCCCTCAATTTTGAGTTTATCTTTCTTTCCGCTCTGGCCAATAATTGTATCTTCCCGAAATCCTTGGTGTAGAGAGTAAAAAGCCTGTCCGCCTCGCCCTTATCTTCTTTCTTGAGAATAAATCCTTCTGTTTTATAATGAGTAAACATAAGCCAACTATATCATAATATTGAACTTGGAAGTTAAAAATGGTAAAAAGAATAATATGGGAATAGAAAAACCGACAAACAATAAGGCCGAACAAAAAAGAACCCCCGAAGAGGAATTTTTTGAGAGACTTCTGGAGAAAATAGGCAAACAATCTGAGTCATTAAGGAAAATGGGATTGCCCATAGGGCCTAATTTGCGGATAAATCCTCGTGACTATTCTGATGTTTATAGTAAGGAGAAGATAGAAAGCGACTTGATAGCGACAGAGGGCGTAATGGAAAAAATACACGAGAAAAAACTTTCCTTAAAAGAAATAGAAAAAGAAAAATTAAAAACAGACGGAGCAAAACTGGAAATACTCGTATCCTTACTCCTTAATAAATTTTTTGAGGAATATTCAAAGGGCAGATTCGTCGCCGTTGGGACGTCTGATTACGACGACCTAAAAAATGGGCTTGATACTGTAATTTTTGACACACTCACCGGCAGAATAATCTGCGCCATTGACGAAGTAGCGGATAATGAAGGCACAGGTAGAAGAATTGAAGAAAAAATAAAAAAATTTACAGAAAAAAATGAATTGGGCGGAAGGAAACTTGAATACGGCCTTGATGTAGAAAATGGAAAAATCAGGAAAACAAAAAGGGAGAATATACCCATCGTTCTTCTTTCTTTAAAATCTAAAGAAATAAAAATCGGCTTCGAAAGAATGCTTTTTGAAAAAGACGAAAAGAAAAGAAATGAGATGGCGAAAGGATTCTTTAATTATTTCATCAAAGCGATAGGAGAACAGATTGAGGGATTGGAAAGAGACAAATACGCAATGAGAAATCCTTTCCTGAAGCAAAATTTAGAAAATTTCAAAAAAACCATGGACGAATTGGCGCCAGAAGAAGACGAGTTTATATCAGGAAAAAAGAAGAAAAAGAGGGGAGGAAATTAATTTTAAAAAAATATGGAATTTGATATTGTGGCAATACCGGATTATTGGGGAGCGATAGCTTTGTTCTGCGTTTCTTTTGTTATTCTTTTTTTCTCTCTTCCGGCTTTCCTAAAGCTTATTTTCGACCGAGGAATAAAAAAAAGGATGGTCAAAAAATCTTTAAGATTTTCTCTTTTCCTCGTCAGGATCTCTAAGGAAAAAATAGACGAAAGGAAAGAGGTCCGCAAGGAAGAAAAGGAATGGATATCAACAACGGAACATTTCCTCTCCAGTCTCACTTCCCTCAAGAAAAAAGGGCTTCTTGACCCGGGACAATGGATCAGTTTTGAAATTGCGAAAATCGGCAAAGAAATAAAATTTTTTACCGCTGTCCCCGAAGAAATAAAAGAATCCGTCAAAAAACAAATCTACAGCTTTTTCCCCTACGCTGACATTTCCGAACTTCCCCAAGACTACAATATATTCTCTGAAACGGAAATAATCGCCGGCGGAGAGATGAAACTGTCGGAGAATTCCCTTCTCCCCATAAAGACTTACCTGAATCTGGAAGCAGACCCGCTTTCTAATATAACCAATGTTTTGACTAAATCAGAAAAAGATGAAGAGGCGGTGATACAATATGTCATCCGGCCGGCAACATCATCCTTGAAAGACAGGGGGAGGGAAATTTTAAAACACATAGAAACGGGTGAAACTTTCAAAAAGGCTTATTCGGAAACAAGCATCATTAGAATTCTGCTCAAACCCCTTTTCCCTGAAAAAAAGGAAACAACGCCTCCTTTAGCCAAAGCTCCTGACAAAGAATTGCTGGACGGAATAAACAGCAAAGTCAGTAAGGATATTTTTGAAACGACCATAAGAATACTTGTTTCTGTCCCAAAAACAAAAGAGGCCGAGGGAAGAGAAATGATGGATCAGGTAAAAAATTCTTTTGAGCAGTTTTCCTCACCGAAAACAAATTCTTTCAGATTTATTGAAAAGAAAGGAAACAACTTAAAAAAACTGATATTTGATTTTTCATTCAGAATCCCCGGCAGAGAAAGTTGCGGAATCCTTTCAACCGAAGAAATATCTTCCATCTTTCACTTCCCTTCTCCTATTTCTCAAACGCCTCAAGTTTCCTTCTTGGAATCAAAGAAAGCCGCTCCGCCGGTAAATCTCCCCGAAGAAGGATTGTCTTTGGGCTTCAACAGCTATAGGGAGCAAAAAAACGACATCAAAATAAAAGAAGATGACCGTAGGCGCCACTTTTACGCCATCGGGCAGACAGGAACAGGTAAGTCTGCTTTCCTTTATTCCATGGCTGAACAAGATATTAAAAACGGCAAAGGACTATGCGTCTTAGACCCTCACGGCGACCTGATAAACGACCTGCTTGGAGTTATTCCTGAAGAAAGAAAAGGCGATATAATCCTTTTTGAGCCAGGAAATATGAAAACAGTTATCGGATTAAATATGCTTGAATATGAGCCTGATAAGCCGGAACAAAAAACCTTCATCATCAATGAATTGATAAATATTTTTGACAAGCTTTACGATTTAAAACAGACAGGAGGGCCTATTTTTGAACAATACGCCAGAAACTCTCTTCTTCTTCTGATGGACGACCCCAATGAAACATACACATTGATGGAGGTTCCCAAGGTTTTAGCTGACGCGGAATTCAGAAAATATCTTCTTAACAAATGCAGAAACCCATTGGTCAAGGATTTCTGGGAGAAAGAAGCGGAAAAAGCCGGAGGAGAAGCCACTCTGGCCAACATAGTTCCCTATATCACCAGTAAGTTTGACGTTTTCATCGCTAATGATTATATGAGGGCGATAATCGGCCAGCAGAAAACCAGCTTAGAATTCAGGAAAATAATGGATGGAGAAAAAATCCTTCTCTGCAATCTTTCTAAGGGAAAACTGGGAGAAGCTAACAGCTCTCTGCTCGGCTTAATTATTGTCGGAAAAATTCTGATAAATGCTTTTGCCCGTATAGAAATTCCCCAAGAAGAAAGAAAAGATTTTTACCTTTACATGGACGAATTCCAAAACTTTACCACCGAGAGCGTTTCTACGATTTTGGCTGAAGCCAGAAAATATCGGCTGTCCTTGATAATGGCCCACCAATACATCGGACAACTCACCGACCCGATAAGAAAAGCTGTTTTCGGAAACGTGGGAACAATAACATCTTTCAGGGTCGGGCCGGAAGACGCTGAATTTTTAGAAAAAGAGTTTGAAGGAGTATTTAACAGGCAAGACCTGATAAATTTGACAAATTACAATTTTTACATTAAAATGATAATAGACGGGCAAGCGAGCCGGCCGTTCAATGTCCAAACTCACCCGCCGGTTAAGCCGGACCGCGCAAAAGCTATGGCGATGCGGGAATACTCATTAAGTAAAAATGGCTTGCCGAGAGAAGAGGTTGAAAAAAATATTAAAGGGAGATTGGCTTTCATAAACGAAAAACGTGAAACAATTTAAAAAAATTATGATAGAAGAAATTATTGAAAAAAACACCAATAAAGAAACAATTCCTCCGAGAAAAGCTTTTGAGGGAGAGGAGGATTATTCCTCTCCGGAAAAAGGAAGAGTAAAAAAGGAAAATCCGGAAAATACGGGACAAGAAAAACCCGTAGATCGTTCTCACGATCGGCGTGTCGTGGAAACTATGAGGGAGGAAAGAGAAGAGAGAGAGGAGAATATAAAGAAGAGAGAGGAAAAAGAAATAAAAAAAGATAATGAAGAGGGACTTAAAGAAATTACAGAAAAAGCAATTGAAGATTTTGAAAAAATACTAAAAAAAGAAATCTCTGAAAAACAAAAAGAAGAGCTTTGGGAAAAATCATCAGATCTAAAAAACAATATTTCAATATTAGAGAAAAATATCCTGACTTTGAAAGACAGCGATCAAAAAGAAGCCGAGGTCTCAAAGCTGGAAAAAATAATAAGCGGAATAGAAGAAAAATTAATAAAACCATTAGAAGAAGCTAAAATAATAACCGTGAAGAAACGGTTTATTTTCCATGAGAAAAAAATTAAATTAAACGATGGCACAGAAATGGAAAGGGAAGATTTAAGAAAAATAATAGGATATGCCCTTAAGACTATATTCCCTGAATCAGAAACTGAAGAAAGCCGGCTGGATAAAAAAGTAGGAGATTTCTTTAAGTGGTAAACAAATTAAAACTATGGATACAAAAACACAAATTGAATATTATATAAATATAGCCCTTAAAAAAGGTGTGGAGAAAGCCATTGAGGAAATAAAAAAAAGGAATGATCCCTTCCTTCTTGACGCTTTCCATGATAAACTGGTAGAAGAAATCAAAACCCTAAAAAAAATTAATAACTAAGCTAAATAAAAATATGAATTTCGAATTGAAAAACATATCGAATATACCGGACATAGAAGAAATCGTAAAAAAATATGCCGTAGAGGAAACTGGGAAAGTACTCACGGAACCCCATGGAGAAGAATTAAGAAAAGAAATAAGGGGATACGCCAAAGAATACTTAAAAAAAGCGGAGATGTCCAAGAATACTTAAAAAAACTAAAAGCAGAGAAAAAGGCATTGAAAAAGAAAAAGATGGAAGAAGAAAACCTATCAGCCCAGCCTGAAAAAGTGCAGGAACTCACAAAAGAGGAAATGGAAGCCACCGCAGAAGTAACTGGAGATAATCTCAACTCCACAGATGAAGAAAGAGCGCCTTTTAAAGAAAAGGCGGAGAATAAGGCAATGCTCGGAATATTTTCAAAAAATAGCTCCGAAACAATATCTCAAAAAAGCGAAAAAGATAAAGATAAAAAGGCTGGAGAGTTTTATAAGGCATCCGGCGAAGAATTCGCAAAAATACATAATCTACTAAAAAAAAGCAGAAGTCAAGAAAAAGCTTTTCGGATTGAGAGGTGAAGAGGTTTTATTTGAAGCCCTCAATGAAGACGGAAAAATGGAAAAAAGAAAACAAGATAGGGAAGCATTTTTAAAAGTATTAAGAACGTTGGATAAAAATATCAATTTGAACAAAGATATCGATAAAGATGCAATTGAGAAAAAGGTTAAGCCCGCAACAAAACCCCTGGAGAAATTAAAGAAGCGTTCGAGGAAATAACCGTTGACACCAAAGAAGAGGAAAGAAGAAACAGTATTTGGGGGACGATAAAGGGATGGTTCGGCTCCAATTAAAATTTATTGTTGTTTGAGGGCGAGCCAGAGGACTTCGCCGTCTATCATTATCTCTTTTTCCAGAATAAGGCCGGCTTTGGCTGTTTTTCTCTCCTCAAGGCCTTTTATTTTAGCATCCTTCAGAACCGCTTCCTTATTTTTCTCAAGGAGCTTACCCAGCTCCGATTTTGCTAAAAACTCAACAGAAACAATATCCACTGACTTCAATCCGGCTTCCTTTCTCATGTCTTGGATATTCCTGATAATTTCCCTGATAGTCCCCTCCTCCTTCAGTTCCGGAGTAATTTCCGTATCAAGCTCTATCGCCTGTTTAAGCTCCGCATCAAAAACTATTTCCTTGACATTAATCTCATCTTTCAACAACTCCAACAGCTCTTTAGCCATTTTTTTGTCAATTTTGAACTTTGAACTTTGAATTTTTAACTTTCTCAATGGCTGTCTTACCTTAATGCCCGCCTTAGCTCTCTCTGCTAAAGCCAAAACGATGGTACCTCTGATTTCAGCCATATTTTTCTCCAGCTCTTTGTCAATCTTTTTCTTGTCCGCTTTCGGCCAATCCTCCAAATGGACAGATTCCGAAATTTGCTTACCAGCCGAAGCTTTAGCGAAAGCGGGAAACTTTAAACCTGAAATTTCTTGATAAATTTCTTCGCTTAAGAAAGGAATGAATGGCGCTGTAATCTTACTCAAAACAAGCAGTATATAACCGAGGAATTTAGAAGCTGTTTCAAGATCCTTTTCAGTTTTCGGCTTCTGGAACTTTTTTCTTGATCTCCTTATGTACCAAAGAGAGAGATCATTAACGATAAAGTCTTCTATCGTTCTGGCCGCTTTTGTAATATCGTAATTATCAAGCAAGGTTGTTGTTTCTAAAATCAGCCCATTCAATCTGGAAAGAATCCACTTGTCCAAGATATCTACTGATTTGCGCTGATTTAAGCGCTGATTACCACTGACACTTTTCTTTGCGTATGTATTATAAAAAACATAGCAATTCCAAAAGGTCATAATGAATTTTCTCAAGCATCCGGCTATATCTTTTTCAGAAAAAACCTTTGATCCGCCCGGCTGGTTGACGGTAAAAAACCACCACCGAATGGCATCAGCTCCATACTTCTCAATTATTTCATCAGGCAGGACAATATTCCCCTTTGACTTGGACATCTTCTCCCCCTTCTCGTCTAAGATATGGCCTAAACAGACGACATTTTTATAAGCCAAATCACCCCTCAAAATATTAGAAAGAACGTGAAGGGTATAGAACCAACCCCTTGTCTGGTCTATGGCTTCGGAAATATAATCTGCCGGAAATTGCGAATCCATGAGCCCCTTATTTTCAAAGGGATAATGATGCTGGGCGTAAGGCATTGCTCCGGAATCAAACCAGCAATCCAAAACATCCGGGAATCTCTCCGCTTCTCCGCCGCATCTTTCGCAATGTAATTTTATTTCATCAATAAACGGCCGATGAAAATCAACTTCGCCGTTCCGATTTAAGGGAATATCTTTAAACGCCATTTCCCTGACTTCGCCAATTTTGATTTCTTTCTTCCCTAAAAATATATTTTTTACAATCTGTCCGGGAGCAAAGCAATTGAGAACTCCCTCTAATAAAGAGAAAGGCGCCTGATGTCCGACCATTAAAATATTCTTGCCCTTGTATTTGGCTTCTATTTTTTCCATAAAACCATACATCCTTTTCATCACCTCAAAATAATTCTCCCCTTTCGGGACTGCTTTATCAAATCTTGTCAGATAATAGTCCATGGGAGCAAGTTTCTTTTCAGGGTCCCAAAATCTACCGACATTTTCTATTTTTTCCCCGTTCAAAATGCCGTTGTCAATTTCCCTGAGAGATTTTTCGGTTTTAATCTTAACGCCCAACTCCTTGGAAATAATTTCCGCTGTCTGCATTGTCCTTAAAATATCAGAACAAAAAATCAAATCTATTTTTTTGTTCTTCAGTTTCTTAACCGCTTTCAAGACTTGCTCTCTGCCCTTTTCAGTTAGGGGATTTTCAAATTTTTCCGGCCAATTAGAGGCGATTTTATTCACATTACCCAAAGCTTCGCCGTGCCTGATAATAAAATAATTATTATTGGCTTTTCCCTGATTAAGCAAATCTTCTTTTGAACCGACCACCATCAAATTATTACAGCTCTTGCATTTCCAAACAGGCAAAGGCGTGCCCCAATATCTCTCGCGGGACAATGCCCAATCCTTAACTTCCTTAAGCCATTCCCCAAATCTTCCGTTTCTTAAATGAGAAGGAAACCAGTTTATCCGCTGGTTAGATTCCATCATTTTTTCCTTAACCTTCGTCGCCTCAATAAACCACGACTCCTTGGCGTAATAAAGCAAAGGCGACTTACATCTCCAGCAGAAGGGATATTCGTGCTCATACAATTCTTTTTTAAAAAGAATTCCTTGTTTTTCCAAATCCTCAATTATTAGAGGATCAGCGTCTTTCACAAAAAGTCCGGCCCATTTCTTCACATTGAGATTAAACTCTCCCTCCCTGTTCACATTAAGAAGAACCGGTAAATTATTTTTTAATCCGGACTCCATATCATCTTCGCCAAAAGCCGGAGCTATGTGAACTAAGCCGGTTCCATCCTCCAAAGAAACAAAATCAGCCGGCACAACCCTGAAAGCTTCTGCAGAAATAGATTCTTCAGGCGGGTAAGGAGCCTCATATCTTAAGCCGACTAAATCTTTTCCTTTAATTTTTTCAATAACCTCTCCTTTGACTCCGCAGGCCTCAATTCTATTTTCAGACAGTATCAGATATTCATTGTCCCCGGTTTTGACTTTCGCATAAGAAAAATTTGGATTAACCGCTATGGCCACATTGCCGGGAATGGTCCATGGCGTTGTTGTCCAGACGAGCAGAAAAGAAGAATTAAATTCCGGATTTTTTATCCTGAACTTAACGAAAATAGCCGGCTCTTTCACTTTTTTATAACCTTGAGCCACTTCGTGCGAAGAAAGAGTAGTACCACACCTCGGACAATAAGGGACAACTTTCTTTCTCTGGAAAAGAAGCCCTTTACTGTAAATTTCTTTTATAATCCACCACAGGCTCTCAATGTAATTATTTTCATAAGTAATGTAAGGATGTTTCATATCCACCCAATAACCTATTCTCTCCGTCATTTCCTCAAAAATCGCCTTATATTCCCAAACTGATTTTCGGCATTCTTCATTAAATTTAGCTATCCCGTAAGTTTCAATATCTTTCTTGTTTTTCAGGCCAAGCTTCTTTTCAATTTGAAGTTCTACCGGCAAACCGTGAGTATCCCAGCCGGCTTTTCTGGCGACATTAAAACCCCTCATTGTCTTATAGCGGGGAATAATATCTTTAAAAACTCTGGCTAAGGCGTGATGAAGCCCGGGAGCGGCATTAGCTGTAGGAGGGCCTTCATAGAAAACAAAACTTTGGGCTCTTGCCTTTTTCCTTGAGCTTTTCTCAAAGATTTCGTTCTCTTTCCAAAATTTTATTGTTTCTTTTTCTTTTTTAGAAAAATCTTCCATGCTCTAAAGAATATCATTTTTTATCCCTTTTTTCAATGAAAAACGGCTCTGTCTGCAAAGAACCGCTAACCGCCTAACCGTTAAAATTGCCGGCAGACCCCAGCAACCTTTGATTTTAATTTATGCGGAACGCAATAAATTTTCAAAGAAAATTTAATCGTTCCAACAGAGTTGAACGTTAATTTTGCTAAGCAAAATTAACGTTCTTACGCTATGCATTTGTTTGACGAAATCAGAACCTTTTTTGAACGGAACTGATGGCGCGCTCCGCGCGCCAAACTGAACGCTCGGCCGGGCAAAAAGGAAGGGGGTTGGAGAGTGGACGTCCACCAGGAATTTTTGCCCGCCCTCGCTTTCCGCCGCCGCCGAATTTCGTATTTCGCTTTGCGAAATGCGCTACCGATCACCCTTATCCAAACCAATACAGAACTATGCAGAAAAGTAATTATTCAAC
>Ga0100389_1001368_pt1 | contig 19421 bp, 22 predicted proteins | sample CryGeymeta201513_FD_81537 | JGI IMG/M metagenome (GOLD analysis project Ga0100389, IMG submission 81537) | Groundwater microbial communities from Crystal Geyser aquifers in Utah, USA - Crystal Geyser metaG 2015-13 | ecosystem: Environmental > Aquatic > Deep subsurface > Groundwater | place: USA... | reverse complement strand
TACATCAATTTGAACCCCTTGCGCGCCGGGCTGGTCCCGGACCTGGACGCCCTCGGTCATTACCCCTGGAGCGGCCACGCCGGGCTCATGGGCAAAGAACCATTGCCCGGCCAGGCGGTGGAAAAAGTTTTGCAACTCTTTGGCAGCAAGCCGGACGCGGCCAGAAAAAACTACCTCCGGTTTATTGAAGATGGCATTGCCGACGGCCGACGGCTGGAACTGGTTGGCGGCGGCCAGCGCCCCACCCCGGAGAACCCGGACGAATTCTCACAGAAAAATCTTGACAGCCGTGTGCTTGGCGGCGATGTTTTTTTGGAGCGTTTGCAACAGGAAAACGCCCTTGCTACGCGGATCGGCAAGACGATCCCGCTACCTGAACTCCTTCAGCACGTTGCCGACCTGTTTGCGGTGCGCCCTGAAGAACTACGGTGGCGGAGCAGAATCAACCCTGTTTCTGAGGCCCGCGCAGTGTTCTGTTATGCCGCGATCCGGCTTCTGGGGTGCAGCGGCCCCGCGGTGGGCGCGGTGCTATCCATGGGCCGGGCTGCAGTTAGCCGGGCGGCACGACGCGGGGGGGGAATCTTGATGGAACAGACGACAATCCGGGAAAAACTGGAACGAAGGCTTAAAGTAACTAAGTAAACAACGTCCCCTTAATAGGAGTCTTCCTTGATTACCTTTTCAAGTGTCTGGAAAACCTATGCCAAGGAGATCACCGCCAAGGCCCACACCGCGCTCGGCGGGGTTTCCTTTTCACTGGCCAACGGCGAAACCCTTGGGCTGATCGGCGCCAACGGCGCCGGCAAGAGCACCTGCATCAAGCTGGTCATGGATTTCATCCGGCCGGACCAGGGCAGCATCACCGTCTTTGACGACCAGCCGCGGAACCACCTGCTGCGCCGACGCATCGGTTACCTGCCCGAAACCGCCAGTTTCCCTGCCAACCTGACGGTCCTCGACATGCTGCGCTATACCGGCGCCACCTGCCAGATGCCACCCAAGGCTATCCGTGACAAGGGTGCCAAGTTGCTCACCCGACTCAATCTCTGGGAGGCCAGGAAACGACCGCTGCGCGATTATTCCAAGGGCATGCAGCAGCGCGCCAACTTCGCCATCGCCCTGCTCCACGACCCGGAACTGCTCATCCTCGATGAACCCATGAGTGGCCTGGACCCCATCGGCCGGGCCGACATTCTGGCGCTCATCCTGGAACTGAAACAGCAGGGCCGCTCCATCCTCTTCTGCTCGCACATCTTGGAGGACGTGGATCGGGTGGCGGGCCGGGTACTGCTCCTGCATCAGGGCAAAAGCCTTTTCGAGGGCGCTCCCGCCGCCCTCTGCGAGCAGACCGGAAGGGCCACGCTGGCCGACGGGTTTCTCAAGCTGGTCCAAGGGGAGAACGTCCATGCCGCATAAATTCCGCCGCATCCTGGCCCTGGCCCGCCTCCTGGTTTTGGATGGCCTGCGGCGCCATGCCTTGCTGGGGCTCATCGCCCTGTCCTTGGCCGCCGAGGCCGGCGGCCTGCTGTTCTTCGATTTTGTTTCCCGCGATATCGGCCGGGCCTCCAGTGATTTTGTTATTTCCATCGCCTGGATCACCGGCTTCATCTTTCTGTTCTTCCACGCCGTGCAGGTGATGGCCTTGGACGAGGAACGCCGCGTCATTTACTCCCTCGTCGCCCGCCCCATCTCCCGGGGCGAATACGTGCTGGGAATTTTTACCGGCCTGGCCTTCCTGCTCTTCCTGCTCAATTTTCTACTCGGCGGTCTTGGTCTTGGCACCCTGCTGCTGATCAAGGGTATGGTCGCCCCCGTTTACTTCAGCCACTTATCGCTCGGTGCTTTTCTGCTGGCCTGGACCGGCCTCTTCACCATGCAACTGATGCTCCTGGCCGTGATCCTGCTCTTCTCGGGCCTGATACGCGGCAACTTTCCCGTTCTCCTCGTATCCCTTTCCTTCTATGCCATTTGCTCGGGCCTGCCAGTGGTGCGGGAATCGGTGGCGCAGAAAATGACCGCGTCCGTTGACTTGGCCCGCCTGAGCAAGCTCCTCCTGGGCCTGACCGCCGTATTCCCCGATTTTCACCGGCTGGATTTCAAGAATTTCATTGTGGCCGCGGACAGTTTTCCTTCTCTGGATCTGCTGCTGACCGGTTTCGGCCTTGCCCTTGCCTACACCACGATCTTTCTGTGGCTGGCCGCCGTGGTCTATCAGCGCCGGGATTTGCAATGATCCGCAAGATTTTCCTTTTCTGCTGCCTGCTCCTGGCCTACGGCGGGCTGTTTCAGCACCAGGAACGTCTGTTCCGGGAAGAGCCCCTGGAGCTTGCCTTCCCGCTCGCGGCCAGCATCCAGAAGGTCGCCCTCGGCTATCTGCGGCAACTGGGCGGCGAAATGCTCTTTATCAAGGCCAACGTTTTCCTGGGTGGCGTCAAACCCGGTCGCGACCCTTACGACTACGCCGAAAGCCTGAGCAAGCATTTGGACGGCGCCGCGGACCTGCACCCACCCTTCGTGGACACCTATTACCTCTGCAACGCCATGCTGCCTTACATCGGCCCTGATTATGCCATGGAGGCCAATCGCATTCTTGAAAAGGGCATGGCCGCCATGCCGGATAATCTCATCTTGCCGTTTTTCGTGGGCTTCAACTTTTTTTATCACTTGAATGAACCCATCGAGGCCGCGCGCTACCTGAAAATCGCCTCGGAAAAACCAACCGCCCCCTCGTGGCTCGGCCACCTGGCCAGCACCCTGGCCGCCGAAGGCGGTGACATCAAGGGCGGCGTAATCTGGCTTAGGGGCATGGTGGCGACCGAGGAAGACGAAAAAATTCGGGAGCGCTACCAGCAAAGCCTGGCCGTTTTCGAGCAGGCGGCGAACGTGCAGCAGGCCATCGAACTCTACACCGCCCGCCACGGCCAACCGCCGCCCGACCTGCCGGCCCTGGTGCCGGAGTTTGTGGCCGCGATCCCGCCATTTCCCGCCGACTATGAGCTCTCCTACACCCCGCCCACCCTCAGGCTTCTGCGGCCCCATATCGAGGAACAACTCAAAAAACGCCAGCAAGCCGCGCATTCCTGATCGGCATGACGACTTGTTGCGCGTGCATCATCCTTGCTTTTAACAATCCCGCAATCTGACCCTGATGACCAACAATACCAGGGAATCGAAAGAATTGACGGGCTGCGTCTGGAAAACTGGGTGCGGTAACTACTCAGGTTGCGGCTTGACTTATTAGTTCGTTTAACGTACAGTATTCCTGTACATAAAATTCTGCCAGAGGACGCCAATGTCAATCCAGACCACCTATACCGATGCGCGCGCCCGGTTCGCGGGTCTTTGCAATGCCGCGACCACGGACCGGGAAGTAATCATTATTCAGCGACGTGGCGCCGAAGACGTGGCGCTGATTGCCGCCGATGAACTTGCCAGCCTCCAGGAAACCGCCCATCTCTTGCGCTCCCCCAAGAACGCTCGCCGGCTGCTTACCGCCCTGGAACGGGCCTTGCATGGCACCGGCAAGGCCGAGTCACCGGAAAAACTCCGGAATGAACTGGGACTTGAGTGAAAAAATCCGCTCCGTCCCAGAGAAAAACTCCACGCCACGCCGTGTTTCATCCTGAATTCCGCGAGGATCTGCGCCACTGGGTGGAAACCGACCGGAAGATGGCGCTACGGGCCTTTGCTATCATAGAAGCGGTCATGCGCGATCCTTTTCAAGGTGTCGGCAAACCAGAACCCTTGAAATACCTGGCCCCCGGCACCTGGTCCAGGCGTTTGACGCAGGAACACCGGCTTGTCTATCTGGTGACGGATGACCGGGTGGATTTTCTCCAGGCGCGCTACCATTACTAAAAGGGCTTCTTCGATTTCCGACGCAATGCTGCCGGGGCTTCGCAGGCCGGTGCCGGCCAATAGCCTGCCGACTACCGCATCGGCATGACGACTTGTTGCGAGTGCCTCACCTTTGATTTCAACAAATGTGTTGCTCTTAGCACCCCTCACAATATATATTATAAATATATACAATTGAGGTGATGGTATGAATACCGCCAAACTCTTTCAGAATGGCAACTCGCAGGCCGTAAGACTCCCAAAGGAATTCAGGATGCCTGGTGATATGGTGAAAATATCCCAAAAAGGCAATCAGGTCATTTTGGAGCCGCTGGAAACGACCTGGGATTCGCTGTTTGACTCGCTCGGCGATTTTCCCGAGGATTTCATGGAAGATGGGCGGGAGCAACCAGATATGCAAAAGAGGGAAGCTCTCTGATGCACTATCTGCTCGATACCAACATCTGCATTTATCTTATCAAGAAGCGGCCGCTGGCAGCGCTTGCGCAATTCAAGCACCATTCGCCGCAGGATGTGGCCATCTCCACGATCACGCTCTTCGAGCTTGAGTATGGCGTGCAAAAAAGCCAACACCGCCAACGCTCCCATGATGCCCTGGCCAGATTTCTCTTGCCGCTTACCCTTCTTGACCTGGACCCGCCCGCTGCCGCCGCTGCCGCGGTCATTCGGGCAAGTCTTGAAAAAAAAGGCCTACCCATCGGCCCCTACGACATACTTATCGCTGGGCTGGCCCGATCCCGCAATCTGACCCTGGTGACCAATAATACCAGGGAATTCGAAAGAATTGACGGGCTGCGTCTGGAAAACTGGGTGCGATAACCGCAAGAAAGCGACAGGGTGAATTTGCAGGTTGTTTAGACTGTAGTCTGTTAGGACTGCGTCAAGAAGACAAGGCAAAAACGGTACAGATTGTTATTCGTATTGACAATCTGTACCGTTTTCGTCATCTGCAGCCCTGTTTTTATTCTTTGTGCCCTTTTGTGTGCATTGTATTATGTTGTGTACAGGAGGTGACTCATGTCAGCGACAATCAGTATTCGCTTGCCCGATGAACTGGCGCAGCAACTTACCATGCTTGCCGAGGCCACAAGACGGTCGAAATCTTTTTGTGCCGCTGAAGCGGTAAGGCGTTACGTCGAGGAGGAAGCCTGGCAACTACAGGCGATTGAAGACGGCCTGCAGGATGCGAGGAATGGCCGTGTGATCAACCATGGGGAAGTTGCGGATTGGGTGGCGAGTTGGGATACGCCACAGGAGAAGAGGCCGCCGAAGTGCAAGTAAAATGGACCGCCAAGGCGGTTGGCGATCTCCAGTCGCTGCGCGCCTTCGTTGCCAGGGATAAGCCTAATGCCGCCAAAAAACTGGTTCAGAAAATAATCACCAAAGTAGAAAAAGACCTGGTTTTACAGCCGCACCTGGGGCGTCCGGGCAGAGCGTCGGGGACCCGGGAGTACATTATCGCCGGCACGCCATACATTCTGCCGTATCGCGTTCAGGGCGAGTGCCTGGAAATCATCAGGGTCCTGTATGGGGCAATGCGGTGGCCGGAGAAGGCCGGGATATAGCGGGCCACAGACTCCATCCATGCTTTTTCTTGCAAATTAGAAATTGATTTCTGATTTGCCAACTTGGCCCGAATTCTCATTGGTAATTTTCGACCCGCGACGCGGGAATCCCCCTACCCAAACGCCGCCTGCTTTGGTATAAGGCTGGAAGTGCAAATACTCAGGTTGGTTAGTCTGTTAGACTGTAGTCTGCTAGCAAGAAACGGCCGGAAATATGGGTGTAACTAGACTATCCACCTGAAGAAGTTACAAAAATTTTCTTTAAACGCTGCCCAAGAACGGAGACCATCATGCTGGCCCGCATCCAGGTTGGCTTGAAGCCCGCCTTTTTTGATTCATTTGGCGAACAGACCAAAAAAAGAATCCAGACCGACCTGCATCTGCCGGTAACCGCGGTGCGCACCCTCAGGGTGTTCACCGTGGAGGCGGACATCACCCTGGAGCAGCTCCGGGAGGCGGCCGCCGGCCCGTACAGCGACCCGGTAACCCAGGAATGGTCCCTGGGGCAGCTCGCCCTGGAGGAGGGCATCGCCTTTGACTGGCTGATCGAGGTGGGTTTCCGGCCCGGGGTCACGGACAACGAGGGCCGGACCGCGGCCCAGGCCCTGGGCTACCTGCTGGGCCGCCGGCTGGCGCGCCACGAGGCGGTCTACACCTCCACCCAGTTCCTGCTTGCAGGCTCGCTGTCGCGCCAGGAGGTGGAGACCATCGCCGCCAAGCTCCTGGCCAATGAATTGATCCAGCGCTTCACCATCATGGACCACCAGGAGTTCACTGCGGCCGGCGGCATCCAGCCCTTTGCCCCCAAGGTAGCGGGCGAAAGCGCGGTGCGGGTTGCCGAGGTGGACCTGGACATCGCCGACGCTGACCTTGTGCGGATCAGCAAGGAGGGCGTGCTGGCCCTGACCCTGGATGAGATGAAGATCATCCGCGCCTACTTTGCCCGGCCCGAGGTCACGGCCGCGCGGCAAACCCTGGGCCGGTCGGCCAGGGTCACCGACGTCGAGCTCGAGGTGTTGGCCCAGACCTGGTCCGAGCACTGCAAGCACAAGATCTTTAGCGGCGACATCGCCTACGAAGACACGGTCAGCGGCGAGGCCACCACCATCCACAGCCTGTTTGATACCCACATCCGCGCCTCCACCCAGGCCATCCGCGCCAAGATGGGAGCCCGCGACTGGTGCCTGTCGGTCTTCAAGGACAACGCCGGGGTCATTCGCTTCAACGACCAGTGGAGCCTGGTCTTCAAGGTCGAGACCCACAACAGCCCCTCGGCCCTGGACCCTTACGGCGGCGCGCTCACCGGCATCGTCGGCGTGAACCGTGACCCCTTTGGCACCGGCATGGGCGCCAAGCTCATCTGCAACATCGACGTCTTCTGCTTTGCCTCGCCGTTTTTTGATAAACCCCTGCCCGCCCGCCTGCTGCACCCGAAGCGGATCATGGAGGGGGTGCGCCTAGGCGTGGAGCACGGCGGCAACAAGTCCGGCATCCCCACGGTGAACGGTTCGCTGGTCTTTGACGAGCGCTTTGCCGGCAAGCCCCTGGTCTTCTGCGGCACGGTGGGCATCATGCCGGCCAAGCACCTCGGCAAGCCAAGCGAGGACAAGCTCGCCATGGCCGGCGACCAGATCGTCATGACCGGCGGCCGCATCGGCAAGGACGGCATCCACGGCGCCACCTTCTCCTCCGAGGAACTGCACGAGGGCTCGCCGGCCACCGCGGTGCAGATCGGCGACCCGATCACCCAGAAGAAGATGTTCGATTGCCTCTTGAAGGCCCGCGACCTGGGGTTGTATAACTGCATGACCGACAACGGCGCCGGCGGCCTGTCCTCCTCGGTGGGCGAGATGGCCCAGGACACCGGCGGCTTTGAACTGCACCTCGACCGTGCCCCCTTGAAGTACGCCGGCCTGCAGCCTTGGGAGATCTTTGTCTCCGAGGCCCAGGAGCGCATGACCCTGGCCGTGCCGCCGGCCAAGCTCGACGAATTCATGGCCCTGTGCGCGGCCATGGACGTGGAGGCCACGGTGCTCGGCACCTTCACGAACTCTGGCAAGTTTCACCTGCTCTACGAGGGCAAAACCGTGGGCTACATGGACATGGAGTTTGTCCACAAGGGGTTGCCGCCCATGCGGATGGTGGCCCGCTGGGTGCCACCCAAACACGCCGAGCCCGCGCTGCCGGCAAGCCCCGACCTGGGCCGCACCCTGCGGGAGTTGCTGGGCCGGCTGAACGTCTGTTCCAAGGAATACATCATCCGCCAGTACGACCACGAGGTGCAGGGCGGCTCGGTGGTCAAGCCGCTCACCGGCGTGGCCAACGACGGTCCGTCGGACGCCGCGGTGATCCGGCCGCTGCTCGATTCCTTCGAAGGGGTGGTCATCGCCCACGGCATCTGCCCGCGCTACTCGGACATCGACACCTATCACATGGCGGCGGCGGCCATCGACGAGGGGGTGCGCAACGCCGTGGCCGTGGGCGCCAACCTCACGGTCATGGCCGGGCTCGACAACTTTTGCTGGTGCGACCCGATCCTTTCCGACAAGACGCCGGACGGCCCTTACAAGCTGGCCCAGTTGGTGCGGGCCAACCGCGCCCTGGACGACATCACCCGGGTCTACGGGGTGCCCTGCATCTCGGGCAAGGACTCGATGAAAAACGACTATCAGATCGGTGGCACCAAGATCTCCATCCCGCCCACCCTGCTGTTCTCGGCCGTGGCCAAGATCGATGACGTCCGCAAGGCCGTCACCATGGATGCCAAACGGGCCGGCGACCTGGTCTATGTGCTGGGGATCACCTTTCCGGAACTGGGCGGTTCTGAATACGCGGCCCTGCTGGGCGCCATCGGCAACCATGTCCCCCAGGTGCGCGCCGAGCAGGCCATGGCCCGCTATCGCGCCCTGTCCCGCGCCATGGCCCAGGGGCTGGTGGCCTCGTGCCACGACTGCTCCGACGGCGGCCTGGGCGTGGCCCTGGCCGAAACCGCCTTTGCCGGCGGCCTGGGCCTGGCAGTGGACCTGGCCGAGGTGCCGAACGAAGGCATCGGCCGCGACGATGTACTGCTCTTCTCCGAGTCAACGAGCCGCTTCGTGGTAACGGTGCGGCCGGAGCACGAGAAGGGTTTCCAGGAGATCATGACCAACACCGGCACGGCCCGGGTGGGGGTGGTCACCGAGGCGCCGGTGCTGACCGCCCTCGGCCTGACCGGCCAGACCGTGCTCAAGGAAGCCCTGGCCACTTTGAAGGCGGCCTGGCAGAAGACTTTGGATTTTTGATTGCTGACCGCTGAGAGCTAATAAATGGACAAGGGCATATTCATCAAGGACATCACCGACGGCCAAACGGTGCGTGGCATCTTTTTGGTACGGCAGATGGGCCGGGCCGAGACCAAGGCCGGCAAGGCCTACCTCACCCTCACCTTCATGGATCGCAGTGGCGAAATGGCGGCCCGGGTCTGGGACAAGGCCGAGGCCCTGGCCTTGCAGTGCCCGACCGGCGGTTTTGTTCATGTTGACGCCCAGGCCCAGGCCTACAAGGGCGTTGTCCAGCTCAAGGTCAACGATCTCAAGGCCCTGGCACCGACCGAGGTGGACCCGGCCGAGTTCATGCCGGTGTCCGCCGCCAATCTGAAGGCCCTGGAACAAGAGCTGCATGCCATCATCGCCGGACTGGAGCACCCGCATTTGCGCGCCCTGCTGCAACGACTTTTCACCGATCCTGACTTTAGCCAACAGTTCATCACGGCGCCAGCCGCCAAGCACATGCACCACGCCTGCCTGGGCGGCCTGCTGGAACACACCGTGGCCGTGGCCCGGCTGGCGATAAAGGTCTGCGACAGCTACCCGGAGCTGGACCGGCCCCTGCTGGTGGCCGGCGCCCTGGTGCACGATATCGGCAAGACCAGGGAATTTTCCTTTGACGTCCCCCCCTTTGAATATTCCGATCAGGGCCGGCTCATGGGCCATCTCGTCCTGGGCGTCGAGATGGTGCAGGCCGCGGTGGCCGGCCTGGCGGACTTCCCCCGGGATCTGGCGGATCGACTGAAGCATCTCATCCTGAGCCATCACGGTCGCCACGAGTTCGGCTCGCCGGCCCTGCCCATGACGACAGAGGCCTTTGTCCTGAACCTGGTGGACGACCTGGACGCCAAGATCAACTACCTGAACCGCCTGGCTGATCAGGCCAAGGAGCCGGGTTACCAGTGGTCTGAATATCAGAAGACCATGGAGCGCTTCCTCTTTGTCCGAGGCCGGGCGGCCGGCGCGCTGGCCCCGGAACCGCTGCCCCAACCCCATGAAGCGCCCCCCGCTCCCAAGGAGACGCCTGAAGCTGTCCCCAAAGGCCCCAAACAGGCCGCCCTCTGGTAACCATGCACCCCGACGCCCTCACCATAGGCAACCTCATGGGCCAGGCCAAGGCCAAGAAACTCCTTGGCCGCGCCCTGGCCAACCAGACCATGGCCCACGCCTACCTGTTCCGGGGGCCGACCGGGGTGGGCAAGAAAAGGGCGGCCCGCACCCTGGCCGCCCTCTGCAATTGCCTGGCGCCGGAGCACGGCGACGCCTGCGCGGTCTGCGCCTCCTGCGTGAAGTTCGCGGCCAACAGCCACCCCGACCTGCTGGAAGTCGAACCGGTGAAGGGCGTCATCAAAATCGACCAGGTGCGGGATTTGCAGAAGGCCCTGCGCTTCGCCCCCCATGAGGCCAAGGTTCGCTTCGTGCTGCTGCCCGACGTGCACCTCACCATGCAGCGCAAGGAGACCGCCAACAGCCTGCTCAAAACCCTGGAGGAACCGCCGGCCGACACCATTCTGGTGCTCACCGCCGACGAGTCCGGCAAGGTGTTGCCCACTATCCTGTCCCGCTGCCAGGTGATTCCCTTCTTCCCCCTGCCTTACGATGAGGTGGCCAGCACCCTGGTCGCGGCGGATGGCATGGACCTGGACGAGGCCACGGCCCTGGCGCGCCTTGCCGAAGGCAGCCTGGGCCGGGCCCGCCTGCTGCACGACAAAGGTCTGCTGGCCGAGCGGGCCAGCATCGCCGCCACCCTGTGCCGCTGCCCGGCCGGATCATTGGCCAGCATCGGGCCGATCCTGGCCATGGCCGACCAGGCCGCGGCCCGCAAGGACGATCTGCCGGAGCTCTTGGCCCTTTTGGCCATCTGGTTTCGGGATCTCATCCTGCACCAGATGGGCGCCCCGGGCGCGCACCTGGCCAGCCCCGATCTCGCCGCTCTGCTGCACGCGGCCGACGCACGCTGGAGTCTGCCCCGGCTGTTGCGCAACTTGGAGCTCATCGCCGCCGCCAGAAGGCAGCTTGCCCGCAACTGCCGGGCGACGCTGGTCTGCGAAGTCCTTTTCTTTGCCCTGCTTTGATGGTATAGTTTCTTTTTACGAACGCCTTAGGCCGCCTGCCAACCACGGATAAAATCACACCATGACCCAGCCCGAAGCCCTAGAAAACGCGGAGAATCAGGAACGGCCGGCCGAGGCCGCAGCCTGGTGTCATATCCAGTTCCGCAAAAACGAGCCGATCTTCGCCGCCGCCGGCCGCGTAACCCACCTCCAGGCCGGCGAAATGGTCATGGTGCAGACCGAAAAGGGTCCGGAACCCGCCTGGGTGAAGAGCTCCTGCCAGCCCGTGCCGCCCGAGGCCAACGACAAAACCATGGCCTCCTTCACCCTGATCCGCCGCTGCAGCCGCGAGGAAACCGAAAAATACCAACGCCTGATCGAGCGGGAACACGAGGCCTTTGTCCTCTGCGAGCAGCACATCGCCAGGCATGGCCTGGCCATGAAGCTCATCAAGGTGGAGCGCTTCTTCAACGGCAGCAAGATCATCTTCTTCTTCACCTCGGAAAACCGGGTGGACTTTCGCGAACTGGTGAAAGACCTGGTGCAGGAGTTCCGCACCCGGGTGGAGATCCGCCAGGTGGGGGTGCGCCACGAGACCAAGATGATCGGCGGCCTCGGCTGTTGCGGCCGGGAGTTGTGCTGCTCTTCCTTCATCAAGACCTTTGCCCCGGTCTCCATCAAGATGGCCAAGGAGCAGAACCTGTCGCTCAACCCGGCCAAGATCTCCGGCCTCTGCAACCGGCTGCTCTGCTGCCTGACCTATGAGTACGACACCTACCACGCCATCCGCAAGCACATGCCGAAACTGGGCAAGACCATCATGCTTGATGGCGTGGCCTGCAAGGTGATCCAGAACAACGTGCTGGAAGAGACGGTGGTGGTGATCAACCCGGAAGACCCCAAAGTCCACCGAGTGCTGACCCGGCCGGAATGGGAGAGCATTGAACCGGCCGCGCGGCCCCAGAAAAAACGGCCCGCCAAGCCCGTCCAGCAAAAACCGCCGAAAGAGCCAGCGGAGCAGGCATGAGCCTCTATATCACCACGCCCATCTTCTATGTCAACGCCCAGCCCCACCTGGGCCACGCCTATTCCACCCTGGTGGCCGACGTTGTCTGCCGCTATCGTCGGCTGCAAGGCGAAACGGTCTTTTTCCAGACTGGCACCGACGAGCACGGCGACAAGATCATGGCCGCGGCGGCCAAGGCCGGCCTGGCACCGAAAGAATACACCGACCAGATCAGCAACCTGTTCCGCCAGGCCTGGCCGCCCCTCGACATAGCACCGGACCACTTCATCCGCACCACCGACCCGGAACACATCCGCACGGTGCAGGCCGTGTTGCGGAAGGTTTACGACCAGGGCAACATCTACTTTTCCGACTATACCGGCCTCTACTGCCAGGGCTGCGAGCGCTTTCTCACGGAAAAGGAGCTGGTAGAAGGCAAGTGCCCGGACCACCACACCCAGCCGCAACTGATGGCCGAGCAGAACTATTTCTTCCGCATGGGCAAATTCCAGGACTGGCTCATCCGTCACATCCAGGCGCATCCGGAGTTCATAACCCCGGAACGCTACAAGAACGAGGTGCTCTCCTTCCTGAAGGAACCCCTGGAGGATCTCTGCATCTCGCGGCCCACGGCCCGGCTCACCTGGGGCATCCCCCTGCCCTTTGACGACCGTTTCGTCACCTACGTCTGGTTCGACGCCCTGATCAACTACATTACCGGCATCGGCTACCCGGCCGGGCCGGACTTTGCGGCACGCTGGGCCACGGCCGAGCACGTCATTGCCAAGGACATCCTGAAACCCCACGCCATCTTCTGGCCCACCATGCTGAAAGCCATGGGGCTGCCGGTCTATAAACGTCTGCACGTGCACGGCTACTGGAACATGGGCGAGGCCAAGATGTCCAAGAGCCTGGGCAACGTGGTGGGGCCCCCGGAACTGGTGGCCCAGTTCGGGGTGGACACGGTGCGCTACTTCCTGTTGCGCGAGATGGTCTTTGGCCTGGACGCCGCCTTTTCCCTGGAGGCGGTGGCGGCTCGCCGCAACTCGGATCTGGCCAACGACCTGGGCAACCTCTTTTCCCGCTCCCTCACCATGGTGCAGAATTTCGCCAGCAGCACGGTGCCGGCGCCGGGTACACCCCTGGATCAGGACCGGGAACTGGCCGCCGCGGCCCTCGCCATGCTTGCCGACTATACCTCGGCCATGGATGGGTTCGCCTTCCATCGCGCCCTGCAGGCAATATGGGAGGTGATCGGCCGGGCCAACCGCTACATCGTCACCAACGCCCCGTGGGAGTTGGCCAAGGATCCGGCCACCGGTGACCGCCTGGCCACGGTGCTCTATCACCTGCTGGAGACCCTGCGCCTGCTCACCCTGGTGCTGTCGCCCATCATGCCAAGCGCCGCCGCCCAGATGGCTGCGGCCTTGCACCTGGAAGGCCCGCCAGCCCTGGCCAGCCAGGGCAAATGGGGCCTGCTCGAGGTCGGCACCCCGGTGGCCATGCTGCCCAACCTGTTCCCCCGCCTCAAAACAACCAAACCGGCGGCAGAGGACAAGGGCCCGCCGCGGCACGTCAGCCCGGCCGCCCCGGCCGCTGACGACACCCTGCTGCCCTACGAGGACTTTCAGAAGGTGGAACTACGGGTGGCGACGGTAATCGCCGCGACCAGGCTCCCCAAATCCGACCGGTTGCTTAAACTCACGGTGCGGGCGCCCGAGGAGCGGACCGTGGTGGCCGGCATCGCCGAGTTCTATGACCCCGAGGCGCTTATCGGCCGCCAGGTCTTGCTGGTAGCCAACCTTAAACCCGCCAAGCTCATGGGCGTCACCTCCCAGGGCATGGTGCTGGCCGTGAAGCATGACGGCCGGCTGGTGCTGCCCACCGTGCCGGAACCAGTGCCCCCCGGCAGCAGGCTTTCATGAAAAATTCCGCCGAGCGCAAGGGGGGAGCCTCGTTCTACGAGACCGTTATGCGGCAGGCCACAAGCCAACCGGTCCACGCCCTGGCCATTACCGACGAGGCCAACGAGGCGGCCCTGGGTCTGATCCTCTACGACAACAATCTGGAGCGGCCTCGGGCCGCGCATCTGCTCAGGAAGACGGCCCTTACCCTTTGCAGCGTCGCCCGGCGGAGCGAGGGGGAGCCCTCCTCTGTCGCCGACCCCGGCCAGGTAACGGTGGAGGAACGGGCCCAACTTTTCACCCTGTTCAGCAAGGGGACCGGCTACTCATGAAGCCACCGGTCGCCGGGCCGACAACGCCTCGCATCATCTGCGTCAGCAGCGGCAAGGGAGGGGTAGGTAAAACCTCCCTGGCCGTAAACCTGGCCGTGGCCATGGCCGACCAAGGCCAAAGGGTGCTGCTCATCGACGGCGACCTCGGCCTGGCCAACGTCGATATCCTTCTCGGCTTGAACACCAGCCATACGCTGCAGGAGACCGTCGAGGAGGGCCGCGATCCGGCTGACCTCCTGGTGGAGGTCGTGCCCGGCTTCTCCGTGCTGCCGGCCAGTTCCGGGGTGCCGGAAATGGCCAGTCTCACCTATGAGGAACAGGCCTTCCTCACCGAGATGCTGGACCAGGTCATCGGCGGCTTTGATTTCGTCCTGGTGGACACGGCAGCCGGCATCGGCGACTCGGTGCTGTGGTTTAACCGCTGGGCCCAGGAAAACATCGTGGTGCTGTCGCCCGACCCCACGGCGCTAACCGATGCCTATGCCTTGATCAAGGTGCTGGCTTCGCGGTATAATAAAAAACAGTTTCACCTGGTGATCAACAGCGTCGCGAGCAAGAAGGAAGGACTTGCCGTCTTCGCCAACATGAGCACGGTGCTCACCACCTTCTTGAAGATCACCCCGCTGCTGCTGGGCACCGTGCCCTTGGACCGCGCGGTCAGCAATGCCATCCGCACCCAGAAACCCTTTATGCTGGCCCAGCCCGATTCCAGGCCGAGCATTGCCGTAGCCAGCATGGCCGCCTGCCTTTTGCCGTTATCCGCCACGCCCTGACCCGGCGCCGAACCGCGAGGATGGAGAATCCAATATGTTTGTGATCAGCAATTTCTTCAACGCCATGGCCTATCTGATCAACTTCGTGTGCGACGCCTATATCTGGGTAGTCATTGGACGGGTCATCATTTCCTGGGTCAACGCCGACCCGTATAACCCGGTGGTCCGCTTCCTGCACGCGGCCACCGAGCCTGTATTGGCGCGCCTTCGCCGCCTGCTCCCCTTTCTGGCCATAGGCGGCATTGATTTTTCACCCATGGTGCTGATTCTGGCCATCATGTTTTTGCAGAAATTTCTGGTGCCCACCCTGCGCCAACTGGCCGGGTAAGGGCGCTCCGCCCGCCGCTTACCGGAGAAGACATCATGCCGCTTACTCCCGTTAACATCCGCTCCCAGGTCTTCAGCCAACGCATGCGCGGCATTGACGCCGACGAGGTTGCGAGCTTTCTTGGCCGGGTGGCCGACGAACTGGCAATGGCCCTGGACGCCAATGTCAAGCTGGAAGAGCAGCTCGAGGCCTTCCAGGCCGAGATCAATGACTACCAGGCCAAGGAAAGGGAGTTTTCCACCGCCATCCTCTCTGCCTACAAAACCAGCACGGATATGAAAACGCGGAGCGAGGAAGAGGCCAAAACCTTGCTGGCCGGCGCCCACCAGGAAGCCAAGGCTCTGCGGGAGACAGTGGCCAAAGAGGCCAAGGCTCTGCAAGAGAAGGCAGCCCGGGAGGTGGAGCAGTTGCGCCAGGCCGCCCAGCAGGAAACCACCGCGCTCAAGGAAAAAATTACCCACGAAATGGCGGAATTGCGCGCGGCGGTGCACAAGGAGGTGGAGGGCATGCGCCAGGAGGCCCAGCAGGAAACGGACGCCCTCACCGCCATGACCATCACCGAGATCGACGCGCAACGGGCCGTGGCCCTTAAGGAAACCGAGACCTTGCTGGAGCAGGGCAAGCAGGAAATAGTTACCCTTCGTGAGCAAACCCAGCAAGAAAGGACGCAAATCGAGGCAGAGATCAACGAACTCAAGAGCCTGCGTACCAAGGTGCAGAATCAGATGCGGGAGATGCTGCGCTCCTATATGGAACGGCTGGAAGCCGTGGGCAAGGAACTGGGCGAGGCGCCCCCGCCGCCGCCAGCGCCGGTCAAAAAGCCAGCCCCGCCTGCCCCGAAACCTGCCGCGCCCCGAGGCGACTTGGACGATCTCACCGCCGCGACCGGCGACCAGCCTCCGGCCACTGGGAAAAACCTCACCGCCATGGACGTTGATGACCTCACCGGTCTGTATGAGAAGATCGACATCTCCGACCTGGGTGAACCCGGCGGCCTGGTTGGCAACGACCTGGAAAGTCTCGTGCCCGAAGGCAACCACGACCTGAGCCTGGACGATCCCTTTGAGGACCTGGCCCCGGCTAAACCCCGGGGGGGCGGCAGGAAGTAGCGGCCGACGGCACGGTTCCCATGCCTTTCCTGCAGGAGCAAGACAACGGCTTCACCCTCGCCATCCAAGTGCAGCCCAAGGCGTCCAAGGCCAGGCTGGCCGGCATCCTTGGTCACGCCCTGAAGGTCTGCGTCACCGCGCCGCCGGTGGACGGCAAGGCCAATACCGCCATCATCGCCTTCTTCGCCAAGCTCTTCCATGTCCCCAAATCCGCCATTACGGTGATCAGCGGGCACCAGGGCCGCCGGAAACGGCTGGCCGTCATCGGCCTGGCAGCGGCCCGGGCCCGGGAAATCATCGGCCCGGCAGGCGACGGCCGGCACGCCTGACCGGGCTGCCGGTAATGGCGTCGCTTTACTCCCTGGAAACGCGGGCCAGGGTCAGGACCCGCACTTCCAGGGCGCCGGCGCGCCGCAAGGTGCGGGCGCACTCGTTGGCCGTGCTGCCGGTGGTAAAGATGTCGTCCACCAACAGAATTCGCTGTCCCGCCACCTGTTCCGGGGCAACCACGGCAAAGGCGTTTTTCAGATTGCGCCGCCGGTCGCCGCCGCTAAGCCCGGTCTGGGACACGGTCAGGCGCGTTCGCGTCAGCAGAAAGGGGGTGATGCGCCGCCGCTGGGCCGGGAACAAGGCGCGGGCCAGCAGCAGGGCCTGATTGAAGCCACGCTCACGGAGCCGGTGGACGTGCAGGGGTACCGGCACAATGAGGTCGGCGTCCGCGAGGCTATCGAGATGCCTGAGGCGATCCTTGAGCTGCCGAAAGGTGGCCAGTCCGGTGGTGTTGCCTCGGTATTTGAAGGCATGCACTGCCTGGGCCACCGGCTCGGAATAGTACAACACGGCGCGGGCCGCGGTGAACTGCCAGGGCTTTTTCAGGCAGGGACCGCAGGTGTGACTTTCGCCGGCCGCCCAGGGAAAAGGGCGGCCGCAGCAGCGGCAGAGGGGTTCATTCAGCAAACGGACGTGCACGGCGCAGGCAGAGCAAAACAGGGGGCCCACGGAATCTGGTAGCCGAGCCCCGCAGGCCAGGCAGGCTGGCGGGAAGCAGAGATCCTGGCAGGCCCGGGCCAGTTTGCCGAAACAGGTGCGCATGCCGCCGGGCGGCCAACGCTCAGGCGCCGGCCAACTCCAGCAGGATTTCCCTTACCACGGCGCCGTCGGCCGCCTTGCCAAAATGCTTCATGATGGGCCCCATGGCCTGCATGGCGTTCTTGAACTGCGCCAGATCGATGTTGGCCCGCACCCAGGTCTCCACCTCCTCCCGGGAGACGATTTGCGGCAAATAGGCCAGCAGCAGTTCCAGGTAACGGGAGCTTGCCGCTTTTTTTGCCTCCAACAGGATCCGCTCGGACTTGACCAGCCCCTTCATCACCTCCAGGATGTCGTCGTTGGTGATCTCCGCGGCGCTTTTGGGCCGGCTGCTCTTCTTGCCGCTCTCCAGGACAATGGGCACGGTGAGTTTGGGAAATTCGCCCATGACCACCCGGATGCAGTCCTTCGCCTCTTGGTCGTGCCCCCGCATGGCGGTCTGCAGATCCGCCTTCAACTTCTCCAATAGACTCATGCCCATGGCCTCGTTCCAGCCGTATGTCTCCATTGCCGTCCTCCTGTTGATCGTGCCTAAGGCAATGTATCACCCCGCCCCTCTCCTTTCCACAAAAATGACAGCATGACCACAGGGCCGGCCCCACTCCTTGCCAGGCGAAAGTCAACAAGTCAACTATGTCCCTTAAATAAGGGACATAGGGACAAAGTTTGTAACTACTCGCAAGGTTCACGGTTTACGTTTAGAGAGGGCTGAAGATATTGAGGCTTGGCAACTGGCGCTTAACCGTGAACTTTGGACCTGTGTAGTGACAGATAATTATGGGATGTTTCACGTGAAACATGGGCAGGCGGAAACATCGGGACAGACGGCAGGAGGTAGGACAAGTACGGTTTTTCCTTGCGCCCGAACGGCAAACATGGTTCAAAGGACCAAGGCGCAGCCGGGTGGGCGGCACAACATTCTCTGGCGCAAGGCAAAAGAGGTAAGTGAACTCAGGGGGCAAGACAGCGATTATGTCCAGGGCAAAAGTGGTTTCATTGGCCAATCAGAAAGGCGGGGTCGGCAAAACAACCACGACCATCAATCTGGGGGCGGCGCTCGCCCTCCTCGGGCGCAAGGTTCTGGTAGTGGACTCCGACCCGCAGGGCAACACCTCCAGCGGCCTGGGGGTTGACGCCGCCAACCTTGAGCACCATCTTTATCACTGTTATATGCAGCAGGTCGAGGCGACCCAGGTGGTCCGGCCGATCGCCGACCTGCCCAACCTGGCCCTCCTCCCTACCCAGATGGACCTGGTCGGCGTCGAGGTAGAGTTGATGGACGTCAAGAAACGGGAGCGCTATCTCGCCAACCTCCTGGAGCCGGTGCTGGGCGATTATGATTATGTGTTCATCGACTGCCCGCCCTCCCTGGGGCTCCTGACCTTAAACGCCCTGGCCGCCTCGGATTCCGTACTCATCCCCATGCAGTGCGAATACTTTGCCCTGGAGGGGCTGTCGCATCTGGTGCGGACCGTACGCCTGGTAAAGAACGCTTACAACCAGAAACTTTTTGTCGAAGGCCTGGTCCTCACCATGTTTGATCGCCGTAATCGGCTGACCTATCAGGTGCAGAAGGAGGTCTTCAGCCACTTTCAGGATCGTCTGTTCGACACGGTGATCCCGCGCAACGTGCGACTCAGCGAGGCGCCCAGTCACGGGCAATCGGTGCTGTTGTACGATAAGACCGCCGCCGGCGCCGTCAGTTATATGGCCCTGGGCAAAGAGTTCTTAAAGCGACAAGAGAAAAAGAGGCATTAATATGAAGCGACGCAGCGTGCTGGGCAAGGGCCTCAACTCCCTGCTGCCCGATGGCGGCGATCCCGAGGGTGGGCACGACAACCGGCCTTACTTCCTCACTGCCCTGGACTCCATCCAACCCAACGAGTATCAGCCCCGCCAGGTTATGGCGGATGGCCCTCTGCGGCAACTCGCCGATTCCATCAAGGCAAATGGGGTCTTGCAGCCGCTCGTGGTGCGGCGGCGCGACGACGGCCCCGGCTATGAACTCATCGCCGGTGAACGGCGCTGGCGGGCTGCCCGCCTGGCGGGACTCACCGACGTGCCGGTCTTGGTTCGGGAGGCCACGGAAGGAGATCGG
>Ga0100389_1001328_pt1 | contig 19704 bp, 20 predicted proteins | sample CryGeymeta201513_FD_81537 | JGI IMG/M metagenome (GOLD analysis project Ga0100389, IMG submission 81537) | Groundwater microbial communities from Crystal Geyser aquifers in Utah, USA - Crystal Geyser metaG 2015-13 | ecosystem: Environmental > Aquatic > Deep subsurface > Groundwater | place: USA... | reverse complement strand
AACATCGTTATTGCTGGCCGCGCCGTCGGTGCCCAGGCCCACCGTCACCCCGGCCGCCAGCAGCTCCGGCACCGGCGCCACCCCCGAGGCCAGCTTCATATTGCTCTCCGGGCAATGGGCCACTTTTACACCACGGGCGGCCAAAAGCTCGATCTCGGCGGCGGTCAACACCACGCAGTGATCGGCCAGCACCCGAGAATCCAACAGGCCTAAGGCGTCAAGATGCAGCACCGGCGTCCGCCCGAATTTCTCCATGGCGCCGGCCACCTCGGCAGAGCTCTCGGCCAGGTGGATGACGTATAGGGCGTCCAAGGCCAGGGCCCGCTCCTTCAGGGTGACCAGCAGGTCGGGGGAGCAGGTATAGACGGCGTGGGGGTCAACGGTGATAGTGACGCGGGGATGGCCGGCGTACTCCAGCGCCAGGCGATCCAGGTATTCGAGCCCCTTGGCCACGGGCCCATAATTGGGCGACGGGAAATCGTAGAGCACCTCGCCGACCCAGGCCCGAAGACCGCTCTCCGCCGCGGCCCGCGCCACGTCGCCGGCGAAAAGGTACATGTCGCAAAAGGAGGTGGTGCCGGAACGAATCATCTCCAGGGCGGAAAGCCGGGTGGCCTGATAGACCATGGCCGCGGTAAGTCTGGCCTCGGCCGGGAAGATGTGCTCCCGCAGCCACTGCATGAGGGGCAGATCATCGGCCAGCCCCCGGAAGCAGGCCATGGCGGCGTGGGTGTGGACGTTGACCAGGCCCGGCATGACCAGGCCATTGGCATGCTCCAGCCGCCGGGCGCCAGGATACCTGGGGCCCAACGCGGCCAGAGTGCCCACCTCAATGATGGTGTCGCCGGCCACGGCCACCGCGCCGTGCTCGATGGGCGCGATCCCGTCGTGCAGGGGGAGGACATACCGGCCAGTGACCAGCAAATCGGCCGTTGGCCTGACAGATTGGGAGGTTTTGGAGTTCTGGCTCATGGTGGTTCTTCTCTTCTTCCGGCGGGTCTGACAGATTGGACTTATGGGAGTTATGGGAGCTATGTGCATCCCCCCTCTTCCTCTTTACCTTTCACCTTTCACCATTCACCCTTCACCCTTCACCTTCTTCCAGCACCGCCACCACCAACCGCTCCAAGTCAACGGCCGCTCGCTTGGCCTGGGCGATGATGTCATCCAGCAGGATGGGCGCAAAGTTGTCCGGGTCGTTGACGTTGGCGATCACCGAGATGCCGAGGACCTGCATGCCGGCATGGCGGGCGACGATAACCTCGGGCACGGTGGACATGCCCACGGCATCGGCCCCGCAACGCCGCAGGTAGCGGGTTTCGGCCGGCGTCTCCAGGCTGGGCCCCGGGATGGCCACGTATACCCCGGTGGTGACGTTGGCCAGGCCAAGCTCGGTGGCGCACAGAATGGCCTTTTCCCGCAACCCCGCATCATAGGGCGCGGAGAGGTCCGGGAAACGCGGCCCCCAGGCCGGCTGGTCCGGCCCCCGCAGCGGGTTGTCGGGAATGAAATTCAGGTGGTCGGCCAGCAGCATGAGGGAGCCCGGCGTCAAGGCCGGGTTCAGGCCGCCGGCGGCATTGGCGATGATCATCACCTTGGGCCCCAGCCGGGAGAGCACCCGCACCGGCAAGGTCACCTGCCGGGTGCTGTAGCCCTCGTAGTAATGCAACCGGCCCTGCAGGACGGCGACGCGCCGGCCGCCGAGCCGGCCGAAGAGCAGGTTGCCGGCGTGGCTCGCCACCGTGGAGACCGGAAAATGCGGAATAGCCGCAAAGGGCAGGCGCCGCACCAGCTCCAGGCGGTCGGCCACCCCGCCGAGGCCGGTGCCTAGGGCCAGGACCACCTCCGGGGCAAAATCAACCTGGCCGCAGAGAAAGGCCGCCGCCTCTTCCACCGCGGCCACATGGTTCTCGAAATCACTGCCCATGGTGCTCTCCCGCCGCTAAACCTGCCCCGGATCGACGCCCGGCGCCATAGGCAAATAGAAACTCACCGTGGTGCCGCTCCCGGCCTCGCTGGCGAACTCGATGGTGCCGCCATGGGCGGCCACAATCCGCCCGCAGGACAGGAGTCCCAGACCAGTGCCCTGGTCCCTGGTAGTGAACTGACAGTGAAAAATTTTGGTGCGCAGCTCCTCGGGGATACCCCGGCCGCGATCCATGACCCGCACCCGCGCCAGCTCCCCGACCCGGTCGGCCGCCACCGCCAGCCCTTGGCCGGGTTCGCTGGCCTGGGCGCCGTTCAGCACCAGATTGACCACCAACCGCCGGATGGCCAGCCGGTTGAAGACAAAATCCGGCAGATCGTCGGCCACCGTAAGGGTGATGGGGCGCTGGGCCAGATCAGGGTGGCCCTGAAAATCCTCCTCCGCCATCTCGCGTAACAGGCCCGGCAGGGAATCCCGCGCCATGGTCCACGGCCGCGCCATGTGCCGGGCCACGGCCAGGGCCTCGTCCATCATGGTGGCCAGGGAGGCACGGGCCGTCAGCATGGCGCCGATCATCCGGTCGGCCCGCTCATGGTTCACCTTGCCAGGCAAGGCATCCAGATACATAAAAAGGGACAGGATGTTTTTCATGTCGTGGATCAGGATATTGGCCTGCTGGAAATCCTCGGCCAGCCGCTCGGTGTCCTGCCGAATCCGGCGGCTCAGCACCCGCATCATGGCAAGCAGCGACTGGGGCCGCAAGGCCACGGTCTGGAAGAGATCGGCGCTGACGGCAAGCAACAGACAGGGCGCCACCGCCCGCACCGTGGCCGAGCGCGGCATGTCATCGATGAGCGCCATTTCCCCCACCGATTCGACCGGCTGGATGCTGGCGATCAGCCGGCCACCCTTCATAACTTCCAGGACGCCTTCGAGCAGGATGAACATCTCCCGGCCCGGCTCTCCCTCGCTGAAAAGCACCGTGCCCGGCGCACAAGAAGTCTCAAGCAACGCCGCGGCAAAACGGGCGAGTTCCTCGTCGGAGAAAGACTCGAACAAGTCGGCCCGCCGCAAGTATTCCATCCGCTGTAAAACTTCCATGCGCTGCTCCTCCCCTTGCCGCACGACTAACCGCTGGACAAAAATTCACCCGGCGTGACGGACGATAAACTCCTTGATGGTATCCATGTCGGCGTCCACCACCGTGCAGCGGCTGGCCATGGTCGTGAGCCCGGCCAGGGCCGCCGGCAACTCCGGCGGCCGGCCGATCGCCCGCCCCACCGCCTCGCCGAACTTGGCCGGATGGGCCGTGGCCAGGCAGATCATCGGCACCCCCGGTTCCCGCAGGGCCTGGGCCGCGCCAACGCCTACCGCGGTGTGCGGGTCGAGGACCACGCCGTGCGCGTCGTAAAAATCGCGGATCACCGCCAGGGTGCCGGCCTCATCGACAGTGGCGGCCAGAAAGTCCTGCCCGATGGTCTGGCGCTGCTCCGCAGCAAAACTCAAGACGCCAGTGGCGGCAAAAGTCGCCATGTCCCGGGCGGTCCGATCCGCATCCTCGTTGTTGAGGTAGTAGAGGTAGCGCTCGAAGTTACTCGCCACCTGAATATCCATGGAGGGGCTGATGGTCCGCACCACCTGGCCGATCGAGTAGTCGCCCTGGTTAACAAAGCGAGTGAGCAGGTTGTTCTCGTTGGTGGCCAGCACCAGGCGGCGAATCTGCCCGGGCAGCAAGCGCCGCGCCACGAAGCCGGCGAAGATATCGCCAAAGTTGCCGGTGGGCACGCTGAAGTCGACGGCCGGCGAGCCCGTCTCGCCGGTGACCCGCAGGGCGGCGTAAACGTAATAGGCCACCTGGGCCACGATACGCGCCCAGTTGATGGAGTTCACGGCCCCGAGCTGGTAAGCATCCTTAAAAATGATGTCGTTGAAGATCCCCTTGACCATGGCCTGGCCATCGTCGAAGGTGCCGCGGATGGCCAGGTTGAAGACGTTGGGGTCGATGACCGTGGTCATCTGCAGTTCCTGGATGCGGCTCACCCGCTTGTGGGGGTGGAGAATGAAGATGTTGATCCGCTCCTTGCCGCGCACCCCGTAGATGGCGGCGCTGCCCGTGTCGCCCGAGGTGGCGCCCAGGATGTTCATCCGCCCGCCCGAACGTTGCAGGAGATATTCGAAGACATTGCCGAGGAACTGCAGGGCCACGTCCTTGAAAGCCAGGGTCGGGCCGTGGAAGAGTTCCAGGATGTGGAGGTCACCGTGGCGCACCACCGGCGTGATCTCGGGATGAGTGAAGGTAGTGTAGGAGCGCTGCACCAGGTCGCGCAGGTCATTGGCCGGGATGTCGGTGGCAAAGAGCGCGAGCACGGCGCCGGCCAGGTCCGGATAGCGCAGGCGCCGCCACTGGTCGATGGTCGCGGCATCGGCCCGGGGCAGGCTCTCGGGCAGCAGGAGGCCGCCATCCGTGGCCAGCCCCATCATGACCGCCTCGGTAAAGGGCATGGGGGCTGTCCGGCCGCGGGTGCTGATATATTGCATGAGAAATTCTCCACTGCGGGCACGCCGGGACGGCCGCCCGGGCTAGCTACAGGATAAGGTTCGTCCCCTCCATCTCCACCGGCTGCGGCAAACCGAGCAGGGCGAGGACGGTGGGCGCGATGTCCTTGAGCGCCCCGCCGCTCATGAGCGCCCGACCCCGGTGGCGGTCGCTCACCAGCATGAAGGGTACCGGGTTGCGGGAGTGGGCGGTGAAGGGGCCGCCGTCCTGGGGATCGACCATGATTTCGGCGTTGCCATGGTCAGCGGTGATCAGCACGATGCCGTTGTCCCTGGTGAACCGCGCCACCAGCCGGCCGACGCAGGTATCCACCACCTCGCAGGCGCGCACCGCGGCCGCCATGACCCCGGTGTGGCCCACCATGTCGCCATTGGCGAAATTCAGCACCACCAGGTCGTACCGTTCCGCATTCAGACGACGCAGTAATTCATCGGTCACCAGCACGGCGCTCATCTCCGGTTTGAAATCGTAAGTCGGCACCTCCTTGGGGGAGGGAATGAGCACCCGCTCCTCGCCAGGCATGGGCTCCTCGCGGCCGCCGTTGAAAAAATAGGTGACGTGGGCGTACTTCTCGGTCTCGGCGATCCGCAATTGCCGCAGATGATGGAGGCTGACCTCCTCGCCCAGGATATGGGTGAGGGGCACGGGCGGAAAAACCACCGGCAGGTCAAACTGCTTGTCATATTCGGTAAAGGTGACGCAGCGGGCCAGCCTGGGCCGGCGGCCCACCGGGAAGCCGTCAAAGGCCGGGTCAATGAGGGCACGGACCAGTTGGCGGGTCCGGTCGGCGCGGAAATTGAAAAACAGCACAGTATCCTGAGCGGCGATGGTGGCCACTTCTCCGGCCGGGCCGATGATGAGGACCGGGGTGATGAACTCGTCGGTCTCGCCGCGCCGGTAGGCCTCCTGCACCGCGGTCACCGGGTCGGTGGCGCGCTGGTCGGCCTGGCCATCCACCAAGGCCTGCCAGGCCAGCGCCACCCGTTCCCAGCGGTTGTCGCGATCCATGGCGTAGTACCGACCGCAGATCGAGGCGATCCGGCCAATGCCGATGCTCCCCAATTGCTCCTGCAACAGGGCGATATAGCTGGCGCCGCTAGTGGGTGGCGTGTCGCGGCCATCCATGAAGGCGTGGACAAAGACCCGGCTGAGCCCCTGCGCCGCCGCCATCCGCACCAGGGCGACCAGGTGATCGATATGGCTGTGCACACCGCCGTCGGACACCAGCCCCATAAGATGCAGGGCGCCCTGGTTTTCCTTCACCTGGCGCATGGTGGCGGTAAGCACCTCGTTGGTGAAAAAGGTGCCAGACTGGATGGCCAGGTTGATGCGGGTCAGATCCTGATAAACCACCCGGCCCGCGCCGATGTTGAGGTGGCCGACCTCGGAGTTGCCCATCTGCCCCTCAGGCAGGCCGACGGCGCCGTTATGGGCGGCCAGGGTGGTGAAGGGATATTCGGCCATCAGCCGGTCCATGTTGGGCGTATTGGCCACGGAGATGGCATTGCCGGGCCCGGGCGGGCCATAGCCCCAACCATCCAGGATCATCAAGAGAACCGGGGTCACCTTGGCGCTCATGAATTCTCCTTGCCCGCGCTCACCGGCAGCCGTGGGGCGTCGTGCCACAAGCCTTCCAGATCGAACAGGGGGCGCGACTCCTGGTAGAAGATGTGGACCACCACGTCATGGTAATCCAGCAGGATCCATAGCCCCTCCTCGTACCCCTCGGCATTGGCGCGCTTGATCCGTTTGCGGGACATGGCCTGGTCCACGGCCTCGGCCAGCCCCTGCACATGTCGGACGGAACGGCCGCTCATGATGACAAAGTAATCGGCAATGCTGGATATGACGCGGACGTCCAGGATGAGCAGATCCGCGGCCTTCTTCTCCAGGGCGGCGTGGCTTAGGAGCCTGGCAAGCTCAAGACTGGTCTTGCCGCCATGGGCCTTGCTAACGGTTTTCATTCCTTACTCTCCCTGCCTTGCTTCAGCCTTAAATCTTGCGCTTTCACCTTGCACCTTTGCCCTTTGCGCTTTCTTCAGAAATACCGGCTTTACCGCAAGCACGCAGCTAACGCAAGAAAATTGGCGACTGGCACCGGTTTTGCGGTTTGACATATACGTTTTGTGCAGTATAATCTCGCCGCACACCAATCCGTATAGAAATGTCGCACCAGGCCCGGGGTCGCCCTATCCACCTTGCCCCGCCAACCTTGCCCCGCTAAAGGAGTTTTGCATGAAAGCCTCTCTGAAATGGAAAATCGGCCTGCTGCTCTTCCTCTTTGTTTTTGGCGCCATGACCGTTCTGCCCTCATTCTATAAAAACGTCCCGGCCTGGTGGCACAAGTATCTGGCCCCCCAAGGGCTGCGACTCGGTCTCGACCTGCAGGGCGGCATGCACCTGGTCCTTAAGGTCGACCTGGACAAGGCCATTGAGAATACCCTGAGCCTGGCGGCCCAGGAGGTGAAGGAGGCCTTGGCCGAAAAACAGATTACCCTGGTGCGCATCAACGCCGGCGCCCCCAGGACCATGAATTTCACCCTGCCCAACACCAGCGCGCTGGCCACGGTCCAAGAGGTGGTGAACGGCCAGTTCCCCAACCTCGACATCAAGGTGCAGGCCGAGGAGGGCTCCTTCCCCCGCATCACCCTGGCCCTGAAAAGCGAGACCATCGACTTTATCAACAAAAACGCGGTGAACCAGAGCCTGGAGATCATCCGCAACCGCATCGACCAGTTCGGCGTGGCCGAACCGATCATTATCCGCCAGGGCGACGACGAGATCGTCGTCCAGTTGCCGGGCGTCAAGGATCCCGAGCGCGCCCTGTCCCTCATCGGCCAGACGGCCCAATTGGAATTCAAACTGGTTGACGATTCACCCGGGGTGGACCTGGACACATTGCTGCGGCAGGCCGTGGAGTCCGGCAAGTGGCGCCGGGACGACGACAGCGTGAAGTTGAACCTGGCCCTGCAGGGCAAACTGCCGGCCGGCACGGAGATCTGCTTTGAGAAGGAGGTTGACCCCCAGACCAAGGCCCAGCACAAGGTGCCCATGCTCCTGAAGACGCCGGTGCTCATGACCGGCGACATGGTGAAGGACGCCCAGGTCCGTTTAGGCGGCACCTTTAACGAACCCCATGTTACCCTGGACTTGAACGCCCGCGGCGCCAAGGTTTTCGGCCAGCTTACCGAAAGGAACGTCAACCGCCGATTGGCCATTGTCCTCGACAAAAACGTCAAATCCGCGCCGGTCATCCGTGAAAAAATCCTGGGCGGCAGCGCCCAGATCAGTGGCAATTTCACTTACGAGGAGGCCTCCGACCTGGCCATCGTGCTCAGGGCCGGCGCCCTGCCGGCGCCGGTGTCCATTGTCCAGAACCTGACCGTGGGCGCCTCCCTGGGCCACGATTCCATCCAGCAGGGCCTCTTGTCCGGCTTGTTCGGCACCCTGCTGGTGATTGCGTTCATGCTCTATGTCTACCGGATCTCCGGGGTCATTGCCAACATTGCCATGATTCTCAACATTATCCTGCTCCTCTGCGGCCTGGCCATGATGGGCGGCACCCTTACCCTGCCAGGTATCGCCGGTATCATTCTCAGCATCGGCATGGCGGTGGACTCCAACGTCCTCATTTTTGAACGCATGCGGGAGGAGTTCGCCATCGGCAAATCGGTGAAGTCCGGGGTCGAGAGCGGCTTTGAAATGGCCTTGTCCACCGTGGTCGACGCGCAGGTCACCACCCTGATCACCGCCATGGCCCTCTTCCTGTTCGGCACCGGCCCCATCAAGGGCTTTGCCGTGACCCTCTCCCTGGGCATCGGCTTCAACCTCTTCACCACCCTCTTCGGCACCCGGGTGGCCTACGACGTAATGCACGCCAAACAGTGGTTGAAACCCCTCAAGTTCGCCAAACTGATCGGCGCCACCAACATCAACTTCATGGGGCTGCGCAAGTTCGCCTTCACCTTCTCCGGGATATTGGTATTAATCGGCCTGGTGGCCACGGTCCAGATCTTCCGCGGCCATGCCAACTTGGGCGTCGATTTTTCCGGCGGCACCCTGCTCCAATTCCAGGCCGTTGAACCATTTGCCCTGGAGGACGTCCGCCAGCTCATGAAAACCAACGATCTGGCCGACCTCGACCTGCAGGAGGGTAACAATAACCGCCTGATCGTCAAACTCAAGAAGTCGGAGAAGGTGGTCAGCAATGTGCCGGACCGGGTCAAAGCCCTGCTGAACCAGAGCATGTCAGCGCAAAAGTTCACCGAGGAAAACCGGGCCGAGATCGGCTCCTCGGTGAGCGGTTCTTTGCGCGACAAGGCGGCGCAGGCCATCGTCATCTCGCTTATCGGCGTGCTCATCTACCTGGCCATCCGCTTCGATTTCCGCTTCGGGGTGGCCGCGGCGGCCGCCACCTTCCACGACCTGCTGGCGGTGATCGGCATCTGTTATCTGCTCAACATGGAGATCACCCTGCTCATCGTCACCGCGCTGCTCACCCTGGCGGGTTATTCACTTAACGATACGGTGGTGGTCTTCGACCGCATCCGTGAGCATCGACACAAGACACCTGACAAAAACTTAGTTGAGATCATCAACCAGTCCGTCAATGAAACCCTTAGCCGAACGCTGGCGACCTCCTTCACCGTCTTCTTGACCCTGGTGGCCCTTTACTTCTTTGGCGGCGCGGTGATCCACGACTTCTCCTTCTCACTGCTGTTCGGCGTGGTCTTTGGCACCTACTCCTCGATCTTCGTAGCCAGCCCGTTGCTGTGCATAGGCCGCAAGGAGACGGCAGCCCATTGAAATGAAAGAGCGCCCCTTCCCGCGGCAGGTGCGCCAACTGGCGCCGGACGAGTCCTTTCAATTCAGGTGTCACGCCGGCGTGCCCTGCTTCAACGAGTGCTGCCGCCTGCTGGAGCTCGCCATCTCGCCGTACGATGTGCTGCGTCTAAAACACGCCCTGGGGCTGACCGCGCGGCAGTTCCTTAACCAGTACGCGGTGGTGGAGCAAGCGGCGACGGGCGGTTTTCCCCTGGTCTACCTCGCCATGCTTGGTGATAGCCGCGGCAGTTGCCCCTTTGTGGCCGAGCAAGGCTGCACGGTGTACGAGGATCGCCCCGCCGCCTGCCGGGCCTATCCTTTGGGCCGGGGCACCTTCCGTACCGCCAGCGGCGAGATCCAGAACATCCATGTACTGCTCGCCGAACCCCACTGCCAGGGGGGACATGAAGATCAACGCCAATCCATCGACTGCTGGGAGACGGAGCAGGGCCTGGACCTTTACAACCCCTTCAACGACCAGGTCGTCGCCATTGTGCAGCACGACCGGCTGCGGCAGGGCATGAAACCCAGCGAGGCCCAACGGCAACTCTATCTCGCCACCCTGTACGATCAGGACGGTTTCGGGCAGAGCATCCTCCAGGCAGCCGGCCCGGCCGGCCAAGACCTCTCGGCCTTGGAAAAACAGGCCTTGGTGGCGGACAGCAGCGCCCTGCTGGCGTATGGCTTCAAGTGGCTAACCCAGGAATTATTTAATTCAGGCGGATAGTCCGAAGGTGTTGAGTGGACCGGTCCGACGGGTCCGACAGGTCCACCACTGACAGACTGCCAGACTACAGTCTAACCAACCTTTTTATGAGAAGTGCTTCACCATGGCAACGAGCGTAAAGGCCATCGTCCTCACCGGCTACGGGACCAACTGCGAAATGGAGATGGCCCATGCCTGCCGGCTGGGTGGCGCCGACCAAGTGGATATCGTCCACCTGAGCGAACTCGGCATGGGCAAATTCTCATTGGACCAGTATCATTTCCTCAATCTGCCCGGCGGCTTTCTCGACGGCGACGATCTGGGCGCCGGCCAGGCCGGGGCGCACCGCTGGAAATATGCGACAATCAAGGCCAACGGCGAGCGGCTGCAGGACCAGTTGCAACGCTTCATCGGCGATGGGAAGCTCATCCTCGGCGTCTGCAACGGTTTCCAGCTCATGGTCAAGGCCGGTCTCCTGCCGGGCTTTGACCATGACTACGCCACCCGCGCTCTCAGCCTGACCCATAACGATTCCGGCCGCTTCGAGGACCGCTGGGTAACCCTCAAGGTGGACCGCCAATCGCCATGCGTGTTCACCAGGGGGCTTGACACCCTGTACTTCCCGGTGCGCCACGGCGAGGGCAAGTTCGTGGCCCAAGACCAGGCCATCATGACGCGCCTCGGCCAGGCCAAGCTCATTGCCCTGCGCTATGTGGATCCGGCTACCGGCGCACCGACCGAGACCTATCCGCACAACCCCAACGGTTCTCCGGCCGGGGTGGCCGGCATTTGCGACCCCACCGGCCGGCTCTTCGGCCTCATGCCCCATCCCGAGGCCTTCCTGCACCGTACCAACCACCCGCGCTGGACCAGGGAGGAACTGCCCGAGGAAGGCCAGGGCGTGCAGCTCTTTCGCAACGCGGTGGATTTTATCCGGGGCAACCTCTAGGAACGGCGGATGACAACCGGCAAACGAGAACCAGACGGTCAGGCGATCATCGTCACCGGCGCCAGCAGCCAGATCGGCCGCTTCCTGCTCCCCCGGCTGGCGGCCAGAGGCTATCAGGTGCATGCCATCAGCCGGCACCCGCCAGCTCGCCCGGTGGGGGCGAAGGCCAGTATTACCTGGCACCAGCTCGACATCAACGACCGCGCCGCCTCTATCGCCATCCCGGCGATCGCCCTCATCCATCTGGCGCCGCTCGTCACCCTGCCGCCTTTGATTGCGCCCCTGGCCCGCCTGGGGGTCAAACAGATCATCGCCTTCGGCTCCACCAGCCGCTTCAGCAAGGTCAATTCCAAAAGCCGCCATGAGCAGGAGCTGGTCAAGGGTTTTATCGACGCCGAGCAGGCCCTGGCCGAGCAGAGCGAGCGGCTGGGCATCGGCTGGACCCTGTTCAGGCCCACCCTGATTTACGGCTGCGGCCTGGATAAAAATATCAGCACCATCGCCCGCTTCATCCGGCGCTTTGGCTTTTTCCCCATGGTGGGCCACGGGATCGGGCTGCGGCAACCGGTTCATGCCGAGGATCTCGCCCAGGCGAGCCTGACGGCCCTGGAACGCCATACCTCGCGCAACAAGGCCTACAACCTGAGCGGCGGCCGCACCCTCACCTACCAGGCCATGGTGGAAACCATCTTCCAGGCCTTGGGCAAAAAGCCCCGGGTAATGCACCTGCCGCTAGCCGTGCTGCAAGCATTCCTCGCCTGCCTCCGCCTCCTGCCGGGCTACGGCTATATCACGCCGGCCATGGCCGGGCGCATTAACGGAGATCTTTGCTTCGACCACCAGGAGGCGACCCGGGATCTGGACTTCAAACCCCGGCCCTTTGACCGGGACCAGGTGTCGGCGCCGCGCTGATCGGGCCGCCATCCGCCCAGCCGGGAGCAGTTCATCATGTCCACCAGACTAAACCGCACCGATCAACGACGCTTCACCACCTTCCTGATCGTTATCGTCGCCGTCACCCTCGGCCTGCTCCTGTTCTCGCCCTTCGGCATCAAACGCGCCATGGAAACCCGCCGGCAACTACAGGAAGTAAAAGACGAGAACAAACTGCTCATGGAGCAGAACGAGGCGCTGCAAAAGGAGAAAATCAGGCTGGAGCGGGATCCCATCTACCTGGAAAAGGTGGCCAGGGAAAAGCACGGCCTGGTCAAAAAGGGGGAAATCGTTTTCAAATTCAAGGACAACAAACGAGTCAAGCCTGAACCAGACCAATAGTACCATGTAACCCATATGCTTTCGCATCCAACCCCTCCGAACCTCCCCTTATCAAGGGAGGCTTCAAGGCTTCCCCCCCCCCCTGACAAGGGGGGTTGAGGGGGGTTGGACTTAAATATTACCGGGTACGCGCGGCCATATCCTGCAAAATCCACTGCACCGCCGCATGCAGATCCTCGGCCACGTGCCGGGGCTTAACCGCCTCGACCGGGGCCATATACAGCAAGTCACCGCGGCCGTAGCCGGTCAGCACCAGCACGCCGGTGGCACCGCAGTTGGCCGCCGCTTTGAGATCGGTCCACCGGTCCCCCACCACATAGGAGGCGGACAGGTCGAGTCCCATCTCCCTGGCCGCCGCCTCGAACATGCCGATCTTGGGCTTGCGGCAGTGGCAGGCCAGCCGGTATTCCTCCACTTTGGCATCGGGATGATGCGGACAAAAATACAGGCCATCAACCCGCGCCTCTTCCCTGGCCAGCTCATTTTTCATCATGTCATGCACCTCATTCACCAGGCTGGCAGGAAAATAGCCGCGGCCCACGCCGGACTGATTGCTCACCACCACTACCGGCACCCCGGCCTGGTTGAGCAACCGGATGGCGGCGGCAACGCCGGGCAGAAGATGGAAACGGGAGAGGTGGTTGATATAGCCCATCTGTTCGTTGATGGTGCCGTCTCGATCCAGGAATACGGCGGGCCGCATGGGTTGTCCTCCAGTCAGGTCGTGGTCCCGGGTCAGCCGGCCAGTAAACGGCGCACCGGCTCGAAAACCTCGTCCACCCCGATCTCCAGCATGCAGCGAAAATCGGTGGCGCAATGGGTTTTCAGGCAGGGGCTGCAAGCGAGATGCCTCTGCACCACCACCGCCCGGTCGGAAAAGGGGCCGGTGGCTACCGCATCGGTGGAGCCGAAGAGGGCGACCAGCGGGGTCTTGAGCGCCGCAGCCACGTGCATGAGCCCGGAATCGTTGGTGACAAAGCACCGGCAGCGGCCGATCAGGGCCATGGCCTGGGCCAGGGTGGTGCGGCCGGTGAGCTCGTGAACCTGACCGGCCGCGGCGGCCTGGATGGCGGCCGCCGCCGGTTGGTCGGCCGCGGTGCCGAACACCAGCACTTGGGCGCCCAACTCGCGAACCAGCCGACCGGCCAGGGCCGCGTAACGCTCCGCCGGCCAGCGTTTGGCCGGCCCGTAAGCCGCGCCAGGATTGAGCCCAACCAGCGGGCCGGGACCATGGTCGTCGACAAAATGCGTGGCCCATAGCTCCGCCTCCTCCGGCAGGCGCAGAAAGAGTTCATCCGGGCCAGGCTTCAGGCCGAGATCCGCCATGAGCTTCTGGTAATAATAAACTTGATGCAGTTGCCGCCGCTCCCGGGTAAGCCGCACCGGATGAGTAAGCAACAGGCGGCGGCCGTCGCGGCTGTACCCGCAGCGCACCGGAATGCCGGCCCACCAGGCAAGCAGGGCCGCCTCGAAGGCATTCTGCAACAGAATGGCCATATCGAACCGCCGGGCCGCCAACTCCCGGGCCAGCCGAAGCATCCCAACCACCCCCTGATGCTCCCCCTTCTTCTGGTAAAGGATAATCTCGTCCACATGCGGGCTGGCCACAAAGACGTCGGCCACCCAAGGCTGCACCAGCACGGAGATGCGGGCCTCGGGAAAATTCTCCCGCACGGTGCGCACCGCCGGCGTGGTCATGATGGCATCGCCAATCCAGTTGGTGGACCGGATCAGAATGTTCTTTGGTCTGAAACTAAGCAGTGACATGGAGAAGGCACCTTGTTGGTCGAGAGCGCGCTACAATGTATTGCCCTGGCGCCTTGCGTCAAGGTTTTATTTACGCGCTTGCCATCTCACGCCGCACGCAGAGAAGTGACGGCAAACTCGTGACGATGCTGCCCGGCCTGCCAAAGGTCATATGCCATCCGATGGCCAAGCCAAGACTCGGCGCTTGCCCCAAGGGCCATCTCAAGGCGCAAAGCTAAATCAGGGGTGATATTGGCCCGGCCGTTGACGATGCCGGACAGATGCTTGCGGCTTACCCCAAGTGCCTGGGCGGCGCGAGACACGGTTATGTGCTCAGGCTTCAGCCACAACTCACGTAACACTTCGCCTGGATGCGGTGGATTCGACATGCGCATGACCATCCCCTCTGTTTAATGGGAATCCTCACAGGTAACTGCTTCGACTTCACCATCGATGAAACGAAAAGTGACGCGCCAATTGGCCTGTACGGTGACGGCCCAAACTTCCTGCCGATTCCCCTTGAGTTGATGCAGTCGCAGGCAGGGGATATTCATGTCATGGACTGATCGCGCCTGGTTGAGTTGGGCCAAGATGATTCGCAATCGCTTGGCGTGCATGGCCTGAATCCCAGCGGTGTTACCAGTGGTAAAAAATGACTCCAGGCCTTTGTGAGCGCATGAACGAATCATAAGATACTTGTAACTCAAGCGGTGTCACAAACGCAACCTGTTTGGTTTCATTTACTGTCATTCTGGAACCTTTAACTGTTGAGAGGAAGTTTTGATTTTGAAGATATTGTAGGTTTGCTTGATTAACCAACAGCACAATCATGCTGGGCAAAAGCCACCCATTCCACCGAGCCATTCTTGCGGATTGAGTAAAATCTCTTTAGGTTGAATAATTTTCTTTCTGTCGTGGGGAAAGCCTTTGAAGACATCAAGAACTCCGAAACAATTTTGTTCAGATTTCCGTTCAGATGCGCACATCATATAAATTGAACGCAATAACCTGTCATGCGCTTCGCCAATTTCTGCTTTTCCATTTTCCCAGCGAGACACCGTTTGAGGAGTAACCCCTAGTGTTTGTGCCAACTCTTTAGCCTTTAATTGAAGATCCTTCCTCAAAAATTTTATCTCTTCCGGCCTTAGAAGAGCTTTTCGCTTTTCGCAAACAAAATTTCCAATAACTCTATTAAGTTTTTGAACATTAGAGATAGATGCGTAAGATGCTCCGCATGAGTCGCAAAGATATTGGGGTATCCCTAGAAGGGTAACATCCAGGCCACTTTCATTGTAATGATAAGGTTGGTCTTTAACAACTCTTAGCTTTTCACAGGATAATATCCTGCCCATAATCTTGACCGCCCAAGCAAGAAAAACGAAACTGACCCACTACCTGAATTCCAGCCACCTTGCAAAAAAATCCATTGGATGGTAAAAGAGTGCGTTTCCCATGCAGCGTTCCGAATTACGGATTGTGCGCGTCACCCCGTTGTTCCCGACTGCTTGCCGGAAAAGGACCATGACGCGCGGGGCTGCGCCTGCATGCCCCGCAAATAATCACATCCCTGCAAAGTTCCCGCTGGTGCCCGCACGACGGGTTGGGACAACGGGATGGAAGCCCAACCAGCACAGGAGAAAAGACATGTCTTACATCACCATGAAGGAGATGCTGGCCGCCGGCCTGCATTTTGGCCATCAGACCCACCGCTGGAACCCCAAAATGAAGCCCTTCATCTACGGGGCGCGCAACAAGATCTATATCATCGACCTCGACAAGACCCTGCCCCTCTTCAACAAGGCCTACGATTTCGTGGCCGCCGACGTGGCCAAGGGCGGCTCCATCATGTTCGTTGGCACCAAACGCCAGGCCCAGGAGATCATCAAGGAAGAGGCCGAGCGCTGCGGCATGTTCTATGTCAACCACCGCTGGCTGGGCGGCATGCTCACCAACTTCCAGACCATCAAGAAACGGGTGGAGCGCCTGAAACAGATCGAGGCCATGGTCGAGGACGGCACCATCAATCAGTATAAGAAGAAAGAAGCCCTCAAGATGACCAAGGAGATGGGCAAGCTCAAGCAGAACCTCGACGGCATCAAGAACATGCGCCTCCTCCCGTCTTTAATGTTCGTGGTTGACCCGAAGCGCGAGGACATCGCCGTGGACGAGGCCAACCGCCTGGGTATTCCGGTGGTCGCCATTGCCGATACCAACTGCGACCCGGACGGCCTGACCTACCTCATCCCCGGCAATGACGATGCCTTGCGGGCCATCAAGCTCATCACCTCCAGGATGGCCGACGCCGCCATGATCGGCATGGAAAAACGCAAGGATGCCGAACGGGCCGCCGCTGACAAGCAGGAGACCAAACAGGAAGCCAAGGAAACATCGGCCGCCAAACCGGAACCTGCCGCGGCCGAGACTGTCGAGGCAGGGGACGCCACCGGAGCATAACCCCCGTGCCTTTGAATTTTAAAATAACCAGAGGTCAACGCGTCGGAATCGGGCTCTTGACGATTCCGACACTTTTCATTGATCAGAACAAGGGAAGCGCATCGTGAATATAACAAGCCAGATGGTAAAAGAACTTCGCGACAAGACCAACGCCGGCATGATGGACTGCAAGAAGGCCCTCTCGGAAACCGGGGGCGACATGGAAAAGGCCGTTGACCTCCTGCGCCAGAAAGGCCTGGCCGTGGCCCAGAAAAGGGCGGGCCGGGCCACCAGCGAGGGGGTCATCCAAACCTACATCCACGCCGGCGGCAAGCTGGGGGTAATGGTGGAGGTGGGCTGCGAGACCGACTTCGTGGCCAAGACCGACGCCATCAATGACTTTGCCAAAAACGTCGCCATGCATATCGCCGCCGCCTGCCCGCTGGCCATCACCCGGGAAGGAATCCCGGCCGAGACCGTGCAGCGCGAGCATGAAATCTTCAAGAACCAGGCCCTGGATTCAGGCAAACCGGAAAAAATCCTTGAAAAAATCATCAGCGGCAAGCTGGACAAGTTCTATGCCGACGTCACTCTGATGGAGCAGAGCTATGTAAAGGATCCAGACCTGACCATCCAGGACCTTCTGAATGAACTGGTCGGCAAGCTCGGGGAAAACATCTCTGTCAAGCGTTTCGCGCGTTTTCAAGTCGGCACCTGACGCGGGGCAATGGCGCGCCTCGGCCCCCGCCCTGCCGGGCAACGGCCCGGGCAGGCCGCGATAACCGGCAACCAGGGGACACCACGCCTGTGCAAACAAAAACGTACAACCGGGTCCTGTTGAAGCTCAGCGGCGAAGCCCTCATGGGCAAGGCTTCCTATGGCATCAGCCCCGAGGTGCTGGCCTACGTGGCCGAAGAGGTGCGTGGGCTCGGCGACTTGGGGGTGCAACTGGCCATTGTTATCGGGGCCGGCAATATCTTCCGCGGGGTGGCCGGGGCCTCCGCCGGCATGGACCGGGCCAGCGCCGACAACATGGGCATGCTGGCCACGGTGATCAACGCCCTGGCCATGCAGGACGCCATGGAACGGCACGGTGTGCCCACCCGGGTGCTGTCCGCCATCCCCATGCCCACGGTCTGCGAGCCGTATGCGCGCCAGCGGGCCCTGCGCCATCTGGAGCATGGCCGGGCCGTCATCTTCGCGGCTGGCACCGGCAATCCCTTCTTCACCACCGACACGGCCGCGGCCTTGCGGGCTCTTGAGATCAACGCCGATGTTATCTGCAAGGCCACCAGGGTTGATGGCGTCTACGACCAGGATCCGCTCAAACACGCCAACGCGGTGAAGTTCGACACCCTTACCTATGCCGAGGTGCTGCGGCGCCGGCTCAAGGTCATGGACGCGGCGGCCATCTCCCTGGCCCAGGACAACAACAAGGATATCGTGGTCTTCGATATGAATGTCCCGGGCAATATCAAGAAGGCCGTGGCCGGCGAGAGGATAGGAACCTTGATAACAGGAGGTTGTGATGAGTAATGCGGTAATCACCACCATGGACGAAAAGATGGCCGACAGCCTGGAGGCCTACAATCGTGATCTGGCGAGAATCCGCACGGGCCGCGCCTCCCTCTCCATTTTTGACAACATCAAGGTGATGGCCTACGGCGCCCCCATGCCGCTTAATCAGGTGGCCACCCTGACTATCCCGGAGAGCCGCAGCATGGCCATCCAGCCCTGGGATCCGCAGATGCTCGGTCTCATTGAAAAGGCCATCCTCAAGTCGGATCTGGGGCTCACCCCGGTGAACGACGGCAAGATCATCCGCATCAATATCCCGCAACTCACCGAGGAGCGCCGCAAGGGGCTGGTCAAGCAGGTCAAGAAGATGGCCGAGGAGTACCGGGTGGCGGTGCGCGGCGGGCGCCGCGATGCCATCGAGGCGCTGAAGACCATGAAAAACAACAAGGAAATCTCCGAGGACGAGCTCTTCAAGCTGCATGACCAGGTCCAGAAGGAAACGGACAGCTTTATCAAAAAAATCGATGCGATCCTGATGGAGAAGGAAAAAGAGGTCATGGAAGTTTGACCAGCCCGGCCCCGCGCCTCTTTCCACAGATAAGCATTATGCCCGACGCATCCTCCCTGGATATTGCCAACCTTCCCAGGCATATTGCCATTATCATGGACGGCAACGGCCGCTGGGCCAGGGAACGCGGCCTGCCCCGCGTCATGGGGCACAAAGCCGGGGCCCGGACGGTGCAGGAAACCGTGCGCACGGCCCGGGAACTTGGCATTGGCGCCCTCACCCTCTACGCCTTTTCCACGGAAAATTGGCAGCGGCCGCCCCAGGAGGTCAAGACCCTCATGGGGCTGCTCAAAACTTACCTGCAAAGCGAACTCGAGAAATTGCTTCAGCAGGATATCAGGCTTTGCTGCCTGGGGGAAATGGCGAAGCTACCCAGGGATGTCCGCCAGGTGCTGGGCGAGGTGATCGATAAAACCGCCGGGGCCCAAGGCATGACCCTGAACCTGGCCTTGAGCTACGGCAGCCGCGACGAACTGGTCCGGGCCATGCAACGACTGGCCAGCAAATGCGCGGCCGGTGAGTTTGACGCCTCCGCCATCACCGAGGAAATGGTGAGCCGGCAGCTCGACACCGCCGGCCAGCCAGACCCGGACCTGATCATTCGCACCGGCGGGGAATACCGGCTGAGTAATTTCCTGCTTTGGCAGGCGTCCTATGCCGAGATCTATGTAACGGAAACCATGTGGCCGGATTTTTCCAGAGAGGTCTTTTACGAGGCGATCCGCAATTTCCAGCAGCGCCAACGGCGCTTTGGCCGAACCGGGGAGCAGACCCCGGCAAGGCTTGCAACGACATGAGTGGCGCCCACGGCATGGCATGAAACCAATGACGACCCACAGGCAATCATGACCCGCCGTATGCTCACCGCCCTCATCGCCGGCGCCGCCTGGCTGCTTATCCTCTTTGCCGCCCCCGTGTCGATGTTCCAGGGTGTTTTCCTGATTATCGGCGGGATCATGGCCTGGGAATTCGCCACCATGGTCCTCGCCCCCGAGGAGGCGGCGCTGAAGCCAGCGGCCGTAGCCTTAGTGCTGCTGCCCCTGGTCGCCTCCTGCACCGGCCGCCTGGAGGTGCTGGCCGCGGCCCTGGTCCTGGCCGTGCTGTTCCTGACCTTGCTGGTCATAAGCCGGCATGGGCGTCTGCCGGACCCCTTTGCCTTGCTGCTGCGCCTGGCCTTCGGCCTGCTCCTGGTCGGTTTTTT
>Ga0100389_1001326_pt1 | contig 19721 bp, 17 predicted proteins | sample CryGeymeta201513_FD_81537 | JGI IMG/M metagenome (GOLD analysis project Ga0100389, IMG submission 81537) | Groundwater microbial communities from Crystal Geyser aquifers in Utah, USA - Crystal Geyser metaG 2015-13 | ecosystem: Environmental > Aquatic > Deep subsurface > Groundwater | place: USA... | reverse complement strand
TGGGAAAAATATATGGGTTTTCCTTTATATAAAATTCCTTCTCCTGAGAAAGGATTTAAATCTTTTGCTGATTACTACGCTCAAGAATTTATCGAAGTTTTTAATTCTTTGAATTGTCATCCGCAGATTATCTGGTCGTCTAATCTTTATAAAAGCGGAAAAATGAATTCCTTGATAAAACTATTTCTTGACCAAGCAGAAAAAGTAAGAGAGATATATAAAAAAGTGGCAAAAACAGAAAAAGCAAAAAATTGGTTTCCTTATAATCCAATCTGTGAAAAATGCAGTAAGATCGGAACCACAAATGTTTATAAATGGGACGGAGAATACGTCTATTACCGTTGTGAATACCACATGGTTGAGTGGGCAAACGGCTGTGGATACGAAGGTAAAGTTAAACCTATAAATGAAAATGGAAAGCTTCCTTGGAAATTAGACTGGCCGGCCCACTGGAAAGTGATTGGCGTGACAGTTGAATCGTCAGGCAAAGACCATATGTCCAAAGGCGGCTCCTATGATATGGCTGTTCATTTCTGCAAAGAAATTCTTAAAATTGAACCACCTGATGCCATGGGCGGATATGAATGGTTTACTATCGGTGGCAAAAAAATGTCATCCTCAAAAGGAATCGGTTCGTCAGCCAAAGAAGTTTCCCAAATTCTTCCTCCGGATATTTTTAGGTTCATGCAGGTCAGAACTCCAATAAAAACCCATCTGGATTTTAATCCTTACGGAGAGACTATTCCCAACCTTTTCGACGACTATGATCGATTAATGAACTCTTATTTTTTAAAAATTGAAAACAAACTGCCTAAAGAAAAAGCCGGAGAAGTCCAAGCTAACTTTGCCCGAATCATTGAGCTTTCCGAAGTCAGTCCGCTTCCTAAAATCAGGATACTGCTTCTACGCTTCCGGACGATTGTGAATTTATTAAATAATAGTAAAGATGTTTTTGAATTTTTCAAAAACCAAAAGGGGAATCCCCTGTCTTTAGTGGAAAAAAACCTGGTTGAGGAAAGAATCAAATATGCCAAAATTTATATCAAAAACTATGAGACTCGCCAAGAAAATAAAACCGTTGATTTTATTCCTAATGACCTACAAAAAAAGTTTTTACAGACATTGGCCAAAAGTTTAAAAAAATTAAAAACTGAGACAAAAGAAGACATTAAACATGCTGTTTTCTCAGCGATCAAAGAAAACAATATTAAACCTAAGGAAGCTTTTACTGCCTTTTATCAAACTCTGATTGGTAAACCTTTTGGCCCAAAAGCTATTGACCTTATTCTTCAACTAGGATTAAATAAAGTAAAAAATATTATTGATATTTAATGAAACAACTTCTCATTGCCACCACTAACCCTGCTAAACTTGAAGAACTAAAAATAGGATTGAGAGAACTTGAAAATCTTGGAATCAAGCTTATTAGCTTAAACGACGTTGGGGTGGAGAAGTATCCCGAAGAAACTGGAAAAACTTTTCAGGAGAATTCGCTTTTAAAAGCCAAGTTCTACGGAAAATTAACCAGTTTGCCAACGGTCGCCGATGACGGAGGACTGATCATTCCCTACCTTGGAAACGGGCCGGGAGTCAGATCAAGACGTTGGCCAGGTTATGAAACCAGCGACGAAGAGCTAATAAACTATACGCTTCTACACCTCAAAGGTGTAAAACTTGCTGATCGAACTGCATATTTGGAAACCTGTGTAACGTTTTATTCTGAAGTACACCCCCGGGGTGTAATCCAGGATAAACCTTTGTCTCACCCCGGGGGTGAAACTATTTTTTCCGAGCAGGAAAAGATCAAGGGCCATATAGCAGAAATTCCAACCGGACGACCAACAAACGGCTACCCTTTTCGAGCTTTATTTATTGTCGATGAATTCAATAAATACTACGATGAACTAACACCTGAAGAACACGATAAGATTAACCATAGACTGAAAGCATTAAAAAGGTTGGCAAATAAAATATTATCTGTGCTATAATAATCTCAACATGAATGACAGAGTAGATTTTACTAATAATTATTCACCTTCCTCATCCAGTTGCCCGTTTTTCGGGAGGTTGAAGTAGTGAATACAAAGTTTTAAAAATCAACCTCCCGCAGGGGAGGTTTTTTAATTATGAATAAAAACGATCTATATTTTATTATTGATTTTGATAGTACTTTTGTACAGGTTGAGGCATTGGATGAATTGGCTAATATTGCTTTGCGAAAAAATCCAAGGAAAAAAGAAATTTTAGAAAAAATTAAAAAAATAACTAAAGCCGGAATGGAAGGCAAGATTCCTTTTAATCAATCTCTTAAAAAAAGGATTAAATTATTCGAAACGAACAAAAAAGATTTAAACAAATTAATAAGATTGCTTAAACGAAAAATCACCGTTTCAATTGCCCGTAATAAAGAATTCTTTAGAAAATATCATAAAAATATTTATATTATTTCCGGCGGATTCAAAGAATATATTTTGCCTTTATTTAAACCTTTAGGAATTGATAAAAAAAATATTTTAGCTAACGAGTTTATTTTTGATTCTCAAGGAAAAATTATTGGTTTTGATAAAAAAAATCTGTTATCACAAGATAAAGGAAAAATTAAACAAATTAAGACTCTTAACTTACCCGGAAAAATTTATGTCATCGGCGATAGTTATACTGATTATCAAATAAAAGAAGCTGGATTAGCAAATAATTTTTTTGTTTTTTGCGAAAATATAAAAAGAGATGCTATAATTAAAAAAGCTGACCGTGTATTACCAAATTTTGACGAATTTTTATATTTATTTGATTTTCCCCGATCCTATTCTTATCCAAAAAATAGAATAAAAGTTTTATTATTGGAAAATATTAACCAGACAGCAATTAATTTATTTTTTAAAGAAGGCTATCAGGTCGAAACCTTACCAAATGCTTTAAATGAAGATGAATTAATAAAAAAAATTACTGATATTTCTATCTTAGGAATCAGATCTCGCACTAAAGTTACTAATGAGATTTTGGTTAAAGCAAAGAAATTACTGGCAATCGGTGCTTTTTGTATTGGTACCAATCAGATTGATTTAAAAACCGCTTCGCAAAAAGGAATCACCGTTTTCAATGCTCCATACAGCAATACCAGAAGTGTTGTTGAGATAGCGATTGGAGAAATCATTATGCTTTACCGAAGAATATTTGAAAAAAATAAAAAATTACACCAAGGGATTTGGGATAAGTTAGTCAAAAATTGCTTTGAAATTAGAGGAAAAAAATTGGGAATTATTGGCTATGGAAATATTGGCTCTCAACTTTCAGTTTTAGCCGAAAACTTAGGAATGGAAGTATATTTTTATGACGCTGTGGATAAATTAGCTTTGGGAAATGCTATTAAATGTGAATCTCTTAAAGAATTGTTAGGAAAAGTTAATGTAGTTACTTTACATGTTGATGGAAGAGAAACTAACAAAAATTTAATTGGTTATAAAGAATTTAAGCTTATGAAAGATAAGGTATTATTTTTGAATTTAAGCCGGGGATTTGTTGTTGATATAAAAGCATTGGCCGATAATATTAAAAATGGAAAAATTGCCGGAGCAGCCATCGATGTTTTTACTAATGAACCAAGAAAAAATAATGAAAAATTTATCTGTCAGTTACAGAATCTCCCCAACGTTATTTTAACTCCTCATATTGCGGGAAACACTGAAGAAGCACAAAAAAATATTGGTGATTTTGTCACTAAAAAAATTATTGATTATATTAATACCGGTAATACCATGTTAAGCGTCAATTTTCCAAATATCCAATTGCCTCAACAAAAAAAATTTCATCGGTTAATTCATATTCATCAAAACATTCCTGGTATTCTAGCAAAAATTAATAGTATTTTAGGAAATAATAATATTAATATTGAAGGCCAATATTTAAAAACTAACGAGAATATCGGTTATGTGATTACTGATGTTAATAAGAAATATAATCCAAGTGTGATGAGTGAGTTAAAAAAAATTCCTGGAACTATTAGATTTAGAATTTTATACTAAGAATTTTATGAAAAAATATTTTTTTACTCCCGGTCCATCACAATTATTTCCAACTATTTCAAAGCACATTAAAAATGCTGTCAACTATAATATTTCCTCGATTTCACATCGTGGTCAACAATTCAAGCAAATATTCAAAAATACTGTCGACTCCCTAAAAAAACTACTTAATATTCCTGATACTTATTATGTTTTTTTTCTATCTTCAGCTACTGAAGCAATGGAGAGAATTATTGAAAATTGCGTTGAGAAATATAGTTTTCATTTTGTCAATGGCGCATTTTCTAAAAAATTTTTTGAAATTGCTTCTGACTTAAAAAAGGAGCCTTTTGAATATGAAGTAGATTATGGAAAAGGGTTTAATTTTAATGCCATTGCCATTCCAAAAAAAATTGAGCTTATTTGTTTTACTCATAATGAAACAAGTACCGGTGTTGCTCTAAATGTAAATGATATTTATAAGTTTAAAAAGTTATATCCCAATAAACTGATTGCAGTCGATATAGTTTCTTCTGTTCCTTATGTTGATCTTAATTATTCTCTAGTAGATATTATTTTTTTCTCAGTCCAAAAGGGTTTTGGTTTACCAGCCGGTTTAGGAGTTTTGATTATCAGCCCTCAGGCCCTAGAAAAATCAAAATATCTGGCTAACAAAAATTTAAACATAGGCAGTCATCATAGTTTTATTGAACTTGTAAACTATGCCCAAAAAAATCAAACACCCGAAACACCTAATGTTTTTGCAATCTATTTATTAGAAAAGGTTATAAACGATATGCTCAAAATAGGAATAAATAATATTAGGAAAAATACTGATATAAAAGCAAAATTACTTTATAAATTTTTAGATAATAATGATGGATTTAAACCATTTGTAGAAAAAAAATCAGTCCGTTCAAAAACTGTCATCACCAGTGAAGTAAAAATTGGATCGCAGGAGATTATAAAAAAATTAATAAGAAAAGGATTTATTGTAGGAAACGGGTATGGAATATATAAAGACAAACATATTTGTATTGCCAACTTTCCTGCTCACACAATACAATCAGTAAAAGGACTAATAACTCAATTGTCAATTTAATCTTTACTAGATTTAGGCTATAATTAAAAAATATGTTATCCCTCGATTTCATCCGTACCAACAAGGCTAAGATTTTAGAGGCGGCGAAAAACAAAGGCCGCCAGGTTGATTTGGATAAGATTATTTCCCTAGACGATGAAAGGCGAAAACTAATTCAACAAACTCAAAAACTAAGGGAAGAACGAAATAAATTAGCTAAGCAAGGTAAACCCCACTCCGCCGAAGGCTCCGTTAGGGGCAGGGAAATTAAAGATGAACTAAAAAAAATTGAGGAAAAACTCGCTAAAATCCAGTCACAATTAGATTTATTAATCTCATATGTCCCAAACGTCCCGCTAGATGAAGTCCCAATTGGAAAAGACGCTACTGGAAATAAGGAATTAAGAAAGTGGGGAGATCTTCCAAAATTTGACTTTAAACCGAAATCTCATATTGAACTTGGGGAAGATCTTGACTTGATTGATCTTGAACGTGGAGCTAAAGTGTCAGGTTTTAGGGGTTATTTTTTGAAAAACCAAGCGGCTCTTCTTCAGTCTGCTCTAATGTTCTATGTTTTCAATAAGTTAGTTAAAAAAGACTATACGCCGATTATTGCGCCAGCTGTAATAAAAGGCTTCGCTCTCTTTGGCTGCGGCCAGTTTCCTTGGGGAGAGCAAGATACTTATAAACTAAATGATGAAGATGCATATCTTGCTGGAACTGCTGAACAACCAGTCACTTCTTATTACTCTGGAGAAATTCTCAATGAAAAAGATCTGCCGAAAAAATTCGTCGCTTTTTCTCCCTGTTTCAGAAAAGAAGCCGGTGCTTATGGAAAAGATACTAAAGGTCTGTACCGGCTTCATGAATTTTGGAAGGTGGAACAGGTAATTATTGGTAAAAACGATATTGAAGAAGCAAAAGAACTCCATGAAGAATTGCAAAAAAACTGTGAGGAAATTTTGCAAGACCTGAAACTACCCTATCGAGTTTTATTAATGTGCACTGGTGATATGGGCGAACCCCAGATGAAAAAATACGACACAGAAACCTGGATGCCGTCACGTCAGGCATACGGAGAAACCATGTCAAACTCAATTATGGGAGATTTCCAGACAAGAAGACTTAAAATCAAATACCGAAAAAAGGACGGTTCGACTGAATACTGTTTTTCCTTAAATAACACTGCTCTAGCTTCTCCTAGAATATTAATTGCCATCTTAGAAAACTATCAACAGAAAGACGGTAGCATCACTATACCAAAAATTCTTCAACCACTGGTTGGCTTCGAGAAAATTAATACTTTATAAACTTTACGAACTTTATGAACTAAGGTTTTGGCGTCGGCGTTGCCAATGCTTCCTGTCCGCAGTTAACCTTATTTTCCGTTCCTTTAATGAAATATTCTTTTCTGCCAAAAAAACAGGTCTTCTCAACGACATTATCTGGTTTGCTATACCAGCGATTATCATTACTATAATTTTTAAGAAGATAACTCATCATTCTATTCCAGATCGGCGCGGCGCCAGTTATACCCGATGACAGATAAGGATTCATTGGAGAGTTGTCATTATTACCGACCCAGACCGTCACTAAAAAATCAGGTGAATAACCAACTGTCCAGTTGTCTTTTTTACTGTCGGTTGTTCCAGTCTTAACCGCGACTTTATAACCTGGAATTTCAAGAGCCGAATTTGGCCCAAACGCCCAGGTCCGGGCAAAATTATCAGCTAAAATATCAGAGATAATAAAAGAAACACCGGGATCCATTTCTCTGATTTTGAAAGGTCTTAGTTCCTTTATCACTTCGCCTTGATTATTCTCGATTTTTAAATAATAGCTCAAAGGTAGCTTATATCCTAAATTGGCTAAAGTCCCAAACGCTTCGGCCATATCAGTCATTCTTACTTCTCCTCCACCCAAGGTAAGGGACAAGCCATAACGCGACCGATCTTTCCAAGTATCTATTCCGAGCTTTTGAGCAAAATCGATAAAATTGTCAACCCCAACTGTGTTTAGAACTTTAACCGCCGGAACGTTATATGAATTAGCCAAAGCATAACGGAGCGGAACTTTACCGTGGAATTTATCGTCATAATTTACAGGCTGATAAGAACTGCTGCCTGGAATTTTAAATATAACCGGACTGTCATCGATGATAGTTGCTGCCGTATAGCCTTTTTGCAAAGCCAGGGAATACATAATCGGCTTAATCGAACTCCCAGGCTGTCTATTGGCTGTCGTCACGTTAAATGCCCCCCAAGGTTGGTAAAAATAATCCACTGAACCAACCATAACTAAGATTTCCCCTGTCACCGGCCTTGTTACTAGAATAGCGCCGTTGGTAACATTTAGAAAGTTTATTTTTTCCAATTCTTCTTTGAGAATTTTTTCTGCTTCATCTTGAACTTCTGAATCCAAAGTTGTCGTTACATTTAATCCACCTTCTTCTACTTTCTGAATGCCATAATTAGATTCAAGCTGACTTTTAACATAAAAAACAAAATGCGGTGCTCTTATCGATGTCTCAGGCGGCAAGACTTCCAATTTTGACTTTTGACTTTTTACTTTTGACTTTTCATCGATGAATTTTTGTTTGACCATTGCTTCCAAAACCTCGTTTCTCCGTCTCAAAGCCGCCTCTGGATTAGTATAAGGAGAATAGGTCGAAGGTGCTTGGGGCAGTCCGGCTAGTAAGGCTGCTTCTTCCAGTGTCAACTCTCTAGCCGGTTTGCCAAAATATGTCTTAGCTGCTTCTTCAATACCGTATGACGACCCACCATAAGGAACTTGATTTAAATACATCTCTAAAATCTGTTCTTTGTTATAAATCTTTTCTGTCCAAAGAGCTAAAATAATTTCTTTTAATTTCCGTTCTAATGTTCTTTCCGGAGTTAAAAGAGCGCTCTTGACCAATTGTTGAGTAATTGTCGAGCCACCCTGAAGGTTTTTATTAAGAATTGTTTCTTTAAAAGCTCGCAAAATACCAGAAGTCCAAGCGATACCATTGTGTTTAAAGAAATCTTTATCCTCGATGGCAATCGTCGATTGGATTACATAGGAAGGTAGATTCTTAAGAGAGACTTTGGTTCTGTTTTGATCGCGGTATATTTCATACAAAAGTTGACCGTTTCTATCATAGATGTGTGTAGATAAAGGATAATTTACTTTTCCTATATTGTTAGGTGAAGGCAGCGCTTTAATGAAAAAATATGACTGATAAAAAGAAAAAAATATTACCATAGTCAAACAGCCTAAAAGAAAGTACTTAACTCTGGTTAGTACTTCTTTCCTCCGTGTCATCCCGAGCGAACGAAGTGAGTCGAGGGATCTTAAAGAAAGATTCCTCCACGGAGCCTGCCCTGAGCGAAGTCGAAGGGGTCGGAATGACAAACGACTAATTAAACTTCTTAAATATCTAAATAAATTCAAAAAAAACCTAAAAATAAATCTAAACGGCTTCTGGGTCATCTCGCCAACGAAGATAAAAAAGTTAGCCAGATAATATAGTCCCTTAAATATCAATCCAAATAGATCGCGAAGAACGTTTCTCATGAGGCTAATTTTAACAAATGCTATGGGTTAAAGCAATCTTAGTTTAGCCTTGATCACAAGTCTTTCCAAGTAAGTTCCCGGAGGCACACAGGTAATTAAAGTCAAGAAAGAACCATTTTTTTGCTGTTCCAACACTGATATTTCGTCGGGGTCAACGACAAACATATCATAAACCTGGTATTCATATTTAAGGTCGCCAATTTTTACCCTAATAACGTCACCCGTCTCAAGGGAAGACAGATAAGTAAAAATTGACTTATAGTCTTTTGGACTATAAAGCTGGGGTAAGGTAGAATGGCCAAAAATGGCGACATTTCCGTATTCACCCGGTAGACTCCTGGGTAAATAATGAATCAGGCTTTTGCTCAAATCTTCTCCGCCGACAACCACTTTGGCGTCTTTAATATTAAGGCGCGGTATCGATAAGGTATATTCCTTGACGGATAAGGTCGACATTGATCCGGTCTGTGAAACAGAAGGGAACCACAAGCTGGCTTTGGTGTAATCACGCAGATTGTTGGAAAAAATATTAAATACACCTAGAATAGTACTTGCCTCTGATAAAGAGGCCGGTGAATCAAGATTAGGCACTGGTGTTTTTAAGTTCTTTTTTAAAAAAAGACGCGAATAGATTTCAAAAGACAAAATAGGATAAAACGACCAAAAAAGAAGCAAGGCTCCTACTATCAAAGAAAAATAGGAAAAATAGTTGATGGCTTTTTTCTTTGGTGAATTGTCTTTTTTAACATAGACGTGCACGGACATAATTTAAAGACTGGAAATTTTAAGAAAAATATTCTTTTTTAAAAAGGGAAGGAAGTTTTTCAAAAAAGGCAGGGGTTCGTTGATGACAACGTCATAACCTTGGATGTCAGAACCTGACTTCAAAATTAATTCTAACTGACTTTTGCTCTTGCCGACGATTTTTTCGCTGATATCTTCCTGATTAAATTCCCTGACCGCCCTACTGTTAACATCTAATTTAAGTGATAGTAAATTATCGTCGTTAATTTCCGTATTTGTAATTTTAAAATTTAAGTTGCTTTCTTCAACCTGATATCCCTGCTTTAGATCTTTTTTTAATCCGTTAAGAATTTTTTTATTCAAATTGGCTTTGTTGTAGGAAAAATAAGTAGTCTTCGCTTTCGTATTCAAAGTCAAACTGTCGCCTTCTTCACTAACTTCTTTAGAAAATTTCCGCGCGGTCAAAACAATCTCAAATAAATCGGGAATAATGGCTTCTTCTTTTGACGAAGACGGCGTTTTCATTTGGTTTTTCGCTTTGTCTAAAATGGATTTCTCTAATTTGTCTTGGTCTACTTTAGCAACTGTTCTGATCTCTTTTTTCGTTCCTCCAGAAAGAGGTGATTCATTGATAGCAAAGAAGTCGCTGGTTACCAAATTTCCGATTTTAAAGCGCTGATTTTTGCTTAAATTGCTTTCAGTACCGATATTGACAGCCGTGATCGAACCGGCGCTTTTCCCCGGCAGTTTGGCAGAACCGTCAGCCGCCAGCGTTGAGGAAGCTACTTTTACATCTCCATCTAAAATAAACTGTAAACCAGCTGCCTCAAGAGTCGTCCCTTTGCTAAAAATCTTTTCATTATCGTCAAAATTATGAATATTAACCGAGCCCTTAGCTTTATCGCCTATTTCTTTTTTTCCTGTTGTAGTCGTTGTTTCTGTAAAATCAGCTGACAAGCTAGCAACTTTGTAGTTGATAGTTTCTTCAATTGTTTTTTTAATCGTTTGAGACGGAAGATAAATCGTCAGCTGAGCACGATGGAAAAAATATTCGTTAAGACCAAGACTCAGGCCGATGATAACCGCTCCTAAAATAGCTGCAGTTTTTCCTTTAAGAGAAAACTTTGATAAATTAATGACTGGAAGCTTGGAGAAAACCGCTATTTTCAGTCTTTTCTTTGGCTTTTCTTCTTTCATATCATTTACTTCAGTAACATCTTCACCCATGACAAAACCAAAGCTTTCCTTAGTTGGAATCTCATTTTCTTCAGAAGCAGTCGGCTCTTTACTTTTAATCTGACCTTCAAAAACATTAATCAATCCCTCGATGACTTCTTCTTCCTTGAGAATATCTATCTTTGGTATCTGGATAAAATAATCTTCGCCGAAGCGATGGCTGACGATTTTTGTCGCCGCCTCATCAATATCATTTGAGTCATAAAGAATCATTCGCGACGGCAACATTGCCCGACCCTTGATTCCTTCTATTCCAGACAAGAAGTCATTAATAATATTGTCTGTTCGGGCTAAAACTTTTCTGTAGCTTACTTTGCCGCCTTTGTAGACAAAAACGCTCAACTGGCTCTTGTCCAGTTCCAACAGAACCGCCGTCAATAAAACTTCCTCCTTTTTTTCTAGATAAAATGATACCGCCTCAAAACACTCTATATAACCTAAAACTTCGAGCTCTAGATTTTTAACTAACTCTTTAATCTTGGAAAGATATGGTTTTTTGATGTCGCTGGTTCTGTCATCTACTAAATGCGAATAGACAAAAAAAATTGTCTTAACGACTTGGGTATTCAATTCTTTTTCTAATTTGAACAGTGTTTCGTCGACATCTTCGGTTAGATTTTCCCAACCATTGGTGTATTGGAATTTTTCTCTCTCTTTAATGACAATTTTCCCTTGTTGACGGGCCATAATAATAGCAATTCCTTCTTCTTCTTTTAAAAAAAGACCAAGAAAAGATTCTTCCTTACCGGAGTTTTTAGAAAAAAACGGAAATTTCATAAATAATAAAAAAATTATTCCAATCTACGAATGAATTCTAATCTACCAATATTCGTTGATTAGGATAAATTAGTAGATTTGAATCATCATTGGGTACTTATATTATACTTGGTAAAAATCTGGGTAACTCCTTCTTTTGTCGTCTTCAAGGCTTCACTATAGGTGACGCCTTGAATGGTACTGTTAATCGCATTTTCCAAATACTTAATTAATTCATCATTTAATCCATTGTCATAGGTTTTACTAATCAAAGGTACGGAAACGAAATCATTTGCTTGTTTTATTACCGCTCCCAAGTACTGATTTTGGGATAAAAGCGGCGCCAGGTCAACCCGGGAATAAGGTTCACCAAAGGGCCGCAACCGACTCTCAATCTCATAGAGTTTTGTTAGATTATCCTTTTCTGTTAAATAGCGCAAAAATTTCCATGCCTCAATTTGATTTTTGCTGAAGCGCGACACGCCTTCAACCCAATAATTAGCGATAGAAACTACCGAAGCGCCGGGAACTGACGGAACCGAAATTACTTTCATTGCTATTTCGGGATTGGTAGTTTTAATCGTCAACGCTTCCCAAGAAGGAACGATAATCATCGCGACTTTTTCCTGAATAAATGCGTTAACAGAATTAGGCATCTCTTCGTTCCAATATCCTTGAGGTTCTTCGGCAAATTTCCGATAGATTTCTAGGGCGCCGGCTGCCTCTTGTTGATCTAATTTATCTAGACTCCCCCCATTTTGAACCAGTAAAAGAGCAAAGACATCGGAAAAGTGTTCTATATTTCTGGTAGTCCCCATAGCGATGCCGGAAGTGATCAAAATACCCTTGGTGTCTTTAACAGTAAGACGCGGAACTATATCGGTAATTTCGTCCCAGGTCGAGGGCACGGTGGAAACTCCACCTTTTTTAAAAAGGCTTTCGTTATAGATTAAAACCAAACCGTCGATTTCGAGAGGTAGACCGTAGTAATAGTTGCCTACTTTTAAGTCTTTTTGGTGGACTTTGTAAAAAGTCTTTTCAAATTCGGAGTTGTTCATGATAGACGCTGGAAGTGGTGCCAACACTTCTTTTATCTCTGGAACCCAGGTATTGTGGAATCTAAATAGATCTGGGCCTTGATTGATTTTGCTTCTGACAACAAGTTTTTCCCGATAGCTTTGCGGACTCATTTTTTGATAGCTGATTTTTACATTGGGATTTTTCTGTTGGTATTGATCTATAAGAGGTTGGATGACTTCCTTGTCTTCCCACAGACCCCAATAAGTAAGGCTTACTTGTTTTTTTCCTCCACCTCCACCTCCGCCGCTAAAAATGGCCTTGATAACAAAAACCAAAATAATAAAAAAAACAATCGCTCCTCCCATGATGAAAAAATATTGATTTTTGTTTTCTTGGTAAACTGGAGGGGGCATGTCGATTGGAGACTCGGTTGGAGCCTCCGGGGTAACTACTTCTTCAGGGGTTTCCTCGATTTCAGGCGGCGTTTCGACCGGAACCGTTTCAAATTTAGGCCGTTGATTTTCTGGCGGAATTTCATTATTATCATCCATAGTACTTTCCCTCCCTGTCATCCCGAGGGAGCGAAGCGACCGAGGGAACTAATTAAAGATTCCTCGCTTCGCTCGGAATGACAAAGGAGAGCACCATATTCAATGATAGCAAAAAAGTCATCAAAAAGAAAAATTTTTGACTCATGGTTTTTTATTCTCGGCGCTATTCTCGCCGTATTCGTAATAAAGTCTTGGCAGTTAATTAAGTATAACCAAAGATTTGAAAATAAAGTTTATCCTAATGTCTATATCGACAATCAATCTTTTGGCGGTAGGACAAAACAGGAAATTATTAATTATTTTAAAGTCAAATCGCTGCCTTTGAAGAGAATTTCTTTGACAATTATTTATCAGGATCAGTCTGTGGCGACTTTTTCCGGACAGCAGCTGAAGTTGAAAACTGATGAAGAAACAGCTGCCGAAAGAGCCTACTTCATCGGCCGCTCCAAGTTTGCCTTTTCCCGCTATTACCAAAAAATTACTTCTCTTTTGAATCTAAACCGCTATGATTTTATCAGTAACATCGATTATGATAAGTCGGCCGTTTCTGAACGAGTTGAATCTATAAAAGAAGAGTATAATAAGCCAGCCAAAAATGCTCTTTTTAAGTTTGAAAACGGCCGTGTTCTCAGTTTTCGCAAGGAGGAAAAAGGTCAAGAAATTATGATTGATTCTGTCTTAGCCGACTTTGACAACGCCGTTCAATCAATAAAAAATAAGTCAGAAAACAAATCGATAATAATAAAACCGAGAATAATCGAACCGGAAATAACCTTAGCTTCGATAAATAATTACGGAATTGAGGAATTTATAGCCGAAGGTAGGTCTGACTTTTCCCATTCTATCCCGGAAAGAATTCATAATATAATTTTGGCGGCTTCGAAATTTAACGGCGTCTTGATTCCGCCAAACAAAACTTTTTCTTTCAATGCTACTGTTGGCGATATTTCTTCATTAACTGGTTATAAACCGGCTTATATCATCAAGGAAGGAAAAACCGTCTTGGGCGACGGCGGAGGCGTTTGTCAAGTGTCAACGACTTTGTTCCGAGCCGCCTTGAACGCCGGACTACCAATTGAGGAACGCCATGCGCACGCTTATCGCGTTGGTTATTACGAAAATGACATGAAGCCGGGTTTTGATGCCACTGTTTTTGCGCCTTCTGCAGATTTGAAGATTAAGAATGATACTAATGCTTATATATTAATTGAAACGGAGATAGATGAAGAAAATAATTTGTTATATTTCCGCTTATTCGGAAAAAAAGACAATCGCCGGTCAGAAATAAATAATATTAGTCTTTGGGATGTTTCCCCTCCTCCGCCGCCAAAGTATCAAGATGATCCAACGTTAAAAAAGGGAGTGACTAAACAGATTGATTTTCCCGCCTGGGGCAGCAAAGCTTCTTTTAGTTATAAGGTTTATAAAGAAAATAATTTAATTATTGATCAAAAATTCTTCTCAAACTTTCGCCCCTGGCAAGCAGTCTTTTTCGTCGGAACAGCGGATTAAAAATATCTTTCATCTTTTTCTTTTTAATAAGATATCGTCAAATTTTTATTGTCCTTATAATCTAATTAATTCATTTTGTAGCGTATAGTCCGTTGACAATCTCTTTAAATAATCAAATACTAAATTCATAACGTGTATTTTACGATCGTGCAACAGACGCGCTATGAAAAATGACAAACTAAAATCAGGCGAAGTAATAGAATCAATTTTAGAAACTATCGCTGATGAATTGATAGATATGGGAGGTTATTATAAACCAAGATTGAATGTTATTATTGGTCATTTAATCAAAGAAATAATAAAAAGACGAAAAATCAACAAAAAAAAGATCCAAAGAGCAATAAAAATTCTTGAAAAAAAAGAAATTATTGCATTAGAAGAAAAAGATGAACAAATTTTTGTTCAGTTACATAACAAAGGAAAATCAACCGTTCTTAAATATTCAATAAAATCATTATTTGATTTTAAAAAGTTAAAAAAGAAATGGCAGAAAAAATGGTATTTAGTTTTTTTTGATGTTCCTGAAATCCAAAGAAATAAAAGAGATTATTTAAGACGATTCCTTTTAAAACTTGGGTTTTATCCTTATCAAAAAAGTGTTTATCTTTTTCCTTACGAGTGTGAAAAAGAAATTAATTTAATAAAAAAAATTGTCGAGGGAGCTAAATATATGAAATATATTATTGCTGAAAAAATCGAAGACGAAAATTTAGCAAAAATTTTCTTTAAACTTACTTAATACGTGCATTGCTCGATCGTAAAACATACGTAATGACTATTTTTTACTAACAATCATTTTTTCGATTAAAACGTCATCTGGTCTTGTTAAAATAAAAAGAACAATTTCAGCGATATCTACTGTTTTCATCATCCATGGTTGGTTATGCGGATTCGGTCTTTTTGCTTTTTCATAAAGCATGCTATCGAATCCTCCTGGATGAAAACTTGTTACCTTTATTTTTGTATCTTTTAATTCGTCATTTAATGCTTTGGTAAAACCAGTCATTGCCCACTTAGTTGCTCCATAAGTTTTCCAAAAGATATTGTTACCGGAAGGCGTATCGCTAGCTCCAGCAGTCGAAATGATGTTAAAAACATACCCTTTGTTTCTGCCTTTAAAATAAGGCAAAACTTCATAGGTAAAATTTATATTACCCAAGGAATTCGTTTCAAACGCTTCTCTTCTTCTATCTGGATCTATTTTCTCCAATTCCTCATCTGTCCATATACCTGCATTATTTATTAAAATATCGATTTTTGAAAATTTGTTTATTATTTTATTAACTGTCTTTTTTATCTGATCAATGTCTCTAATATCACAAATAAAATATTCTACAGCTCCTTTACTTTTAATAATTTTATCTTTTACTTTTCTTAATTCTTTTTCTGTTCTCGCTACAAGAACTACTTTACCACCCTCATTCGCCACTCTATAGGCAATTTGTTCTCCTAAGCCGGACCCTGAACCGGTAATGATTACTGTTTTATCTTTAAGTTTCATATAGTTACGTCCTTTGTACGATCGTGCAAGACACGCTCTAAAATTTTTAATTATCTAAACCAACGCGCGCGTCCTAGTTTATAATTTAAGGTTTTAAGTTTTCTTTCTCCAATAATTTTCGCAGGAACGCCGCCAACTATGGCAAAAGGCGGAACATCTTTGGTAACGACGGCTCCGGCGCCAACGACTGCTCCTTTGCCGATTTTTACACCTGGAAGAATAATCGATCTCGGTCCAACAAAAACGTAGTCTTCGATGACAACCGGCTTATCAACGGCGGAAAAGTTTTCGTCTTCAATGTCGTGTTGAGAATTATAAATCATTACTTCGCTGGCAATATCGACGTGACTACCAATCACAAGTTTTTCTCTTCCGTCCAATACCACTCCTTCGCCAACAATCGTATCCTCATCGATAATAATATTTCGCGGATCATAAAATCTGGCTTTGGTATGAATAACTGAACCTTTGCCGATTTTTATTCCGGCTAAACGATAGAAAAAACGGCGGAAACAATGACAGGGAACGCAACCTATCAAATGAAGCCAATAAACTTCAGACTCGAGGAAGATATTTTTAATTCGATTAATGACTTTATTAAATATTTCTCTCAAAGTTAACTTTTTCCCAGTCTTATCCGTAATATAACTGTCCATTTATTAAAGTATAGCAAAACAGGAGTAAAGTTAATTACCAAATAGATATTTTTGAATCGTCTTATTGCCGAGTTTATTCAGGGCGCCTTTTTCAATCTGCCTGATCCTTTCGTAGGTAACTTTATACTTTCTTCCAATTGATTTTAGCTTTTTTCTTTTCAATCTTTTGACCAAAATATCTATTTCTTTAGGGTTTAGCCTAGGAGATTTGGTAATGAAGTTAATAAAGTAACCAACAGTCTGGTTAGGCATTATTAAATAACAAGATTATATCATAAGACAATGTTAACGGTCCACAAACCAGATTGATGTCAGCCTCGCTCCCTCCGGTCGCTTCGGGATTCTTTTCCTCCTTCGCTTTTCGCTACGGAGGACAAGTCCGCCTCCGCTTCCCACCTTCGTCTTCGACTTCGGTGGGCAGGCGCTCCGGCGGTTTTCTGATTCATTCCTTTTCCGGTCGGGGGGAAGTTGGCATTTTTTATTATCAAATCAATAACTTATCCCATCATCTGACTTGTTATATTTCTAAGACTGGACGTGACTACGATTAGAGAGTATTTGATTTGTGTAGCACAAGCAAAGCGGAGTTACCAAAAAACGCATTGTCTCGAATTGCTTTATCACTAGTGTTTATAGATTCTACTAATTGATCCAACGTATCAATTGAGACAGATCCTACGTCAAAAGTTTTTATAAAATTACTCAAATCATCACTGGTTGAAGAGGTAACTTCCTGATACCATTTTTGTACTAGATTTAGCAATCCTACTATATCACCCCGTTTGAACAGTTTTTGACAAACTTCTAATTTATTTCTGTCATTCAGCACCATTTGATCAATATCACCATCAACTTTTGAGACAATGGACTTTACATTACGAAATTGAGTTGCTTTTTCAGAAAATTCTTCTTTAGCAGAAGCATCGCTCCGTACAGGCACATAATCCGGGTTCGACCAAGCTGTATACAGTAACCCTGAAGCAATGCCTAATGGGCGAGAATTGTGACGATCTATTGAAAATCCTGCTTTGGTAAGAAGCTCAACCCAATCACTCACAAGTAGTCTATTTTTATGAGATGAAAAACGTTTTTGTAATATGTGAGCAATTTTTATTGCATCTAGTTTATACAGTGAGGGTACAACTACGATTGCACTCCCTCCAGGTTTTAGGACTCGATACATTTCTGACATAGCTTGTTCGGGGTAGTCAATATGTTCTATAACATCGGCACAAACTATTCCCTCAGCACTTGCTGACATAAGAGGTAAATGACGTATATCTCCTACAACTGCAGACAAATTACTATAAATAGAGGTTTCAGGTTGACCAAGAGATTTGGCGAATGATGAACTAAAATATGCGGGTGTCAAATCAACAGCATTATAGTCAATATTCCTCTTGGCAAGTTGAAAACGCAATGAGCCATCAACTTTCATTAATCCCGATACATTTCCACCAAAATCCCAAACTTTATCTATTTTAAGATTATTTATTATTTCTGCTATAGTAACATTCTTATAGACAGTATAGGGTGAGCTTAATGTTCCTTCAATATACTTTCTTGCGTACTCGCGATCATATTTATACATAGATAAAAATATATTATACACGTAATATGGCTACAAAAGGAAATAAATCAATCGTTTCACTCACGAACTTATCTACAATATTTTTTTATCAATTCTTTTAATTCATCGCTAATTCTCCATCGTTTTTGATATTTAATTTTAAAGTCAACAAAATTAGACAAAACTGCGGCACGGCTTCCTGTTATTTTCATAATCTTTCCAATCTCTTTGAAAGTCAATTTCTGTTGGCGAAGTTCCCATGCCTGATAATATCTTTTAATATTTCTTGCCATAGGTCTATATAACAAACAAAGCTCCCCGCCAGCCGGAATTCTTTCGAATTCCCATAACCCTTTCGAGCTATGACCGCGAAGGTTGCTGAACGGAGAGCTACCGTTCTCCTTCGCGGATTTTTGCCATGCTCTGATTTTTATCAAAGTTTAGGCAAACGAATTACTAGATAAATTATAGCAAGTTTATAATGATAAAAAATAAAAAGAAAAATAATTATAATTTGTTGTTTATAAACGACAATAAATAAACCCATTATTAGCTATCTTTTGTAGACTATAAACTACAAGAGTAGTATAATTGCTCCATGAGGAAATTATTTTTCCTTTTAATTCTTACAGTTCCGCTTATTTTTAGTAATTCTGTTTTCGCTCATCCTGGAAGAACCGCGGCAGACGGATGTCATTATTGTAGAACTAATTGCGATTCTTGGGGAGTTCCTTGGAATGAAAGACATTGTCATAATGGAGGGACTGTTCAAGGAATTCAAGAATCAGCACCTGTTTATAATCCACCAATCAATACTCCAATTCCTTGGCCAACTTGGACGCCGATTCCAACTAAGACACCAATCCCAACAATCACTCTTTCACCAACGGCTATGCTTACACCTCAACTAACAAAAATTGTATCAAGGACAAAAAAAATCCAAAAATCAGTGATAAAAAAGAGAACTTTTTGGCAATGGTTATTTGGAAATTAATTTAAGAACAAAAAGTAAATTTACACCTATCAAGAGAAGCAACACAAACCTTCATTCCTCTAAAAATCTTGACTTGACAGAATAGTTACGCTGACCGAAAATAAAACGCTGACGAGTATATGTAATATAAAGTCTTTCTTTTGCTCTGGTTATTCCAACATAAAATAGCCTTCGTTCTTCTTCTAAAGAATAGATATCATCAATCGACCGCGAATGAGGCAGTATCCCATCTTCGACGCCAACGACAAAAACAATCGGGAACTCCAATCCCTTAGCTTGATGTAAAGTCATTAGTCTGACACCGTTTTTATTATTAGAATTTTTTTCTCCTTCAAAATATTCCGACTCAACGAGTGCTACCTGCTCCAAAAACTCGCCGAGAGATGGAAAAGCAATCGCCACCGACTTCAATTCTTTGATATTTTCCAAGCAGGAATAATCCTCTTCTTGTTCTGGATCATACATTTTTAGATAATCAGTCACCTGAAAAATTTCCTCAATCATTTTATCGGTATTTTTATTGACAACCGACTCTTTATTTTCC
>Ga0100389_1001320_pt1 | contig 19761 bp, 19 predicted proteins | sample CryGeymeta201513_FD_81537 | JGI IMG/M metagenome (GOLD analysis project Ga0100389, IMG submission 81537) | Groundwater microbial communities from Crystal Geyser aquifers in Utah, USA - Crystal Geyser metaG 2015-13 | ecosystem: Environmental > Aquatic > Deep subsurface > Groundwater | place: USA... | reverse complement strand
TCATAAATTCACACGGCACAACAAAGGCATCCACCAGGTCATACAGTCCCAGCAAGCGCTGAATATACATGGCGGCGACCCGAACCGCCGAGGCGGCCAGATTATTCTTGACACACCGGTATTGTAGCCCATGATAATAATGCCCCCGGACGCAGAGGGTGCAGGGCTTTCCATTGCGCAGCAGGGAATAGCTGGGACAAAGCAAATTGTAGTCGCCGATCTGCATCACCACGGGGATGTGGTGACGTTTAAAGGTGTGGAGGATACTCAGCGACATGTAGTTATAGATATTGAGTATATAGGCGATATCCGTCCCAGGAAACGCTTTCAGCAGCCGGCTCAATTTGATTCTGGCTTCAATAGAGTAGACGCTTCTATCCAGAAAGCGCAGAATATTGACAGGGGAAAACCGGATGTTTGCCCAAAGCGCCTGCTCAGGGTCCCCGGGGGGCGCCATAAAATAGTCCTGATACGGAGAAGGCCATGTCCCGGCGTAACGGACGCTGAACGGAATGGTCGTATGCCCTCTGGCTGACAGGTAAGTCATGACGTCATAAAGATATTTCTCGACGCCGCCGTTTAAGAAAAAATATTTGTTACAGAAGACAATCTGCATTTAAGGTTTTTCTCCCAACTCAATACGAAAAATTCCCGTCCCATTGAATCCGATATATCCTGTGGCCGGCTCTCCCGCCGTCAAGGTGATGACATTCATGTTCACCTTGGGAATATTCATCGGAACCTGCCGAAATGTTTTTGCGCTGTCTGTGCTCATAAAGAGCCCTTCGGTTGCCCGGACATCATAGCGAATCGTTCCCGCCAGAACCACGCCCGGGCGCTCGGGGTGGAAGGCTACACTGTAAACGGCCATTTGCGGAGAGGCGGTCACAGGAAGGTGAATTTCCCGCCAGCTTTTCCCCTCATTGTTGGAGAGCAAAAGCGTATTGCCGCCACAGCCCGCCACAATCCGGGATGGCGTGGATGGATCGATCGCCATGCCAAACACAAAGCGCTCTTCCGTTGTAACACGCTGCCAGGAGCTGGCGCCATTGGTTGATTTATAAATGCCGCCGGCCTGCGTGCCGGTAAACAAAGTTCCGGGGAGTCGGGGATGAACCCGCAATGCCCCCGGCCCCTTGATAAAAGGGGTTTTCAATCCCTGATTCATCTGGGTCCAGTCTTTTCCGGCATTTACGGTTTTATATACCCCATATCCATTGGTTCCTACATAAATCGTGTCCTCAGCAAGAGGGTCCAGTTCCACATTGGTTGCCAGCCCATCTACATATCCCCGTTTGGGAAGGGCTTCTATGGGTACGGAAAATCCGATGTCCTTCCAGGTTGCCCCGGCGTTCCGGGATTCATATACATAAACCCTTCCCTTTTTGCCCCAGGGATTCATCAGCAAGACCATCCGGGCTGGATCTTTTTGAGATATTTCAATTTCCTGGGCATGGCCATCGGCGACGCCGTTCATCGCCCGTCTCCAGTGTTTCCCTGCATCTTCGGAGATCATCAGGCCATTGTCCGCGGCGCACAGGTACAGGGTTTGGGGGTTCCGGGGATGAATTTTCAGGTCATTGATGACCGTGTTCTGAAGTCCATGATGCTTTTGATACCAATGATCCCCATCGTCAGCGGTCTGCCAGAGGTTCCACCAGTCCGTCATGAAGAGGGATTGGGAGGTTCCCGGGACAAAGGCCATCTCTTCAACGCCGGAAAGGGTGCTGGTCCAGTTGGCAGGCGCTTCCGGATCGACCTGGAACGAGCGGATGGATTTCCAGGTGGATCCGCCGTCCTCGGTTTTGTAAAGCAGATGGGGCCAGTTTTCCGGGTGCGAACCAATGAACACCAGATTCGGATTGTTTGGATGAACGAGAAGGGATTTATAGCCCTTGGGCTTCGGTTGCAGTGAAACGGGGCGACCCTCCCAGGCGCGGGATGTTGCATTCCATCGAAACAGGCCACTCTGTTTTTCGACCATGTAGAGGGAATTACGCGAAGAGGCGATATCGGTAATCTCGGCAGAACCCTGCACAAGTCCAGTCATCTGTGGTTTCCAGCTCCGCCCCTCCCACCGATAAACACCACTGGAAGTTCCGGCGCACAAATATCCATCATATGCCGTAAGCCCATTGACCTTGAAACGCTCCAACCCCTGTACCGGATGCGGGGAGGCGTTCAGATTGTTCAAGGGAAGGTTGAAAACCCCTTTTGTGTCGGTCCCAATCCACAGCGATTTCCGGGTAAAGAACAGTAGCCTGCTTCCAAAAAACCGTGAAGGGTAGCGGATTTCGCCGGATATCCGCGTCCAGCCATCGCCCTGATTGATGCTGAAATAGAGACCGTCGTCGGTCAGAACGACAAGCTGATGGGGGGCTTCCGGATTGATGGCGATATCCGCGACAGCAAAACCTTCCAAGCCCTTTCCGATCAGTTCAAAGTGATCGCCGCCGTCCCGGCTTCTGTAGATTCCAGCAACATCCGATCCGATGTAAACGATTTTGGGATGCGATGGATCGATCGCAACGGCCGTAAATCGTCCACCGCCGCCATAGCCTGCAGAATGCCACGCCAGGGGGATGTTTTCCGCGCCCGCGCTGATTGCAATCAGCACTGACAGCAGGACGGCAGAAACAATTGGGTTCAGGCAACGCCTCATTACTCTCCCACTGTCGTACCCTTTTGAATTTGCTGCTTGGGTTCCAGGTGAAACGATTTTTGGCCGTATAGTCGGGCGCTGTATAGAACAAATGCTTTTTCCACCGGATCATATCCTTTCATCCAAACGGTGCCTGAAACTGAATTGGAATAGATACGCAGCTTCAGCTTGCCGGCTCTGGCATTAATCAAGGTCGGAAGGGCGACGCTTTCAGCGAGTTTCTTTCCTTCGTCACCTGCCTTCACGGCCAAAGCGCCTGTGTGCTTCAGCAGCTCCGGACTTAAGAAAAAAAAGTGCATCGGCACCGGTTTGACGAATGTCCGTTTGATATCGCAGGTGATCTCGTTTGCAATCGCCGTCATTTCTGAATAATCGGCATTCCAGAAGAAACTGTTTCGGGAATTTTTCTTCGGGAAACTTTGAATAATAAGCTGGTAGGGGTTGTTGCTTCCGGAAACCGGCGGCATCAGGCTCAACAAGGCCTGAGCCCCTGAGAATGTATCATTCATAACCGTACCGGAAAGCTGCACCAGATACTGCTTTGAGAATTGTGTTCCCTCCAGGAGATCTTGCGCCACTGAGTGAGCGGGCAATAAACCTGAACCGAGGATCAACAGCATTCCAATGATCAAGATACGCAACAAGTTTTTCATCTGAAAATGCACCTCAAATCCCCCTCTATCCCCCTTTGCTAAAGGGGGACTTCATTATTCCCCTCTTTGGCAAAGAGGGGTTAGGGGAGATTTTCATTTACCTTTGTGTCAGGAACTGTCATGAGCGTTTCACCTGAAAATGATCCATCAACTAATTGAAATCATTGCATACAATATCCATCCCCTTGAAGGGGAGGGTCCGGGTGGGGATGGGGTCGCCCAGCTATTTTCATCCCCCTTTGTGACGGGAGGCCGTCATGAGAGCTTCAGCTTCCGTCTATTAATCTGAGTGATCACCCTGCTTTTTTAATTGGGATTGGTGCCAGTTCCATGCCGTTGTAATGGTTGCCCGGATGTCGATAAAATCCGGTCTCCATCCCAGCAGTGAAGCTGCTTGGTCCGCCTTTGCCACCAGCGCCGGGGGGTCGCCGGGGCGTCTGCCAACGGGTCGATAGGCCACCGGTTTTCCGGTAACCTGCCGGACAGCCTGGATGACTTCCATCACGGAGTTCCCTTGTCCCGTGCCCAAATTAACGCATAGGCTCTGACCGGATTGGATCAGATATTTCAGGGCAAGGAGATGGGCGCCGGCCAAATCCGTTACATGGATATAATCCCGAATCGCGGTACCGTCCGGGGTGTCATAATCAGTTCCATAGACTTCCGTATAATCACGCCGGCCCTGTGCCGTTTGCAGCAGGAGAGGAATCAAATGGGTTTCGGGATCATGGTCTTCGCCGATTTGCCCTTCGGGGTCGGCGCCTGCCGCATTAAAATAGCGCAGAATGGCGTACCGGATGCCGTAAGCGCTCCCATAGTCCTGGATGATCTGCTCCATCATGAGCTTGGTGCGGCCATAGGGATTGATCGGGATCTGCGGATGGTTTTCGGGGATGGGAACCTGCAGCGGCATGCCATAAGTTGAACAACTGCTTGAAAATATTATATTCTTACAGCCGTGTCGTCGCATGGCCTCCAGAAGCGAAATTGAACCGGCAACATTGTTCCGATAATATTTTGCCGGGTGCTCAACCGATTCGCCGACATAGGCATAAGCGGCAAAATGGATAACTGCTTTGGGCCGATAGTCGGAAAAAATCTGATCCAAAACCAAAGAATCGGCAATATCTCCTTTTATGGACGGTCCCCATTGGACGGCCCATGGATGCCCATATATCAGATTATCGAGAGAGATGGGCAGGTAACCCATAGCGGCAATGGCTTTGCAGGTGTGACTGCCAACATAGCCGGCGCCTCCGGTAATCAGAACGGGTTCGATCATCACAAAAGCCCCCTTTATTTCCGGCAATCCATCCGGATGTTTCATGAAAAACTGGCGCTTTGTGGCGTGAAGCATATGAATAAAGGCAATGGTTTGTCAAGCAAAATGACCATTCCATAAAAAAAATAAAAAAATGCTTGACAATATTTTTTTTTTGTATATTTTGGAACGGTATTGGAATAGTCCGGAATTATCAGGAAGGTTTCTAATATGAATGGAAATAGGTTGAAAGATCGGCGCATTTCCGATGGGCTTACGATCACAGAGCTGGCGCGCTTCTCCAACATCAGCACCAAGGTAATCAGCCAAACAGAACGGTTTTTGAAGGATCCGACGGAGGTAACCAAAAGAAAAATCGTGAATGGGTTAAATGCAGCGAAGAAGTCAGGGGAAAAAACCTACGACTTTGAATATATTTTCCCCACACAAAAGAAGGTTTGAACGCTTTTCTATTTATATTATGGGATACATTGAGGTGGGATCGAACCACATAGGACGGTTATCACTATGAACGGAAATCGATTAAAGGATCGGCGCATTTCCGAGGGGCTTACGATCACGGAGCTGGCACGCTTGTCCAACATCAGCGCCAAGGTAATCAGCCAGACCGAACGGTTATTGAGGGATCCGTCGGAGGTCACCAAAAGAAAAATACTGAATGGGTTGAATGCGGCGAAGAGGCCGAAGGAAAAACCCTATGATTTTGAATATATTTTTCCACGAACGGATGGTGACGGATTGTATGAGCGGCAAAACTCCTGAATCAGTATCGCTGGATCCGATTCGTGGTTTCCACGCGCGGGTGGATGCCATGGCGTCGTTTTTTTCGCACCTCTTCCTGAAGCCTTCTTGTCATGTTGTTGTGCTGACGCTGATATCGCTGGTACTTTTTACATCCTGCGTCTCTTCTCCGGACATTCCTTCTCAGTTCGACACCAGCATCAAAACCGCTGAAGATGTCGATCAGTTGAAGAGACTGGAGACACAATTGACGGTTACGCCGGAAAAGGCGGCGTTGAATCCAGATTACCAGGTGATTGACAATATTGCGGTTCCTTATATTCCGGAATACCGGATGGGGCCGGGGGATGTGTTGGAAATCGTCTATCACCTCAAATATGAAAAAACGGAAGATGATTATCGTCTGGAAGTCCAGGACAGGATCAGCATCAATTTCCCCTTTCAGCCGCAGTACAGCTCATCCGTCCTGGTTCGATCCGATGGAAAGATTACCATGCCGCTCATCGGCGATGTGGCGGTTGAATCCAAAACACCCATGGAACTTGCAACGGACTTGAACCGGGAATACAAAAAATACTTTGTAGAACCCGGCATTACCGTTGCGCTTGAGGCATTCAATGTCAAAGTGGACGAGTTGAAAAAAGCGATCACCACGGCCGCCAGAGGGCAGAGCAAGATCGCCCCGATTGCCCCGGATGGCCGCATTTCCTTCCCGATTATCGGCGGCATGCAGGTCCAGGGGTTTACCGTAGCCCAAGTGGAAAAAAGGATCAATGAGAGCTACGCCAAGCAGGTCCGAAACCTCAATATCACCCTTATTATGCTGGAAATTCATCATCCCAAGCTCTATGTCCTGGGCGAAGTGGAAAGGCCCGGGGCTTACGACATTGCTTCTGTTCCCAACGTCTTGAATGCACTGACGCTTGCAGGGGGCTTTAGAAAAAGTGGCGAGCTGGAAGAAATTGCCGTTTTCCGCAATGAGGGTCTCGAAAGACCCATCTCCTTTAGAGTCGATATTAAGAAGGCCCTAAAAGCCGGCGTTTCCTTGACCAATATCAAATTAAAACCAGGGGACATTATTTATGTCCCGAAAACCCGGCTTGACGAGAGAAATGATACGATTGAGAGAATCTTCACCAAGGGCATTTGGGCCGTGGTGCCTTTTTCGACCAGCTTGGGCGCCAGTTACAGCTTGAACCCAATCCTAGGACCAAAGCAAACGGGCTTTTAGGACGGTTTTTTATGCAAAATATGTTTCGCGAATTTGTTTTCATCCTGTTTTATCGGTCGCGGTTGATCCTCATGGTCTTTCTCGCTGTCTTTATCATTTCCATAGCCTTGGCCGTAACACTTCCTTCCATCTACCGTTCAACGGCTAAATTTTCGTTGGTTATTCCGCAAAGCTTTGATCCCCTGCAGCAGGAAAGTTCCTATGATTACCGGAACAGGGTGCGCCGCTTTCTTCAAGATCAGAAGGAGCTGATTACCTCCAACCGGGTACTAACCAAAGTTGTTCAGGAAATATATCCCGGCGCCAACCGGCAGTCTGCAATCACTCAAAGGATTAATGATCTTCGGCAGAATTTGGATGTAGTCCCACCGGGAGGAGAATCGTTTGAAGGTTCCAGTGTGTTTATCGTTGAATTTTCCGATCACAGTCCGGCATTTGCTGCCAAGGTTACGGCAGCGGTCACCGAGAACTATCTGGCAACCTACCGGGAGATCTCTCAAGGCAAATCCAATTACTCGCACACATTTTTTGAGGAGCAAACCCGGAAACTGCAAAAAGATATGCAAGAGAAGGAAAACAAAGTCCATGACTTCGAAACCAAGCAGGCATTGGCCCTGCTTGAAATCCTGAATCTGGGTGAGGGAAAAGCAAATTCGGAAGTCGGACCCAACGCGCTGTTGACGCAGTTTTTGCGAAATTACCATGAACTTCAGGCCGAGTTGGCCGGTCTTCAGGTCTCCATCGGAGCCCTCGAACGGGAGAGCAACAAGAGTGGCATTCCGGCGGTATTGGCGGAAATGGAGGTGACGGGACGCACCATCACGGTTTTTAAAAACAAGGTGGCCCAATTGCAGATCCAATTGAACGAAATGAAACCCCAGTTCAAGGAAAATTTCGAGCCGATGAAGCAGGTCGAACAGGAGCTGAAACTGAGCGTGGATGCCCTGAAAAGTGAGCTGAAAAGATCTGTGAGCGCTCAAAAAATAACGGCGAACAGCATCCGGGCCAGAATCGGGCAACTCGAAAAAACGATCCAGAGCCTTCGAGATCGAATAGACCATCGCTCAGGAAAAGGTAACCTATCAGGCTCTGCTGCAGGAATTCAACATTGCCAAAGAGGCTTATACCCGTACCCAGGCCCAGATGGAACAGGCCAGAATGGCGCAATCGCTGGTTCAGGACAAACAGTTTCTGACGTTGATTGATAAGCCGGCAATTCCGATCCGGCCGTTTAAACCCAACCGGGGCCTGCTGGCATTCGGCGGCCTGCTTTCCGGAATCTTTCTGGGAATCGCCGCCGCTTTAACCGTGGATCATTTTGATCACCGCATGAAGACCATTTATGAAATCGAAAGGCACTTGAACGTTCCGGTATTGGGGTCCATACCCAGTTTGTAATCCTGTAATGCAAAGGCGGCCTCCGTGTATATACAGACTGTGCTCATCATCATCGCTCTCGCAGCCATACTTCTGTGGTTCCGGGCGGGATACGAACCGGTTCATGCAGCCAATGACCGCTTGAGTTTGCCGGCAATCCTTCTGGCAATATGGATCATTGCCGGCGCAGTATTTGGACCCAATTTTTTTGTTCTTCGGGTGGCAGGGATTTTTGATGTCACCATTGAGCGGCTGCTCTTTGCGATAATCGTCTCTTTTTTGGCGGCAGGCCTGTTTACGGGAAAAGTCAGTTTTCAAACCAACATCACCATCGAGATAACCATGGGTATTTTTGCCTTCGTCTGTATTCTTTCGATGATGCGAGTCGGTTTTGTTCCTGTTTCACCGGAGTTTGTATCACCATGGTTCGTGTTTATTACCGGTTATCTTTTCCCTTTTATCGTATTTATTTTTGCCAAGAATTATATTGTCCGTGAAAAGGATGTGATGGTCATCCTTCAGGCGCTGTTTTATTTTGGGATCTATCTATCCATTACTGCCTTTTTCGAATACGCCGACCTTCGGCAGTTTGTTTTTCCTCGATATATCAGTGACCCTGAAGTATCGACATTGCATCTGGACCGCGCCAGAGGGCCATTTTTAAATGCTGCTTTCAATGGGGTCGGGATTCTGATCGGATTGATCAGTGGACTTCATCTTCTTCAAAAAAAGACGGATTTTGCCAAAGTCTTTTATCAGGCGGCGCTATTGCTTTTTTTCCCAGCCGTTTTTTTTACCCTGACCCGGTCCGTCTATCTGGGTCTGCTGATAACGCTGTTTATTTTCCTGGGATGGTACAAGACGTCGTTCTCAAAATGGAAACTGATTTCACTGCCGCTGGCCTTAGTGCTGATCATTGGCATAGCGAATACCCCCCGCTTGTTATCCACAGAACGACGGGAGGGCGGCGTTGCCCAAGTTCAAGAGGTGGATATCCGTTTAGCTTTGATGAAACAATCATATTTTATGTTTTCCGAACGCCCATTAACGGGAATCGGACTGGGTCAGTTCATTCCCGCATCCTCCCGTTCTTACAAGGGGCCGGTTCCGTGGATTGTTGAAGAATCGGGAACAACCTTTCAACACAACCATTTGCTGGGAATAGCGACGGAGCTGGGAACACCTGGCCTTCTGGCTTATCTGATACTTATTTTTCTTGTCCTGCGCCGATTGATGCAACTGGCCGGGAAATTACCTGAGACAGGGATCATGGGGAACAATCTGCGCATCGCCATCTTTGCGGTCTGGGGTGTTTATCTTAACAATAACCTGTTTGTGGAACCCTCAAACAATATTTTTATCAATGCCGTCCCTTTTTTATTTGCGGGACTGATTGATGGTCTGTATACACGTTCTCTGGAATCAGGCTTGCTCTCTCCATCGCCCATAAGAATCCCCCAGACATCCATGAGGATCATGAATAGCCATGTATAAAGATTATTATCATTTGCAAACCGAACCTTTCAGCACCCATCCCAACACGGGTACTTTTTTTATCTCCAATACGCACAAGGAAGCTTGGTATTATCTGCTCTTCGGCATTGATACCCAAGAACCGATTGTCGTCTTGACCGGCGAATACGGCATGGGAAAAACCCTGCTGTGCCTCAGATTGATTAAGGTTTTAAAAGAAAAAGGAATGCCGCGGGTCGAATATATTCCGACTTCCAATGAAGGCTATGGCGGAATCCTGCGGCGGATGGCCTCCAGTCTGGGGATTTCTCCGGTTCCTGAAGATGAGGGGATTCTTCAGGAGATGATTTATGACCGTTTCAGGGCTGACACCGAAAATTCCCATTTTTATCTGATCATTGATGACGCCCATGAATTAGACACGACCGTCCTGACCAAGCTGAAGTATTTATCTGCTTTCAGTCACAACGAGTTTTTCCCGATGATCCTGATTTTTGTCGGGCACCCCTCCTTTCTGCGGGATCTGAGAACGCCGGCGCTGAGCTCGCTCAATCAGCGAATCAAAAGACGATATCATCTGGCTAGGTTCAGTTTGGAGGATACAAAAAATTATATCTATTTTCGCCTGATGAAATCGGGCGCCACCGGCATTCCCGCTTTCTCCGAGGAAACGATTCAAAAGATCTTTGAATACAGCGGGGGTGTTCCGCGTCTGATCAACAACATCTGCGACACCTGTTTGCTGATCGGCGCCTCAAAGCAATTGATTTCAATTCCTCCTTCGGTTGTGGATGACGCCAAAAATCTGGTTGAAGGCAGCCTGACGGGAACCAAAGCAGAGGCCCGAACGGATGCCGTTGTGAATGAAGCCGGAACGGATGCCGATTCGAAGGATGACGCACGAACCGCCATCACCTTTTCAGAAGATCTTCCTGACGGCAATGCCGTTAAACAGACTCCCATTTTTTCGACGACGGATGCGGACGAGTACCAGCCGGACATGACCCGCCCCAAAGTTTCTGGTTCTAGTAAAAAGCTCAAGAAAGCAGTTACATGGGCTGTTGTTATTATCCTGCTGATCCTGGCTGTTTCCTGGGTATATAATTTTTTCATGAATGATAACGTCATATTAAATTTATTTTCGCCGACCACCTCGGCGCCGCCGCAAAATGCCCCTGTGCAACCTGAAAACGCCGCGGTTGGAATTCCCGCGGAAAAGGGTGCCGTAGTCATTCCAACCCTGCGCGAAGAGATGACCGATAAACAGTCCGGTGAAACACCGGCGCCAGCAGCCCGACCGGAGGCGATGACGTCTGCGCCAACCGATATCCCTCCGAAACAGGCCGGCGGCATGGAAACCCAGCACTCTTCCAAAATCGAACCCGTTTCCGCAGGAACGCGTGAACCGTTTCCGGTTCATCCCTTTTCGCTCCGGTCTTCAAGCTATCAGCAGCAGGAACGCGCTTTTCCTGAGATTTCTGAGATCAAGCAAATGGGGCTGACCCCCTATCTGGTGAAAGCGGATTTGGGCGACCTGGGGACCATGTGGCGAATCTATATCGGATTTTATCCAACAGAAGAAGATGCGAAAAAAATAAAGGTGACCTACAAACTGGTCAACGCCACGGTTCAAAAAACCGATTACGCCTGCCAGGTGGGTGAATTTTCGAAGATAACGGACGGCATGAATATGTTCGAAAGATTAAAACAATCCGGATATTTCCCGTATGCAATCCAAAAAGGAAGAAACCTCTTTCGACTGTATCTGGGCGCTTATGAAAAAAGGTCTGAGGCAGAAGCCCTGCAGCAGGAACTTCAAAAAAAAGGGGTTAAAAGTCAGGTTGTGAAAAGATAAAGGGCATGTAATGAATATATGGGAAGAGGTATATTCCAAACATAAGGACAGCGGCAGGGCTCCTGTTGATACGCAAGCGGACCAAAATCAACAACCAAAGCCCGTCATATCCGAATCGCTCGGTCATCCACCGAAGCCTGCCGGCGCCGGTTCACTGGAAGAGGCGTATTACCAACACACCAAGCCGCAACCTGTCGTCAACCAGAGCGCTCCGAACCGGGCGCCGGAGGCGGAACCGCAAGCTCCGACAAAACCGGTGAAAGCCCGTTTCATCCCGCGGATCCCAGGAAAGCTGACCACACCTTATCCGGCACTGCTTTCCAAGATGCGTTATAGCCTCTCGGATAGCTGGGCCAACATCATGCTTGAAACCAAACAAAGCGTCCAGACACTGCTTGTCTGCGGATCAGCCCGAAAAGAGGGAGTCACATTGATTTCCTTCCATCTGGCCATGTTTTTGTCAAAAGAGTACAGTATGAAAGTTCTCTATGTCGATACGAACCTGAATCATACGTCCATCCCCAAAATTCAAAATCTCCCAGGGGTTTATTCCTTTGTCTCCGAAAAGAAAGACCTTGCATCGCTTATTGTGCAAACCGATTATCCTGGACTTTATTTGCTGCCTTCCGGAGCCGGGACAATCGCAAAAAATATTGGCAGCAATATGCTCTCTCGCGAACCCATCGAAAGCCTGATTCAATTTTGCCGGATAAATTTCGACATGACGATCATAGACGGCCAACCGTTGACCAGCAGCCCCGTCATGATTGAATTCGCGAGAGTCGTTGACATGACACTTCTGGTATGCCGATATGGATATTCCCGGCACGAAGTCAGCAAAATTGCCATCGATAAACTTCAAAAATACGGGATAACCTCCATCGGGGTGATTTTAAATGATCGCAAGTTCCCCGTACCCCAGAAACTCTACAAACTGATGGGATGATGGTGGCGAAACCATGCCGACGGGGAAAAGGACAATCCTGCATGTGATTGATGCGTTGAATGTCGGCGGCGCTCAGGAATTGCTGGTGCTGCTCGCCGAAAAAACACCAAAATCCGCGTATCAAACCCTTGTCTGTGTGATTCAACCCGATACCACCATAAAACCCCGCATCGAATCGAAAGGGGCGCCTGTCTATTGCTTCAACAGGTCCAGACCCAGCATCGCTTCCCCTATTGATTTTATTCTCTATTTTTATAAAAATATCCGGGACGTCATTTCTCTTTGCCGGCAGCATAAAGTCGATGTGGTGCATTGCCACCTGTCGGATGCGGAGTTTACGGGTATTCTGGCAGGATGGCTGTATCGCGCTGATCGGGTGATTTCCACCGTCCATTATCCGGCTTTGCTGCCGGAGCGAAAAGCCGGCGATGTGCGAAATTATCTCCGCATAGGCGTCACCCGGATGCTCTATCATCTGACGGATGCCGTGGTAGCGGTATCCGACGATGTGGCGGAACAACTGAAGAGCGTCTTTCATCTGGCGCCGGCAAAAATCAAGATCGTTATCAACGGGATTGATGTGGAAACTATTCACGGCATTCTGCCCAAACCGGAATGGCTGCCATCGGTTTGCGCCTCGCCGGGCCAGCGACTGGTCACTTCGGTCGGACGCCTCATGCCGCCCAAGGGGCATCGCTACCTGGTTGAGGCCATGCCGTATCTGACACGCCGGTTCGGCAACCTGAAATTGCTTCTGGCCGGCAACGGCGACCTTCGGGAATCACTTGAACAGCGGAGTCGGGAGCTTGAGGTTCAGGATGTGGTTTCCTTTCTCGGAAGCCGAAACGATGTTCGTGAGATTCTGGCTTTAACGGAGGTATTTGTCCTTCCATCCACTTCTGAAGGAACTTCGATGGCGCTTCTTGAAGCCATGGCTGCCGGGAAACCGATTGTTGCAACCGATATCCCCGGAAATCGGGCCATCTTAAAGCACGAATACAACTGTCTCCTGGTCCCCCCGGGCAATTCTGAAAAGCTCGCCGAAGCCATCGCATTTTTATTAAACTATCCTTTAATCGCTGCCGATTACGGGAAGAATGCCTACCGGGACGTTTACCAGCAGTTCAACATTGAACAAACCGTAACACGGCTGATGGCCATTTGGGGATAACAATGACAAAAATTGCCGTAACAGGCCTTCGAGGCGTCCCGGCAACGTGGGGAGGCGTTGAACATCATTGTGAAAACCTCTACTCACGCTTAGCCGAAAGGGGATATGACATTACCATCTATGCCCGCAGCTACTATGTTCCCAGGGGCATAACCTCGTATAAAGGGCTGAAGATCAAGCGGCTGCCGACCCTGAACCTTAAATATACAGACGCATTATTCCACACGTTGTTTTCGATGATTCATATCCTTTTTTCAAATCCTGACATCGTTCATATTCATGGAATCGGCCCCTGTTTCTTTAGCTGGCTTCCCCGCGTTTTCAGACCGCGGATGAAGGTTTTTTTTACCTGTCACGGACTCGACTGGCAGCGCAAAAAATGGCCCTGGTGGGCGTCCAAACTAATCTACCTGGGCGAGCTGAGCGCAATTCGGTTTGCACAATACCGGGTTGTGGTTTCTCGTGAACTTCAACAATATTTTGAGTCCGCGCATGGAATTAAAACTTTCTATATCCCCAATGGGATTACGCCGATTCCGCCCAAAGAGCCAAATCGGATCAAACAATGGGGCCTATCGGCCGGACGGTATTTTCTGTGCGTCGGCCGCTTGGTTCCTGAAAAGCGCATGGAAGATATTATTAAAGCCTATTTATTGAATCCCAGAGGGTACAGCCTGGTGATTGTGGGGGACAATGCCTCTGCGGGACAATATATGAACGATTTGATAAAGCTGGCCGAGAACACTCCCTCGGTCATTTTTACCGGCTATCAGTTCGGAACTGTTCTGGAAGAACTGTTTTCCAATGCCCGCGCCTTTATCACGGCATCTGAATTGGAGGGACTTCCGATTACCCTTCTTGAAGCCTTGTCTTATGGTATAATGTGTGTTACAAGCGACATTGGCCCCCATCGGGAACTGATGGAAACACTCCCGGGGCTGACCTTTCCGGTAGGAGATATCCCTGCTATCGCAAAGCAGATGAATTATATGGAAACCATGACCGAAAACCAGTATGATGACTTTAAACAAAAGGCCATAGCGATGATTTCCGGGCAGTTTAGTTGGAATACGGCTTGCGGCGAGCATGACCGCCTGTATCGAAAGAGCCTGCAACATTGAGAATTATCCGATAATGAATCAAGACAGACAGATGTTGAAACGAATTGAATTGGCGGCGGATGTTTTTCTGACAGCCATGGTGTTTATTGCCGTTTATGCCGTCAAACGAAGCTGGCTGGCGGGTCCTTTTGAAGGACTGATTGAGACTCCCAACTACTCATTGTTGATGTTGATGATCATTATCATCTGGTATGTAACCCTGGATTTTGTAAACATCGACTACCGCTACGGCGCCAAAATGACGTTCCCCTTGGTGATGGAAATATTTAAAGGGGTCACCGTCAGCATCGCTGTTTTGGTGGTGTGCATGTATATTTTTAAAATCACCGATGTCAGTCGTCTGCTGATCTTTCTTTTTTATATCATGGATCTGATCGTTCTGAATCTCGCCCGCTGGCTGATCGATCGGCTTGTCGCGTCAAAACGCAGAGAGGGCTATTTCCACCGTAATATCCTCATCCTGGGAAGCCGGACCGCCGCTCAGGAACTCATCGATCTGGTTAAAAAACAAAAGGGAACCATTATTAGAATCGTTGGTTGTATCGAAATCAATTCGGAGGATGTCGGGAAAACCGTATCCTGCAAAGTCAAAGTGATTGGGACACTGGATGATCTGCGGGATATTTTGCTTAATCAGGTGATCGATGAAGTCCTGATTACCATGCCGTTGAATGAAATCAAAAATTCCGAGTGGTATCTGTCTTTCATCAACACCTTTGGAATCACCGTCCGAATTATTCCCTACTGGTATATTCGGAAATTCATGACGATCCATGCCTTTCACTCCGTCAAGGTGGAGCAATTTTTGTCGGAACCGGCGCTCATTATCAGCCGAATTCAGAAAAATCAGGACGCCTTGGCCATCAAATCCATCATCGATTATGTCTTGGCCCTTTTCGCGCTCATCATCACCTCTCCGCTGTTCGTGATTCTCCCCTGCCTGATCAAATTGTTTTCTCCCGGTCCTGTTTTCTATAAACAGATTCGCAGCGGTCAGGATGGCAGAAAATTTCCACTCTTTAAGTTTCGCTCCATGGTCATGGGCGCTGAAGAACAGCAGTACACCCTTATCGAATTGAATGAGGCGGACGGCCCGGCATTCAAAATGAAGGATGATCCCCGTATTATTCCTTATATTGGGAAATTCTTAAGAAAATTCAGTTTGGATGAGCTCCCCCAGTTTATCAATGTGGTCCGGGGCGAGATGAGCATTGTCGGGCCGAGACCCCCGACCCCTGCGGAAGTGGAAAAATATGAACTATGGCAACGCCGGCGCCTCTCGATGAAGCCCGGAATGACCTGTATCTGGCAGGTCCAGCCCAGTAGAAACGATCTCACTTTTAATCAGTGGATGGATATGGATATGGATTATATTGACCACTGGTCTTTATGGCTGGATATTGTTCTCATCTTGAAAACCATTCCGGCCATCCTGATTGGGCACGGCAGATAATCATTATTATAATCAGTCTAATTGGAACTCCTGCCGCCATTCCCGGGTCTCTTCCCATTTCGGCTGGCTCGATTTTTCAAACAGACAATTGTTGATCACCAGCCAATCCATCTCGGTTCGCATAAAACATTGATAGGCATCCTGGGGAGAACAGACTATCGGCTCTCCCCGCACGTTAAAACTGGTGTTCACCACAAGGCCGCAGCCTGTCTGTTGCTTAAAGGCCTGGATCAGTTTCCAGTACCGTTCATTGGTCTCTTTATGCACGGTTTGAATCCGGGCGGAAAAATCCATGTGAGTCACTGCCGGGATATCGGATCGCAGCCGATAGAGTCGGTCACGGATATCCGTAGGATCGTCCGGCGGAGCGGCTTTTCTGTGTCGACCGGTTACCGGCGCAACCAGAAGCATGTAGGGAGATGCGGTTTCGATATCAAAATATTCCCGGACGTCTTCCGAAAGAACCGATGGCGCAAAAGGCCGAAAGCTTTCCCGAAATTTTATTTTAAGGTTCAGCCGTTTTTGCATTTCCGGATTGCGGGGGTCCGCCAGAATACTCCGGTTTCCCAAGGCCCGCGGTCCCCATTCCATCCTTCCCTGAAACCACCCGATGACGTTTCCTTCCGCCAGCAGTCGGGCTGTCTCCGTGCACAGCAGATCAAATTCCGAGTAACGCCTCCAGGTTGCCTGAAATTTATTTTTCAGCCGATCGATATCCCTCTGACCATATTCAGGCCCGAGGTAGGCGCCCTTCATTGCGTCTGCATCGTGATCGGAACGGGTTCTTGCCGTTCCTTTCCAGATATGACGGGCGGCAAGGGCGGCGCCCAGAGCGCCTCCGGCGTCGCCGGCGGCAGGCTGCATCCATATCGCGTCAAATATTCCCGCACCCTGAATTTTGGCATTGGCCACACAGTTCAGGGCAACCCCTCCGGCCAGGACCAAGCGGTTGCTTCCGGTCAATTGCTTGGCCGTCCGGGCCAGCTTTATTACCACCTCTTCCGTGACCTCCTGAATGGCCAGGGCCAGGTCCATATAAGGCTGCGTCAACTCGCTTTCCGATTCCCGACGCGGGATTCCCAAAAGGGCTTCCCAGCGGTTGTCCTTGCACATTCTTAAGCCCGTGGCAAAATCAAAATAGTCCATATTCAACAGAACAGATCCATCTTCCCGGATATCGACCAGTTCAGTGAGAATGGCATCCTTGTACCGCTTAAATTGGCCGGTATCGCGAATCCCATAAGGCGCCAGACCCATCAGCTTGTATTCGCCGCTGTTGACCCTGAAGCCGCAGTAGTAAGTAAAGGCGGAATAGAGCAATCCAAGGGAATGGGGGAAGGTTAGCTCGCGCAGGATCTCGATTGCGTTTTGGCGGCCCAAACCGATGGTGGTTGTGGCCCATTCACCGACGCCGTCGATGGTTAAAATGGCAGCCTCAGCAAACGGGGATGGGTAAAATGCGCTGGCGGCATGGGAAAGATGGTGTTCCGGAAATAGCAGAGGGGGTTTATGGTCAATGGATTGGCCATGAATGGTTTTCAATTCATTCCACAAGAGGTTCCGCATGAACAGTTTTTCTTTGATCCAGATCGGCATGGCCGAAAGAAAACTTTGAAATCCCTTGGGGGCAAAGGCATGATACGTTTCCAACAGGCGCTCAAATTTCAAAAACGGCTTGTCATAAAACGCAATGGCCGCAAGATCTTCGATACCCAGACCGGCTTCATCCAGGACATAGCGGACGGCATGCGTTGGGAAAGATTGATCGTGTTTCAGGCGTGTAAATCGCTCCTCATGGGCCGCGGCGATGATATCATTTTCGCTGATCAGCGCGGCGGCGCTGTCATGGTAAAAAGCGGATATTCCAAGATAAAAATTCGGCATAGGGTCCGTATGATCGTCTTTAAACGTTCATCCTCTTTATTGGCCGGATAGTCTGAAATAGCGTTGATCCATCAAATACCGATACACATGCCGAGCATAGACATCCGTTACCCTATCTCCCGGGTGTCCGTCTGCCGGATTTGCCCATAATTTACGATTGGGGATATGATGCAGCTCTTGATAGACAGCCGGATACAAATTCAGATAGTCGATATGGGCATTTTTGAGCAACGGGATAATTTTTTCAAACCGCTGTTGTAACCAGGGATGATGATTTTCCGGGGTCATCACAAAGAGCATTTGGATATGGCGGGCATGGCAATATTCGGACATATCCTTCAATAGTGCCTGATATTGTTTCAGATTCTCTTCTGTATACACTTTATTCAGCCAGTTGGTGTAACCATAGTCAAAGAATGAACTAAAAAAACCATTGACCAAATCGACCGACAAAGAGAGGGCGTTGGGGAATAAATATCGGCTGATGGGCTGGACAAAGAACCTGTCAATGATTCCACCGGTATAAATAAAAAGTTTTATGTTGCTTTCGTCCATAGACGGATCGTTTACGACAAATCCTACCAATAGCAAATCGAAATCAGAGCGCATACCTTCCGACTTCAGGAAGCGATATTCATCCAGCGTGGACCAGCCCGGTTTTCCCCAATTGAGAATTTCCGACTTAACGCCGTTCTGGTTCAGCAGATGTTCTAACTTGTGCGTCCAGATCACCTGATCTTCGACGCCAACGCCCCAGATAAACGAATCCCCCAAGACCGCAATACGGGTGAACCCAGGGGCTTTGCGAAGTGCGTGCTCCGGATCGTTAAACCCGTAACGATTTAATTTTGATCTGGCTTTATGGCCTTGATTGATTCTGGCATTAATCATTTTTTGCTCATAGGGGATCCAGAGCGGTGCTTCCTGTTCCAGGTTTGAAGGAGCATACTTTAGCCCTATTTCCAATATTCCGAATGTAAAAAAAATCGAACAAAAGACCAACAGTAAATTTTGCAGGACAATTTTTTTATATCGGAAGATTAATAATCCCAGAAGCGCCAGAACAAGTTCAACAGCTACGAGAAAAACCCGTTTTTCAATCTCGGCAAATTTGACCTGTTCCGTAGATAGAAATTTAATCACCCATTCGTTTAAAACAACTCCGGCTATGATCAGGGAAACGCCGAGAATATGATATAAACGGTCCATTGAATCGCCTGTCTTGAGAGGAACAGTGCTGTGAGGCTTTTTCATCGCGTTAGAACAGGGTGTAAATAAAAGGCGCCAGCGCAGAGCCGCTGGAAAAAACAATCAATCCGCCAAGCAGCAGCATGATCAAAATAATCGGGAGCAGCCAGTATTTCTTGCGCACCCGCATGAATCCCCAGAGATCTTTTAGAATATCCATCCATCCTCCTGAATCGTCATCTTAATAAGGCCGGTTGAAATCATCGGCTATAAAAGTATGATTTCGCTCCGTAAAAACAGAATTCACGCCATTTTTCCAAGCCTTTCGCTTCATGGGATCAAATCCCATACATCTTCTGATCATGCCAACCGGAATTAGCACGCCCACGAAAATAACGGTGAGAACGATTCGATTGGTCGTATTTCCAAGGCCCGTGGAAAAGTAATACCAAATGACTGCCAGCGGTTTGAGAACGACAGGGACGGTCATGACCACAAGCAGCGTCCCGATGGAAAGAGGAAGGAAAAATAATTTTTCCGTCCAGTACGCAGTCAGCAGCAGGATCAGGACGATGACGAGTCCGGTGTCTTTGGCATAATCCTGCGTTGGGCGAAATTTTGATTTCATGGAATTCAAGGGTCCGGGTTTTTATGAGATATTTCTCCCAGCAGTTATAGTATAACAAGAACGGCCTTGAACATCAATGAAATATTGATCCAGTGC
>Ga0100389_1001317_pt1 | contig 19805 bp, 19 predicted proteins | sample CryGeymeta201513_FD_81537 | JGI IMG/M metagenome (GOLD analysis project Ga0100389, IMG submission 81537) | Groundwater microbial communities from Crystal Geyser aquifers in Utah, USA - Crystal Geyser metaG 2015-13 | ecosystem: Environmental > Aquatic > Deep subsurface > Groundwater | place: USA... | reverse complement strand
TTGAGCAGATTTTTCATCATCAGTTCGATATTTCTGATCTGCTCGATTACCTTCAACAGGACCTCTTTGTCCCGCTCTTCGATATCGAGTTCCGAAAGCAGCACCTCGATCGATACCTTCATGCCGGCAAGGGGGTTCCGGATCTCATGGGCGAGGCCGGCTGCCATTTCTCCGCAGATCCGCAACTGCTCCGTCCGCTGCATTTCATGCATCTGTTTTTTGAGAGAGGCGGCCATCTCATTGAAAGAATCGGCTACTTCTCCGAATTCATCGCGTAGCCCTGTGATCCGGTAGTCCAGATCGCCTGCTTTCAGCCGGCGTGTCGCATCGAGCAGGCTGTTGACGGGGCGGGTCAACCCGCGGATCAGGAAGAAAGCGAGCCCCACGGCAAAAAAAGGGCCGATCGTCACCATGATGAACAGAAGCGTTTTTCTTTCGTTGATTTTGTTCAGGATCGCCCTCTCCTGCTTTTCCAGATTGGCGCCGGTCACGTTGATGATCCCCTCCACCTTCGCGATGAGGTCATTCCCCATGGTCAGGGCGGCGCCGGTCCGGTTTTCCGAAAGAGCCGATCCGGGATTGGCAGCGAAAACGGCGCGGGTCAGTACGCGGTATCCCTCAATCTGCTTTTTTAGATTGTCTATCTTCTCCCGGGACGGGTAAGTGGGGTGACAAACGAAACACTTCTCCACGATGGCCATCATGCTTTGCTCGCCCGACGCCTCCGCCATCGCAAAGTGCCTGTTCCGGAAAATAATGCTGCCCTGATTATTCTTGATGCTCAACAGAAGACCTTTTCTGAGCGCGACCGTGCGGTGCAGTTGGGAGAGCCGATGCAGTTCATAGATGGTCTCCTGCGTCGTCGTCACGATATAGACGCCGCCAAAGAAAAACATCAGCGCAAAAATGGCGAGGCCGAAAATAATTTTTTTCTTCATCGCCGGGTCGACCGCCGCCTGTCCGAACACCGCCCATGAAGCCGCAATTTATAGATGGCGTTTTCCATCGTGGTGATGATGTAGATCCCATCGAAGAAAAACATCAAGGCAAAAATCGCGAGTCCGAAAATAATTTTCCCCTTCATGTTTGACGGCCTCGTAAAAAATCATTGCCAGAATCCAACCGGCGAAGAAAGCTATTTGGCCAGAATTTCAACCTTTGCCCTTTTAAAAAGCTCTGCAAGCCAGGCATCCCTGGTCAACCCCTTTTCCTGCGTCCCCTTGGCGACGAGTTTGGAGATCCGAAGATCCTTTTCGATCCGCTTATCGAAATTGGTCTGCGCCATGCCGTGATTTTTCAGAAAGACCTCAAAATCCGTATCGGAAAGATTCATGCTTTTCTTGATGGCGGCTATCCGGTCGGCGACCTCCTGCGGGGGCACGGTGATCTTTTCCTTGGCCGCCTCGGTCACCAGTATTTTTTCCTGGATCAGTGCATTCAGGATCTGCATTCTCAGACCCGCGGCGGCCGCTTTGGCCTCGGGGGTCGAATCCGGTTGACCGCTTTTCCCGGACATTTTGCGATAGAGGTCGAATTTCTGATCCACCTCCGCGGTCGTAATCTTCTCTCCGTTGACGATGGCGGCCGTTGAACCGCCGCCCTTCAACGGGTTCGGCAGCAGGCCGGTGAAAATCAGCAGGGCCGCGCCTCCCAAAACCACCAGCAACACGGCCAGAATCGCATAGAGATTTTTCCTGCCCGGCCCCTTCTCCTGAGGAGGGAGAGCACTTTCATTGTCTTTCACTTCCTTGTTTTGCACTTCCTTGCCGCATGCTCCGCAGACGGCCACCCCGTTTGCCAGGGCGTTCCCGCATTGGGGACATTCCAGATTTTCCATTTCTTCTTTACCTCACGGTGTATTGATGAAAACTATACAGTCTATGCCATAAGAGACCTTTAAAGTAAAGGTAAACCACAAAGAACTCGCCGCCGTTATAACTTCAGGAGGCGCCGCCGTAGCTGTGGAGGCCGGAGAGGATCAGGTTCACGCCAAGGTAGCAGAAGATCGTGGCGGCGAAGCCGGCGATAGAGAGGATGGCCGCCCTCTTGCCCCGCCAGCCACGGGTGATCCTGGCATGCAGATAAGCCGCATAGATGAGCCAGACGATCAGCGACCAGGTTTCCTTCGGATCCCAGCTCCAGTATGTCCCCCACGCCACATTGGCCCAGAAGGCGCCCGTCACGATGCCGATGGTCAAAAGCGGGAATCCGATCGCGATGGTCTTGTAGCCGATCTCGTCGAGGGCGGAAGAGGAGGGAAGGAAGTCCCAGAACGACCCGGCGGACTTGGGGGAACGCTTCTCCGATCCGGCTTTGAGAAGATAGAGGAAGCTGACGCCAAAGGAGACGGCAAAGGCGGCGTAGCCGACAAAACAGGTTACCACGTGGGCAATGAGCCAATTGCTCTTCAAGGCCGGCACCAACGGCTGAATATCATTTGGATTCAATGAAGCATAGGCCATGATCAGAAATGGGAAAGGGGCGACGAAAGCGCCCACCGTCCGGATCTTGAACTTTCTCTCTAAGACAAGATAGATCAGCGCGATCGTCCAGGCAAAAAAGGCCAATGATTCATAGAGATTCGTCAGCGGCGCGCGTCCGATCCCCAGTTGGTAGGATTCGTACCACCTCATGCCGAGCGCCGCCGTTTCCACAACGACGCCGCCGAGCATGGAGAGGCTCGCCGCCTTCCCTAACATCTCGGACCGGAACGCCAGGTAAGAGACGTAAAGCACCATCGCGAAAAAATACACGAATATGGAAATACCGAATAACAAAGAATTGGTCATCAAGAAACCTCCTTCAGGCTCTGAATCATCTGCTCCATCTCTTTCGCATAGGCGTCGCGGTTTTTATTGGCCGTCCCGCCGATCGTCAATTCGCTTCTCCCCTTTTTATCGGTTCGGAGCGATATCCATAGCTTTTTGTGCGACATGAAAAAAGCGATCATGATGCCCGCGATCAGCAGGATGCTGCCCAGCCACACTAAGATCTCTCCCGGATCCCGGTTGACCTGAAGTCCGGTATATTTCTTCAGTTTCAAGTCCCTCACCCGGAAATAGGTATCGCCGCCGCGCTGTTTGTCATATTCGGGATGATTCACCAGGAGCCACAGCCCGACCGGACTCCCCGTCACCGGATAGATATTGACGCCGACCGCCCGGCCGCCGTCCGCTCCGTCCGACATTGGAAAATGTTCCTGATAATCGGCCGCCTCCATTTGATCGGCCACACCGGGAATATCGACCTTACCGCCGAAGGGCGCCGTCACCGTTCCTATCAGGGCGCCGTCCCGGTTCACGACGTCGATCGCCGCCTGGTCGGGTTGCCCTCCATAGCTGGACTGGTAAAAGGTAACCCCTTCGAAGGTCAAGGGATCGTTCACCCGGATGGTTTTTCGGATCACCTCCTTGCCGTTCTGAAGGATGGAAAGGTCGCTGCGATAATCCATCGGAGCGCCGCTCGGATAGAATTCGGCGTTGAACGTATTGCATTTGACCTGGAAATCCGGATACTGAATCCTTCCGGCTCGGGTTTCCACCTGTGAAACCGTCTCCCCTTCGAAAATGTTCACATACCCCTTGTAACCGAAAAAAGAGCCGCTTATAGCGCCGAGAAAAATGATCAGAATGCTCAGATGGGTCACGAAGAAGGATAAACGGCTGTATTTCCCTTTTTCAAAGAAGTAATGGCGGCCGCCGTCTTCCGCTTGAGTGACCACGGGTTTGCCGGGAAAGCCCTTCCCCGCCAGCGCCGCCACTTTCTTTTCCACGACATCGAGCGGCAGCGCATACCGGATCGTTGTCAGATTCTGTAAGGATTTCGATAGTTTTTCGTCAATGACCAGGTTTTTCTTTCGCATTCCGGCCATGATGCCCCGGTAGCGGTCCATCGTGCAGGCGGCGATGTTCAGCGCCAAGAGCGACAGGCAGGCGACGAACCACCAACTGTGATACATATCGAAAAGACCGAGCCTCGAGAAAAGGGCCACGGTCCCCGGTTGATAAAACCGGTAATATTCCTGAAGCGGCTTGTTTTGCTCAATCACGGTTCCGGCAATCGAGAGCGCGGCAAGCATCAGCAAAAGGAAGACGACGAGCTTCAGGGAGGTAAAGAAATTCCATATCCTTTCTATCCAATCGGTTCCGTCGGTTTTCGCGGTCTTTACGGGCTCATCAGCAGACATAAAAAATTCCCTCTCTCAACATGAAAAATCTCACCGTCCACTCCGCTATTTACCCCTTTTCACGCCCGGGGCTGCCAAAAGTTCCTCCGCCTTCCGCGCATCTTTCTGGGCTTGCTCCAGGATCTCCCCAGCCAGGTCGGCGTTGTGAACGCCATTGGCGCTGACAACAAATTCATAGGCCTTTTTCCCCTGATCCAGAAGTCCCGCGGCCTCAGCAACCTCCCGCTTCGCCTTGCGGGCGTCGTTCAACTTCCGGGCCGCCTTCTCCAAGAGATCCCGGGTCTTTTTCTGAGCATCGAGGGTTTCCTGCTTCCATCCCTTGAGAATGTCCACGTAGGCCTTGTCATGGCAACCGGCGCATGCGGGGGCGATATTCTCGATCGACTGCTTTTTGGAAAGGTCGTGGCAATTGACGCACTCCACCTTTCCGGCCTTCACGCTGGGCGTCGCTCCCGGTAGTTTTACCGGCAGATTCTCGGCCGTAAAGAGCGCCGACTGCTTTTGATGACAGCGCGCGCACTGGGTGTTTTCCGGGCTGTGGTGACAGGCCATGCAACCCTCTTTGGTGATGCTGACCGCTTTATGTTTTTCCGCCGAATGGCAGGTGGTGCAACCCAGGCCAAACTCGAAGGCATGGCGGGTGTGCGGCAGTTTGACCCCCTGAAAGGAGGTCACAATGGGGAGCTTCACCTCGGCCTTGTCGTGGCAGAGTTGGGCGCAATAGCCTCCCTTGATTGGGCTTTTGTCGGGAAGGGCCGGTGCGACCTTCCCCGCCGTCCGGAAGAGACGGTCCAGATTGCGGTCCGCGACCTGGATGAGCTCCGCCGCATAGAAGGGGTTATGAACCCCCTTCCCGATCTTCACGAAATCGGCATTGTACTTGGCGTCTTCATATAGTTTCCGGGCCGCCTGCCGTTTTCCGTCGGCTTTACCCGATTTTTCCAGAAGCTGGCGGGCCGCATTTAACTTGGGTTCAATATCCTTGAGGAGAACATCAAAGGTATCCTTCCAGTCCTTGAGCATCCCCTTGTACTGGTTTCCGTGGCAGTTCATGCAGGCCTTCTCGGAGGCCACGAACGTCCGGCCGTTCCTCCCGCCGCCCTTCTCGGCGCCTTTCGGCTGGACATGGCAGGCCAGGCAGTCTAAGCGGGAACTGAACATGTGGCTGGGTGTGGTCGGAACCCCCCGGCCTCTCTCCCCCATGAACATCTCTTTCGGACCGCTGTGGGTTTCCGCATGGCAGACATTGCAGTTGTATTCCATAAACCGCACTTTGGCGGTCTTCAGGCCGTGTTTGATCTCATCATGGCATCGCGTGCAGTCCACTTTTCTCTTGGCGACATGGATGTTGTGCATAAACGTGACATCAGCGTACTTGGCCAGCCGTTCCGGTTCATTGTGACAATCGTAACATTTCTCCCTGTGGGCGTTGCCCTCCCCCTGGATGGCGTCGGGGTGACACATTTCACAGGAGACATGACGCGAACCGGCAAAATCCTGATGGTTGAACGTGAACCCCTGGAACTGGATATCTTTCTTGGGGTACTCATGGCAGGTGGTGCAATTCCCGAGAGGGAGCATCCCCGTTTGTTCCGGCTTGTGCCGGAAATGGCAGAGGAAGCAGGTGCTGTCCGTCACCTCGACGTGCGTGCCCACGACGATCTGGGAGTGGCAGCTCGTGCAGCGCAACTGCTTGCCCCGCCGGAGGTCTCCCAGGTGGAATTTGTGATCGAAGCGGATTCCCTTTTTATAGGTGATCTTCCTCGACGTCAGCAGACTCTTGGAATGGCATCCCGATCGCAGGCAACTGGCGTCATCGATCTGGGCGTAGGGCTTGGAACTGTACTTCTGGGTCACATACTGGACCACGGAATTGACCGCCTGAAATTTGGCCCACAAAAGCTTTTTGGTTTCAGGCGAATAATGGCATGTCACGCAAGAGACATCTTTGTGTTTGGAAGTCTTCCAGGCGTCGTAATAGGGTTTCATGATGTGGCAACTGTTACAAAAGCCGGGACTGGTGGTGTAATGAACCATATAGCCCATCACGGCCAACCCCAAGACCACGGTGACGGCCAGCACCTTGTAAAATATCGGACCGAAATGGATATGGATGCCGATCCGTTCCAGAAACCGCTTGGTCCTGCTTTTCTTCGTTGTCTCTTCCAAAATCGATCTCTCCTTCATGGGTTAACTTCCTGCCAATTCCCCCTTTTTCCACGGCGGCAGCAGCTTGATTAAAATGGAAAGGATGACAAAGGGAATGATCAACAAGGCCAGCGCAACGAGGAAACCTTCAATGCCCATCAGCTCCATTTTGTAGGTGGTGAGCCCCCGGAAGCTCTTGGAAAAGAGTTGTCCGCCGATCACCACATTCCACCGGGTGCTGAAGATCCCCAACTGGATGAGCAAACCGCAGACAAAATAGAGCAGTTTCCGCACCTCTTCCTGAAGCCGGAATACCTTGATGACCACCATGATCCCCAGGGGCAGCAGCATGCCCAGCAGGATCTGGAGCACCACCATGCTCATGAAGAGCTTCGTTTCCACCAACTGGGAGAGGATCTTGATCGACTCTTCGCTTTCGTAAAGACGATGGATAAAATCAAGAACCTCGATCGAAAAATCGACGATGACCGCGTAGAACAGAAAGGAAGCCACCCGGTCGAGACATTTCATATCAATCTTCCCATCCCGGAGAGGGATGATGATCATATAGAGCAACATGACCATGGCAATCCCCGAGACAATGGCCGAGAAGAGAAACACGACCGGCATCATCACACTGCTCCACCAGGGGTTTGCCTTGATGGAACCGAAGATAAAGCCCACATATCCGTGGAGCAGAAAGGCCGAGGGGATGCCGATAATCGTGATGATCTTAACGGTCTTCTTGTCGAAGGCGACCGCCTTTTCGCTGATGTCGGTGGAAAAAAGGGAAAGGAGCTTGAGCGCCCACTTTTTCGGACCGGTGGATTCGGAAGACCAGACGATCATATCCCGTCGATATTCAAAATAGATTTCCAGCAACAGCACCAGCATCAGGTACCAGAGGTAAACGAAACCGAACATGGCCATCGCCGAAGTGAGATTGGGGGTCATGAACATCTCATAGGAGCGCTCCGGCCGGCCGAGGTGGAGCTGCAGCGGCAGCGGCGCAATCAGCATGAACGCCAGCGCCGTCAGCATGGCCAACCGGTAGGTAGGCTGCAGTTCCTTCACGTTGAAGACCTTGACCAGCGAGGCGAGGATGAAGGCCCCAGCCACCAGTCCCGTAATATATGGATAGACGACGATCAAGATCGACCACTGGATATCGATCTCATTCGGATAGATAAATCCCACCACCTGTTTGGAAAGTTCCATGAAATTCTGGGCGGCTTCCATATCAGTTCACCTCACCATCAAGATTTGCGTAATAAACTTTGGGATCCGTATTCAACGACGGCTTCAGGACATGGATCTTGTTCATCCGGGTGAACCGTCCCAAGGGGCTCGCGATGCTCTTCATGTCGCCGAAAACCCTCGCCTGCTTCGGGCAGACCTCCACGCACACCGGGAGCAATCCCTTCACCAAGCGATGATAGCAGAAGGTGCATTTATCGGCGACCCGGGTTTCCGGATTGAGGTACCGGGCCCCGTAAGGGCAGGCCTGGATACAGTATCGACAGCCGATACAGCGCTTGCTGTCCACGAGGATCACGCCGTCGTCCGTTTTGAATGTGGCCCCGACCGGACAAACCTGAACACAGGGCGGATGATCGCACTGGTTGCAGAGCTTCGGCACAAAAAAACTGCGCAGAACATCCTTTTCTACAAGAACATCGCCCGGTTCATCACTATTGAGGGTGTTGACGGAAACCGTCCGGTCCGTCTTGATCACATATCTTTCCACCCAGGTGCGAAAGTAATAGGGAACGGCGGGCACCGCGTTTTCCGTTTTACAGGCCTGCATACACCGGCCGCAGCCGATGCATTTGTCGATATCAATCCCCATCCCGTAGTAGTGTTTCGTGGTATCGTAGGTCTTGTTCAGCATTTTTGCCCAGGCGTCCGCGGACAACCCCCCCAGGATGCCGCCGGACGAAATAACCCAACCCAGGTGTTTCAAGAAGTCTCGCCGATCCATTAGATCCCTCCTAACGTATGTGGATAGTGGCACTGCCAGCAAACATATTTTTCGCCATGGGCGGCCATATCAACGGTCGGCGCGCCCTTGCGGGGAGAACCCTTGTCATGGCACTTCCCGCAGAATTCCCGCTTATCCGGCTTCGTCGGGATCACCGTTCGGGGAGAGGTCTTGTGCTTTTCCGGCGCCGTGTGGCAAACGCTGCATGCAATCAGCGCATGATACGATGCGGCCTTGGCCCTTTCAATCTGCGCATGACAGGCGGCGCAGGAGCGGGGCGTCGTGGGCGGTTTCGGGTTATGCGGGTTATGGCAGGTAATACAGGGTTTCCTCGGGTTATGCGTATCCGGGTTGATCTGCGGGAAACCGGTTGGCCTGGAGGAGTTGTATTTGTGGCAGTAGGCGCAGTAGTCGCGCTTTTTCGGCGACGTGGGTTTCACTTCCGTGGGATTCTCGACATGTTTTTGCGCGGCGCCGTGGCAGGATTCGCAGGACAAATCCCGATGGTAGCCGATCTTTTTTATTTGAGGTTCCTTCTCGTGACATTGCTCGCAGATCTGGGCGCCGGCATACTGGATCTCCTTGGCCACTTCCCGCTCCATCGAAGACGCTTGCTGTAAAGCCGGCTCCTTCATTTCGGGCGGGATGATGAACTGTCTGATCACAAACACCACCGCCACAAAAACCAGGAAGACAACAGCAACCCTCACCGCCTGTTCCGGCAGTTTTTTAAAAAAATCTTTCATGCCATCCCTCCGCATCCATAATTCCGTGACCCTTTCAAATATATTTCAAAGCTTTCCCTATGGCTTTATCCGCTCATATTGACGCTTGACGGCGGCCTTGCCATATTTCGAGTGGACGAAATCTCCCCGCTGGATGGGGATGGCGATCCTCATGAACAGGGTAAAGATAAAGAGTCCAAAAGCCCAGATCCCCAAGGAAATGGCGATTTCATTGATATTCGGCAGGTATTCGTAAATCTCCCCGAGAGGATCGGGGATAAAGCCGGGAACGATCAAGCCGAGCCCTTTTTCAATCCAGACGCCCACGATGATGAGCAGTGAACCGATGTTGAGTGTGATTAGATTCTTCCGGGTTCCGGGAATCAGGAAGATCAGAAAGGCGGTGATATTCATCGCCATGGCCGACCAGATCCAGGGAACCAGGGCATGGTGTCCGTGCAACCCCTGAAAGAGATACTGCATCGGCGCCAGGTGAATGGTGGCCGTGTAATACTCCTTGAAAAGCTCGGCCCCCAATAGGAACAGATTGATGAACATGGCGTAGGCCATCAACTCAGCGACCTTGAAAAGCGCCTCGTTCTTGATTTTCATCCCCGCCGTCTTTCTCAAAACCTGGAAAATAATCAGGGCCATGGCCGGCCCGGAGCAAAAGGCGCTGGCCAGAAAACGGGGCGCCAGGATGGAGGCGTTCCAGAAGGGTCGGGCGGCGAGCCCGTTGTATAGAAAAGCAGTCACGGTATGGATGCCCACCGCCCAGGGAATGGAAAGTAAAACAAGCGGAATGACGAAATTCTTGGTCGGTTCCTTGCCGAAGTACGTCTTGATCAGAATATAGATCGGAACGATGGTGTTCAGCACCAGATAGCCGTTCAGAACGATCACATCCCAGGCCAGAAGTGAATTGGGGAATGAGAGAATTCCGATAAAGGGGATGATATGCCAGAATCGGTCGGGTCTGCCGAGGTCGGCAAGAACAAACATCAAGGCCATGATGATGGCCGAAGCGGCCAGCAGCTCCCCCAAAACGACAATTTCCTTGATGGGATCGAAGTGATAGATGTACGCCGGAATGACGAGGAGCACGGCGGCGGCCGCGACGCCGACCAGATAGGTAAAGTTGCCGATATAGAGCCCCCAGGAGACCTGGTCCCTCATGTTCGTCACGATCAGTCCTGCATCCAACTGTTTCGTATAGAAGGTGATCGCCGCGCCGATGATGGCGAGCAGGAAAGCGCACCAGAGGTAGTACGCCTTCGTCCCGACAAAAACCATCCGGACCGTTCTTTTAAAAAATATCCAAGCTTCCATGCCGTCCCCTAAAACGCTATGCGGAAAAGAAGTAATAAAATTTGGGTTCCGTGTTCAAGTCTTCCTTCAATCGGAATACTCTTTTATTTTCAATAAGGTATCTTATTTCGCTGCTCGGATCGAGCAGGTTCCCGAATTTCCGGGCGCCTGTGGGGCAGGCCTCCACGCAGGCGGGGTAACGCCCATTCCGGACCCGCTGGACGCAAAACGTACATTTTTCCACAACATTTTTCATTCGGGGCCGGTTCCCGAGATAATGGACGTCCGTATTCAACTCGTCAGCGGGAATGTTGGGCTCGGACCAGTTAAAGACCCGTCCCTTGTAAGGGCAGGCCGCCATACAATAGCGGCAGCCGATGCACCAGTTGTAATCGACCACCACGATGCCGTCCGGTTCCTTCCATGTCGCCTTGACGGGGCAGACGCGCACGCAGGGCGGGTTTTCGCAATGCTGGCATTGAACGGGCATATACATGAACCCCGGTTCCGGTACGGTTTCGGGGTTATAGTAATGTTCGGCATTTTCGAGGTTGATCAGGCTCCCCTTTTTCAAGCGGACGACCCTGATCCATTGGAGTTGCGGGTTGATCCGGGACTGATTGTTTTCTTTCACACAGGCGTAAACGCATCTTCGACACCCGATGCACCGCGACAGATCAAGGCCATAGCCCCAGAGAACCCCGGACCCGGCCGGCTGCGTACTGATCCCGAATTTCTTTCCGTATTTCCGAAGATAGGTCTCCTCTAACCGCTGGATGACCTCTTTCTTTTCCGCCTCCGTCATTTCCCGGAACCGTTTCTGGAGAAACTCCTCCATCTGGGCCTGGGTGCACGACGAGCTTCCCAGAGAAAGCGCGGCCAAGGCGCCCATGGACATCATCTTCATGAAATCTCTTCTGGTTTGCGAGCTATCTTCCATAAGTCCGTTCCGGTTGGGTTGGCGGCGGTTCCGGTTTCAGGGGTTTGAATTTGGGGTCATGGGGGTTGTGACAATTTACGCAAAGGAAATAGAGCCTTTCCCCTCCCTTGAAATAGCCGACCCTTTTTCCGTGGATGCCGACTTTCCAGTCACGATAGATATTGCCGTGGCACTGTCCGCAAAGCAGGTACGACTCCGTAAACGGAATCGTGTCCCCATTGACAAGCTTCAATTTATCCCTGTTTGCCGGATTGTGACAATCCAGACACCAGCGATCGTTTTCCGCATGGCGCAGTTTGATGTTGGCATGCTCGTCCTTGAGCTCCCTTCTTTTTGCATTGACCTCCATCCCCGCATGACAGTTGCTGCAGGGGAATATACCCTCGGTCAGCGGAGGCGTGGAAACGGGATATTCATCATGGTGCGCCGCGAACGCAGGCACGCCAAAGGCGATGATTGCAAACAAGCATAGGGAAACGATTTTCATGGTCTTTGCCCGTTATCTCTTATTTTCCCTTTTGATATAAGGTATTGAACCGGCCTTGCCCTCAGAAAGAGATTCAGGAGGAAAATATGGAACGGAGCGCTTTTACATTTACGAAAAAATAAGTCAAGAATTATTTTATAAGCCCCAGGACGTCTCCCCGAAAACAGGGCGTTTTCTACCTAATCTCCCGAAGGAATTATAACGATGCCTTGCCGGGGAGTTCGATGTCCAAGGCTTTGAGAATGTCCCGCTGCGCCTTGGTCACCTCTGTGAGGATATGACCGTACTTCCCAGAATATTTAACCTTGGTCAACGTCTTCATCTCCTGCAGCAGTTCGCGCACCGTGTATTTCTCGATGAGTTTCGATGAGCGCATCTCCTTGCGTATCGCGCTGATGAGAATCAGAGCTATGAACTGCACGAAAAGCCTTCCGTCTACGGTCGCCGACGTATGCATCCGCAGCCGTTTCAGGTCGAGCGAGTTCTTCAGATCGTCAAAGCACTTCTCCACCGCGTCCTTGTCGCGGTAGACCCGCATGGCTTCCACCGGATCCTTGATCCCGTTGGAGAGCAGCGCCTGGAAACCAGCGTAGCGGCTGATGTGTTGGCTCACCACCTCCGAGTTGAAAGAAACCTGCAGTCCGCGCTTGGGGGTTGTCTTCTGGATGAGGAAGTCGTCATAGGCCTTCTGGTGGTCGGCCACCGGCTTGCCCGACTCGATCTCGCCCTTGTACTGGAGCAGTTCCTCGTTGAACTTGTCCACATCTTTGGCCCGGTTAGTGGCGTTGTAGTACAGATGCAGGTAGCAGCGGTGCCTCTCCTTCCCCCATGGATACAACCGTGAATGGACATAGAGGACGTCGTCATCGACCTTGCGATACCCCTCGGGACCGTGGATGGTCTCGTGGATGTCGTCTATGGCTTGCAGCAGCCATTTGTTGCTCAACGGCGCCGCCATGGTGAATCGATCGCGGTTCTCCAGCAAAGCGTCCACGTTCTTCTTACTGTAGAAACCCTTGTCCATCACGTAGTGCAATCGTTTGACCTCCAGCGCCTTGAAGGTCAGCACGAGGTTGCGCAGCGTTGAGACGTCGCTTATGTTGCCAGGCGCCCGGTGGTAGTACACCGGCAGCGCGGACTTCTGGCCGAACAGCATCGCAAGGTTCAGTTGGGGGAGTTTCTCATTGTCCCGGTTGTGACCCCATTTGATGAATTCGTTGAGTTCAGAATACGACGACACCGACGTGATGTCGTAGCAGATGTAGTCGTTCTCCAGGACCTTGCCTATCCACTTCGCGAGGAAGGTCTGCTTACCGTCGGTCCCGATGGAGGAGAGTATCTCGCTTATGCGCTGGCTTGCCAAGGACGCCGCGAGGGCGGGCTCATGGCTTTTCGCCCAGGATTCGCAATAGCTGAGCGCTCCGCCCTCTATGGCGAGGTAGTTGGCCATCGCCAGGATCTGCCGGTGGGTGTCGGGAAAGCAGGATTTCAGCAATTTCTCCAAACCGGTGCGCTTGGAGAACTCCTCCAACACCACCGCTGGGCCGACGATCTGCGCCGATGCGGTGACCGCGGGATCCCGGACCGCCGCCTGCTGGGGATCAAGGCGTTTGGAGGGGACGAACTCGCCGGTTACCGGGTCAAGCTTGCCGACACAAACCTGCTTGTTGCGCGACTGCCCGAGTTCTTTATGCCATACGGATACCACATCGTAGACATAGGTAATGCCGTTCTTCTTATTGGTCTGCTGCACACGGTATGCCATAACTTCCTCCTTTATCGTCGTAATTATGACGATAAAAAAGAGAAAAGTCAAGCCTTTTTAGTCTATAAACTGATTTATTTCGAATAAATGCATTGTTACTCGTTATAATTTCTGCGGGAATTTAGGGTATAAGACGATAGCCGACGTCATCAAGGCCGCCAAGGAAAAACCGGGAACCATCAGCGTAGGCGTCTCTTCGGCGCCCGGGGATGACTGGTTTGCGATGCACCTGTTCGAAGGGGCGACGCAGATCAAACTCAATATCGTCCCCTTCTCGGGAGACGGTCCTTCCTGGCAGGCCGCGCTGGCCGGCCATGTCGATGCCACCTCCAATAACCTGGGCATCGTCTTCCCCCAGCTCCGGGCGGGCAAGCTCCGGGCTCTGGCGATCATGACCGACAAACGTTCCCCGATCGTTCCCGATGTCCCCACCTTCAAGGAATTGGGATACAACTTCACCAGCGGCTCGTCGCGGGGATTCGCCATGCCCAAAAACACGCCCAAGGCCGTCATCGACCTCTTTACAGGCGCCGTCAAACAGGTGATGAATACCGAGGAGTTCAGGGCGAACGCCGTGAAGACGGCCTTCCCGTCCGATTACCAGGGACCGGAAGAATACGCCGCCTACATCAAGACGTTGGATACGATCTATAGACCCCTCTATGACAAATACGGGAAATCACCGGACGCCGCTAAGCCAAAAGCAAAATAGCGAGGTAATTGCAAAACTATTTGTCATCCCCGAATGCCTCTATCGGGGATATGGTTTTTCAAGCAGTTAGAACCAGATTCCCGCTCAGAATCGTTGCGGGAATGACAGAATGGGGAGTTTTGCAATTACCTCTAGCTTCTCTTTTTTTTAACAAAAAAGGTGCTCACGTGAAGATCGGTTCGATAGTGTTCGCGGGGTTGATCCTTGCGGTCGGTCTGGTCTATGAGATCATGGCCCTGAACATGCCGCGGGGCCGCCTTTCCTACCCGGGTCCCGGCCTTTTCCCCGTAATCATCGGCGTATTTATTATTGCGACGGCGCTGGGTTGCCTCATCCAGGAAATCCTCCCCCGGAAGAAGACGGGCGAGAGCCCGCCGACTTCGCCCGTCCCGACCCAGGATTCAGCCGCCCCGGGAGGCCGCAACGTAAGAAAAACCTTCCAACTGATGGCGCTGATGATCGGCTACACCCTCGCACTCAAACCGGTCGGCTTTCTGATCTGCATCCTCGCCTTCCTGGTGATCGCGATCCGTATCTTCGGCTACCGCCGGTGGTTTCCCGCCCTGGCCATGGCGGCCGTCATCGCAGGCATCTCTTACGTTTCATTCGTCCTCTGGCTTAAGGTTCCGCTGCCTCTAGGGATTCTTGAAGAGGTTCTCGGATAGGAGGAAAACAGCATGGACCTCTTTAGCGGACTTATTCACGGCTTTTCGGTGGCGCTGACGCCCATGAACCTCCTTTTCGGATTTTCAGGGGCGGTGATCGGAACCATCATCGGCATCCTGCCGGGCCTCGGCCCCCTGGGGACGATGGCGCTGCTGCTGTCGCTGACCTACGGTTTCGACCCGACGGCCGGCATGATCCTCTTTGCCGGCATCTACTTCGGGGCCATGTACGGCGGTTCGACAACCTCCATTCTGCTCAACATCCCCGGGGAGGCGGCTTCCGTCGTCACGTGTATCGAAGGGTACCAGATGGCCCGCCGGGGTCGCGCCGGGGCCGCCCTCGCGGTCGCCGCCGTCGGATCGTTCGTCGCCGGAACAATCAGCCTGATCGGTCTGAGCTTTCTGGCCCCCACGCTGGCCATGGCGGCCCTCAAGTTCGGGCCCGCCGAATATCTGGCCGTCGCCTTGGTCGGGCTCATAATCATGTCGCGGCTGACGGGGGGGAACCTCCTAAAATCGTTGATGATGATCGCCCTGGGGCTCGCCCTTGGGACGGTCGGGATGGAGACCGTGGCCGGGTATATGCGCTACACCTTCAAGCAGCCCCTTCTGGCCCAGGGCATCGATTTTTTGCCCGTCGCCATGGGGCTCTTCGGTATTTCCGAGGTGCTGGTCACCGCCGAAGAACCGGCGGGAAATATGCAACTCCAAAAGGTCCGTTTCTGGGAGCTCTGGCCGACGCTGGTAGAGTGGAAGCGATCGTTTGGACCCATCATCCGGGGGTCTTTCATCGGCTTTTTCGTCGGCCTCGTTCCCGGCCCCTCTCCGGTCATCTCGACCATGGTTTCCTATTCGGTGGAGAGTAGGCTCGACAAGCGCGGAGAGTTCGGCAAGGGCGCGATCGAAGGCGTGGCGGGACCCGAGGCGGCCAACAACGCCTCTGTCGGCGCCGCCTATGTCCCCCTGATGGCGCTGGGGATCCCCTTCACCCCCGCCATGGCGGTCGTGATGGCGGTGTTGCTGATCCACGGGATCAACCCCGGCCCCTTGCTGATGACCGAAAAACCCGACCTCTTCTGGGGCGTCATCGCCAGCATGTACATCGGCAATTTCATGCTTCTCGTCTTCAACCTGCCGCTGGTGGGCGTTTTTGCGAACATCATCCGAACGCCTCTTTATCTGCTCATGCCGATCGTCCTGCTGCTGTGCCTGATCGGGGTTTACTCGGTCAACAATTCGATCCTCGACATCTGGCTCATGACCGGTTTCGGTCTCTTGGGCTATCTCCTGCGGCGGTTGAAGTATGATCTGGCCCCGCTGGTGCTGGCCCTGGTCCTCGGCCCGATGATGGAGAGGAGCTTCCGGGAGGCGATGATGATCAGCCGGGGAGACCTGTCGGTCTTCCTGAGCCGCCCCATTTCAGGGACGATCCTGCTCGTCGGAGCGATCGTCCTGGCGGCCCCCCTGCTGATCGCATGGATCAAGCCGCTCATCGGCCGCAAAGTTTGAGCAGCTTCGTAAAAAGTCCGGATGCTGCGTTGCTATTCCTTCTTTGTTTCCCTGCCTGCCCTTCTGATTTTTTCACGCAGAGACGCGATCATTTCGGCCATATCGTCGGCCATTGTAACGGCCGTCACAACGGCCACCCGCCTCGCCCCCTGAGTGAGCACCCGGTCGATGTTGTCACCGTTGATCCCTCCCATGACGGTGAAGGGAATCTCCAGACCCGCGGCGATCCCGGCGATGGCCTCCGGTCCCAGAAACCGTGTTGCGCCCTCCTTGGTCCGGGTGGGAAAGATCGGGCCGATGTTGACGTAATCCGCGCCTTCGCCCTGCGCCTTCAGGGCCTCCTCCCGGGAATGGGTCGAGATCCCGATCAGCAGGTCAGGCGCGATGGCTCTCGCCGCTGCAAGGGGAAGATCCTCCTGACCCAGATGGACCCCGTCGGCTTCAACGGCGAGCGCGATATCCACATGATCATTGATGATGAGCAGCATCCTGGCGTCAGCGGTGACTTTCCGAAACCGGAGGGCCAGCCGGTAGAGATCTCCGGCAGTGCATTCCTTCTCCCTAAGCTGAATGATCCCAGCCCCGCCGCGAATCGCCGCATCGAGAACTTCCAGATTCGACCTCCCCGCGGAATGGCGTTCGCAGGTGACCGGGTAGAGATCCGTCTGCAGAAACTTTTGTCTCCTGATCTCCCTGTTCATTTACCCTCCCCCCACCATCCGGATGATCTCTATCGTATCCCCTTCGTGAATCATCTCCCGGGCCATTTCCTCCTTAAGAACAATCCGCAGATTTCTCTCCACTGCGACCGTTGCGGGACGAATCCCCAGGGCCTCCAGAAGAGCGAGAACCGTGACGGGCCCGTCCCATTGCCTTTTTTCTCCATTCACCTGAATTTCCATATTCGCCTCCCTTGGAAACCCCGCTTAAAATCTCCTGTTCATCCTCTTGTTCATACTGAAGGGCAGACCGCCTCCATGATCCCTCTTTCTTTCATCACCGAAACTCCCCCGGTGCCTCATACGAAAGCCGAAGCCCCGTCCCACTCCTTCCAGACGGGTTCATACCCCGTGCGGCGGAGCACCTCCGCCACCGCTCCGGGAGACCTTCCATCCGCCACCTCAAACTGGGCGCCCCCCACACCGGGACGGGAATAGCCTCCTGGTTCCGTGTGAGAACCGGCGCTCATGGTGGTAATCCCCAGCGGAATGAGGCAATCACGAAGGGCAGGAAGTTCACGGGTGGAAAGGGTAAAACCCACGTCGGGCAGAAAGAGTCGCAGGGCGCAGATCAACTGGACAAGATGGCAATCGGTAACCGGAAAGCAAGGCTCATACCCACCCGCCGAAGAGCAAAGACGGGGAAAGGAGATCGCAAGCTGAGATTTCCAGCAGGTCCTCAGGAGGTGACTCGCATGGAGGGCGACAAAAAAACCCTCGACCCGCCAATTGTTCAATCCCAGCAGGGCTCCGATCCCGAGGCGGCGGAATCCCGCCGCGCCGCCCCGCTCCGGGGTTTCCAGCCGCCAGCGATAATCGCTCTTCCTTCCCTCGGGATGAAATTCTCCGTAACTCGCCTCATCGTAAGTCTCCTGAAAAACGGTCAAGCCGTCTACCCCCTGGCCGATGAGCTCCCGATACCTCCCCGCCGTCATGGGAAACATCTCGATCCCGATGGAGGAGAAATGGGGCCGCAGCCTTCCCAGCACCCGCTTTAGATATTCTTCGGTGATGATTTGCGGCGCCTCGCCGGAGAGGAGAAGCACCGTGTGGAATCCCATCCGGCGCAAAGACTCCCCTTCCGTCTCGGCATCTTCAAGAGTCAGAGTGAGGCGGGTAATGGCATTCCCGGCATTGAACCCGCAGTAGACGCAGCGATTTGTGCAGACGTTAGACAGGTAAAGGGGGGCGAACATTCCCATCACCAGGCCGAATCTCTGTACGGTAAGTCGATGGGCTCTTTGGGCCATCTCCTCCAGGAAGGGTTCCGCCGCAGGGGATAAGAGACTCAGGAGATCGTCAAACCCCAGGGTTCGGGCGGCAAGCGCCCGTTCCACATCTTCACGGGAGCGGCCGTCGATCTCCTTTTGGATCTCATCCCAATCGTAAGAATGGATGACGTCATAAAAACTCATGGCATTACCTCAAAAAACCGGTAAGGGGACTGGACGCCTCGGCCGCTTTCCGTGGGCTGCCGAGACCGGCAAGGAAGGCTTCACGTCCCGCCTCCACCCCTTTTTTGAACGCCCGGGCCATGGCGATCGGATCCCCGGCCACGGCCACCGCCGTATTGACCAGCACCGCATCGGCGCCCATCTCCATCGCCTCGGCGGCATGCGACGGAGCCCCCAGCCCCGCATCCACCACCACCGGCACATTTGACTTTTCGATGATGATCTCTATCAACTCCCTCGTCTTCACTCCCCTGTTGGATCCGATCGGGGATCCCAGGGGCATGACGGTGGCCGTACCGGCCTCCTCCAGTCGTTTGGCCAGGACCGGATCGGCGTTGATGTACGGCAGAACGGTAAATCCTTCCCTGACCAGGATTTCGGCGGCCTTGAGCGTCTCTATCGGATCGGGCAGGAGATAGTGGGGATCGGGAGTGATCTCCAGTTTGACCCAGGGCTCACAACCGGCGGCCCTGGCCAGCCGTGCCAGTCTGACGGCCTCCTCGGCATTCCTGGCACCGGAGGTGTTGGGAAGGAGGAGATAGCGGCTCGCGTCCACGGCGCTCAGGATGCTGTCTTGGGCATTGTCCAATTCAACCCTCCGCAGGGCCACCGTTACGATCTCCGTTCCCGAGGCTTTGAGAGCGCTTTTCATCACCCCGGGGGAGGAGAATTTGCCGGTGCCCAGCAGGAGGCGCGACCCAAAGGCCCGTCCTGCAATGATCAGCGGGCCATCCGCTTTCATTTTTGTTTTCATTTTCCTATCTCCTTTCCATTATTCCTTGATGGCTGAAGATCAGCCCCCGTCCTGCAGATTCCGCATCGCATATCTTCCGGTAAAGGGGTTTCACGAAAATGCATGGCGAGTGCGTCCCAGGTGAGCAAGCGGCCAACCAGGAGGCACCCGCAGTTCAGCAGGTACTTGATCGCCTCGGCGGCCTGGATGGCTCCTAACACCCCCGGCACTACTCCGAGAACGCCCGCCTCCCGCGTGGTCGGGACCGCACCGGGCGGCGGCGGATCACCGAACACACAGCGGTAGCATGGGCCTTTTCCGGGAACGATCGTCATGGTTTGGCCGTACATTCCCAGGATACCCGCATGGGAAAAGGCCTTTCCGAGCCGGACGCAAACATCGTTGATGAGGAATTTGGACGCGAAATTGTCCGTTGCCTCAATTACGAAATCGTAGGGGGCAATGATCTCCTG